>Ga0160502_100093_pt1 | contig 122132 bp, 112 predicted proteins | sample DIDnMG_14_FD_108237 | JGI IMG/M metagenome (GOLD analysis project Ga0160502, IMG submission 108237) | Enriched soil microbial communities from UW Madison campus, WI, USA - DID2933_E24_Xylan MG | ecosystem: Environmental > Terrestrial > Soil > Unclassified | place: USA: Madison, Wisconsin... | reverse complement strand
CGGCGCGCCAAAAATTGCCCCTTCCACCACCGCACGACCGTGAGCGAGGGCATACTGCCATTGCTCAATCCCAGCAGCGGCGCCGACAAGTCTGACACGTCGATTGCTGGTCTCACCCAGATGGCCACGCACATAATTGCGCACCCCACCATCAGCGGTTTGCAATTTCGCGTTTTCTGATTGTAGCGCGTCCAGATTCGGCACAGACCCGGTCGCAAGCAGCACATGGGAGACATCAAGCGCCTCCGTATCACCGCCCGGAGCATCCACCAGAGCACCTGTGCCTTGGGAGCGCGGAATGATCTCGCTCACCTTCCCGCCGGGAATCACGCGAACACCCTCGGCGGCGAGCGTATTCACAAGAATGGCCAGCGGCTCAGGATCGTGTTGCGGTAAAAACTCTTCATGGGGGACCAGCGTTACCGCAGAGCCGAGCCGGGCAAAGGCTTGCGCAAGCGCCAGGGCATCGCCATTTCCTCCGACCACCAAGAGGTGGGAGAGCTTGCGATTAGTATCGAGGATCGAATCGGGGGTTAGATAGTCGATCTGATTAAGACCCGGAATCGCCGGAACCTCCGGCTGGCCTCCAACCGCCAGAACAAAGCTTTTCGCCTTGATCGAAACATCTCCGACCAAGAGACTATCTGGCCCCGCAAAGGATGTTGGGCCAGTCACGATCTCAATGCCCAGGGCGCGCAAATGATCATGCCCTGTCATCGGCGCCTGTGCCATCGCAACCGCCCTGGCACGCTCCTGAACAGCCTTCACGCTAATCTTGAGTTCTGCGCTGCCGAGGCCAAGTGCGGCGGCATTGCGCGCTGCATATACACGATCTGCACTGGCCTTGATGGCCGCAATATGCAGTTTCTGCTGCGGCCCATCGCCGGGCTCATTCACGCCGCGATCGACGAGAACGACGCGGACGCCAAAGGTTCTGGCATACTGCGCAAGCGCGATACCCAGCGCACCGGCGCCGACAATGCACAGATCGGATTGGATATGAGCGGCCATATTCGCCCGGGGCTGAAATGAGTTCAGCACTTATGAGGGGGATCGGCGCGCTTTACAACCTTTGCACACAGCCATGTCAGCCTGTTAAGGCGCGTTGACTTGGCCATCGCTTTTCCCTATAGACGCCCCAACCCGAAGGCAGTGCCATTGCTTGGCTGCCATGACCAGTTTCTGCCAAGAGCAGTATAAATAAGAGGAACCGTGCTGAAGCGCGGTGTGATGTTATGAAGCGTACATACCAGCCCTCCAAGCTCGTGCGTGCCCGTCGTCACGGTTTCCGTGCTCGCATGGCAACCAAGGACGGCCGTGCGATTCTCAATCGCCGCCGCGCGCTTGGCCGCAAGAAGCTCTCGGCCTAGTGGATTGCTGGCCGGATGACGGCCATCGATTCTCAGCCTGAAGCGACATTGCGCCGCCTCAAGCGACGCTCGCAATTTTTGAGAGCTGCCCGGGGCAATCGCGCCGGGCGCTCTGCGTTTGGCATGCAGGCCATAGAGTCGAGCGAAGCCGAACCCGGTGTCGGTTTCACCGTCACCAAGAAAATCGGCAATTCCCCCGAAAGAAATCGTATAAAAAGACGTCTTCGGGCGGCTGCGGCAGCCTGTGCGCGTGACTTTCGGCCAGGACATGACTATGTGCTTGTCGCGCGGCGGGAGGCATTGAGCCAGCCCTTCGCCAGACTTGTCGCCGATTTGAGCGGCCTTATAACCCGCGTGCACGACGAGAACGCGGACAAGAAACGCAATAATCCCGGCCACGGCCAACGGAACACGAGACCATGAATTCTGACAATCGCAATGTGATCCTGGCCGTCGTGCTCAGCATGATCGTGCTCTTTGGCTGGCAGTTCTTCATTGCCGGGCCTCAGCTTGAACAGGCGCAGCGCCAGGCAGAAATCCGTGCCGCCCAGCAGGCCGAGACCGAACAGCTTGCTACGCCCCAAGCCAGCGCCGACGGCACAGCCACGAGTGCAACGCCCGCCACCCAGACCTTTGCTGATCGGGACAGTGCCATTGCCGCCAGCGACCGTGTAGAGATTTCGACGCTCGATCTCGAAGGCTCGATCAATCTGGTCGGCGCGCGCATCGACGATCTCGAGCTCAAGCAGTATCGCGAAACGGTTGAACCCGATTCTCCGATCATCGCGCTGCTTAAGCCTGCCGGTCTGCCCGATGCCTATTTCATCGAACAAGGCTGGGTCGCCTCGTCAGGCTCCAACGTTACCCTGCCCGACAGCAACACGGTCTGGACCGTCGAAGGCGAAAACACTACGCTCACCGCCGAAACACCGGTCACACTCCGCTATGACAATGGTCAGGGCCTTGTCTTCAGCCGCACCTTCGCGCTGGACGATTATTATCTGTTCACAGTCACCCAGACGGTGGACAATGCTGGAAATGGCGACATTGCGCTGTTCCCCTATGCCCGCGTCGTCCGTCATGGCGACCCCAAGGTTCAGAACTTCTTCATCCAGCATGAAGGCCCGATCGGCGTTCTGGGCTCGAACAATTACGTTGCCCGCAAGTACCATGACCTCCAGAACGAGCGTCAGGTGGATTTTTCCTCGACCACCGGCTGGCTAGGTATCGCGGACAAATATTGGGCCACTGCCGTTCTGCCCAAGGCTGGCACGGGCATCAATGCGCGCTTTGCCTATAGCGCTCCCAATGGCACGCATGTCTACCAGTCCAACTATGTTGAAACCCAGCCTGTCGTCGTACCGGCTGGCGGCTCTATCAGCCACGAAGCCTATGTCTTCGCCGGTGCCAAGGAAGACCGCGTCATTGCCGCCTATCAGGAACAATATGGCTTCGACCGTATCGAACTTCTGATCGACTGGGGCTGGTTCCACTTCCTGACCAAGCCAATGCACTGGCTGCTGGTGACGCTCTACGGCATTCTGGGCAATTTCGGCCTCGCCGTGCTTGCCGTGACCGTTATCGTCAAGGCCATCTTCTTCCCGCTGGCCAACCGCTCCTACGCCTCCATGGCTGCTATGCGCCGCGTACAGCCGGAAATGAAGTCGATCCAGGAACGCCTCAAGGATGACCGCGCTGCCCAGCAGCAGGCCATGATGGAGCTCTACAAGAAGGAAAAGATCAATCCGCTGTCCGGTTGCTGGCCAGTGCTGATCCAGATTCCGGTCTTCTTCGCGCTCTATACCGTTATCTTTATCTCTCTCGAAATGCGCCATGCGCCATTCTTCGGCTGGATTCAGGATTTGGCGGCACCCGATCCGACCAATATCTTCACCCTGTTCGGCCTGATCCCTTGGAATCCGATGGCAGTTCCGCTGCTCGGCTCGTTCCTCCACCTCGGCATCTGGCCGGTTGTCATGGGCATCACCATGTGGGTGCAGATGCGCCTCAACCCGCCGCCGCCGGATCCGACCCAAGCGATGATCTTCAACTGGATGCCAGTAATCTTCACCTTCATGCTGGGCACGTTCCCCGCTGGTCTCGTGATCTACTGGGCCTGGAACAACACGCTCTCCATTGCACAGCAATGGTTCATCATGAAGCGCCACGGCGTCGAAGTGAACCTGTTCGGCAATATCGTGGACAGCTTCCGGCGGAAGCCAAAACCGGCAGAAGACTCCAGCAAGAGCTGAACCGGAAACCACTCAATACAGGGCCCGCCGCTTCAACCCGGCGGGCCCAAATTTTATGGGATAGAAAACATGGCCCAGCCAGACTATTCGCCAGACATCATCGAGCGCGGTCGCCTGCTCTTCGCGCGGCCTTTCCTGTTCATCAAGGGCTGCGTGAAACTGGCCGACCTGCCGCCCATGGATCGCGTCGAGATCGCCTTTGCCGGCCGCTCCAATGTTGGCAAGTCCAGCCTCATCAATGCCCTTTGCGGCACGTCAGGTTTGGCGCGCACCTCAAACACGCCCGGTCGTACGCAGGAGCTCAATATCTTTGAGAGCCAGAGCGAAAGCCTGCGCGTGGTCGATATGCCAGGCTATGGTTATGCCAAGGCCCCTGAGCCCAAGGTGAAAGCCTGGACGCAGCTCATCCACCAATATCTGACGGGCCGCGCCACCTTGCGCCGCGTCTATGTGCTGGTCGATAGCCGCCACGGCCCCAAGGACAACGACATCAGCGTCATGAACGAGCTGGATCGCGCAGCGGTGAGCTATCAGGTGGTTCTGACCAAGATCGATAAGCCTTCGGCCAAGGATCTGGACAGCGCTGTCAACAAAACGCTTGCGACCATCGCCAAGCGCCCAGCCGCCCACCCGGACGTCATCCAGACTTCGAGCGAAAAAGGCACCGGCCTCAGCCAGCTCCGAACCGAAATCGCAATGCTGCTGGAAGCATAAAAAAGGCGCCTCAGGCGCCTTTTCTTTTCTCTATTATCAGGCCGCTCGGCGCTCTGCCTTGTCAACAGGCTCGCTTTCATCAAGCCTGAACACGGCAACAATGCGGTCGAGTTCACCAGCCTGCGCTTCGGTCTGCTCGATAGCGGCATTGGTTTCTTCCACCAGCGCGGCATTATGCTGGGTGATCTCATCCATCTGCCGCACGGCCACGTTGACTTCTTCAATTGCCAGCGCCTGCTGGCGGCTGGCCAGCGTGATCTCACCGATCAGCGAGGCACTCTCGGTGACCGATACGTTGAGGGCACTGATCCGCTCACCGATTTGCAACACCACCTGCGTGCCAGCTTGCACTTCCCGCGCGGAAATATCGATCAATTGCTTGATGTCGGCAGAAGCCTCAGCGGCGCTCTGTGCAAGGCGGCGCACTTCGACAGCAACCACAGCAAAGCCCTTGCCAGCCTCACCTGCCCGAGCTGCTTCCACCGAAGCATTGAGTGCCAAAAGGTTGGTTTGGAAGGCAATATCGTCGATCAGTCCGATGATATTGGAGATCTTGGCGGAGGATACAGAGATTTTCTCCATGGCCTGCGAAGCCGCGTCCATCGCCGCGCCACTTTCAACAGCGATGCGCGACGCCGACCCCACTGAACTATTTGCCTCCTCGGCGCGCCCAGCATTGGCAGTCACGGTCTGGGACAATTGCTCGACGGTTGCCAGCATTTCCTCAACCATTGCCGCCTGTCGGCTTGTCCGCTCTGCCAGATCGTTCGATCCAGCCAGAATTTCGCCCGTGGCAAGCTTCACGTGATGCGAAGTCTCCTGCAACTCGCCCATAACTTGCGCCATCCGGTCGGCGACAGCATTGGTATTGTCGCGCAAAGCGGCGAAGGCCCCGGTGAATTCACCAGTGACACGCTGCGACAGATCGGCCTGCGCCACACTGGACAAAACGCGCCCGGTTGAGGTCAACCCATTGTCCAGCGCCGCCAGAAGACCGTTCACTTCACCCGCAAGTTGCCGCAGCTCGGCCTGTTCGTAATTGCCATCCACCCGCCGCGAAAGATCACCCTGCATCACCGCATGCAAAGTCGCGCGCAAATCTTCGGCCAGTCGATCCGATGCTCTGCGGCGCTGCCCGGCCTCAGCATTGTGCTGCCGCTCGCTTTCTTCCATGGCCGCCTGCTGCAAAAGCGCCTCGCGGAAACCGCCAAAGGCGTCGAACATAACGGTTAGCTCGTCCTTGGCCTTCTGCGCCGGGATTTCGACATCGGTATCACCAGAGGTCAGCACACCGGTAATCTCGACCAGCGTCGCGAGACGCCGCGAAACCACGCGCTGGAACAGCAGGAATACCGCCAGACACCCTGCAGCGGCCGAAGCGCCAGCAGCCACCAGTGGCAAAAGGATCGCCATATCGCCCTGTGCCAACAACTGAGCCAGCGCATAGCCGCCAAAGCCGACGACCAATGCGCCGAACCCCAGAAAGGCAAGAACAAGTTTTTGGGTGATAGAAAGGTGCCCGAAGCGCATGGCAAAGTCCGACGCTGATCTGTGTAGCGCCTAGCTTCGCCCATATAGGGTTAAGCCCGTATTATTACCGGCGCGCTGAAAGCCGCATGAACTGCGCGATATAGCCGCGGACCAAAGAAGAATCCGAAGGACCGACAAAAGAGGCCGCAGCTTTCTCAAGTGCGTCTTCCGGCACATTGCCGCGCCGGATTTCAATCAGTGCCTTGGTGAACTCGTCCGAAAATTCTGGATGCGGCTGAAAACTGATGGCCTTGCCATTTTTGTAGGCGAGGCCGGCATTGGGTGTGAATTCGGAAGCCAGAATCACTTCGGCGTTTTCTGGCGCGACAACGACCTGATCCTGATGCGAGCAGACAAGATTGAGCGTATCGGGCGCATCGACCAGAAAATCGGGACGCCCCACGACCGAATAGGTGTGCCGGCCCAACCCCCAACCCTTTTCTGATTTCTGGACAACCCCGCCCAGCGCATCGGCCATGATCTGGTGGCCAAAACAGATACCGACCATGGGAATATTGGCGCTATAGGCGCCACGAATAAAGGTCCGCAATGGCTCTAGCCAGGCGTGGTCTTCATAAACTCCAGCCGGCGATCCAGTGATCACAATTCCCTCAAGTAATTGAGGCTCAGGCAATGCTTCACCGTCGAGAACACAGACCGTTTCAAACGCAAAGGCCTCGCCCGATTCCTCGAACATGGACCTGAACATCTGCGGAAAGGGCTCAAAGCGGGATTGAAACGCCTCGGGAACCCGCCCAACCTCGATAATGGTGATTTTCATCAATGAATGACCTCTGCGCCGCTTTTAGCGGAAGGCAGACGAGCCGATCAACTCAAGTGCTTGCATGGCAGGTCGGTCAGTATCGCCGGTCCTGATCACCACGCTCGTCAGGCAGAAGGTGCAAAGCGTAGCGCCACACCGTTGATGCAATAACGCAAACCGGTCGGTTGAGGACCATCTTCAAACACATGGCCCTGGTGCCCACCGCAATTGGCGCAATGGACTTCGGTACGGGTCATCCAGAGGGAATTGTCTACTGACGTGCCGATCGATCCAGAAATGAAATCCCAGAAGCTCGGCCAGCCGGTGCCGCTATCGTATTTCTTGTCAGAGGCAAAGAGCGCCTGATCGCACCCGGCGCAATGAAAAACCCCCTCTCGCTTTTCATCGTTGAGCGGCGAGGTGAATGCGCGCTCCGTATCCTCATGGCGCAACACCTGATAGGCAGCGGGTTCAAGCCGGGCCTGCCACTCTTCATCGGTCAGCTTGAACGGAAAGTCGCCTTCCATGGCAAAGACAGGCCGAAGGCCCAAAGCACCGGCAAGACCAGCAAAGGCTCCAGAAAATACGAGTGAACGGCGCGACACGGACATGGGACCATCTCCCTTTAAAACGCCGCCGCCCAGCGGAGGACCTGCCGGGCGGCGCGAGGCATATAACGTGATCATATGGACGAGGGCAGGTCCATAGGCTCACGCCAGTTTGACGCCCTTACGAGGCGGGCAGCAGCACCTTGTCGATGACGTGGATCACGCCATTGGACTGGTCAACGTCGGCAATAGTGACATGAGCTTCGCCGCCGGTTGCGTCGGTGATCTTCACCTTGTCGCCATCGAGGCTGAAGGTCAGCTCGCCACCCTGAACGGTCGCAGCCTTGTACTCACCGCCATTGTCGTTGATCATCTTGACCAGATCAGCCGAATGAATGTCACCGGCGATGACGTGATAGGTGAGAACGGCAACGAGCTGATCCTTGTTTTCAGGCATCAGCAGGGTGTCAACGGTACCGGCTGGCAGCGCGTCGAATGCGGCATTTACCGGTGCAAAGACGGTGAATGGGCCGGGGCCGGACAGAGTTTCGACGAGGCCAGCAGCCTGAACAGCAGCAACCAGCGTGGTGTGATCAGCCGAGTTCACGGCATTTTCGATGATGTTGTTGGTTGCGGGCATGGCAGCGCCACCAACCATGGGCGCATCCTGTGCGATAACGGCAGCGCCAGAAAGCGAACCAAAGGCCAGAACGGCGGCCACTGAGAGAGCACGGAGAGAAAGAGTCATCGGAAAGTCCTTCCTGTTGAATTCTCGTCCCGCTTTCGGCGCGGGATAATGGGAATACGGCAGGTCGGATTGACTGGTTTGTTTCTGTGACAGACTGGATCACTCGCGAAAATTCTCGCCAGAAGAAAGTTTTTTCTTCTTTATTATCTGATGCTTACGAGGACAAAATCGTACGGTTTTTGCGATTGTGTTCGCAAAAAGATGCTGTGATCCGTTTGAGAAACCACGACGTATGCGCGACCAGTTCTGGTCGTCTCGGCGAAGAAATTCCAACAAAAAAGCCATCCCGGATGCTCCGGAATGGCTTTGGATCCTATCCGCTTGCCTGCCTTTAGCTGCGCAGGTTCGACCAGGATGGGTCGGATGCGTATGTTTCGGTGGCAATGGTCTGCACCGAGCGGCCCCAGATATCCACACTCATCAGGCGTGGGCCATCATTGCCACCCGGGTCCTGGAAGAACATGATGACGCGGCCATTAGGAGCCCAGGTCGGGCCTTCCGCATGGTAACCCGAATAGAGCAGGCGTTCGCCCGATCCGTCGGGGCTCATGATACCGATATGGAATTGCCCACCCGACTGACGGGTAAAGGCAATCAGATCACCCTTGGGCGACCAGACCGGGGTCGAATAACTGCCCTGCCCATAGCTAATGCGCTGGGCGTTGCCGCCACCGGCGCCCATCATATAAATCTGCGGCGAGCCGCCACGATCGCTTTCAAAAACAATCCTGCCGCCGTCCGACGAATAGGACGGGCCGGTATCGATAGCCGCACCCGAGGTCAATTGCGTCGGCTGACCGCCACTGGTGGAAATCGAATAGATATTGGTCGCGCCGCCCTGTTCGACCGAGAAAGCCACCGTGCCCCCATCGGGCGAGAAGCGTGGCGCAAAGGTCATGGCGCCGACCGAGGCCAGACGCTGCTGACGGCCCGTGGAGAGTTGCAGAAGATAGACCTGCGGATTGCCATCGGCAAAATTCATATAGGTGAGCAGATCACCATTGGGAGAGAAGCGCGGGGTCAGCGCCATAGCCGAGCCATCCGTCAGGTAGCTCACATTGGCTCCGTCCTGATCCATGATGGCCAGGCGCCGCGTGCGGTTTGCCTTGGGGCCGCTTTCGGCCACATAGACCACGCGCGTATCGAAATAGCCGGTGCCGCCCGACAGCTGCGCATAGATCGCGTCCGACACCATATGGGCAATTCGGCGCGCCGAATTGGGGTCGGTGGAATAAGAATTGCCGACCACCTGGCTGGCCTGCTGGGTATCCCAGACGCGCACCGAGGCATTGATCTGCCCGCCGCGCTCCACCGAGCCCATCACCACGCCATCGACATTGACGGTGCGCCAGACGTTAAAGTCCGGCGTTGCGTTGACGTCGCCAACCTGCACCGGCAGCGACGCCGGATCGAGCGGCAGGAACAGGCCGGAACGGCGCAGATTATTGCGCACGATGTCGGCGATCTCGCGCCCGAAACTCGGGTCAGACGAGGCAAAATCCGGAATGGCAATCGGCAGCGGTTGGAAATTGGCGCCTTCCACCACGATGCGCAGTTGCGCAAGAGTCATGGGCGCGGTGGCCAGCAGTGCACCGCCTGCCAGGCCCAGTTTCAACGCAGTGCGCCGGTTCACAAGAGTCATCTCGGTTCGGTCTCCAGTTTCGCCGTTCGGCCGTTATTCGGTCAGCAAACAGGCAAATTCAAGGTCAGGGTCTTAGTTCCACTTCGATCTGACGCCATTGGTCAAAGGCATCAGCCGAAAGCATAGAATAGGGTCCACATTGCACCACGGCGCGCTGTGCGGCGCGCGCAATGGCCTGTCCTGCGGGCGAGGCGTCGGCTGACACAACCTGCGGTGTGCCATTGACGCTGCCATCGCGGTTCATAGAGACGCGCAGCGTTACATTGAGACCACTGTTAAAGTCGCTCGGCAGCAAGTTCCAGCAGCCCTTGATCCGCGCCACGAGACCATCGATGGCAGTCTGGCTCAGCCGCGCCGACGTGCCGGTCGTATCGCCCAGCGTGGTCGAGCCACCCTGCCCGGTTGTCCCGCCGGTCGTGGGGGCATTGTTGATGATATTGTTGATCTGGTCAGCCGCATTGGTGCTTGGCGTGTCTGAAGGCGGCGTGGGGCGCGGCTGTTGGGCCGCAGCGGCAGCCTGCCGCTGACGTTCCTCTTCCTCACGACGGCGGCGCTCAGCGGCCTGCGCCTGCTCACGGATCTGCGCCAGATCGTTTGGTCGCGATGTCGGCATGGCGACATTGACCTGCGGCGCCGGGGTCGGCTCAGGCGTCGGAGTGGGCGTGGGTTCTGGTTCCGGAGTCGGCTCCGGTTCAGGTGCTGGCTCGGGTTCCGGCGTTGGTTCTGGCTCGGGCTCGGGCGCAGGCGTCGGCACAAGATCAGCCGGACGCGTTTCCGGCAGAGCCGGAGCCACAGGCGTCGGTGTGGGTGTTGGCTCTGGTGTCGGCTCGGGCTCTGGCTCGGGCGCAGGCTCCGGTTCGGGTTCTGGAGCCGGTTCCGGCTCGGGTTCCGGCTGCTGTTCTGGCGCAGGAGCGGTTTCGGTCACCGGCGCAGGGGTCGGCACATCGGCGGGCGATGGCGTAATCTGGTCTTCCTGCGTATTGCCGGTCGGCTGGGCCAATTCTGCGGGCGTATCTGTATCCACAACCGATGGCGTATTGGTCTCGACCACTTCGCTGTCGAGCTGCCCGGCGCGGATATTGGAATATTCCTCGATAGGCACGAGGTCGACCGAAATGGATTGCACGCTCGTCTGCAGCGGCTCCGTCGACCCCAGATTGATGAGGCCCAGAACCAGCAACAGAACGTGTGCGGAAATCGAAACGGTCAGGCCCGTACGCATCAGCCCGGCCTACCTCTCGCGTTCGGTCACAAGACCGATCTTGGAATAGCCGGCTGCCGAGAGCATGCCCATGACGCGCATTACCGTGCCGTAATTGGCAGTGGTGTCGCCGCGCAGGAAAATGCGATCCTCCGGGGTTGCAAGAGTGCCAACCAGGGTCACCAGTTCCGCCTCGGAAACGGGCGTGTCATCGACGAAAATCGCGCCTTCCTGGCTCACGATGACCGTAATTGGTCGCGTCTGGCTGGCCATTTCCCCCGCGGCAGTGCGGGGCAGATCAACGGCAACGCCCGACGTCATCATCGGTGCAGCCACCATCATGATGATGAGCAGCACCAGCATGACGTCGACCATCGGCGTGATGTTGATTTCGCTCATCACGCCAGATTTTCTGCGTCGACGGCCACGGCGTCCGCCGCCACCTCCGCCGCCCGGTGCGCCACCCATACCCATCTTAGCGGCTCCGCGCTTCGAGTTGGCGGCTGAGGATGGTGGAGAACTCGTCGGCGAAGCCTTCGAGCCGCCCGATCATCTTGCCGGCGTCCGAGGAGAGCTTGTTATAGGCGATAACCGCCGGAATAGCGGCCACAAGACCAATGGCCGTTGCAAACAGGGCCTCGGCGATCGGACCGGCCACAACGGCCAAGTTTGTATCAGAGGAGGCCGCGATATTGGTAAAGGCATTCATGATGCCCCAAACCGTACCGAACAGGCCAATAAATGGACCTGCGGAACCGACGGTCGCCAGGAACCCAAGGCGCTTTTCAAGAAATTCGCTTTCGCGGGCAATGGCCACATCAAGCACCTTATCGAGGCGCTGCTGCATGCCGACAAAGCTGGCGGCATTCTGCTCGTGGCTGCGTTTCCATTCCTTCATGGCGGCCACGAAGACCGAGCCAAGACCGCCCGAAGGTTTCTCGGACTGCTGCTGATAAAGTTCCTCAAGCGACTGCCCGGACCAGAATGTGCGCTCGAACCGGTTCATCTCCGCCTTCATGCGGCGATAGATGATCGTCTTGTCGATAATGATCGCCCAGCACCAGACCGAGGCCACCAGCAAGCCGATCATCACCGACTTCACGACGATGTCGGCCATCATAAAGAGGCCCCAGATGGACAGATCGGTATGTGGAGCGACGGCTCCTACAGCTTCCACGGTTTCCATGAAAATTCCTTCTCGGCCCGGCTCACATAAGCGGTCCTATCGTCGGTGCGATGGGGACCAAATCTGTCAAAATTAAGAGAAATACTTTGTATTCTGGCGCGCGGACGCGCCAGCACGAGGCAAATCTCCCTTTGTGCCCTTTATGGTCACCAAGGAGTTAACAAACCGAATCCGAAACGGGCATTTCGCTAGCAGACTGCTAACGTTCAGGGGCTCACCAAGTCCCTTATTGAGACGGGAAGGCGAGCCGGACCGCCGCTGGTCTTGATCGACACGACAGTCAATTCGGCTTTCGTTAGCAAAATGTCTTCACGCAGAATTGTCTGCCGCAACATTAGCCGGGCTCCACTTGCTTCGAGCGGTTCGGTGACCACGGTGAGTAGATCATCAATATGAGCTGGTGCGATGAAGTCGATCGTCATGGAACGGACGGCGAAGGCGATGCCCTCTTTCGCCAGCTCGAAATGATGAATACCGGCGTCCCGCAGAAACTCGGTGCGCGCCCGCTCGAGGAATTTGAGATAGGCCGCGTGATAGACGTTTCCCGAAAAATCGGTGTCTTCGTAATAGATGCGGACGGGAAAGGTGTGTTGGCTCATCTGGCGTCATCGACGATATGAACGGACCCGTCGGGCAGATCGCGAAGGAAGCCAGGCAACCAGGCTGGCAGCAGGTTCATCTGTTCCAGCGCATCGTCTGCAAGGGGTACCCAATAGAAATAAAGGTCATGCCCCTCATCCTGCCGCACTAGCCAGGGCGAGTTGCCATTCGGCCGCTGCCCGGTCAGTTCGGCTGGGTAGAAAAAACCAAGCTCGTGAAAATCCTGCTCTTCACGATGGTAGAAGCTCTCCGAGGTCGCGATCAGCGGGCCAATCTCGGCGGGCATGGCCAATTCCTCGGCGATTTCCCGCTCAAGGCTCAAGCGGCTTGGCTCGCCAAGCTCCACACGGCCACCGGGCAGCATTGTGTAGGTGTCGTCGTCTTCCCGGCAGACCAGCACATGGCCATCGGTGATGATGATGGCGGCCACGCGATAATTGAAACGCTGGCCCTCAATGGGAAAGCTGATGACGTGGCGGCTCATTCTTCGCCCTCTTCAAACAGGCTAGACTGGATGCCGACAAAGCCCTGCGGCACGACTTTTCCCATATGCTGGAAGGCGATGGAGGTCAGCATGCGCCCGCGCGGTGTGCGCTGGATAAAGCCCTGTTGCAGCAAATAGGGCTCGACGATTTCCTCGATGGCGTCGCGCGGCTCGGACAAGGCGGCGGCGATGGTCTCGATGCCCACGGGCCCGCCATTGTAGAAATCGGCAATGGTGGTCAGGTAGCGCCGGTCGAGCTGGTCGAGTCCACGCGCATCCACATCGAGGCGAAGCAAAGCCTTGTCGGCTATGGCCGAATTGACCTCTTTCGCGCCATCCACCATGGCAAAATCGATGACCCGGCGCAGCAGCCGGCCCGCGATACGCGGCGTGCCGCGCGAACGGCGGGCGATCTCCATGGCCCCATCGGGCGCCATAGGCATGCCCATGAGCCGCGCGCCGCGCGTCACGATCTGCACCAGTTCTTCGGGCGTGTAAAAATTGAGCCGCACAGGAATGCCGAACCGGTCGCGCAAGGGCGTGGTCAACAGGCCCGCGCGGGTCGTTGCGCCGACCAGCGTAAATTTGGCGAGATCGATGCGCACCGAGCGGGCGGCAGGACCTTCGCCGATGATCAGATCGAGCTGAAAATCCTCCATCGCGGGATAGAGCACTTCCTCAATGGCCGGGTTGAGCCTGTGGATCTCGTCGATAAAGAGCACGTCGCGCTCTTCAAGGTTGGTCAACAGTGCCGCGAGGTCTCCCGCCTTGGCGATGACCGGGCCGGACGTAGCGCGAAAACCGACACCCAGTTCGCGCGAAATGATCTGCGCCAATGTGGTCTTGCCCAGCCCCGGGGGCCCGACGAAGAGCACATGATCCAGCGCCGAGCCGCGTTGCTTGGCAGCCTGAATGAAGACTTCGAGATTTGCCCGCGCAGCAGCCTGCCCGACGAAATCGGAAAAGCCGGACGGGCGCAGGGAAACATCGAGATTGTCGTCGCGGCCCGCAGAGCCAGAAGTCAGATCGGTCACGCTTGAGGCTTACTTTATACTGCTGACAGGGACACAGGCGGAGCGAACCGCCTGCTTGTTCTTGAGATCAGGATTGTCCCGCGTCATGCGAAAAAACATCTTGGTGAGGTAGTCGAGCCGCGCCTCGCAGGACCAGCGCGGCAGGGGCGCATTGGGGTCGTGGAAGTAATAGGGCTTGGTTGACCCGTCGTCCTCCACAAACCAGATAGCGACCGCTACAGCCTCATTCTGATTTGCATTGGCAGGCATGGGCATCCAGACCAAGCCAGTCATTGCACATGCCGAAAGGCCAGTGCGGATCAATCTGCGCATCATTGTCCCCTACGATGATGAAAGCGACTTTAGCTGCTCAACTCCCTGAGGCCCAGCCGGATCAGTTTCTCTGTCGGCGTGTCGTCACCCTCTCGGGCAACAACACGGGCCAACGCGGCAGAGGCCTGAGCGCTGGAATAACCCAGATTGGTAAGGGCCGAAACTGCATCTGCGACATTGCTTGCCGCCACGCCTTCGCCCAGCGCTGATTGCAGACCCAGCGTCCCGGCATCAACCGCGCCGATGGCCGGCACCTTGCCCTTGAGTTCTGTGACAACCCGCAGGGCCAGCTTTGGTCCCACACCATTGGCGCGCCCGATCATCGCCTTGTCCTGCAAGGCCACGGCGCTGGACAATTCCGACGGAGACATAACCGAAAGAATGGCGAGCGCCACGCGGGAGCCAACCCCCTGCACTGTCGTCAGCAGATTGAACCAGCTTTTTTCCGTGTCATTGGCAAAACCATAAAGACGGATCAGGTCTTCGCGCACGATGGTTTCGACGAACACCACAGCCGCCTCTCCGACCCGCGGCAAAGCCTGCAAGGTGCGCGACGAGCAAAAGACCTCGTAGCAGACGCCGCCGCAATCAATCAGCACCCAATCATCGCCAAAGCTGTCGACCAGACCCTTGAGTTTGCCGATCATACCAGAACTCCCATGCGGCGCGCCGAAACCCGGTGATGGGCATGGCAGATGGCAATGGCCAGCGCGTCGGCAGCATCAGCACCCTTGAAATTTGCCGTTGGCAGCAGGGTTTTGACCATCAGCCCCACCTGATCCTTGGCGGCATGGCCTGTGCCGACAACAGACTTCTTGACGAGATTGGCCGCATATTCGGCCACCGGCAAACCACGCAGGGCAGGCGTAACCAGAATAACGCCACGCGCCTGCCCCAGAATTAGGGCCGAGCGCGCCCCGGCATTGACGAAAGTTTCTTCCACCGCTGCTTCATCGGGCCGGTGCAGATCGAGCAGAGCATTGAGCCCTTCGGCAAGCACCGCCAGCCGACTGGCCAAAGAACCATCGACGGGCGGCGTCAAAGTGCCTCCAGCGACGAAGCTGAGCCTGTTGTCCACAGCTTCGATAATACCCCAGCCACAGCGGCGCAGGCCCGGATCAAGGCCAATGATTCGTACGGGTTCAGTCATGTTCATCCTTGTAGAGGCCCGGACCCAACCTACCAAGTGCAAAGTGAACAAAGCAGAAACAGCTGCGACATTTTAAATCTTAGTGTTCCCGGCAACGTTCTGTTCACAAGGCGGCCCTAGCTTGCGCCTCGTTACGCAGGGGCAAGAGTTCACGAATGCATGGGGCAAACAGGAAGCTCAGCAGTCAGGCATGGCTGCGAGTCTATCGGGTTACGGGACTGCTCACCTGCGTCGCGATCATCCTCTCCATCATCATAACCAATGTGATCATGGAGGTCTTTTCTGCTGGCATTAACGTGCAGGGACTGGTCGTTTCCATCGTCACCCCAATCCTGCTGGGCGGCCCGTCCGTTCTGTTCATCATGATAGGCCAGGAGCGCCTGCGCGCCGCAAATGCGCAGTTGCAGAAGGTGGCCAGCTACGACTTCCTGACCGATTGCCTCAATCGTGGCGCTTTCGCCGCCAAGGTTGGTGCCTGGCTCCACGAACGCGGCGCTGCCGTTAACGGAGCGCTGCTGATGATCGACGCCGATAATTTCAAATCTATCAATGACCTATACGGTCATGATGTTGGCGACGAGGCCCTGGTCATCATTGCGCGTTCCATCCGCTCTGTACTGCGAGAGGGCGATCTTGTGGGCCGGATGGGCGGCGAAGAATTCGGCGTATTTCTGCCAAATGCCAGCGAAGACGTCACCACAATCATGGCAGAGCGCATTCGCACCGCCGTCAATCGCGCGCGGTTCGCACCGGGTAATGAGCCGCATGCTCTTTCGGTCAGCATTGGCGGCGCAGTCTTTACTGGCCACACCAATTTCGCCGAGCTTTTCCGTCTTGCCGACCGGCACCTTTACGGCGCGAAAAATGCCGGACGAAACATGTCCGCCATCGAGCATCTGCAGGACAATCCCGCCATCCTGTTGAAACGCAGCGCATAAAAAAGGCGGCCCGAAGGCCGCCTGTTCGGTGATCGAAGCTGCCGAGCTTACTGAGCCAGCTTGGCGGCGTCTTCCTCGCTCATATCAAAGTTCGAATAGACGTTCTGCACGTCATCGTCTTCTTCAAGCGTATTGATCAGCTTCATCAGCGTCGCGCCCTTTTCGGCGTCGATTGGCGTCGCATTCTGCGGCTTCCAGATTGCTTTGACCGATTCAGCCTCGCCCAGCACCTTTTCAAGCGCTGACGACACTTCGGCCATGCTCTCGAACGAGGTGTAAACGTAGTGGCCGTCTTCGTCGCTCTCGACATCGTCGGCACCGGCTTCGATTGCCGCTTCCATCACCTTGTCTTCGGAGCCGACCGTGGCCGGATAGGTGATTTCGCCAACGCGGTCGAACATGAAACCGACCGAACCAGTTTCGCCCAAAGCGCCGCCATTCTTGGAGAAGTAGGAGCGGACATTGGACGCGGTACGATTGCGATTGTCAGTCAGCGCCTCGACGATGACAGCGACCCCACCGGGGCCATAGCCCTCATAGCGGATTTCATCATAGTTTTCGGCATCGCCACCGGACGCCTTTTTGACCGCGCGTTCGATATTGTCCTTGGGCATGGACTGGGCGCGGGCATTGGTAATCGCCAGACGCAGACGCGGATTGAAGGCCGGATCGGGCTGGCCCATCTTAGCGGCCACGGTAATTTCGCGGGCGAGCTTGGAAAAAATCTTCGAACGGATCGCGTCCGACTTGCCCTTGCGGTGCATAATGTTTTTGGCGTGGGAATGGCCAGCCATGGAATACCTCGACGGGTAGAATTTTGTAAAATCGGCCCGCTTATAGGGGCTGGAGCCGCGCTTGTGAAGCGTAACGCCTAAAGGGAGCCGGGCGTGACCTTGGCAGGGCGCAAAGTAACGGCGCCTTCAGTTCGGTTGATAATGTCCGACATGGCTTCCAGCTCGCTCATGACGAACGAGCCGGTGATGATGATCCATTCCGAATGGATCGGCGTGTGCAGCATGGGCGAAGTCACAACGACGCCATCCACAAGAACATCGATGGTCTTGCCGACATGTTGCTCGGTGAATGCGCTGAAAATCTTCCGCCCTTCATCCGACATTCTGATTTTGAGCGCCGGTTGCCCCGTCTGCTCATCATTGCCGACTGACGTGAAGCGCACATCGACGGTTATAGACTGCGCCGCGGCGGGGATGACAGGGGCGACAAACAGCAAGATGGCCAGAAGAAATGCGCGCATCGAAATCGTCCTAACTGAACTCCGGTTCGGCCGGGGCAAGAACACCGCCTAGCCGCAACGGCATGGCTTTAGTCGCCAAACCGGTGCGCGGATCGGTTTCCACCGCAATGCCGCAAATGGTGGCTTCGCCCTCTGCCGGGGTAAAACGGCCATTGGGAATGCCGGTGAGGAAACGGTTGAGCGGCTCATCGGTTTCGGTGCCAATGATGGAGTCGAAATCCCCGCACATTCCGGCATCGGCCTGAAAGGCCGTACCCCCCTTTAGCACGCGGTGGTCAGCCGTGGGCAGATGGGTGTGTGTGCCGACGACAAGGCTGACCCGACCATCGAGGAAGTGACCCATGGCCTGAATTTCCGAGGTCGCCTCAGTGTGAAAATCAACGATGATGGCATCGGCCACTTCGCCCAGAGGCGCATCGGCAATAGCCGCTTCCACAGCCCGGAACGGGTCATCAATGGGCGGCATGAATACCCGGCCCAGCGCGTTGACCACCAGAACCCGGTGGCCGTTGCGACCTTCGACCAGCATGGCACCGCGACCCGGCGTGCCGGGCGGGTAGTTGATGGGGCGGATGAGGGTCGGCTCGCGCTCGATATAGGTCAATGCCTCCCGTTGGTCGAAAGCATGATCGCCCAGCGTCACAATGTCGGCCCCGGCGTCGCGCAGAGCCTGGAAATGGCTTTCGATCAGCCCCTTGCCGTGGCTGGCATTTTCCCCGTTCACCACGACGAAATCGAACTTGTGCTTGGCGATCAGGCCCGGCAGGCGCTCGGCCACCGCATCGCGGCCCGCTCGGCCCATCACATCGCCCAGAAACAGAAATCTCATGCAGTCTTCCCAAAAAAGCGGACGCCCTCTTCGGTGATCACCGCATCAAGGGGAATATCGTGTGTGTCGCGCGGAATATGCGCCAGTTCCTGCGCCGCGAAGGCGAGGCCCACCAGCAGGGGTTTCTTTGCAATATGGGCCAGCGTCCGGTCGTAATAACCGCCGCCATAACCAAGCCTTGTGCCGGAAGCGTCAAAGCCCAGAAGCGGCATCAGAACCAGATCAGGCTCGGCGCGTGGTGCAAGGTCGGATGGTGCCAGCGTGCCGAACCCGGCCTCGTAAAGCGGCTGGTCGGCTTCCCATACCCGCAGATCGAGCGGCGCATCTGGCGCTGCCACGACGGGCAGAACCACCTTCTGTCCGCCATCCATCAAGCGGACAAGGATCGGCTGGCAATCGAGCTCATCGCGGATACGCCAATAGCCGGCAACCACATCGTCAGGTGCAAAGGCGATCTCGTCGAAGAAACGGCGCGCGACGGAAATGGCAGCTTCCGTGCGTTCGCCCGGCGTGAGCGCAGCGCGGGCGGCATGGGCCTGTTTGCGCAAGGCTGCCTTGGCGTCTTCGATTGCAAGGTCCGCCATGCGCCCTCTTGATGAAATTCAGGTGCCACCCTGGCCGTGGGACTGCTGATCCCGGGAACCTACATACGTAGGTGGGCGCCGTATGTCCGAGCCCACGGGCCCGGTCAGGGACAGCTCCCTTAGGATCGATTAAGGCCCCGGGGATATGTGAGTCCTCACGCGCCGGGCAGCAGCAGAGATATAGGGGCATCAAGGGCGCGCTGCAAAGGGCTTCCGATCAAATCGCACCAGTTTTGCAGAATATCAGCAAGACGACGCTTTGGCCCATCCCACCAATGCGCCGGATCGAGATAAGGTGCGGTCGCCTAAGGCAGTTGCATGGAGCCGTCGAGGCTGTCCGATACATTCTCGAGCGCCTTTGCAGCATCGGTCAGCTTGCGGGCAAACTGGGACTCGGTATTTTCGAGCTCCACCGCAATCTCCTGACCGGCGCGGGTCAACTCGAGCACTTCACGTTCCAGAGCAGCAATGCGGCGTTCGGCTTCAGCCAGCTCGTCCAGAACAGCAATGCCAGCCATCACAGTGAGGCGATTGTCGCCGATCTCGCCGACAGCGCCCTTGAGGCCTTCGACATGGGTATTGAAGCGTTCGGCGAGTCCGATCAGATGGCCCTGCTGGCCCTCTTCGCAGGCCATACGATATTTGCGACCATTAATCTCGACATTGACTTCAGGCACGGCCTACTCCGCCTTTTGCAGCACTGAGCGCACTGTTTCCATGGCCTCGACCAGCCGACGTGAGACTTCGTGAGCGCTGTCATCGAGACGCTTGGCCCGCGCTGAGGTTTTGTCCAGCTCAGTGGCCAGCCGCGCACGCTCATGCACAAGGCGCTGGGTATCGACTTCGATGCGCTGATGGCGCTGCAACCGACCAGAAAGCTCGCGCGTAGAGGTTTCGAGCCGTGCCAGCGCGCGGTCGAAGCGGGCAGCGGCTGCAATCAGCCCCTCTTCAAGTTCCGTCTCACTCATGGCCGCTATCGCCCTCAAGACGCATGGATTCCGTAGCGATAAACCTGCCCCAGCGCGCGCGCCTTTGCAACCGCATTGGCGCAGTAAACCCCCGGAAATCAGCCCTTGTGCCGAACGGTAAACGGGCATGGTGACATTGACAGCAAGGCCGAACCTGTTATGGCTCAAACCCGTCTTTGGGAGGAGGCCCTTGGCCCCGCTCCCCTTGAAATTCAAGCCTTTCCGAAAGAGCGGTCACCCATGACGAACACAGCCCAGCAGAACGAATTGGCCAATGCTATCCGGTCCCTGTCCATGGACGCGGTCGAGAAAGCCAATTCAGGTCACCCGGGCCTGCCTATGGGCTGCGCCGACATAGCTACAGTGCTTTTCACAAAGGTGATGAAGTTCGATCCCGCCGATCACAAATGGGCTGATCGCGACCGCTTCATCCTTTCGGCTGGCCACGGCTCAATGCTGCTCTATTCCTCGCTCTATCTGCTGGGCTACGAGGACATGACCATTGAGCAGGTCAAGAATTTCCGCCAGCTTGGAGCCAAGACCGCTGGCCACCCCGAATATGGTCATGCCACCGGCATTGAGACCACGACCGGCCCACTCGGTGCTGGCCTCGGCAATTCGGTCGGTTTCGCCGTTGCTGAAGCCAAGCTGGCTGCTGAATTCGGCTCCGACATTGTTGACCATTACACATGGGTTCTCGCCGGCGATGGGTGCCTGATGGAAGGTATTTCCCAGGAAGCCATCTCTCTGGCCGGTCACCTCAAGCTCAACAAGCTTATCGTCATCTGGGACAACAACAATATCACCATCGACGGCAAGGTCTCCAACGCCGACTCGACCGACCAGATCGCCCGCTTCAAGGCCGTTGGCTGGAACACGATCGAAGTCAATGGGCACGATCAGGATGCCATCGAAAAGGCGCTGCTCGCCGCCAAGACTTCAGCCGACAAGCCGACCCTGATCGCCGCCAAGACCACAATCGGCTTCGGCGCGCCCAAGAAGGCTGGCACCGAAAAGGTGCATGGTGCCCCGCTCGGCGCTGAAGAGCTGGCCGCAGCCAAGGCCGCGCTCGGCATCGACTACCCGGCCTTTGAAGTGCCCGCTCATATCCTTGAAAGCTGGCGTGCTGCTGGCAAGCGCAGCCAGAATGTGCGCGGTGAGTGGGAAGCCCGCCTCGCCAAGTCCGACAAGAAGGATGAGTTCGTCCGCCGCATGTCCGGCAAGCTGCCCGCAGGTCTGTCCGACGCCTTCGTCGCCTATAAGCAGAAGCTGGCCGAAGACAAGCCTAAGGTCGCAAGCCGCAAGGCCAGCCAGATGGCGCTCGAAGTCATCACCAAGAACGTGCCGGAAATTCTCGCAGGTTCGGCTGACCTCACCCATTCCAACCTCACCAACACACCTGACACCGTGCCCTTCCAGGCGGATAACCGCACTGGCAATTACATGATGTATGGCATCCGTGAGCATGAAATGGGCGCGGCCATGAATGGCGTGACCCTGCATGGCGGCCTCATTCCCTATGGCGGCACCTTCATGGTCTTTACCGACTATGCCCGTCCGGCCATTCGTCTCGCGGCTCTCATGGAAATCCGCTCCATTTTCGTCATGACCCACGATTCCATCGGTCTGGGCGAAGACGGCCCGACCCACCAGCCAGTCGAGCACCTGACGGCCCTCCGCGCCATTCCCAATCTGCATGTTTTCCGCCCGGCCGACGCCATGGAAACGGCAGAATGCTGGGAACTGGCGATGGCTGCAGAAAAGACCCCGTCCATTCTCGCTCTCTCGCGCCAGAACCTGCCGGCCGTCCGCACCGAATATTCGGCTGAGAACAAATCTGCCAAAGGCGCTTACACGCTGGTCGGCCCAGCCGATGCCGACGCGGTGATTTTCGCCACCGGCTCGGAAGTCGCCATTGCCGTCGAGGCCCAGAAGGAACTGACCGAGAAGGGTATTTCCGCCCGCGTCGTCTCGGTGCCGTCGCTCGAACTCTTTGCCAAGCAGTCGGACGCCTATAAGGCCGAAGTGATTGGCAAGGCCAAGGCCCGTGTAGCGGTTGAAGCCGGTATCGAAATGAGCTGGAGCAAGCTGCTCGGCGACAAGGGCCGTTTTGTCGGCATGTCGAGCTTCGGCGCGTCGGGTCCGATTGACGCACTCTACGCCCACTTTGGCATTACACCGAAGGCCGTTGTTGAAGCCGTCACCACTCAGTTGTAAGAGAGCCTCGCCTCCCTTCCCTAACTCCCGCCTTAGGAGCGTCTAACATGGCAGTTCGCGTCGCCATCAATGGCTTTGGCCGCATCGGCCGCAACGTTCTCCGCGCCATCATCGAATCTGGCCGCACCGACATTGAAGTCGTGGCCATCAACGATCTCGGCCCGGTCGAAACCAATGCGCACCTCTTCCGCTTCGACAGCGTGCATGGCCGTTTCAACGGCACTGTCACCGTCGATGGCGACACCATCGATGTGGGCCGCGGCCCGATCAAGGTGACGGCGGAGCGCGATCCGGCCAATCTGCCGCATGGCGCCATGGGCGTCGATATCGCGCTCGAATGCACCGGCATTTTCACATCCAAGGAAAAGGCCAGCGCCCACCTCAAGGCCGGCGCCAAGAAGGTGATCATTTCGGCCCCCGGCGACGGCGCTGACAAGACCATCGTCTATGGCATCAACCACGCCAGCCTGACCAAGGACGATGTGGTGATCTCGAACGCCTCGTGCACGACGAACTGCCTCGCGCCGCTCGCCTATGTGCTGCACAAGGAATTCGGCATCGAAAAGGGAATGATGACCACCATCCATTCCTATACCGGTGACCAGCCGACGCTCGACACCATGCACAAGGATCTCTATCGCGGCCGCGCTGCTGCGCTTTCGCAGATCCCGACCTCGACCGGCGCGGCCAAGGCCATCGGCCTCGTGCTCCCCGAGCTCAAGGGCAAACTGGACGGCGTCTCAATCCGCGTGCCGACCCCGAACGTGTCTTGCGTCGACTTCAAGTTCATTGCCAAGCGCAATGTCACTGCCGAAGAAATCAACGCTGCCGTCAAGAAGTACGCCGATGGCGAACTCAAGGGCGTGCTGGGCTACACCGAGCGCCCGAACGTCTCGATCGACTTCAACCACGATCCGCATTCCTCCACCATGGCACTCGACCAGACCAAGGTGATGGACGGCAATTTCGTGTCGGTCCTCTCCTGGTACGACAACGAATGGGGCTTCTCCAACCGCATGGCCGACACGGCTGTGGCGCTGGGCAAGACGCTTTGAGCCATCCCGCAGGGCAATTCGCTCCGGTGGAGCGAATTGAGGCGAAAAGGCCATGAGAGCTATGCTCGAATGGCGGTTGAGTTTTTAGTTTTAAGGGCGTCCCACGGGGCGCCCTTTTTTCTAGGGGATTTCTGCAGATACGGTGCTGCCCTCGGGATTGACCCGAGGGCCGGTTTCATCGCTCACTGGCACCAGAGCGAGGTTAGATAGGTCCTCGGGTCAAGCCCGAGGACAGAACCGAGCTGGTCAAATTCCGGCAGCGCAAGGCACAGGCCAGAGATACATGCCCCTCAACCGATCCATCCGCTGGCACGGCATCCAACTCGACACATTCGAGCATGCCCACATCATCGACAATGGCCGTGACACGCGCATTCGCGGCACGATCATCGGGCCGGATTTCGGGCTGTTCTATCGGCTCAAGCTCGATGAAAACGGGCACACCCGCACGGTGAAAATCGAGCGCGCCGATGGTAAAGCGCTTGAATTGTTTGCCGATGGCGCAGGTGGCTGGTCAGACGACCGGGCCGAACCGATCCCTGCCCTGCGCGGCTGTATTGACGTCGACATCTGGCCCACCCCGATGACCAATTCCCTGCCCGTCTGGCGCACGGATTGGGTGATCAATCAACCCATAAGCTTCGCCATGGCCTGGATCGACGCCACAGACTTCAGTGTCAAACGCGCCGAGCAGATTTATACGAAAATCGACGATACCCATTTCCGGTACCAATCAGCCGATTTCGAGCGGATCATCCGCATTGATGAGGATGGACTGGTTGTAGATTATCCGGGCCTGTTCGGGCTGGCGGAATAGATACGCCCTGCCACAGTTTGCCCGGTGGATTTCTTCCGCAAACGCAATCCGTTAGCGCATTGTTAACCCTGAAATTGCTTGATGGTTAACAAAGGTAAACGCTGATTTGGAGTCGATCCATGGCCGATGGCGGAACGCATATCATCACCGTCGGGAACGAAAAGGGCGGCTCGGGCAAGTCGACGACGGCCCTGCATCTGGCCGTCTATCTGCTGCATCAGGGCTTTAGCGTCGCTACTATCGACGTGGACAGCCGCCAGCAGACTCTGACCCGTTATGTGCGCAACCGTCGCGCAACAGCCGATACAAGCGGGCGCGAAGTGCTTATGCCAAAGCATGTTCATCTACCGACAGGCTGGGGCGATTCCATCGCCGAAAACCAGCGGGTGGAACTCGACCTGTTCAACCGAGCCATGAACGAATTGCGCAGTGCGGTGGACTTCGTCGTCATCGACACGCCCGGCTTTGACGGCAATCTCGCCCGCCTGGCCCATGATGCTGCCGATACTCTGCTCACCCCCATCAATGACAGCATGATCGATCTCGACGTACTCGCCCGCATCGATCCAAAGACCGGCGCGCCGCTCGAAGCCAGTCCCTATACCCGCAATGTGCAGAAGGCTCGGGCCGAGCAGCAAAAGCGTGCTGGTCGGAGCCTTGATTGGGTGCTGGTGCGCAATCGCATTTCCAATCTGGGGTCCCATAATGCCAGCCGCGTTCAGGAGCTTGTGGAGCGTTTGGCGCAAGGGCTGGGGTGCCGCGTTGCCGATGGCATTGCCGAGCGTGTCATTTTCCGGTCGCTGTTCCTGACCGGCATGACCGTGTTCGATCCGCTCGAGGCCGATATGCTTGGCGGAGCGCCAACGATGTCGCATATCAATGCGCGACAGGAATACCGGGCGCTCGTGGCCTCGCTCAATCTGCCGGACAGCTCTGCCCTGAAACTATCGGCCTGACGGACCGGGCAGCGCAGAGATTTTTCGTTCCCCGCTTCCGCCCGCCGTGCCACTCTGCTACCCCACAGCGCAGATAACCAGCTAAGGGGCCGGACCATGGGCGACAGCTTCAAAACCCTCAACGAACTCGATTTCGCGGGCAAGCGCGTCTTGCTGCGCGCCGACCTCAATGTGCCGGTCGCGGACGGCAAAGTAACCGACGCTACCCGCATCGAGCGTTTGGTGCCCACCATCCGCGAAATCGTCAAAAAGGACGGCAAGGTCATCCTGCTGTCCCATTTCGGTCGCCCCAAGGGCAAGGTCGATCCCGAGTTTTCGCTGGAACAGGTCTGCGAGGCCGTCGCCAATGAAACCGGGCATCCGGTTGGCTTCGTCGCCACTGACTGGGTCGATGTCAGCGCTGCGCATAAGGCCATCGAAGAAGCACCAGCTGGCTCGGTTCTGGTGCTGGAAAATACCCGCTTCCATCCCGGCGAAGAAGAAAACGATGTGGAGCTGGCCAAGCGCATGGCGAGCCTTGGCGACGTTTATGTCAACGACGCCTTCTCCGCCGCCCACCGCGCCCATGCATCGACCGAAGCCATCGCGCGCCTGTTGCCTGCCGCTGCTGGTCTTGCCATGGAAGCAGAACTCAAAGCGCTTGAAGCCGGGCTCGGCAAGCCGAAGAAGCCTGTCGTCGCCATTGTCGGCGGCGCCAAGGTTTCTTCCAAGATCGATCTGCTCGAAAACCTCGTCACCAAGGTCGATGGCCTCGTCATTGGTGGCGGCATGGCCAATACCTTCCTGTTTGCGTTAGGTCATGGCGTGGGCAAGTCGCTCTGCGAAAAGGACCTCGCCGACACCGCCCGCCGCATTATGGACAAGGCCGAAAAGACCAATTGCGCCATCATCCTGCCCATCGACGCCGTGGTCTCCTGGCACTTCAAAGCCAATTCGCCCACCCGCCTTTATGGCGTCGATGCCGTCGACCCCGATGGCATGATCCTCGATATGGGCCCGATCTCGGTCGAGCGCGTCAACGCTGCAATCGATGACGCACACACTGTCGTTTGGAACGGCCCGGTCGGCGCGTTTGAAATGGAACCCTTCGATGCGGGCACCGTGGCCATCGCCAAGCATGTCGCCAAGCGCACCCATGATGGCCATCTGGTTTCGGTCGCCGGGGGTGGCGACACGGTGGGCGCCCTAGCCCATGCCGGAGTGAAGGACAAGCTGACCTACGTTTCCACCGCCGGTGGCGCCTTCCTCGAATGGATGGAAGGCAAGCCGCTGCCGGGCGTGGAAGCGCTGAAGAAATAAAACCAAGGCCGGGGTGATCCGGCCTTTTCTTTAGTTCGCTCGCGCTCCACCCCGTCCACTGCGCTTCCCTCGGGCTTGACCCGAGGGCCTGTCTCAGCAGCGGCTCAAGCCTGGCCAATTCTGCCAATTCCAATTGGCCCTCGGGTCAAGCCCGAGGGCAGCACGGTGTCGGGGACCCGTCGGTGACCACACGGTCCTAAAACTTCGCCATCACCGGGTCAGATCCGATCCGACCATCTGCCGCGTCCAGCGACGCAATGGCCGCCTGGTCCTCAACGGTCAGCGTGAAATCGAACACATCGAAATTCTCCACGATCCGGCTCGGTGTCGCCGATTTGGGGATGACGATAAGCCCGCTATCGAGATGCCAGCGGATGATGACTTGGGCGGGTGTCTTGCCATGACGCGCGGCGATTTCAGCGATCACCCTGTCTTCCAGTAACTGCCCCTGCCCCAGCGGGCTCCAGCTTTCGGTTTGCACACCCAGCTTTTCATGCTTGGCGCGCATCGCCTTCTGCTGAAAGCGCGGATGAAGCTGAATCTGGTTAAGCGCTGGAGTGACCCCGGTCGCGGCGATGAGCTGTTCGATATAGTCGCCCTCAAAATTGGAGACACCAATCGACTTTGCCTTGCCCTCTTCACGCAGCCGGATCAGCGCCTTCCAGGTTTCGACGAACTTGCCGCGATAGGCCGAGGGCCAGTGTATGAGGTAAAGATCGACATAATCGGTGCCGAGACGACTGAGGCTGGCATCCATGGCGCGCAGGGTCTCATTGTAACCCTGATCGTCGTTCCATACCTTTGTGGTCAGGAAAATATCCCCCCGCGCCACACCCGAAACACGAAGCCCCTCACCAACCCCGCTCTCATTGCGATAGACCGCCGCCGTATCCACATGGCGGTAGCCGGTCTTCAGCGCAGTCTCGACTGCTTCGATGGCGACATCGTTGGGCGTCTGCCACACGCCGAAACCCAATTGTGGAATCGAGCGACCGTCATTGAAGGTGACGTGAGGTTGCGTGCTCATGGCATAATCCTTGGATTGGGCTGAATGCTTATATCGTTACTTGACGATATAAGCATTGGTCAACCTTTGCCAATGTTTGCAAGGCCGTAAAAGTTCTTCCATACAAGATCAGCCTTTCGTCTCATAACCACAGGTCTAATCGAAAGCGCGCTGACGAAAGTTTAGTCTCAGGGCCAGTTCATTCCCCGAGGTTCGACACATGACCAAGTCGCTCAATGCGATCGCCCAGAAGCTGATGAAGCAAGGCCAAGGCATTCTGGCTGCCGATGAATCGGAAGGCACGATCGGCAAGCGCTTCAGCAAGATCAACCTGCCCAACACGCTGGAATTGCGCCGCGACTACCGTGAGATGCTGTTTGGCGCGTCCGATGCCATGCGCAACTATATCTCCGGCGTCATCCTCACCGAAGAAACGCTGAAGCAGGAAGCTGCAGACGGAACACCCTTCCGCGCCATTCTGGCAGATGCCGATGTTATCCCCGGCATCAAGGTCGACCGTGGCGCATTCCCCATGCCGGGCGAAGCCGGTGAAAAGATCACCGAAGGGCTCGATGGCCTGCGTCAGCGCCTCGAACATTATGCCGAACTGGGTGCCGGTTTTGCCAAGTGGCGCGCCGTCATCACCATCAATGACATCGCCCCCACCCGCAACAATATCCGCGCCAATGCCCATGCGCTGGCCCGCTATGCCATGCTGTGTCAGGAAGCCGGGATCGTGCCGATCGTCGAGCCCGAAGTCGTTGGCGACGGCGAGCCGGGTAATCACTCCATCGAGCGCTGTGCTGCCGTAACCGGCGATGTGCTGGAAAATGTCTTCAAGGAATTGCGTCTTGCGGGCGTTGACCTCGCAGGCATGTTGCTCAAGCCAAACATGGTTCTGCCCGGCGTCAATTCGCGCGAGCGCCCATCGGTCGAAGACGTGGCGCGCCGCACTGTCGCCGTGCTCAAGGAACATGTTCCTGCCGCCGTGCCGGGCATCGCCTTTCTTTCTGGCGGTCAGACCGACGAGGAAGCCACCGCGCACCTGTCGGCCATGAACCAGATTTCTGGCAAGCCATGGCCGCTGACCTTCTCTTATGGCCGCGCGCTACAGAATGTCGCCCTGCGCGAATGGGGCGGTCGCCGCGAGAATTTCAACACGGCCCGCAAGGCCTTCGCACACCGCGCCCATATGAATTCGCTCGCTGCCCTTGGCGAATGGTCGAACACGGCGGACAAAGCCGCCTGATCTGCTTTTCTCGACGCTCCCAACGTCGTGATGGACGCGCGCCTTCCCCATGAGGCGCGCGTCCTGCTTTTCGCCATGACGATATTGCCCGACAGATGATTGCGTCCATTGCGCCCAAGTCCTATTGGGGTCTGTCCCTTTCTTGCCAAAATGGCCAAATAGGGAGCATTGCTTCTTATCCGGGATCACCATGGCGCCGCTTGTTTACCTCATCACCCCGTCCGATCCCGACCTGACCCAGTTTCCGCGTGTCCTGATGGCAGTGTTGAACGGACCTGACGTCTCCGCCCTGCTCGTTCGGCGTGGCACGCTGGACAATGCCGCCTATGCGACGCTCTGCGAGCGACTGATCCAGATCGGCCAGGCAGCAGGCTCCGCAGTCCTCTTGGAAGATGATGTCGATCTGGCCCGCCGCCTCAAGGCCGATGGCGTTCACATCACGCAAGGCGGTACAAAGGCAATTCGCGAGGCCACTTCCGCACTTAAGCCAGACGGCATTGTCGGTGTCGGCAATGTGCGCTCGCGCCACGACGCCATGAGCTTTGGCGAACTGGATGTGGACTATCTGATGTTTGGACAGCTCGATGGCGCGCCTGACCCGCAGGCAGCCGAAATCACCCTGTGGTGGACCGACACGTTTGAAGTGCCAGCCGTGCAGGTGGCCGCCAATCTGGACGCGTCTACAGTCACAGAAACGGCAGCCGAGTTTATCGCGCTTTCCGACAGGCTCTGGGCACAACCAGATCCGGCAGCGGCGCTAAAGAACCTGCTCGACACCATGCAGGGCAAGGCATGAAAAAAGCCCCCCATCTTCTGGCCGCCTGCCTGATCGCTGCGACCTCTCCCGCTCTGGCGCAGAACACGCCTGCCGAACAGGTCAGCAGCTCTGTTTTTGGCTCTCAGGAGCAGGTCGATAACGCCTATGGCGCCTATCAGATGGGCTATTTCCTGACGGCGCTTGAGCTGGCTTTGCCACGCGCCGAACAAGGCGACGCCGCCGCACAGACGCTGATTGCCGAAATCTACGCCAAAGGACTGGGCGTAGGACAAAATGCCGAGCGTGCGGCCGGGTGGTATCAGCTTGCTTCGCGCAACGGCGATCATCTGGCAACCTTCGAGCTCGGCATGCTCTATCAGGACGGCGTCGGCGTCCCCCGCAATCGTGAGCGTGCGGCAGAATTATTCAAATCTGCTGCCGATGCCGGTTATGCACCAGCCAAGTACAATATGGCGCTGCTACATGTCGAAGGCATCTACGCCGAACCCAACCTGCCGCTCGCGGCAAGCCTGATGCGCGAAGCAGCCGAGGCAGAATTGCCTGAGGCGCAATATGATTATGGCGTCATGCTGCTCGAAGGGGCAGGCGTCGTGCCCGATCTGGCCGAAGGCGCTCGCCAGGTTGGCCTTGCCGCTGAGCAGGGTCTGATCTCTGCCCAGATCGACTATGCCACCCTGTTCTATCTCGGCCAGGGTGTGGATCGCAGTGTTGAGAATGCAGCTGTCTGGTATCGCCGCGCCGCCGAAGGCGGCAATGCCGTCGCACAAAACCGCTATGCCAAACTTCTTGCCGTTGGCGAAGGCGTAACGCTCGATCTTGAAGAGTCTGCCATGTGGCGCTCTCTGGCGCGTCGTCAGGGCCTTTCAGACCCCTCACTGGATCGTCTTCTCGTCTCAATCCCCGCCGACGCACTGGCCCGCGCCGAAGAGCGCGCCCGTTTCTGGCCTTCGGCTCTGCCCCGCAGTGCCGCGCCAGCGTCGGAGACAGACGCTGCACCCACCGAAAACAACGTCATCCTGCCCAGTCCGATGAACGCAGAAAACGCGCCCGCTCCGGCTTTGGAAGAGATGGAAGAGCCCCAAGAAGACACGCCCGAAACGCAAGCCCCTTGAACCTCGGCCCTTTCTGAGGCAATAAGCCCGCCACATTCGAAACCAGCGGCTGGCCCTCGGGCCTTTCGGCTTCAGCCTCATCGGGCAGAAGCCAATCGGGCCGCATGAGCCAGCGAGCACTTTCCCTATGGCGCGTTCCGCCCTTCTCAACGTCATGGTCAATGCCGCCATCAAGGCTGGCAAGTCGCTGAGCCGTGACTTCAACGAAGTCGAAAACCTGCAGGTCTCCCGCAAGGGCCCAGCCGATTTCGTCTCCAAGGCCGACCTGCGCGCCGAACAGATCGTCTATGACGAGCTGCGTAAAGCCCGCCCGACCTATGCTTTCCTCATGGAAGAAGGCGGCGAAGTCGCAGGCACAGATGGCCAGCACACCTGGATCATCGATCCGCTTGATGGCACCACCAATTTTCTGCACTCGATCCCGCTCTTTGCCGTGGCAATTGCTTTGCAGCGGGGCGACGACATCGTCGCTTCGGTGATCTACAATCCGGTCATGGACGAGCTTTACACCGCAGAAAAGGGCGGTGGTGCCTGGCTGGCGGACCGCAAGCGCCTGCGCGTGGCAGGGCGACACCACCTATCCGACGCCGTTGTTTGCACCGGCATCAAGACACAGGGCACCTCCAATGACAGCATGCAATTGCGCCAGCTTGCTGCCGTCAATCCAGCCGTCGCAGGTATCCGCCGCTCGGGCTCGATCTGTCTCGACATGGCCTGGCTCGCAGCTGGCCGCTACGATGCGCTGTGGGAAGCCGGTCTCAAGCCCTGGGACGTCGCGCCCGGCTTCCTGATGGTCAAGGAGGCAGGTGGCCTCGTCTCCGACTATGCGGGCCAGCCCGGCTCGGTCTGGAACGGCCAGATCATCGCTGGTAACGAAGCGCTGCATGGTCAGCTGTTCAAGGCGCTGAAGCCGGTTCAGTAAAATGCTGAAACTTGCTCCGGCAATTTTCCTCCTGCCGCTCCTGCTGATGACGGCATCCGCTCAGGCGGGTTATGTCGACGACGTGCTGGACGAGCTGGCGGTGCGCAGCCAGATTTCCGTTGATGAGCTCAAAGAGCTTCTCAACGACTGTGAAACCACGCAGCGCGCCATGAATGTCTGCGCTTTTTACGATGCGGTGGAAGCCGATCTCAACCTGCATCGCATTACAGAAGGCAAAGCGGCGGAAATGACTGAGACCGAAGCAGAGACCTATCGCGCCACCATCGCGGACTGGCGTAGCGAGACCGAGCTGGCTTGCCAGATCGAAGCCGACGAAGAAGCAGCCGGCGGTACGATGCGCCCCATGCTCTATTCCTTCTGTATGACTTACGAGCTCGAAGAACGCGCCACAATCGAAGTGGACACATGGTAGACGGCGTACCTCGCCGCATTACCGTCACGACGTCTTGTTAACCTTTTTAATTGTCACGCGTTTCGACCGCCTCTAGACTCAGAGGCGGTTGATTTGCGTGTGAGGGGTAAGGTTCGGCACGATGACGCGAGATTACGATCCCTATCACCTGGCCAGCCCCACGGTTTACCTGATCAAGATTTTGATCTTTCTGGTGCTGGTGGCGCTTGTCGCCGCCATCCTGTTCTCGACGATCATCACCTTTTTCTGGGCCAACCCCTTCATCAATTCGCTAATCTTTTTCACACTGGCGATTGGCATTTTCCTCAGCTTCCGTCAGATTTTCCGTCTGTTCCCGGAAGTCAAATGGGTCAACTCCCTGCAGGATGGCACCCAGACCAATGTGCGCCCGCCAATCCTGCTGGCCCCGGTCGCCGGTCTTTTGCGTGAACGGATCGGGGAAGCGGTCATCACCCCGTCTTCCATGCGCTCAATCCTTGATTCCGTCGGCAATCGCCTCGATGAAGCCAAGGACACATCGCGCTACCTCACCGGCCTGCTGGTGTTTCTAGGCCTGCTCGGCACCTTCTACGGCCTGCTTGAAACCGTCACCTCGGTGAGCACGGTCATCAATGCGCTGGACGTGACGTCCGGGGATTCGGCGACGCTCTTCACCAATCTGCGCGAGGGCCTCGTCGCCCCGCTCGGCGGCATGGGAACAGCCTTCTCGTCCTCGCTTTTCGGTCTGTCCGGGTCCCTGGTTCTGGGTTTTCTCGATCTGCAAACCAGTCAGGCGCAGAACGCCTTCTATACTGATCTCGAAGACTGGATGACCTCGATGACCGAGCTCGATCATCCGGTCAGCGCCATGCAGGCCAATGCTGGCGGTCCCGATATTCAGGCTCTCGTCGACAAGCTCGGTGCCAACAATCAGAACGCCAATTCCAGCCAGAACGCCATCCGCGCCATGGCCGAACTGGCGCGCGGCATTGACGGGCTGGTCAAGCATATCCGCACCGAACAGGACGATTTGCGCAAATACATCACCGAGCAGGGCGAGACCAACAAGAAGCTACGGGACCTGATCGAGGCCATGCTCAACGAAGACGACAACGAGCGGCGGAACTGACCCATGCCGGGAGCCCGTTCCCGCCGCAGGCAGGAGGCCAATTACTGGCCCGGTTTTGTCGACGCCCTGTCGAGCCTTTTGCTCGTTATCATCTTCATGCTCAGCCTGTTCATGCTGACCCAGTTCTTCCTTGGCCAGGAAATTCAGGGGCGCGACACGGCTTTGGCGCGGCTCAACAGCCAGATCGCCGAACTGACGGAGCTTTTGCAGCTTGAGCGCGCCGGGTCCGACGACCTCACCGCGCAATTGGCGACGCTGACCGCTACCCTTGCCGGAGCAGAGGCTGACAAGGAGAACCTGCAAAATCAGTTGTCGGGCATCGGCACGGGGCTGGGCGACCGCGATTCCACCATTGCCGGGCTGCAATCAGACCTGCTGGCCGCCGAACGACTTTCAGACGAAGCCAATGCGCAGGTCGCCCTGCTCAATCAGCAATTGGCAGCCCTGCGCATGCAGATCGGCGCGCTCGAAGCCGCGCTGGAAGCGTCGGAAGCGCGCGACACCGAAAGCCGCACACAAATTGCCGATCTCGGGCGCCGCCTCAATGTCGCCCTCGCCCAGCGTGTGCAGGATCTCGCCCGCTATCGCTCTGACTTCTTCGGCCGCCTGCGGCAAATTCTGGAGAACCGCGCCGATGTCCGCGTGGTCGGGGACCGTTTCGTCTTCCAGTCCGAGGTGTTGTTCGCACCCGGTCAGGCCGACATAGCTGCCACCGGCCTGCCCGAACTCGATGCGCTGGCCGACGCTATCCTCCAGCTTGAAGAGGAAATTCCACCCGACATCAATTGGGTGCTGCGCATTGATGGGCACACTGACGTGCGGCCTATTTCCAATGCGCGTTTCCCATCGAACTGGGAATTGTCAGCCGCCCGCGCCATTTCGGTCGCACAATATCTGGTGAGCCGCGGCGTGCCTCCTGCACGGCTGGTCGCCGCTGGCTTTGGCGAGTTCGCTCCCCTCGATCCGGGCGACAATGACGAGGCCTATCGGCGCAACCGACGTATTGAGTTCAAGTTGACGGAAGGGTGATGTCCGACCCGCCTTTGGAGGGGCAAATCGCTCCAGTGGAGCGAGATCACGCCCTGAGCCATGCGAAGGGCCGGGACGATTGTACAGCACCCGCCATGCTACCCTCGGACTTGATCCGAGGGCCTCTTTCGGCAAAAGCCGACACACCAGATGCCCGCGCTCAATGATCCTCGGGTTAAGCCGGAGAGCAGCCCGGTGGTTTGACGGTAACAGCCGGGCTTAACCTTAACGGCGCCGATCACAACTTCTGTGACCAATCGGCAACGTCACAAAAAAGCCCGGTTTCCCGCCACATCGCGGCCTTAATAGGCAAAGATTAACCACGTTGGCACACCGGCTTTTAAGAATAAGCGCGGTAAATGCTGCGCTTAAGATTGTACGCTTTCAGGAGCCTCACGTGGTCATCCCCGCACCTATCAACACTGTTATGCGCGCTGCTGCGATGATGCTTTTCGTCGTTGTCATCGCCGCCTGTTCCCGTTCAGCCACCGACAATGTCGGCATGACCGGCGTTGGCAATACCGGCCCCGGCGGCGGGGCCCCCGGTAGCCAGCAGGAATTCATCGTCACGGTTGGCGACCGTGTGTTCTTCGAAACCGATTCCAGCTCGCTCACCAGCGAAGCTCAGGCCACGCTCGACAAGCAGGCCCAGTGGCTCAACCAGTATGCCAATTACCGCATCATGATCGAAGGCCATGCCGACGAACGCGGCACTCGCGAATATAACATCGCGCTTGGTGCCCGCCGCGCTTCGGTCGTGGTCAATTATCTCGTTTCCCGTGGCGTTAACGCCCAGCGCATTCAGAGCCAGTCTTTCGGCAAGGAACGCCCGGTCGCCATCTGTAACGACATCTCCTGCTGGAGCCAGAACCGCCGCGCGGTCACGGTCGTCCAGTAAAAAACAAAGGGCTTTCCGTCGGGAAAGCCCAATTTATCCAGTGAAAACTGGAGGCAAGAGCGCCCGGAGCCCTTTAAAAAGGCCCGGGCGCTTTCTTTTCACCAAAATTGCTCTTTATTGGCAGAAGGAAAGAACCCATCTTGCCAGAAGGCAGCATTGGAGATGATGCGTTGAATTCAGGACGTTTTTCAAAGTGGAGCCGCGCCGCCTTATGTGCGCTCGGCCTTGGTCTGGGTGCCGGTGCCGCCCAGGCGCAGACCTTGCCCCCCGGCGAATTGAGCGGGCTCGGCTTTAACAATACCGGCGGCCGTATTCTTGTCGCCCAGTCCGACAGCGCTCAGCTCATGGTGCGCATTCAGCAGCTTGAAGAACAGATCCGGGTTCTCAATGGTCAGGTCGAAGGCCTGACCTTCCAGCTCACCCAGCTTCAGGAAATCCTCAATCGCCTGACCGAAGACAGCGAATTCCGCTTCCAGCAACTGGAAGGTGGTGCTGGGGGAAAAACTGAGGCGGCAACCCAATCAGGCGGCGCGACGCAGCCTGAGGCGTTGCCGCAGGACCCTGCACTCGCTGGCGAAGACGCTGTGCGCCCTACAATTATTCCCGAACAGGGTGTTCGCCCCCTGCCCGGCGAACAGGAATTCGATCCGTCTTTCGATGATGGCTCGCTCGGCGAGTCCTCCGATCCGCTGGTCGGCACTGGCCAATCGGGCGGTATCGATCTGGTGACGGGCCAGCCCTTGAACCTTTCCTACGATCCACGCGCAGACGCCACCGGCAATGCCGATGCCGACGCGCAATTCCAGGCGGGGTATGAGGCGATGGTGTCCGGCGACTATGACTTCGCCGAACAGCAGTTCAGCCAGTTCATTGAGCTTTACCCGGACAATGCCCAGGTGCCCGATGCCTCGAACTGGCTGGGCGAAGCGCTGATGGCGCGTTCGGCCTATGCGGAAGCCGCAGACGTTCTGGTGGAAGCCTATCAGAAATATCAGGACCATCCGCGCGCGCCGGACTTGTTGCTCAAACTCGGCATGTCGCTTTCGGGCGTGGGAGAACGGGAAACGGCCTGCCGCACCTTTGGCGAAATCGACCGGCGTTATACCGATACGATCCCGGCATTTCAGGCAAAGCTGGCCGAGGAGAAGACGAAGGCTGAATGTCCTCCGGCTTGACTCCTGACCTCAAAGACCTGGGCGTGCTGGCGCGCCTCTTCGCGCCAGCCGCCACCCAAACCGCAATCGGCCTCGCGGTGTCCGGTGGCCCCGATTCTCTTGCTTTGATGCTGCTGGCCCAACGCTGGGCCGCATCGCTCGAAAAGCCACCCAAACTGTTTGTTTATAGCATCGACCATGGCCTGCGCCCCGAAGCGGCGGATGAAGTAGCAATGGCGCTGTCTGCTGCTGCCGATCTTGGTCTTGAGGCTCGCGGCCTCATCTGGTCCGGCGACAAACCCGAAACCGGAATTTCCGAAGCGGCGCGGCAGGCGCGCTATCGTCTCATCGGCAAGGCCATGCAGGACGATGGCGCAACGCTGCTGCTGACTGCCCATCACCGCACCGATCAGGCCGAAACCGTGCTCATGCGTCTCGCCCATGGCAGCGGCATTGAGGGCCTCAAGGGCATGACCTCGATTTCCATGGTGGAAGACGTCAGCGTTTTTCGTCCACTGCTCGATGTCGAACCGGCAAGCCTGGCGACGCTAGTCGTTGAGGCCGGGCTAACCGCCGCGCAGGACCCGTCCAACAATGACAGCGCCTATGAGCGGGTACGCTGGCGCAAGCTCTTGCCTGTACTGGCCGAGGAGGGTCTCGATAGCGCCGCCCTGTCCCGCTTCGCCACCCGCATGGCCGAGGCAGATCAGGCTCTGGCCCAAATGGCAGATGCCGCATTCGAGGAACTGGCGCGCCTCGACGGTTTCGGCGCCGCAACGCTGCCCATTGCCTCGCTCAAGGCACTAAGCTCCGCCATTGGCCGGCGGCTCCTAGGCCGCATTCTCAACATCGTCGGCGGGCGGCAAAAGCCGCGCGCCCTTGGCCAGATCGAACGCCTCTACGACCAGATCGCCGAAGGTAGCCTCCACCGCGCCGCAACCCTGCTCGGCGCGATCATTCGCGTGAAGGGCGAAACGCTGACCATCTCACGCGAGCCCGGACGGGCATTACCATCAGAACAAGCGCTCCCTCCCCACGGCATGTTGATCTGGGACGAACGGTTCCGCATCGCCAATCTCTCGGACCTGTCCCTCACAGCGGGCGCCACCGACTTCATGCCACGCCACAGGCTGGAAGACGTGCTGGGGTTTAAGGTCACAACTCCGGCAGAAGCGATCCGCACGGCGCCCTTGGTCCGAGATGCCGAGGGCGGTGTGCTGGCTTTGGGCGGCTGGTCGTTCGATGAGCGGGTTCGTGTCGAATTGCTGATTGATTGAGCGCGCACGAATGGGGACAAAACGCCTTGCTGCCTTGAAATTGTCGGCAAAGGCGATTTCATCACCACACAAAATCGAATAGACCCTTTCGCGTTTGCCTATCGAGGGAGCCACTGAGCCGATGTCCGAAGACACCCCAAATACCGACCGGTTCAGCCATGATGCCGGTATTCTCGCTCAAGCCCTGCCCTATATGCAGCGCTACGAAGGCAAGACTGTCGTGGTGAAATATGGTGGCCACGCCATGGGCGATGCCACACTCGGTCAGGCTTTTGCGCGCGACATCGCGCTTTTGAAGCAATCCAAGGTCAATCCCATCGTCGTCCATGGCGGCGGGCCGCAGATTGCCTCCATGCTCAAGAATCTCGGCATCGAATCCAAGTTCGAAGGTGGCCTGCGCGTCACCGACAAGCGGACCATGGAAATCGTCGAGATGGTTCTCGCCGGTTCGATCAACAAGGAAATCGTCGCCCTGATCAACGCCGAGGGCGAATGGGCCATTGGCCTCTGCGGCAAGGACGGCAACATGGTCTTCGCCCAAAAGGCGGAGAAGACCTACAAAGACCCGACCTCAAATATCGAGAAGGTTCTCGATCTGGGCTATGTTGGCGAGCCGGTGGAAGTCGATCGCACCCTGCTTGATCTTCTGGCCCGCTCGGAAATGATCCCCGTCATTGCCCCGGTCGCTCCCGGTCGTGACGGCAATACCTATAATATCAATGCCGATACCTTTGCCGGTGCCATTGCCGGTTCGCTCGGCGCCAAGCGCCTGCTGTTCCTAACCGACGTGCCCGGCGTGCTCGACAAAAACGGCAAGCTGATGCCCGAGTTGACCGTGCGCGAAGCCAAGGCGCTGATCGCCGACGGCACCATTTCGGGCGGCATGATCCCCAAGGTAGAAACCTGCCTTGAGGCGCTCGACAATGGCGTCGAGGGCGTGGTGATCCTTAACGGCAAGACCCCCCATGTTGTGCTCGTTGAACTCTTCACCGAACATGGCGCGGGCACGCTCATCGTACGCTGATTGGAACGCCGCGCCTTCGGGCGCGGTTGTTCGCCCAAGGATGCCATGACGGTCGGGGAGCGTGCGCTTGGGAACCGAGTTCTTCATCTTCGCGGCTGTGGGGTTTTTCGCCCAAATCGTCGATGGCGCGCTTGGCATGGCCTATGGCGTAGTCAGCTCGACCATGCTCCTGTCCTTCGGCGTGCCGCCCGCAGCGGCTTCGGCCAGCGTCCACGCCGCCGAAATGTTCACCACTGCCGCGTCGGCCACCAGCCATGTCAGCCATCGCAACGTCAATTGGCGTCTGTTCTGGCGGCTCGCTCCGGCGGGCATTGTCGGTGGCGTTCTCGGCACCTATTTGCTCACCGCCATTGATGGCGCTGTATTGAGGCCATTCGTCACCCTTTATCTGGGTCTGCTCGGCATCTACATCCTCTACCGCGCCTTCCGCATCCGTGCTGCCTATAAGGAGCCCAAGACCGGACTGGTCCTGCCCCTTGGCGTTGCCGGTGGCTTTGTCGATGCGGCAGGTGGTGGTGGCTGGGGGCCAATCGTCACCTCGAGCCTCATCGGCTCTGGCGGCGCACCGCGCTATGTTGTGGGCACCGTCAACACGGTGGAGTTCTTCGTCACCACCGCAGTGTCCGTCGCGTTTATCACGGCCCTGCTCACAGGCCATTGGGCCGAAGCCGATGGCATCGATAAACATCTTTGGTCTGTTGCCGGACTGGTGGTGGGCGGCGTGCTTGCCGCTCCGCTCGCTGGTTTCGTGGTGCGGATCATTCCTGCGCAACGCCTGATGGTGCTTGTCGGCGGGCTGGTCATGGCCCTCGCGGGCTTCCAGACTTGGCAATTGCTGACGCAATGAAAAGGCCGCCCGGAGGCGGCCTTTCGGTTTAGGCTTCGACGACCACCGGAGCGCCCTGCCCCTGTGGCTGCCTGCCAGATGGCTTGAACATGAAGGCCATGGCCAGCACGAGGCCAAACGAGATGACCTGATACCACAGCGCCAGCGCCGCAGCGTCGGAGAAGGCAGCCTGCGGTCCTGAGCCACTGGCGAAGTTACCCGCCAGTTGCGAGAAGAAAATCTGCCCGACAAGCGCAATGCCCAGCGCACCGCCCACCTGCTGGAAAGCCTGCAAGGCCCCCGAGCCCGCCCCAGCATCGCGCGGCGGCACATTGCGCAGCACCAGTTGGAACAGAGATGAGAAGCCTGTGCCCAGCCCTATACCGGCAATCACCAGAGCCGGCAGGAAGCTCATCGCGTCGATGGTTTCGCCCGCACCGGCAAAGATGAAATGCAGCCACAAAATGCCGCCGGCCAGCAGACCGCCCGCGGTGGCGAGACGGCTACGCAGATAATGCGAACCGAACCGGCCGGCAATGAAGGAGGCAATCAGCACACCCACCGAGAACGGTGTGTTGGCGAGCCCCGATTGCAGCGGCGTGTAGCCAAAGCCTGATTGCAGGAGGAGAGAAATCACCATGAACATGCCCGGAATGCCCGAGGCAAAGACGGTGATGACAAAGGCGCCGAACATATAGTCACGATTGCGCAGCAGGTCATAATTGAGAAGCTGCGGCTGGCCCGCCCCGGCGCGGCGCTGCTGCCAGAAATAGAAGGTCACCAGCAACACGACGCCTGCGGCCATCATCGCAAAGCTCCATGCTGGCCAGTCAAAGGCGCGCCCTTCGATGATCGGGAAGACCAATGCGACGATGCCGAGCCCGAATAGGACGATGCCGACATAGTCGTTGCTCAACTCCTTGTGGCCCGGCAGACGAGGGATCAGCCTCCAGCCCGCGACGATTGCAGCAATGCCGATGGGAATGTTGACGAGAAAAATCGGCTGCCAGTCGAGTCCAAAAAGCTGGGCATCGATGAGAATACCCCCCAGGATTGGCCCACAGACTGAAGCAAGGCCAGCCGATAGACCAAACAGCGAGAAAGCCTGTCCACGCTCATTGGACGGGAAGGTGACGGTGGCAATAGCCAGCACCTGCGGCGTCATCATCGCCCCGCCAATACCCTGCAAAACGCGGGCAAAGATCAGCATTTCAATATTGTGTGCCAAGCCGCACAGCGCCGAAGCAGCGGTGAAGGCCGCGACGCCCCAAAGGAACATCTTGGTGCGACCCACAATGTCACCAAGCCGGCCGAATGGCAGAAGACCCAGCGCGAAAGCCAGCACATAGGCGGCAACGACCCATTCGATCTGGCTGTCTGTGGCCCCCAGATTTTCACGCATCGAGGGCAGAGCGACGTTCACGATGGTGACGTCGATCAGGTTCATGAAATTGGCGATCAACAGGATCGCCAGCGATAGCCAGCGCCTTGGATCGGGCGGAGACGCGGTTTCAGCCGCATAGGTGGTAGACATGATTAAACCTCGGGGATGGTCTGGGGGCGAGCGGCAAAAGCCCGCTCGAATTCTTTAAAAAGTACGAGCGTGTGGTCGCGGCTGGTCTTGCTGCTGCGCGTTGCGGCAATCATGCCGATGAAAATATCCGCAGCGGCGGCAGGGTTGATGTCGGCACGCAACGTGCCATCAACAACGCCCTGCTGAAACATCTCAGCCAGCATGGCGCGCCAGTGGGCACGCATGGGCAGCATGATCTCGGCGATGGCGGGGTCGCGCCGGGCGCGTTCGACCAATTCGGCCATAACCGCAATACGCTCGGGCGCCTGCTCTTGGGTTTCCAACGCGTCTTCGAATTCCATATGCAATAGTTGAAGACCGGTCTTTTTTTCACGCGGGCGCGCGAGTCCCTGCGCACGAAATTCGGCCTTAAGGCTTTGCGCCACGAGCGCAATCAGCGCTTCCTTGCTGGGCACATGATAATGCAGCGTGGCGATATTGATGCCAACGCGCGCAGCAATATCGCGGGTACGAAGGCCTTCAAGCCCCTTTTCAACGATGAGATCGCGCGCTGCGGCGGCAATGGCCGCGCGACGATCATCACTGCTTTCACGCTTTTGTATATCCTGGTCCATGCGCGCCTCATACGCCTGCATTATGTCTTAATCAATCACTTGATTGAGACAATCCGTCATCAGCGTCTGCATGGGAGCAATGCTGCGTCCGGTTGACATTTTGTGTCAGCAGGCGTCCATCACCGGCTAGTCTTTGGAGTCCGCCATGACCGATTACGTCCGCAAAATTCTGACCTCATCCGTTTATGAAGTAGCGGTGCAAACTCCGCTCGAACAGATGGAACTGCTGTCTGAACGGCTGGGACGTAATATTCTGGTCAAGCGTGAGGATTTGCAGCCGGTTTTTTCTTTCAAGATCCGCGGCGCCCATAACCGCATCGTGCATCTGACCGAGGAAGAACGCGCGCGGGGCGTTATCTGCGCCTCGGCTGGCAATCATGCGCAGGGCGTGGCTCTGTCGGCAACGCGGCTAGGCATTCGCTCCGTGGTAGTCATGCCCACCACAACCCCGCTCATCAAGGTCAATGCCGTAAAGCGGCTTGGCGGTGAAGTCGTGCTGTTCGGGGACGGCTTCGACGCCGCCCGCGCCCATGCCTCAACATTGGCCGAACGGCATGGCTATGTCTTCGTCCATCCGTTCGATGATCCCGACGTCATTGCCGGCCAGGGCACGGTCGGTCTCGAACTGATGCGCCAGCATCCCGAACCCATCGGTGCCATCTATGTGCCTGTTGGTGGTGGCGGCCTTGCTGCCGGTATTGCCAGCTTCGTCAAATTTCTGCGCCCTGAAATTCGCGTCATCGGTGTCGAACCGGAAGAAGCTGCAAGTATGAAAGCGGCTATCGCTGCCGGAAAGCCGGTACCGCTCGATCAGGTGGGGCTCTTTGCCGATGGTGTTGCCGTCCGCCAGGTCGGCGATGAAACTTTCCGACTCTGCCGGGACCTGCTCGACGACATCGTCACGGTGACGGCTGATGAGATCTGTGCCGCCATCAAGGATATTTTCGACGACCATCGCGCCATCACCGAACCCGCCGGTGCCTTGGCGCTAGCGGGCCTGCGCCGAAGCGTTGAGGACGGCAACGCGCCTCAAGGTGCATTGATCGCCATCAATTCAGGCGCCAATGTCAATTTCGACCGCCTGCGCTATGTCGCGGAGCGCGCCGAAATCGGTGAGCGGGCCGAGGCTCTGCTGGCCGTGACCATTCCCGAAAAGCCCGGCGCCTATCGCGCCTTCATCCGATTGATCGGCCAGCGCGCCATCACCGAGTTCAACTATCGCTATGCCCACGGAACAAGCGCCAACATCTTTGTGGGCGTGAAACTCTCCGGTGGCGATGCCGAGAAGCAGGACATCATCGCCATGCTGGAAGCCAATGGACTGGCGGTCACCGACATGACCGACAATGAAGTGGCCAAGCTCCATGTCCGTCACATGGTAGGCGGACGTGCGACCGGTCTCAGTGATGAAATGGTCTTCCGCTTCCAGTTCCCCGAACGGCCCGGCGCCCTGCTCAAATTCCTTGAGGGACTAAACGACGCCTGGAACATTTCCCTGTTCCACTATCGTAATCACGGCGCCGATTACGGCCGCGTGCTTGTCGGCATTCAGGTGCCTGAAGCGACCCGAGCCGATCTCTTCGCCCATATCGACGCCATCGGTTTTCCCTACTGGGACGAAACCGAAAATCCGGCCTATCGCCAATTTCTCGAACTGTCATGAAACCCCTGAACAGGGTTCGACATTAGGCTGAAATATACCTCTTCTAGAAAGAGGCGACGCAATTTAGCCGCGAACCCATTGCAATTGCATAGCTAAAGGCCGATTTGCATTTCACGGGCCTGACCAATTCTCATTTCTGAGGGACAAGGAAAAGATGATGACGATGAAGACGACCGGTTTGATGCTGGCAACCGGGCTTGCCACACTGGCCATGCTGCAGCCAGCCATGGCTCTGGACGCGGAAGCCTTTGTCGACCGCATCAAGGCCGTCTATGGCGCCATGGGTTATGATTTTGACTTCGGCGCTGCCAGCGTCGATGGCTCGACCGTTACGGTCGATGGTGTCACCATCTCCATCAAGGGTCTGGATGAAGAACCTCTCAAGGTCGATACCGTCCTCACCTTCACGGGCGTCGAAGAATTTGAAGACGGCTCTTTCACCGCTCAGGAACTGAGCATTCCTGATATCGATACCGAATTCGCCTCCGATCCGGTTGGTCATATCAGCGTCACCGGTATGGTGCTTCAAGACCTCTGGCTGCCGCCGGAAGGCGATACCAGCGCGGAAGCTATGATGCAGACCGTTGGCCGCATGGCCTCGGGCCCGCTGGTTGTTTCGCGTGATGGCGCTGAAGTCATCAAGATCGACGGCATGGAAGCCACCAACGATTTCACCTTCGATGGTGACGATGCTCTGGAAAGCATCACCTCCAAGGTGACGATCTCCAACATCTGGGCTGACCTTTCCACCGTTGGTGAAGAAGAGCCAGAAGCTGGCGCGGTCATCGAAGCGCTCGGCCTCACCAATATCAACGGCAATATCAGCCAGTCCATGGTCTGGACCATGGCGGACGGCCACCTGATCGTCGACGAAGGCCTGATGGACTTTGACAATATCGGCGCGTTGAACGTTACCTTTGACGTCACCGGCTTTACCCTCGACGTGCTCGACAAGCTCTATGCCATGCAGGCCAGCGATCTCGACCCGACCAGTGAAGAAGCTCAGGCCCAGCAGATGATGATGGGCATGGAAATGGCCCAGGCCTTGTCTATCGTTGGCGCTTCGGTGCGCTATGATGACAAGGGTATCGCCGGAAAACTCCTCGACATGTCCGCCGCCGAGGCCGGTGTTGATCGCGCTCAATATGTCGAGATGCTCAAGACCATGGTCCCCGCAATGGTTGCCCAGTCTGGTGTGCCAGCTCTGAACGATCTGGTCGTCCCGCAGGTCAACGCTTTCCTCGACGATCCGCAGAGCTTTGAAGTGCGCGTCGCTCCGCCGAGCCCAACCAGTCTGCTGGTTCTCGCCGCAGCAGCCGCCAACCCGGCAAGCCTGATCACCGCTCTGGGCCTGACGGTTCAGGCCAACCAGTAAATGTTTCGGACGGGGGCCCCATCGGCCCCCGTTTCGCTTCTGATGAAGCCTTCATCTTTTTGTGGCAGAGTAGCGCCATGACATCGCCCGCCAGCCTCAGCCACATCACCGATTGGGTGTTCGACCTCGACAACACCCTTTATCCGCGCGAATGCAATCTCTTCGCGCAGATCGATATTCGCATCACCCATTACGTCATGGACGTCACAAAGCTCGATTTCGCGGCCGCCCGCACCTTGCAAAAGGACTATTATCGGGACTTCGGCACGACGCTGAACGGGCTTATGCACCGCCACAGCATCGACCCTGACCATTTTCTCAACAGCGTCCACGCCATCGACTATGCGCCAGTCGATCCGCATCCTGATCTGGTGGACGCCATACGCGCCTTGCCCGGTCGCAAATTCATTCTCACCAATGGTGACACCGGCCACGCGCGCTCGGTGCTCAAGCGTCTCGGCGGCGACGATCTGTTCGAAGATGTGCACGACATTCGCGGCATGAACTACGTGCCCAAGCCGCATAGGGAAGCCTATGACGGTTTCCTTGCGCGCCACACCATCGATCCCAACCGCGCGATAATGTTCGACGATCTCGAAAAGAACCTCGTCGTTCCCCACGAGGTCGGCATGGCGACAGTGCAGGTGGTTCCGGGTGACGATTTCACACACGATCAGGTTGATGCCTGGGAACTGGGCCGCACGACTGGCCCGCATGTGCATCACATCACCGGCGATCTCGCAGGCTTCCTGCGCAACCTGCCTTAATAAGAAAGCCGGGCAATGCCCGGCTTTTGTTTATTGTTCCAACTGGCTGGCCATTGGCAGGTCATGGGCCTTCCAGGCCTCTATGCCGCCGCGATACCAATAAGCATTCCAGCCCAGCATCCCCGCTCTCAGCGCCGCGTTATAGCTGGACCGGTCCAGCATATCGGCTCCAAAAAACACTATTGGCACTGACTTGTCGCCATCGGTTTCGTCTGTGAGCCAGGCATCGACTCGCGGTTGAAACCCGTCGGTCAGGCTGCCATCCCGTCCGGCATCGGTCACTGCAAAGGCTTCGGGCAAGGTATCCTCACCGCCGCGCGTGTCCACCAACAGCACCGAAGTGCCGCTGGTGATCAGATCAACCAGAGCGGCTGTCGTTAGCGTCTCGGCGCGAATATGGGTGGCCGGGGTTGGCCCGCGATAAGGCGCTGGAAACAACACATTGGTCGGCGGCACGCCATAATCAGCGGTCTCGTCCAGTTTTGGCATCAAATCGGCTTCAGCCGTCGCGACAGCCGCATTGCCTCCGCCTGTGACACTCAGCGCCCCAATTTCAGTCAGATCGACATCGGCCACCAGCCGGATCAAATGCTCGATCAACTCGTAGCACATGGTGATGCTGCCCTCGCGCGGGCTGTACCAGGCGTTGAGTTCACCACAATTCTTGTAGGTCACCTGAAGATCGCGCGGCAGAGCGTAATTGTCCTCGATCGACTTGGTAAAGCCGCGGATATACTCCTCGAACGCGCCGACAAGCAGATAGGTCAGCGTTGTGTTGGTCTCCTCGAAGGTGACGTTGATTTTCCCACCCGGCGCATCCGCCGTGAGCTGGCCTTCCGGATGCCATGGCCCCATACGGGTGTGGGGGGCCAGAATGCTGCGCCAGGCACGGTTCTGCCGGTTGAACTCTTCTTCGCAGCGATAGAGCGTCCGCTCATCGAGCCCCACCTGCGCTGCAATGTCCCCGTATAGCCCCGGATTGCCGCCATAGATCACGCAGAACGTATTGCGGAAGCGCTTGAGGTCATTGGTGTGCTCGTCCTGCCAGGGCACCTCATTGTCGGCATTGAGCATTCCGCCGAAATACCAGGGCAACACCGAATAGATCGCCACCTGCCGTCCGATTTCGTTCACATCAGGATCAGACGAAGGGAATGTGGTTGGCTCGACCACGCGCAGGGCTGAGAAAATATCGACCGCATCCTCTTCCGGCCCGGTCGAGGGCACCTGCAATTCCCCGATCAGAGCATGACCGAATTCATGTAGAAAAATGCCATTGGTGATGCCCACATAAGCGCCAATGAAGCGGAATTCGTCGTCACCAAAATCGGGCAGATCGTCATCCGCTTCGGTCTGCGTACTGCCCGAGCTGACGCTGATGGCGAACTCATCGAAGAAAAATTCACCGCGTTCATAGGCCAGAACGCCGACATCGCCGCCCATGGAGGGATGCGCGCCAAGATCGGCAATAACCTTGCCATTGAGCAGGAAACTGGCGCGCCCCGGACGCTCCACAAGCTCGATAATGTCCTGCCCGTCGCCAATGGCAGCACCGGCCAACCGGCCCATTTCAGTGCTCTTGCCATCTTCGCCAAAGCACAGAACCACGCCATCACCGCCCAGCGTGATTTCACCAAGGCAGGAATCCTTGCCGTTCTCGGTGAGAATACCGGCGGCAGAATATTTGAAGTCCGCCGCCTCTTTGCCCCCCGGCGGCAGAATGCCGACACGCAGAGCTACGACACGCTCACCGCTTTCCACCGGCCCCACCGGCATCGTGTAGAAAACTTCAGACGAGGCCTTGGCCTCATTGACGACAACGAACCACGCATTCTCGATGAAACTCTCCCAACCCTCAGGGTCGGACTTGTCGAGAATGGCCTGGGTAAGTGGCCCCATGCGGGCCGCCAGCCGGTCGCCGACACTGGCCTTTTCACCCTCGCCCGATGGCGGCGCGGTATCGGATGGGGTTGTCGTCGCCGCACCACCGCCACGCGGGGGCAGACCTGAACCGGCATCCGAGCTGGTTTCGGCAGCAGGCTCGTCATCAAAGGTCACATCTTCGGTCAGAAAATCGGCAAGGCCAAAAGTGCCGCGCCCGAAGGTGATAATGCCCATTTCGCTGGCCAGCGCCGCATCATCTTCGATGTCGCCAACAATCTGATCATTGACGATGAACCGCGCGGCGCCGGGGATTTCGAACATGAACAGCATGTCGGTGCCGTCCATCTTGCCCACATTTTCCTTGGTCGCGATGGCCTTGTATTCACCATCGATCACGCAAAAAAGCTGCGCTGCACCTTTCGCTGTCAGCTCGCCGATACAGGAGCTTTTCTTGTCTCGATTGCGCAGCATAATACCGATGGCGGCGTCATCCTGCGCCGAATTGATCGACACATTGACTTCCACATGCCGCCCGTCCGTCGTGACCGGGCCAGACGGAATAACCAGCGTCTGCTCCGCATCGTCCGCGCCATTATTGCGCAATACGAACCAGCCATCCTGCTCACCCGCCTCCCAGCCGGAACGCAGTTGCGCGTCCACTGTGCCATCCAGCATGCCAAGCACAGGCTGCGCCTGAACCGGCGATGACAGGGCCAGCGCCAGCATGCTGAAACCCAGTACGGAACGGGAAAGATTGACCATTGGTAGAATACCCCGAAGCCGACCAGGCGTCCCCAGCCGGAAAATCATATGCGCAACACGCCACAAGGCCACACGAGAGCAGACCCACAGCGCGGCTTATTCCATTAAACGTTTGTCGCGCCTGAATCCTTTGGGCACTTTTATCGCTTTTTTTGTGACAATCGCAATCACCATGGCACCACTAGGCAGCTCGTTCGGGCACGCCTACATTTAGGACCATGACCGACCTTCCCGGGCGTCGCCCGCCTCCAATTCCAGAATCTGCCCCGACCTTTCGCGAGAGACTTGAGAATTTCCGGCTACTCGGTCGGCTTCTCAGCCAGATCTGGCGCACTAGTCCCCCGCTGGCCATTGCAAGCGTGTGTCTGCGTCTTCTGGGCGCGCTTCAACCCATCGCCATGCTCTGGGTCGGCAAGCTCATCATCGACGAGGTTGTGCGTCTCGCCGCCCTGTCAGCGCCCGGCCCCGGCTTTGCCGAATGGTGGACCAGCGGCGAGCTGTCCTATGTCTCCCAATTGCTGCTGATCGAACTCATTCTTGTCGTCGGCATGGATGTGCTGAACCGGGGCATGAGTCTGGTCGATTCCATCCTCAGCGAACTCCATTCCAATCAGATGAGCGTCGAGCTGATGGCCCATGCCGCCCGGCTCGATCTTCGACATTTCGAGAGCGCAGAATATCAGGACAGGCTGGAACGCGCCCGCCGTCAGGCCGCAGGCCGCAATGCTCTTTTGTCGGTGCTGTTCGGTCAGGCGCAGAACGTCATAACGGTGGCTACACTCGCCGCAGGCCTCTTCGTCTACGCGCCGTGGTTGATCCTGCTGCTGCCCATATCTTTCATGCCCGCCGTGCTCGGGGAAACCCGCTTCAACGAATTGGCCTATTGGATGAGCCGCTGGCGCACACCCGAGCGTCGGGAACTCGAATATATCCGCTATGTCGGAGCGACTCCGGAAACAGCGAAGGAGATCAAGCTTTTTGGTCTCGGCGACTTTCTGGTCGATCGTTTCCGGCGGCTGGCGCACACGATCTTCATAGAAAACACCCGCATTGCCCGCCAGCGCGCCTTTTGGGGCGCAATCTTTGCCGCCATATCGACGCTGACCTATTATTGCGCCTATGGTTTCATCGTCTGGCGCACGGTGACGGGCGAGTTCTCCATCGGTGACCTTGCTTTCCTTTCTGGCTCTTTCCTGCGCCTCAACGGGCTGTTTCAAGCCATCCTGCTCGGCTTCACCCAGATCGCCGGGCAGTCGATGTATCTGGACGACCTGTTCTCCTTCTTCGAGATTGAGCCGAGCGTGCTGCCGCCGGCAGATCCCAAGCCTTTCCCGGTGCCTGTCCAAACCGGCATAAAATTTGAAAATGTTGGCTTCAAATATCCCGAAACCGACCATTGGGTGGTTAGGAACCTGTCCTTCATCGTACCCGCAGGAGAAACTTTAGCGCTGGTTGGCGAGAACGGCGCAGGCAAGACCACGATCGCCAAGCTCCTCACCCGCCTCTACGACCCAAGCGAAGGCCACATTACTATTGATGGCATTGACCTGCGCGACATGGACCCCAAGGACATTCACGCCCATGTCGGCGTCATCTTTCAGGACTTCATCCGCTATTCCTTCAGTGCTCGCGACAATATCAGCGTCGGCCGCATCGAAGCGCGGGACGACCAGCCCCGCATCGATCTTGCCGCCGAGCAGAGCCTGGCCGATGGCGTCATCGCCAAACTGCCGGAAGGCTATGATCAGCAATTGGGGCGCTTGTTCAAGCAGGGGCGCGATCTGTCGGGCGGCGAATGGCAGAAGGTCGCTATCGCCCGCGCCTATATGCGCGACGCCGAACTGATCATTCTCGACGAACCAACAGCAGCGCTCGACGCCAAGGCGGAGGCAGAAGTGTTCTCACGCTTCAAGGGCCTCGCCCACGGCAAAAGCGCGGTGATCATCTCACACCGCTTTTCCACCGTACGCATGGCCGACCGGATACTGGTGCTCGAAAACGGCGCCATTCTCGAAGCGGGCACCCACGAAGAACTGATTGCAAAACAGGGCCGCTATGCCGAGCTTTTCGAACTTCAAGCTGCCGGCTATCGCTAAGAAAACCGGGCCTCCCCGGGTCTCACCCACCTGCCGCAGCGAGTCCCGCCGCGCGACCGGTGGCAAAGCATGCGGTGAGCAGGTAGCCGCCGGTCGGCGCTTCCCAGTCCAGCATTTCACCGGCAACAAAAATGTTCGGCATTGATTTCAGCATGAATTGAGGATCGACCGCGTCCCATGCAACGCCCCCCGCAACCGAGATTGCCTCGGCAATCGGGCGCGCACGTTTTATGGGGACATGAAGTGCTTTGATCTGCTGCGCCAGCGCCTCCGGCTCGAGAACCGATACATTTGGCACCACCTCTCGCAACAGGCCCAGCTTGACCCCATCAAGCCCTGCCCCCTTACGCAGCCGGTTTGAGAAACTGGCCTTGGCCGGCTGCCGGGACAGATCTTGGACCAGGCGCTCGACACTCCGCCCCGGCATCAGATCAAGCTCCAGCGCCGCCTTCCCATCCCGTTCCAAAGCATCGCGCAAAGCGGCAGAATGCGCGTAAACGAGACTACCTTCGATCCCGCCTGCCGAAATCACAAACTCACCCTGCACTGTACCCATTGCGGACGTGGCCGTCACCGCCTTGACCGGCGCCCCTGCAAAGCGTTCGACAAAAATCGGGCTCCAGTCGCATTCGAACCCACAATTGGCGGGCCGGAACGGCACAATATGGACACCACGATTTGCGAGCACGGGCACCCACGCAGCGTCCGATCCCAATCGCGGCCAGCTTGCCCCGCCAAGGGCCAGAACCGCTGCATCGAAAGTCTCGATAACGCGCCCCGCAGGCGTCTCGAAAACCAGCGCCTGCCCGTCAAACCCGATCCACCGATGCCGCGTCCTGATGTCGACATTCATATTGGCGAGCCGCACCAGCCAGGCGCGCAGGAGTGGCGACGCCTTCATCGCCTTGGGAAACACGCGTCCAGAGGACCCCACAAAGGTTTCGATGCCCAGGCCCGCGCACCAAGCGCGCAGCGCTTCAGAGTCGAACGCATTCAGAACGGCTTCCAATCGTCCGCGCGCCTCGCCATAGCGCGCCAAGAGCAGATGATGAGCTTCGGCATGGGTCAGATTCAGCCCGGATTTTCCGGCCATGAGCAGCTTGCGGCCCACGCTGGGCATGGCATCGAATACGACAACCTGCGCCCCAGCGGCCGCAGCAGCCTCAGCCGCCATCAGGCCCGCTGGTCCTGCGCCAACAATGCCGATCCGCCTTTTATTCATAACCCGTTCACCGCTCGCACAATCCTTGCCATAGCACGCCAGCAAATACACCAAACCGGCGCGAAACACCTGTGCCCATTAAGTTTCACATAAGGGCTATTGCCTATCATCGCACCCGAAATGGGACGGGGGTCCACCTATATGCGCCTGCTGATAGTTGACGATAGCCGGTCGAGCCTTGCCCTGATCGGCACAATCGTCAAAGAGGCGCTCGGTGACGAGCCTGAGCTTTGTCTCAGCCCCATAACAGCACTCGAAAAGTGCAGCCAGACCCAGTTCGATCTGGTGATCGTCGACCACATCATGCCGGAAATGGATGGAGTCGCCTTCACGACCGCTCTTCGTGCCAGACCGGGCTATCGCACCGTGCCTGTCATCATGGTCACCTCCGACCTCGACAAGAATGTGCGCATAGAGGCCATTAAAGCCGGAGCGACCGACTTTCTGCACAAGCCCTTCGACCCGGTTGAATTGCAAGCGCGCGTCGCCAATCTGCTCGCCTTGCGGCAGGCCGAGGTGGAACTGGCCGACCGCGCTCAATGGCTGACCCGAGAAGTCGAACGCGCCACTGCGCATCTCCTCGCCCGAGAAGAAGAGATCATCTATCGCCTCGCCCGCGCCATTGAATATCGCGATGGCGACACCGGCGAACACGTGTCACGCGTTGCCCTGATCAGCCAGTTGATTGCCGAAGGCATTGGTCTGTCGCCTGACCGCTGCCGCATGATCTATCTCGCCGCGCCCCTGCACGACATCGGCAAGATCGGCATTGCCGATGCTATCCTCTCCAAGCCGGGCAAGCTGACACCCGAAGAAATGGCCATCATGCGCGAGCATGTGACCATTGGCGCGCGCATTCTCGAGCGCGGCTCATCGGACCTGATCCGCACCGCCGAGCTGATCGCGCAGAGCCACCATGAAAAATGGGATGGCACCGGCTATCCTGACAAATTGTCAGGAACCGACATTCCGGTTGAGGCGCGTATTGTCGCCATCGCCGACGTATTTGATGCACTCTGCTCGGAACGCCCTTATAAAAAGGCTTGGCCGATTGAAAAGGCCTATGCCGAAATCGTCCAGTGCAGCGGCAGTCATTTCGATCCCGAATGCGTCGCAGCCTTCCGCACCAAGTGGCCGGACATCAGCGCTATCATGCAGCCCAACGCAATCGGCGCAGTGGCCACAATCTAAGCGCCCTTCTCATCATCACTCTGTCAGTCCTGAAAATTTCAGGCCAGCATTCGCACCATCACGCCTTGGTGCCGGCGTAATCGCGCTATGAAAACGCTCTTTCACTGACGAAATTTTGGGCAGGTTAACATCTTTCCAAAAATCATCAGCCGTGTTCGGACATGCGATATGGCTCCGGCCAGCGCTGAATCAAAATCATTACGATTCACTTTCTTTGCGCTCGATTCTGAATCGAGCGGGGCTGACTCATGACGCGACAGAGTCGATTCAACGCAGATTCAAAGAAAACTAATAATTTACTGTATTTATTTGCAGGTTAAACAATATTACTTGCGAATCAATTTTTATGAATTCCTGAAGTGGGTAACCGTCGGTTAATTGATCGATGCAAATACTAGTATTAAGCCGGATGGGAATACGGCGAAGATATGAATGTTCGTAAACTCGGATCAGAGCCGCCGGAAAATCCAGCTTCGCCTACCGCTTCCCACTAGAACACTACGGTAGAGAGACAGAATGTCGACCTTCGGAATAAACGACCCCCGGTCATTCACATGACCGGGACACGAGATCACACGCACGTATTATCGGGCGACGCCGGCATAAAGAACGCGGCAGAAGTCGTGAGCGGATTGCGTCAGGCCCTTGAAAGCCACACGTCCATCTCGGTCGATACACAGACCTTGACTGCGGCCGACATCACCACCGTGCAATCCCTTATCGCTGCGCACATTTCGGCAGAGGCCCAAGGCAAGAGCATTCGCATGGACGCTCCGATGGGCGCGCCTTTGAGCGCTGTCTTGCGCGATGCGGGGTTTCTCGCAGCAGACCAACCCCATCGGGACTTCTGGGCCCCGCTTTCTCGTCAGCCTTAAGGACGCATTGGCATGAGCAAAACCATTCTGACCATCGATGATTCAGCTTCCATCCGCCAGATGGTGTCCATGACGCTGATGTCTGCGGGCCTGGATGTGCTGGAGGCGGCCAATGGTGCCGAAGGCTATGACGTGGCCACAACCAACAATGTGCACGCCATTCTGACCGATCTTAATATGCCGGTCCTCAACGGCATCGAATTCATTCGGAAATATCGCCAGCACCCTTCCAGCAAGGGCATCCCGATCATTCTTCTGACCACTGAATCCGATGAGGAGCTCAAGCGTCAGGCTAAGGAAGCGGGCGCCACCGGCTGGATCGTCAAGCCCTTCAAGCAGGACCAATTGCTGGCCATCATCAAGAAGGTCACAGGGGCATGAATATTTCAGACCCGACAGAGACTTTCAGGCAGGAGGCGCGCGAACTGCTCGATCAGCTCGAAGCCGGCCTGCTCGATCTGGAACAGGACCCGTCCAATCAGGACCTGATCAATTCGGCATTCCGAGCCCTACATACGATCAAGGGTTCTGGCGCCATGTTCGGCTTCACCGCCGTTGCAGAGTTTGTCCACGAATTCGAAACCGCCTTCGATCAAGTCCGAAAGGGCCAAAGCCAGGCCAATTCCGCCCTGATCCGGGTGGCTCTGGACGCCAAGGATCACATTCATATCCTGATCGAAAATCCGGAAGCCCAGGCCGAGGGCGGCGATGAGATTCTCGCCAATCTTCGCGTAATTATTGATGGCGGCGTACCGGAAAGCGTTTCGCCACCACCCGCCCCTGTGTCCAAGCTGAAAGAAGCCTCGGGCAGCGCAACAATCAAAGTGTGGCGCCTGATCTTCCGTCTGCCTTCGGACGCGCTGATCTACGGCACCAACCCGCTTCTGCTGCTCGATGAGCTGGCCCAGATCGGTCCTGTGCAGATCACCGCGCTGACCGACACGATCCCGGACATTGCCGTTCTTGACCCCGAAACGCCTCACATCGGCTGGCAGGTAGACATTGAGGCCGAGGATCCGTCCGGGGCCATTGATGACGTCTTCCTGTTCCTGCGGGACAATATGGAGCTATCCCTGACGCCTCTCGAAAGCGTCGATTCAGCCCCGGAAACCAAACAGCTCGACATTGTCCCGGAGCCGGAAAGCGCTCCAACCGCCAAGCCTGTGATAGCGGCGTCTGAACTTGCCAAACAGTCGCCGACGCCAAAACCACGGTCTTCCGACAAACCTGAAAGCCCCGCCCCTACGTCGCTCCGCGTACCCGCCGAGCGGCTGGATGAGTTGATGGATCGGGTGGGTGAGCTCGTCATCGCTCAGGCTCGGCTCAGCCAGATTGCAGCACAAAGTTCTGATTCTGGTTTGAAGACCATAGCCGAAGAACTCGAACGTCTGTCTTCTGGCCTGCGCGACACCACGATGGGTATCCGCATGGTGCCCATTGGCAGTCTCTTCAGCCGCTTCCGCCGGTTGATCCATGATCTGTCCAGCGAATTGGGCAAGCCCATCGAATTCATCACCGCCGGTGAGGAAACAGAACTCGACAAGACCATGATCGAGCGTCTTGCCGATCCGCTTGTTCACCTGATCCGCAATTCCGTCGATCATGGACTTGAAAGCGCAGAAAAGCGTCTGGCAGCTGGCAAGAGCGAAAAGGGAACGGTCCGCCTCTCCGCTGTCTATTCCGGTGCCGAAGTCGCCATCTCAGTTTCCGACGACGGTGCAGGTCTCAATCATGAGCGCATCCGCGCCAAAGCCGAGGAAAACGGGCTCATCACACCCGATACAAAGCTGACCGAGCAGGAACTCAACCACCTGATCTTTGCGCCCGGCTTCTCTACCGCCAAGGAAGTCACATCTCTTTCGGGCCGCGGCGTGGGTATGGACGTGGTCAAGCGCACCATTGACGGACTGCGTGGCACGATCGACGTAGCGACCACGCAGGGACAGGGCTCCACCATGACCCTGCGCCTACCGCTGACCCTTGCCATTATCGATGGCATGCTCGTTCGGGTCGGCAATGGCCGCTACACCATTCCACTGGCTGCGGTCGAAGAATGCGTCGAGCTGCCGGAGGGCATCGAAGCTCATGCCAAGGGTCGCAACTTCCTCGATATTCGCGGAAGCCTCGTCCCCTATCTGCGTCTGCGCGAAGTGTTCGGCACCACTGCGCCGACCGAGTTGCACCAGAAGGTGGTCATCGTCTCGTCCGGCGAAGGCCGGGTTGGACTGGTGGTCGACCAGATCCTGGGGAACAACCAGACCGTCATCAAGCAGCTCACCAAGCTGCATTCGGATGTCAAATCCTTCTCCGGCGCCACAATTCTGGGCGACGGCACCGTCGCTCTGATCCTCGATACGGCCCATCTGGTTTCTGCCGGTCAGGGCTATGTCGAGCGCAACAAGACAGGTAGGGCCGCATGACAACTGCACAAATCCCCATGACGGCCCTGACCATCCGGCTTGAGGACGAACTTTTTGCCGTCGAGGCCAGCCGCGTGCGGGAAATTCTCGATCTCGTGCCCATAACCGAAGTGCCCAATGCGGCCTCCTTCGCCAATGGACTGATCAATGTGCGCGGTCGCGTCGTGCCCTTGACGGACCTCAGGGTGATGTTCGGCATGAACCGGCCCGAGCCGGACGAGGACACCCGCATCGTCGTTATGGAAGTGGACATAGACGGCGAACCCACCATTGCCGGCATCCTCGCCGACAAGGTGCATGACGTCACAGACATCGAGCCCGCCTCCATTGAGGAAGCTCCCAAGGTCGGCATGCGCTGGCGCCCTGAATTTGTGAAGGGCATCGGCAAGCGCAATGGCGGCTTCATCATCATTCCGGACATGGAACGGATTTTCGAAACTTCGGACGGCAGAAGCCCGTCCACGGCAGCATCAGAAGAAAGGCCAGTAGCGTGAGACTGACTATTAAAACCAAATTGGCGGCGGTCTTCACTACCGTCGTGGCGCTTTCCGGCGTCGGCATGTTCATGGGCATTCAGTCTTTGGGCACGATCAACCAGTCCATGGGTACTGTAATCAACGGGCCAGTGGATCGCTCCCAGCAGCTCAAGGAACTGGAAATCGATCTCGTTTCGATTTCCAACAGCATGCGCGCCATGATCCTGACCAGCGACGCAGCCGAGCTCACTGCATTGGAAAGCTCGATTGCCCGCGATTACGAGCAGCTTCACAGCCGCGCAACCGACCTGGCAGGTCGCTTCGCGACGGCAGAAAACGTTGCCGACATGCAGAGCTTCATCACAACCACTGAAGCCTATTGGCAGACCCTTGGCCAGGCCAAGGCCGAAGCTCTGAAGAACACAGACACCGCTGCCTTCGCAATCACGACTTCTGAAGGCAGTGCCGCGATCACTGCCCTTGAAAATACGATGGGGCGTCTTCTGCCAGCCCTTTCCGCACGCGTCGCCGCTGGCGACCTGCAGGCATTTCCGGCCTATGAGTCGGCTAATGCTCTGTTCCTCGACGCCAGCGACGTCTTCCGCCAGCACCGCAACGTTCTGCTTGCCAGCGGCGACCCTGCAAAACAAGACGAATGGTTCAACGATTTCGATGGCGTTTACGACCGTATCCAACCCTCTATCGACCGCCTGTCCCGTCAGGTTGGCGCTAGCGAAGCGAGCATGGTCAGCGAACTGAGGACCAATTTCGACGCGCTTTTCGCCGCTATGGAAAAGGGCAACGAAATTGCCGTCCAGCGCTCGCAATACAATGCTTCCGAGCTGGTCGACAATGTTGGTGCGCCGCTTCGCGCCGAGGCCGTCGCTACCCTGGACCGGATCACTGCCCGTAACGCCCAGAACGTCGCGACGGCAATTGCCGACGCAAATGCGCTCTATGAACAGAGCCGCCTGATCCTGATCGCGCTGCTTATCGGCTCGATCCTCATTGCCGCTGTCGCAGCCACCTGGATCGTTGTCTCCATCTCCCGCGCCATGACTGCTGCCGTCCGTCTCGCTGACGAAGTGGCTGGTGGCAACCTGTCGGCCACCGCCAACGTCAATTCCGACGACGAAGTGGGCGATCTGATCAAGGCGCTCAATGCCATGACGCAGAAGCTGCGCGAAGTGGTTGCCGAAGTGACAGCCGCTACCCGCAACGTTGCTGCCGGTAGCCAGGAAATGTCGGCCACCGCCGAACAGCTGAGCCAGGGTGCCACCGAACAGGCTTCCTCGACCGAAGAGGCTTCCGCCTCGATGGAAGAAATGGCCGCGACCATCAAGCAGTCGGCAGACAATGCCTCTCAGACCGAAAAGATCGCCCGTCAGTCGGCTGCCGATGCCATCGCTTCTGGCGAAGCCGTCGACAATGCGGTCACCGCCATGCAGACCATTGCTGAAAAGATCATGGTCGTGCAGGAAATCGCCCGCCAGACCGACCTGCTTGCCCTCAACGCTGCGGTGGAAGCCGCCCGTGCCGGCGAGCATGGCCGTGGCTTTGCGGTTGTGGCATCTGAAGTGCGCAAGCTCGCCGAACGCAGCCAGGCTGCCGCCGCCGAAATCTCGACGCTCTCCGGCACCACAGTCAAGGCTGCTCAGTCGGCTGGCGAAATGCTGTCCAAGCTCGTACCCGACATCCAGCGCACCGCTGAACTGGTGGAAGAAATCTCCGCCGGTAGCCGTGAGCAGAATGCCGGTGCGGCCCAGATCAACACCGCCATCCAGCAGCTCGATAAGGTAACCCAGCAGAACACGTCGGCCGCCGAAGAAATGTCGGCAACCTCCGAAGAGCTGGCCAGCCAGGCCGAGCAGCTCCAGTCTGCCATCAGCTACTTCCGCACCGATGCAGGCGCCACCCCAATTGCTGCCAACACGCAGGATCGTGGCGCCGAGCTGCGCAAGGCGGTCATGGCCAAGGCGCCGCACATGGCCCCGCGCAAGCCGGGCAAGGCCAAGGCATCGCAGGGTGGTGGCTTCGATCTCGACATGGGCGACGACCATGACGATCTCGACGCCGAGTTCACCCGCCGCGGCGCTGCCTGATTAACCCAGCACGATGACCGGCCACATCGAGGTGGCCGGTCAACCCGTTCATAAACGGACTCCAGGAAGAGCTCATGGCCGAACGATCGCAATATGTAACTCTGGGCGTCGGAACAGAAATTTTCGCCGCCCCCGTCACGCGCGTGCAGGAAATCCTGGACATGCGCCCCATCGCGCGCCTGCCTCAGGCCCCACCTAATCTGCTAGGAATGATTGACGTACGCGGACAGGGCATACCCGTCCTCGATCTGCGACTGACACTCGGCATGACCGACGCAGAAGACAATGAAAATACACGTATCTTGGTGCTTTCACTGAGCGCGGCAAACGGAGAGACCGTCATTGGCCTTCGTGCTGATCGCGTGTTCGAAGTCACGGTTCTCGACAGCGACACGCTTGAGCCACCCCCGGCTGTACAGAACGGCTGGAGCGGACATTGCATCGAAGGCATCGGTCGCCGCAACGGCAATTTCGTCACCGTTCTCGACCTCGACCGTCTGCTCGGCGATAGCGCTGGCCTCGCTCGCAACGCCGCCTGACCCATCAGTTTGCCCGCCGGTATTGACCGGCTGGTCCTTTGCGTACCGGAGTTCCACTCTTGTCCAGTCTTGCCCGAAATCTGGCCTCTGCCAGTGATGATGACCACCTGAGCATGGCTGACTTTCAGCGTATCTCCAGCCTGATCGGCGAAGAGGTGGGCATTCGTCTGCCCCCTACAAAACAGCTGATGGTAGAGGGACGCCTGCGCAAACGGGTCCGCGCCCTGGAGCTTGCGGGCCTACGCGCCTATGGCGATTTTCTGTTCAGGCAGGATGGACTCGATAGCGAACTGCCCTATCTCATCAATGCAGTTACCACCAACAAGACCGATTTTTTCCGCGAGCCAGAGCATTTTGAGCTGATGCAGAAAATGCTGGTGCCGGAGCTGCTGGCGCGGCGGTCCAACGAACGAGAACCACTGCTCAAGGTCTGGAGCGCTGCCAGCTCAACCGGCGCTGAGGCCTATACAATTGCCATGGTGCTGGCCGATATGGCCGCCCAAAGCCGCAATTTCCGCTACGCCATTCTAGGCACGGACGTGTCGACCGAGGTGCTTGCACAGGGTCGGCGCGCGGTCTATCCGGCCGAAATGATCGCGCCCGTCCCACAGGGCATGCAGTCACGCCATCTGATGTTTGCCCGCCGCCCGGGCACACGCCCAGACGTGCGTATCGTGCCGGAATTGCGTCAACAGGTCCGGTTCCAGCGCCTTAATCTGATGGCCGACAATTATGGTATCGACCGTGACGTCGACATCATTTTCCTGCGCAATGTGCTGATCTATTTCGAAAAGTCCGATCAGGCCGCAGTAATCACACGTCTCATCGGCCATCTGCGTCCAGACGGCTATCTCCTGCTTGGTCACTCCGAATCCATGGTCGGCACCTCGATCAGCATGCGCCAGGTCGCACCGGCCGTGTTCCAGAAGGTCTAAGGCCATGAGCGCAGCAACCGGAAAAATCCGCGTCCTGATCGTCGATGACAGCGCCTCTGTGCGCACGACGCTCAGCGACATCATCTCTGCGGACCCCGACCTCGAAGTCATGGGCACCGCAGCCGACCCCTATGTCGCCGTCGAGCGTATACGTCAGGAAGTGCCCGACGTGATGTTCCTCGACATCGAATTGCCACGCATGGACGGGCTGACCTTCCTGCGCAAGATCATGTCTCAGCGCCCCATTCCTGTGGTGATCTGCTCGAGTCTAGCCCAGTCTGGCTCGGAAACACTGATGCAGGCACTCGAAGCCGGTGCTGTGGACGTCGTAGCCAAGCCGCGTGTCGATACTGCCCATTTCCTGCAGGAATCGCGCATGCGCATCTGTGACGCAGCCAAAGCCGCCGCGCACGCAAAAATGCGCGGTATGCAGAAATCATCTCCTGTCCTGCGCGCACAACCCGAACTCAAAGTCGAAGCCAAACTCAGCGCTGACGCCGTCATTCCGCCCCTTTCCGACTCGCGGAAAGCCAGCCTGATTGCGCGCATGCCGGTCACTCACCCTATCGTCGCCATCGGCGCTTCGACTGGAGGAACGGAGGCCCTGCGCGAAGTGCTGGAGGCCCTGCCCGCTGAGAGCCCCGCCATTCTCGTCGTCCAGCACATGCCGGAAAAATTCACCAGCGCTTTTGCCCGCAGGCTCAATGCTGGCTGCGCCATCAATGTCAAAGAAGCCGAAGACGGCGATCTGGTTCAGCCCGGTCTGGCGCTGATTGCCCCAGGCAATTTGCATATGCTGCTCGTGCGCAATGGATCGCGCTATACGGTCCGCATCGAAGACGGTCCTCATGTCTCGCGACACCGCCCCTCGGTGGATGTCCTTTTCCGCTCGACAGCCCAGACGGCAGGAAAAAATGCAATGGGCATGATCCTGACCGGCATGGGTGACGATGGCGCGCGTGGCCTGCTCGAAATGCGGCAGATGGGAAGCCTCACGCTCGCGCAGGACGAAGCCACAAGTGTTGTGTTCGGCATGCCCAAAGAAGCCATTCAACGCGGCGCGGCGGTGCGAACTCTACCCTTGGGAAAAATGGCCGCAGAAATAACCGCCTTTGGTCGTCAGAGCGGGTCTGGTGCAGGAGCATAAAATGACATCAGCCACCCCGGATATGGCCCGCCGCATCGCCGACGATCTCGCCCGCCCCCGGCAGGAGATCGAATCCGCCTTCGTCAATGTGGGTGCCCGCCTCTCGGAGGGTGCTGCTTTGCTGAATACGTTGAGCAAGCTGTTTGAGGCTTTGCCCGAAGCCCTTCAGGGATCGGAAGTAGCCGAAGCGCTGGCCCATCTCCGTGCTGTCGCCGAAAGCGCCAGCGCACTCTCCGACACATTCGGGCAGGAAAAGGCCGATCTGGCTCGCTTGGTTGACGTTGTTGCAGCGGCCAATTCACCGATTTCCGATCTGCGCCGCACGGTCAAGATGATGGGTATCGTCTCGGTGAATGCGCGTGTTACCGCTGCCGGTATTGTTGGCGACAGCGACGATTTCGACGTTTTCACCACCGACATCGCGTCACTGTCGGATTCTGCCAGCCAGACTATCCAGGAATTCGCCCAGATTTATCGGCAATTGACCACCGAGGTGGATCGCGCCGCTTCCCAACGCGCTCGCTTTGAAGGCGCGCACGCGAACACCCTCTCCAGTCTTGCGCGCAGTCTGGCCGACACCATTGTGGCGCTCGACCGGCAGCAAGCCGCTGCCGTTGAAGGAAGCGCCGAAACGGGACGGGTATCACGCCAGATCGTGGGCAAAATCGGCAGCGCCGTCATGTCATTACAGGTGGGTGACGCAACGCGCCAGCGCATCGAACACGTCGAGGCCGGCCTTATAGCCCTCGCCGAGACAAGCGAGGGTCATCTGGTTTCGGAAAACGAACTGGATGACGCCATCGCCGTGCTCTCGTGCCTGCAGCAAACGCAATTAACCGACATCGCAGCCGCTTTCGCACAAGAGGTGGAACAGGCCGAACAGGACCTCAATGCCCTGGCCAGTGATGCCGGTGTCATCATGGCGCGCAGCCGCGATTTTAACGGCGAGGGCGAAAACAAAGGCTCGGCCATCGCAAGCCTCAGTGCACAACTGCGCACCGCAGTCGCTATTCTAAAGGATTTTGAGACGGAGCGTGCCAAGCTCGAAGCGGTGGCAGGGGCAGTTCAGGAAACTGTTCGCATTCTTCTCGAACATGTCGGCGCTGTGCAGGACATCGAGGCCAATATGCGCCTTGTCAGCCTCAATGCGGCAGTACGCTGCGCCCAGTTGGGCCCACGGGGCGCATCGCTCACCGTTATCGCCATGCAACTGCGCGAGCTGACATCCGAGACGGTCACCGCCGCAGAGGCCGCGATGAATCAGCTCGACCAATCCTCAAAACTGGCGGGATCTTTCGGTGCAGCGTCAGGCGGCAATGGCGCGGGCAAAGTGTCTGATCTCGAAGAGCAGGCAACACTGGCGCTCAATATTCTGGGCACGCTCGACACACGCATCGCTGGCGCACTTGCTCGCCTCAACACCGATGGCCCCAAAGTCATCGGCCTGCTCGACGCCGCGGCCAGAGGACTTTCAGGCCAATCGGCCCTTGCCGAGACTCTGGACGACACCGCGCTCGCCATCACAGGACTGTCAGGGCGCGACATACCCGCCAACATCCCGCCGGGTCTGCGGCCCCTCCTCGCGCAATTGCGCAGCAATTACACCATGGAATCCGAACGGCTCATCCATGACCAGATCATCCCACGCGACGATTCGATTCCAGCAGCGGAGCCAGAGCCTGAGGACGACATGGATCTGGACGCAATGATGTTCTAGCCAGAGCAATGAAGCCCAGGATCAAGCCGCCTATGCGGGGTATCCACACCCTGCATAGGCACCAGCGAAACCCTTTTCGCATGGTCCGCTTATATCCCAGACATTGGGCCTATAAGGCTGTGCACTAACGCCACGGCAAATTTGTGGGCTATGCAAATCCTGCTGGGTCACAGCAAAATCGAGAACACGGTTCGCTACCATGGCTTAGACGTTTACGATGCCCTGTCGCTTCTGAGGCCACTGAAATCTAACCCCACCATCTTTGCCAGGGGTTCATACAAAGCCGTCGGCGAAGTGCCCCATTCCAGTCATTTGATCGGCTTTGACGCAGTTGCAAAAGCCGACGCCCTCATTCGCTGCAATCCGTAACTGATGGACCGAACTGCGACCTTGCATAGAAGTTGGCCGCCCGATATTGTGACATCAATAGTCATCTTAGTTACACTTCGGTTGCAGGGGCTGTCGTCCTCGAATGTGCCATTCTCACGGCTATAATCGCGTGCAGCTGATCTGCAGTTCATTGTTCGACCAATGCCGGGCCTCATGCTAGCGCCATTTTTGATCATGCTGCGCGAGGGGATCGAGGCGGCATTGCTGGTGGGCATTATCGCCACCTATCTGCGCCAAACCGGGCGGTCCGCTTGGATTGCAACCATTTGGGTCGGTATTCTGCTGGCAGTCGCTCTGTCGCTGTTCACTGGAGCGGCCGTACTGATGCTGGGCGGCGAATTTCCACAAAAGCAGCAGGAATTATTCGAAGCCATTATCGGGCTCCTCGCCGTTGGCGTACTCACCTGGATGGTGTTCTGGATGCGCCGCGCCGCCCGCTCCATCAAGGCCGGGCTACACGACGGCATTGACCGCGCGCTGGGTCGAAACAGCGGTGGCGCTTGGGCGCTCATCGGCATGGCCTTTTTCGCCGTGGCGCGCGAGGGGCTTGAATCAGTGTTTTTCCTCCTCGCCATCTTCCAGCAGAGCCCCGGTCCTGCCGTGCCGCTCTCGGCTTTGGCGGGGATTGCGGTTTCTACAGTGGTTGGCTTCGGCATTTATTATGGCGGTGTGCGCATCAATCTGCGCCATTTCTTCCACTGGACCGGGCTGTTCATACTGGTCGTCGCCGCGGGCCTCTTGAGCAGTGTGGTGCGCAACTTGCATGAGGCCGGCATTTGGAACCTGTTTCAGGACCGCGCCTACGACCTCACCGAAATCCTGCCGCTCTCAGGCCTGCCCGGCACCATTCTCTCCGGCATGTTCGGCTATCACGACGCGCCAGCCATCGGCGAAGTTCTGATCTGGGCGCTTTATCTCCTCGTTACCCTCACCCTGTTCTTCCGACCACAGGCCGCCAGAACGCCCCAACCCGTTCCGGTCGCTGGAAAATAGACTATGGGCTCACCCGAAAAAGACCCCAAGGTCGCGACGCCGTCGCGCCTTATCCCGTTTGCGCTTGTCGGTTCAGCTCTGCTGGTCGTGGCCGCCGGTGGGCTGTTCTACTATGCCACGCAGACGGCAACAGGCCCGGAGCGCGGCGACATCTATAAGGTTACCGTCGCTGACGGCACATGTGATCCCGCCGATTTCACCGTGCCAGCCGGCCGCGCCACCTTTGAAATCCACAATGCCTCCAGCCGCCCCATCGAGTGGGAAATTCTCGATGGCGTCTATGTGGTCGAAGAACGGGAAAACATCGCGCCGGGCTTTCATTCGCTGCTGACTGCCAAGCTGCGTCCCGGCAGGTATGAAATCACCTGCGGCCTGCTTTCCAGTCCGCGCGGCACGCTGACAGTCACGCCATCCGATCAATCGGAAGCCGAGCGTATACAGCCGCCGATTACAGCCTTTGTCGGCCCACTGTCGGAATTCAAGGTTTACCTGATCGGCCAATCCACCGCCCTTGTCAGCGCCACCAAAAAGCTCGATGAAGCGATCAAGGCGGGCGACCTCGATGCCGCACGTGCGGCATGGTACGCTGCGCGCCTACCCTATAAACGCATGGAGGCGGTCAGTAACCGCATCGCCGATGTTGAAAACGCCATCGATCCGTTGTCGGACTATCTCGAACAGCGCGAAAACGATCCGGCTTTCACCGGCTTCCACCGCATCGAATATGGCCTGTTTGGTCAGGCGAGGCTCGACGGGCTTGCTCCGGTCGCCGCGCAATTGCTGGCCGATGTCAGCGAACTTAAGACCCGCCTCAGGGAAATAAAACTCCTGCCGCAGGACTTAGCCGATAGCGCCCAGCGCGAGGCAGCCCGGCTCAGCGAGGGCCAAATAGCCTCGGGCGAAAACCGCTGGTCGTTCAGTGATCTTGCCGAAATTGAAGCCAATCTTGACGGTGTTGAGAAAAGTGTCGTCCTGATCCAACCGCTCGTCAGTGCTGCAGATCCCGCCATTGCCCAGCGCGTCACTGACGCTGTTACCACCGCCCGTAGAACCTTGGCTGACCTGAAGACTGGTGATGCCTATCCCGGCTACGACACTCTCAACGATGTCGCGCGCAGCAACCTTGCCGCCGCTTTCCAGTCGTTGGCCGAAGCCATTTCAGCCCTCAATCCTGCCATCGGTCTGGGCTGACATCATGGAAAACGAAAACATCAAAACTGGCCTTAAGCGCCGCACCTTTCTAGGCGGCATCGGCCTGCTTGCCGGCTCCTGTCCATTTTCCGGCCTTGCTTTGGCAACGCCCACGGCGACGCAGTCTCCGGCCAATGGCCATATCACTGATGCGCCTTTGGCCAATACCGCATCGCCCGAAGATCGCGTGCCGTTCACGGGTCTGCATCAGGCGGGCATTGCCACGCCGCGCCCCGCCAATGGCATGCTTGCCAGTTTCGGCGTGATCGCCGAGACGCCGGAGGATCTGGAAGACCTGTTCCGTCGCCTCACCGCGCGCATCGCCTTTCTCACCGTGGGCGGCGAACCGCCGCAAGCAGACCCGCGCCTGCCGTCATCCGATTCTGGCATTGTCGGGCCGGTGGTGCGCCCCGATGCCTTGACGGTGACCATTGGCCTTGGTGTATCCCTGTTCGATGACAGGCCGTGGCTGGTCGGGTTGAAGCCTGCCCGTCTCGCGCGCATGAAGCGCTTTCCCAATGACGCACTCGACGCCGCGCTCTGTCATGGTGATCTGTCGCTGCAAATCTGCGCCAATACGCAGGACACGACGATCCATGCCTTGCGCGACATCATTAAAAACCTGTCCGATCGGCTGGTGCTGAAATGGAAGCAGGAAGGCAATGTGCCTGTCATTACGCCCGGCCCGGATGGCCTTTCGGAAAGCTCCCGCAATTTCCTCGGCTTCCGCGACGGCTCTGCCAATCCCGATGCCGGTGATGAAAGCCTGATGAATCATCTGGTCTGGGTGGGCGCCGAGCGCAACGAGCCGGAATGGGCGCAGAACGGCAGCTATCAAAGCGTTCGCATCGTCCGCAATTTCGTCGAACGCTGGGACCGCACGCCGTTGCGTGAGCAGGAGTTGATCATGGGCCGTGCGCGCAATAGCGGCGCGCCGCTCGACCAGCCCGAGGCCAGCGAATTCGACGTGCCTGATTATGCAGCCGATGCGGAAGGCCTCGCTACTCCGCTCGATTCCCATATCCGCCTCGCCAATCCGCGCACGGCGGAAACCGAAGACAGCATCATCCTGCGCCGTCCCTTCAACTATTCAAATGGCGTTACCAAGGCCGGTCAGCTTGATCAGGGGCTCTTGTTCATCTGCTATCAGGCAGACCTCGAAAAAGGCTTTATCGCCGTGCAGCACCGGCTCGATGGCGAGCCGCTCGAGGAATATATCAAACCCGTTGGCGGCGGTTACTTCTTCGCCCTGCCGGGCATGCGCGATGACGCAGACTATTTGGGCAGCACTCTGATTGCCGCCCTCCGAAAGGCCCAAACCCAACAATCCTAATTGCAGGAGAAAACATGAAACTGCAGCGCATGCTGACTATGGCCGCTCTTGGCCTGGTCATTTCGGGCCCCGCCCTCGCCCAGTCCGAACTCGACCTCGTCGAGCCCATCGTAGAATACAAGCTCTATGTCACCGAGCGCACCAGCCAGCTCGTCGACGGCGTCACAGAATTCGTCGATTCCATTAAGGCGGGCGAGTTGGAAAAGGCCAAGGCGCTCTATCCCTTCATTCGTATGCCCTATGAAGAAATCGAGCCAATTGCCGAGCTGTTCAGCGATCTCGACGTCGCCATCGACTCGCGCGCCGATGATTATGAGCTGGCCGAAGTCGATCCTGAATTCCCCGGCTTCCACCGCATCGAATATGGCCTGTGGTCGAATAATTCGACCGATGATCTCGATGAAGTCGCCGACAAACTCCTTGCCGACGTGACTGAATTGCACAACCGTATCGAAGCACTCACCTTCCCGCCCGAAAAGGTCGTGGGTGGTGCAGCGGTGCTGATGGAAGAAGTGGCCCTGACCAAGATTTCGGGCGAAGAGAACCGCTATAGCCGCACTGATCTGTGGGACTTCAAGGCCAATTCGGATGGTGCTTATAAGATCGTCAATCTGGTTCGTCCGCTGATTGTCGACACTGAAGGCGACTTCCTTAAGGCAGTGGACGCCAATTTCGACAAGGTATTCACCACCCTCGCCAAGTATGAAAAGGGTGACGGTTATGTGTCCTATCTCGAACTGAGCGAAGCTGATCGCAATGCCCTTTCGGCAGCGATCAACACCCTGGCCGAAGATCTTTCGACCCTGCGCGGCAAGCTGGGCCTCGACTAAACCCTTCTTGGGGACGCATCTCAACGTGCGTCCCCAAACTCATGACGCGCAGTTGGGCGCTAGCATTCTTCGTCTGTGCGTCTGCCCATTCCTGTCGCTCTGCGACCGCGGCCTTCACGCCGAAGACTGGTCGCCCGGCACCTGTAATCCTTGATGATGCCTTGGTCTATTCCGACGACGATCGTATCGAGCGGATGTTCAACGCCCTACACAGTCAATCACCGATCATCCGGGCAACCATGCAACGGAACTTGCGACACTTATCCAATTACAGAGTTTACTGAGCGTAATGCAAGCTGCCCAGAAACCGGGTAAATCTTTGCTAGCTATTTGCTACTTGCGTGAAAAGAAAAGCCTACCAAAAAACAAAAACCCCCGGTTTCCCGGGGGTTTGAATGGTAGCGAAGCCCAGATTCGAACTGGGGACACACGGATTATGATTCCGTTGCTCTAACCAACTGAGCTACTCCGCCCCAAGGGGCTTGGCGCATGACGCCGATGCGCGCCTTACTAATGTTGACAGCCTTGACCTGTCAAGCGCCACCGACACGGCGCGCTGAATTTTCCAGCTCTTCCACCATCGCCAACGGCAAAACCGGCTGGACACAAAAGCGCGACGGCTCCTGCTATTCCCGGTCAATAGCGTGGTTAACGAGTTTGATCCTCCTCTGCGGTAAAGCTGACGCTGATTAATGAGTCGATGACCCAAGCAACAAAGTCGTTCAAACGGCTTGTTTGCGCACAACCCCCGGGGATCGGGTATGAAAAAAACCATTCTGATCCTGGCCGTCAGCGTGCTTGCTCTGGTCAGCCTCGTTTTTATTCTGCCCATTGCAGTTAACTCTGCCGCCTTGCGAACAGCGCTGTCTGAGCAACTCTCCAGGGTTTCAGGAGCGCGCATCGCTCTTAACGGTCCCATTCATTTCTCGGTCGTGCCGGACTTCGGTGTTGTGGTGGAAGACTTCGGTTATTTCACCAGACGGCGCGCTGGAAGTCACCTCGGAACGATCCGTCGCCTCTGTCGGGCTTCTGGCGCTGCTATCCGGTCAAATCCAGATAACCGGCATCGAATTGAAAAGCCCACGCTTCATTTTGGGCGCAACCACCGGTGAAGCAGGTGCTGAAACAGCACCAATGCCCAAGGAAAGTGGCGATATTTTCAAAACCATTGCTGGTTACATGGAAAATATCTCCATTGACCATGTCACAGTGGTTGATGGCGAAGTAGCGGCTAGAGCGGATGATGCTGCGACGCCGATGGCCAGCGATATCGACATGCGCCTCTCCATTCCGGGCATTCGCGCACCGTCCTCCCTGGCCATCGCCGCCACCGTAGACGGCAACCGAATGGAACTTACGGGCGAGATCGGATCGCTGAACGACCTTCTGTCGAGGCAAACTGCCCGGTTCTCGCTTACTGCCAAGTCCTCACTGCCAGTGCACCCGGCTCTTGCCGATCTAACCGCGTCGGGCACTATCCAACTGGCCGCAGATGGCAGCTATCGCATTGCAGGCGGAGAGATCGACAGCATCGGACAGAAGATGCAGTTGGACGTAAACTATGTGCCCGGCGACCAGCCTTCCGTCGCTGCACGGATCAAGGCAGGCAGTCTCGCCTATGCCGATTTTGTCTCCGCACCTTCAGATGCCGTGAAAAGTGGTGACGCAGAAACCAACGCGCTCGATCTGTCTGTGCTCAAGACACTCAACGCTGACATCGAACTCTATGCACAGGCCATCTCAGTGGGCGATGCGACAGCTCGCGATGTGGTGATTGCCGCTGTGCTGCAGGATGGCAAGCTCATCTCCACGCTCGATTCCACCGACATTGCGGGTGGGAGCCTTGTTGCCAGCATGGCACTGAATGCCAATGTGGTCCCTCCTGTCTCCAGCGGCTCGCTCAACCTCACCACAATCGATATCCAGCAGATTCTGGCGCTAACCGGACAAAAGGCGCCGGTGAGTGGGGCGCTATCGTCGGAACTGCAATATGCCTTCAAAGGCCTGGACATTGCGAGTATCCAAAATTCTCTTAACTTGCGCGGCACGGCCTCCATCGCACAGGGCCGAATAGACCTGCCGCAGCTCGCCGCCCTTTCCGGTCAGAACGCGAGCATGGTCGATACAATCGAGGCCAGCGTCAGGATCGAAGATATCGTCAAGCCAATGACCGTTTCCGGCTCCGCGCGCTGGAACGGCGAGCAGATCGCAGTCTCCAGTTCCTTCACCGCAACCGATCTGCTCTGGCACCGTCCCGGCACAATGGCGATAAATGTCCAGTCACAACCCATCAATGCCAGCTTCGCAGGCACGATCACTCCAGCGGGTCAGGTCTCGGGCAAAGCAGATATTGCCACGCCCTCGTTAACGCGTGCATTGGGTTGGCTGGGCCAAAGCGTCGGCACGCCGCTGGGGCGCTTCAGCTTTTCCGGCGGACTGTCTGCAGATGGCACAAAGTTTGGTGTAAGCGATTCAAAAATCCAGCTCGATGACATTACCGCCAATGGCTCGCTCTCCATTGCCATTGCTGAAAAGCCATCCATCACAGCGAACCTGTCCGTCGGAACACTCGATTTCAGTACCCTTATCAGCAGCGGCGGCGAGAACCAGACAAGCGTGGCATCGAGTGGGCCCACACCAATCGATCTCTCAATGCTGCGTCTCTTTAATGCCGACATTCGCCTTGCAGCCAACCAGTTGGGCTATGGCAAGGTGAAGATGGGCCCAGCTTCGGCGACGCTGACGGTGACCAACGGCATCGCGAGACTGAACATACCCCAGGCTGGCTTTTATGAAGGAACCATCTCAGCCGAAATAACCGCCAACGGTGCCGGCACTGTACCCGCGATCGACCTTGTTGCCGCCATGGAAGGCGTCGAGGCCCTTCCTCTGCTAAGCGACGCCTCCGGATTTGACCGGGTAGAAGGCAGGCTTAAAGCCAGCGTACAGGTGGCGGGTGCCGGCGCCGACAGTCAGGCTTTTGCGCGGTCACTGAATGGCCCCATCAATGTGGTCATATCCGATGGTGCTTTGCGCGGAATCGACGTGGCCGGTCTCGTGCGCAATGTCCGCTCACTGATCGGATCGGGCTATGCACAGGACGCCAATGCCCGGACCGAGTTTTCCGAACTATCCGTACCAATCACCATCACCAATGGCGTGGCCCGCGCTGAGAACATACGCGTTCTTGGCCCCTTCGTGCGCATGAGCGGAGCCGGAAATGTCGATCTGGCGAGCCAGACCATAAATATGCGGCTTGATCCGCGTGTCGTTGGGTCACTCGACGGTCAAGGCGGCGATTTCGACGTGTCGGGTCTCGGCATGCCGATCATGATCACCGGCCCATTGTCCGGTCCGCGAATTTACCCTGATTTGTCGCATATTCTGGCCGATCCCAACCAGGCCTTGCAGGCGCTTACCCAATTGGGCGGCGGCGTTGGCGAATTGGCAGGCAATGCCGCTGGTCTGATCGATGGTCTCGGCACCACATTGGGCGGCGAGGCAGGGACATTGGGCAATGGCGCGCTCAACGACACGATCAGTCAGATACTGAGCACACAGGGACAAACTGGCGATCAAGGCGCAACGGGCATTGATCAGGACTTGCTCGGCACGGTGCTGGGCAACGCGCTCGGAGAGCAGTTTCCGGGCTTGACGCAAGGCATTGGCCAGGCCCAGCAGGTGCCAACAACCACGACAACACCGCCTGCTGGGCAAGGCACCAACCTGCCGCTGCCACGCCCAGACCCAAGAGGCCCGGCGCCCGTTCCGTCTACAGCACCACCTGCACCGCCGAGAACGCCTCAGGCTTTGCCGCCAACCCAACAGACACCAACACAGCAATTGATCGATCTGATCGCACCTCAGCAGGTCCCGGGACAAGCAGGCAATGACAACGACCCGCTTGGGGGTCTGTTCAATCAGCTGGGATTCTAGCAGCGATAGGTTATCGTTCAATAATCGACATCAATCCGTCGTCATTGGGTCGCTAGGCAACCCTATCTCTTGCCCATACATTCCTCATCGAACACGGCGCATTGGCGCCGCATGAGGAGACATGAAAATGACACTCGAACTTGGCGGCATTCATCACCTGACGGCTGTGACCGCCGATGCGCCGCGGAACCTGAAATTTTACACCAAGACGCTAGGCATGCGCCTGATCAAAAAGACGGTTAATCAGGACGATACATCGGCCTATCACCTGTTCTATGGCGACGGCGTTGCCTCGCCCGGGGCTGATCTGACCTTCTTCGACTTCCCCACCCTGCGCGAACAGCGCGGCAACCACACGGTGGGCCGTACGGGACTGCGCGTCGATAGCGAAGAGACCCTCAATTGGTGGAAAGCCCACCTAGAAGATAATCAGGTTTCCACATCTGGCATTAAGGAACGTTTCGGCCATGCCTCAATGGATTTCGAGGATTTTGAGGGCCAGCGTTTCCGCATGGTGGTCGATGATCGCAACAAGGTCGTGCCTTGGGCCAAGTCGCCCGTGCCCGCAGACAAGCAGATCATCGGCCTCGGCCCCATCACCCTGTCGGTGCCAACGCTTGAACCCACCGACGCCATGCTGACCCGCGTAATGAACATGCGGCAGGTGCGTCACTATCCGGCGCGCGAACGCAATGCTGATACGTTTGTGTATGAAATGGGCCCCGGCGGTCCGGGCGCGGAACTACACGTCTCGGTCGATCCGAGCCTGCCGCGCGCCCGTCCCGGCGCAGGCGGGGTTCACCACGTTGCTTTCCGCACCCCGGATCAGGATAGTCTGCGCGAATGGATCGAGCGGGCCAATTCCTTCGGCATTCGCTCATCGGGTGAGGTCGAGCGCTTTTATTTCACCTCGCTCTATTTCCGCGAGCCCAACGGCATTCTGTTCGAGATTGCCACCGACGTCCCCGGCTTCGCCGCTGACGAACCGATGGAGAGCCTTGGCGAACGGCTGTCACTGCCGCCGTTTCTTGAGGGGCAACGGGCACAGATTGAGGCGGGGTTGAAGCCGCTGGAATAGCCTGGCGACTGTTAGTATGGCTTCAATCGTGCCGCGAACACGACGCTGCCCTCGGGCTTGACCCGAGGGCCGGTATGTAAGCCCTATACGTAGATTTGAGCACGGGGCGAAAGGCCCTCGGGTCAGGCCCGAGGGCAGCACGGCGGAACACGGAGCCGATGCGAGAATCCAGCCCTATTTGGCATCGGGCTTCAGCATCGCCGCCATATCCACCAGCCGGACGAATTCGGCACGATAGCCACCTTCGTCGACGCCACGACCGGCGCGGGCGAGGGTCTTGATCTCGTCCCAAGTGATCGCGCCGCCATAAACGCTCGATTTCACTTTCTGCCCAAAGGCTGCGACCGCAGCGGCGAACTGGGCATCAACACCGGCATCGGCAATTTCGCCATAGACCAGTTCCGGCTTCACCGGCACTTCGATCAACTGGCTGACATCGCTATCCGGCAGTTTGTAGCGCATCTTGAGGAAGGCGATTTCTTCGCTGCCATCAGAGCTCACTGCACCGCCATAGCGCAACGGTTCGATCTGCCCAGCACCAACCGGGGTGATTTCATAGAGGGCCGTTACCGTGGTCCCTGCCCCGACATCACCGGCATCGACCGCATCATTGTTGAAATCTTCGCGGTTGAGTGCGCGGGTTTCATAGCCTATCAGCCGATACTCAGCGACCTGGGCCGGATTGAACTCGACCTGCACCTTCACATCCTTGGCTATGGTGTGGAGCGTGCCGCCGATTTCCTCGACCAGCACTTTTTTCGCCTCGGCAAAGCTCGAAATATAGCTGGCATTGCCATTCCCATTCTGCGCCAGCGCCTGCATGGTTGCATCATCGAGATTGCCGCGCCCAAAACCGAGCACGGACAGACTGATACCGCTGCCGCGCTTGTCGGAAATAAAATCCTTGAGCTTGTCGGGATCATCGATACCGACATTGAAGTCGCCATCCGTGGCCAGAATCACCCGATTGGTGCCATCGGCAATTTTCGCCTGCTCGGCCAGTCGATAGGCCAGTTCGATCCCCTCGGCACCCGCAGTACCTCCACCAGCATAAAGCTGGTCGATGGCGGCCATGATCTGCGCCTTGTTATCGGCAGAGGTAGGCTCCAGCGCGATGCCAGCCGAACCGGCATAAGTGACGATGGATACAGTGTCATTGGCCGAAAGCTGATCAAGCAGCAACCCAAAGGCGCGTTTGAGAAGAGGCAGCTTATCTGGAGCATCCATCGACCCTGACGTATCAATCAAGAAGACCAGATTGCTCTTTGTGTCGGCCAGAACCGGCTCAAACCCCTTGATGCCGATCTGCAGGATCTGCGTCTTGGCGTTCCAGGGTGTCGGATAGACCGAAACGCTGGGCTGGAACGGAATTTCGGCGCTTTCCGCTGCGGGATAATCATAGGGAAAGTAATTGATCAATTCCTCGATGCGAACCGCATCGCGCTCAGGCAAGAAACCGTCTTCGAGCATGCGGCGCGTATAGGCATAGCTGGCCGTGTCGACATCGAGCGAGAAGGTCGAGACTGGCTCTTCAGTAACGGCCTTGAGACGCTGCTCGTCGACGCTGGAAAATGTGTCCCCACTCGGCGCGACGCTCTGGCCAACTGGCGCATAGGTCATTGATTTGGACATGGCTGCGCCCAGCGGAGCGGGCGCTACCATACGATTGGCCACGCTGGGCGAAGGCGGTGGCGCGGCATCCATGATCATGGGAGCAGCAGGCTCCGCCAGAACCAACGAGGTTTCAGCTTGCTGTCCGGCCACCCCGCTCAAACCATCGGCGGTGTTGACTGTCACCGACTCCAATTCGGCAGGCGCAGGCTGCTGCTGTATGGCCAGGTCGCCCGGCGTCAGCGCGGTGGAGCTATAGAGTTGCCAGCCGAGCGGCAGGACCAGCAGAACGATGGCAGCTGTACCGATGGGAAGACGCATATCCATGATCGAAATCCTTTTGAGGGATGTGAAGATGGAAGTGAGACGGCCACCCGCATTTTTTCCTTTGGTCTGGACGAAGGATTTTTCCTGTTCAGACTCGAATGCGGCGCGCGCGGCGGCCAAGGCCTTTGTCCGCGCTGCATTGCGCGGAGCGGGCGGGCTGGCATTCAGGCTTTCAAAAGGATCGTTGTTCTGGCTCATAGCAGAACCCTCAATGTCTTGCGGGCTTCGTGCACATGGAAGGACACAGTCGCTTCCTTGATGCCCATGATCTCGGCGGCTTCGGCGTGGCTTAATTCTTCCGCATAAACCAGCAGCACCGCGTCGCGCTGTTTCTCCGGCAGGGTGCGGACAGCATCCCAAAGCTGGGAATTGGTCGCCGCTTCTTCCTGCTCAGGCTGCTGGTCCGATGGCGTAACCTCGGCATAGGCATCGACATGACGCCCCCGCCGTTTTCCTGCCCGTTGCCAGTCACGCACGGCATTGAGCGTGATCCGATAGATCCAGGACGAAAAAGCACTGCGCCCGTCGAACCGGGCAATGGCGCCACCGACTTTCACGCAGACCTCCTGCGCTATGTCCTCAGCATCATGCCGATTGCCGCACCAGCGCCACGCCGTGCGATAGATTGCGTCATATTGATCTTCGATCAGCTCGGCAAAAGCATCGGGATCGCCATTGCGGGCGCGCACAACCAGCGCCTCTGTCAGCGATACAGTGTTCGGTGGGGGTGCGGCGGTCAGTCCCATTATCTGTGCATGCACTTCTTGCCTCTCCGGGCTATTCTACCCGTTAAGACGACGCGCCCGAAAAATTCCTTTGGGGCTGTACCAAGATTTTCTGCATTTTTCGGAAAGCCCGACCATGAGTGACGAAAAGACCGGCCCATTCGGCCTCAACCGCACCCGCATCTTCCTGCTCGCGATGGGCGCGTTCGTGCTGCTGATCTTCGTCTCGATGATGATGGGCGGATTGGGGTCCTACAACGCACTCAAGGAAGCCTCCAACGCGGCCAAAGAGCCAACGGCAGAGCAGTTGAGCGGGAATTAATCCCGCCCTAAGCCACCAGTGCCTGCGGCACCGCTTCGGCGATGAAGCCGCCGCCCAGCACCTCGCTGGTCGACCCGTCATCGGCATAGAATACGCAGGCCTGACCCGGCGAAATGCCATATTCGCCGCTCACCAGCGTCACATAGACAGCGCCATCGCGCATCTGGATCACCGCTGGCTGCGGACCGCGCGTTGAACGCACCTTGACCTCGACCGGCGCGCCATTGCCAGCGCTGGCTTCGGCCAGCGGCAGACCGCCCAGCCAATTCACGTCGCGCAACCGTACTGTATGCGTCTTCAGCGCCTCACGCGGACCAACGATCACGCGGCCAGAGCGATGATCGAGCTTGACCACATAAAGCGGTTCACCCGCCGCAATGCCGAGCCCCTTACGCTGGCCGATGGTGTAATGAACGATTCCCTCATGCTCGCCGAGCACACGGCCATCCATATGCACGATCTCGCCCTTGGCCAAAGCCTCGGGATGCATCTTGGCAATGATGTCGGCATATTTGCCCTGCGGCACGAAGCAGATGTCCTGGCTGTCATGCTTCTCGGCAATTTCGAGGCCGAATTCTCGCGCCAGTTCACGCACCTCGGCCTTGCCCATGCCGCCCAGCGGAAAGCGCAGGAAATCGAGCTGGTCCTGCGTGGTCGCAAACAGGAAATAGGACTGGTCTCGGTCATTATCGACCGGCCGGAACAGATGGCGGCGACCATCCTCACCCCGTCTGGTCTGCACATAATGGCCGGTGGCCAATACATCGGCGCCAAGCTCGCGGGCAACGGTCATCAGGTCGACGAACTTCACCGACTGGTTGCAGGCAATGCACGGGACCGGAGTTTCGCCCTGCTGATAAGCATTGGCGAAGGGCTCGATCACCGAGGCCTTGAAACGCTCTTCATAGTCGAGAACGTAATGGGGAATACCCAGCTTGGCAGCAACACGGCGCGCATCGTGAATATCCTGCCCGGCACAGCACGCGCCCTTGCGATGAATGGCTTCGCCATGATCGTAAAGCTGGAGGGTAACGCCGACCACTTCATAGCCCTCGCGGGCGAGCAATCCGGCAACAACTGAAGAATCCACGCCCCCGGACATGGCGACCACGACGCGCGTGTCCTCCGGGCGCTTGGCGATATCAAGCGAGTTCAACATTTATCCTGCATCCGGTTGGGTTCAAGGGCCAGCGGAAATATTAGGGCGGGTTTTTACGCCTAAGGCGCTGTGCTGTCCATTCCTGCCCGGCAGCTTTTGCCGTCCGCAGGGCAGATTTGCACCGCCCAGACCCACCAAACTAAAGCAAGGAACCGACTAAACACCTGTGCCGTATAAATTTTTACGGCAGGCGCCATTTGGCAAGGCTTTTGCATTGTCTGGCTTGGATCAGTCTGTTTTCGGGTGTGCCCATCGTGGCTTCTCATTTGTCGATCATCACTGCCAATGCCGGTAACCACACGGCGCGCGCGCTCAACGGCCAGAAGAGTGCCAGCGACAATGGCGATGCCTTTGCCGCCATGCTGAATGGGCAACCGGCACAGGCTGCGGCACCTGCCAGCAATGCAAAGCCTGAAAACGACAAAGCCGAGACTGAGGTCGAACGGCTCGCCCGGCTGGCGCTTGAAGCGGCCGCCAATGGTTCAGATGACGACGGTGAAAATGCCGAGGCCATCGCGGCAGCGCTCGATCTGCAACAGACACAGACCACGCCGGTCGATCCGGCGCCAGTCATTGATCTGGTCGAGGCACTGAGCGCCCTCAAGGCGAGCCTTGATGCAGGAAAACCGGTTGACCCTGACCTCCTGGCGCGCATCGACACCGCTTTGAATAAGCTGGCCGATGCGCTGGGGCTCGATCTGGCCAGCCTTGAAATGCCCGACGATTTCGCCGCTCTGCTCGACAATGCCGGCAAGAACGGAAACAGCCTCGTCGAGGCCTTGGCGCAGATGCTAGCGCCGCTGGCCGGGCAGGACTCAGCCGATGCAGCCAATCAAACCGGCACTCAGGACCAGCTCAAAGCCATTGGCGATAAACTGGCGGCACTCCTGGCAGCATTTGAAAATGGTGCCGCAAATGAGGACCAGCTCACCGCTGTGGGCATGAAGCCGGGCGAAGCGCCTGTCGATGAGATCGAGGCCGCACTGAGCCGCTTTGTGGCCATGTTCAAGGCTGACGGGGATGTGCCCGAAGAGCCAGTTCTGGCGAGGCCCGCTCTCAAGACCAGCGAACCGGTTCTTGTCGGCAAAACCAGTGAAACCTCCGAACCGCGTCCAGCGCAGACGACGAATGACAAGCCTGTCGATGCAAAGAGCGATAAAAACGACCGGCCCACTCCGCGCGACAATCCGGTTCAACAGCGCGAAACCCGCCCAACCCCAGCGCAAGCCGCTCCCGTCACCGAGACGAACACACCGCAGGCGACTGCCGCGCCCAGCCAGGACACTGGCGCACTGCGCATCGATACAGCCACCCCCCGCGTCGTCATTCAGGCCGGCTATCAGACCAGCCAACAGCAGCTCAACCTGCCCCAGATCGCCTTTGAAATGGCCCGTCAGGTGCAGGACGGCAATTCCCGTTTCCAGATCCGCCTCGACCCGCCCGAGCTAGGCCGGATCGACGTGCGGCTCGACATCGACAAGGCTGGGCAGGTCCACGCGCGCCTGACCGTCGAAAAGTCCGAAACGCTCGATCTGATGCAGCGCGACCAGCGGGCGCTGGAACGTGCGCTACAACAGGCAGGGCTCGACAGCGGCAAGACCAGCCTCGAATTTTCGCTCAAGCAGAATCCATTCGCAGGACAGGAGCGCAACGAGCGGGAGAATGGCCTTATGTTTGCTGGTGACGAAACCGGCTCGGCAAATGCCGAAGAAACACCGACCCCAACAGTTAACCTCTACCGCGGCAGCCTGCAGGCCAGCGGCGTCAATATCATCGCGTAAGGAGTAAAGAGATGGCGGTTTCAGGCGTTTCAGGCTCATCGACAAGCACGAGCAATCTCTCTCGCAGCACCATTGCGCAGAATTTCGATACCTTCCTGTCGATCCTGACGACGCAACTGAGAAACCAGAATCCGCTCGATCCGCTCGATACCAACCAGTTCACCCAGCAATTGGTGCAGTTCACCGGCGTCGAACAACAGCTCAAGACCAACGATTTCCTTGAGGCGCTACTGCTCAATACACAGACCACGGCCCGTTCGGACGCCGTATCCTATATCGGCAAGGAAGTGGAAGCGTCCGGCCAGACGGCAGAACTGAAGGATGGCGGCGCATTCTGGACCTATAATGCCGCCGCCAACGTCGCCAACGCTACCGTGACCATCAAGGATGCCAAGGGCAGCATCGTCTATACAGAAACCGGTTCGCTCAATGCCGGTGCAGGCTCGTTCCTGTGGGATGGCAAAGGTTCGGACGGCAATATTCGGCCAGATGGCGTCTATACGATCGAGATCAAGGGCACCAATCTTAGCGGTAATACCGTGGCTGTCTCCACCAATTCAGTGGGCGTCGTTACAGCCATCGATTTCTCCGGCAAAGAACCGATTTTGACGGTGGGTAAGAACAAGATCCTCCTCAAGGACGTCACCAATGTGCGGCTGGTGAATGAGACAACAACGCCGCCGCCCGAGACAGAAACACCTCCTGAAGACGACGAGGCGTGAGCGGGCTATTTCCCCGTTTAAGCACCCGGCTGCTCGCGCAGCAGACACCGGAGCACTCTCGCAGCGCCAGTTGCAAGAACAGTCCTTGCCACACGCATTCAATTGCTTGAAACGCCTGATCTTTCTTAACTTGTTGTAAGTTTCCCCTTAGGGGTATTTTAAGGCTGCTCCTCTACTCTGCCTTGATATGGTCAGGTTTGAGTAGAGAGTAAAATGACCGTACAGATGCGTCCGCGCGTAAAGTACGTAATCGGCCCGGATGGTAGTCCGCTTACGATTGCGGATCTGCCACCCGCCAATACGAGGCGGTGGGTGATCCGTCGCAAAGCCGAAGTTGTCGCCGCCGTGCGCGGAGGCCTCCTCAGCCTTGAAGAAGCCTGTGAGCGTTATACGCTCAGTGTTGATGAATTCCTCAACTGGCAGGCAGCAATCGACAAGCATGGTCTGGCTGGTCTTCGGACCACCTGGATCCAGCACTACCGGGAGGGGTGATCCAAGAGGATCACGCCCTGAGCCCTGAAGGGCTAGGCCGAATTATCGGAATACCAAATATAAACCTCGCCAGAGCAATCCGGCGGGGTTTTATCTTGCTCAAACGTATTCGTCCGCCATCCAGATCGCACCCGGGCCCTCGGCCCTCAGCCGCTTATAATAGTCCTCAACGGCAGCCAGATGCGTCCGCTCAAACGGCGTCTGGAACCAGCGGTGACAGGACAGCGCCAGCACGATATCGGCGATGGAAAAATCGGCGCCGCCAATGAATGGCCCGCCTTCGGCCAATTCTGCTTCCAGCACTTCCATTTTTGCCGTCCAGCGCTGGATCGATGCATCAATGTGGTTCGGCTCATCATAGCCTGGAATCTTGCGAAGGAGCGCATAGACCGCATACATCCAGGCCGGATTAAGGTCCGATACCTGCCAGCTCAACCATTGCAGCGCCCTTGCTTTGCCAAACGGATCAGGTGGCAGCAGTTTTCCGTCTCCATCCCTGTCCGCCAGGTAGACGAGGATCGCATTGCTTTCCCACATCGAGAAATCGCCATCGATCAGAACAGGTATCGTACCGTTCGGATTAAGCGCCAGAAACTCAGGCACCTTCGGATCGCGCAGCGGCAGGCCCCAATCCTCCTGCGCATAGGGCTGACCCAAGACGTCAAGCGCCCATGTGACCTTTCGGACGTTAATCGAGGTTAGCCGGCCTAAAACCCGCATCATCGGAATCACCTCCATTAACTCTACCCGGCATTTCTTGCCCGTTTTCGCATTTCGGAACAGCCGGTTAATAACTTGTTTACCATCCACTAGGTAATTTTTGCCCATCGGTCTGGGGGCTCCACGACCGCAGTGAGTCGCTGAGCGCATTGGAAAAATTCTCCTTTGTGCCCGCGGGAATCCAGAGTGGTGGCGTGGAAAGTCTGACCAACCTTATTAACCGGATCGGTATGCCGCGCCTCGCGGCCATGGCCATCGTGGCCGTACTGATGCTCGGTTTTTTTGGCTTCCTGATTATGCGGGCGCAAACTCCGCAGATGGCGCCGCTCTATTCGGGGCTAAGCCTAGAAGATTCCTCAGCCATCATCACCGAATTGCAGACCCTTAACGTGCCTTATGATCTGCGCGGCGAGGGTGACACCATTCTGATCCCGCGCGATCAGATCACCACGACCCGGATGACGCTGGCCGGACAGGGCCTGCCGCAGCGCGGTCAGGTCGGCTACGAAATCTTCGACCAGCAATCGACGCTGGGTGCGACGAGTTTCGTCCAGAATATCAACAATGTCCGTGCGCTCGAGGGCGAACTGGCCCGCACTATCGCTTCGCTCAATCGCATCAAAGGTGCGCGCGTTCACCTCGTCCTGCCCGAGCGCGAACTGTTCCGCCGCGAACGCAAGGAGCCTTCCGCCTCTATCGTCCTGTCTGTGCGTGGCGCGCTGTCAGCAAACGAAATTCGCGCAGTCCAGCATATGGTAGCGTCGGCTATCGAAGGCCTGACGCCCACCCGCGTCTCCATCGTCGACGATCAGGGCAATCTGCTGGCCTCCGGCTCCGCCGAAGATGAAGCCAGCTTCATGTCCGCCCAGAGCGACGAGCGTCGTCTTGGGATCGAAAACCGCCTGCGCACCCGCATCGAAGATATGCTGGCTAATATCGTGGGTGCCGGACGCGCTCGTGTGGAAGTCTCCGCCGATCTCGACCTCAATCGCTCGACCACCACCGAAGAACGCTTCGACCCCGAAAGTCAGGTCGTCCGTTCCACCCAGACCCGCGAAAGCGAAAATCTCTCGGGCGCCAATAGCGGCCAGGTGACCGTCGCCAATGAATTGCCCGGTGCGAGCAATAATGCGGGCGGACAGGGTGCGACCGAACAGGGCACTTCGGCTGAGGAAATCGTCAATTACGAGATTTCAAAGACCACCCAGACCGCCGTGACCGAAGCCGGGGCGATCAAGCGGCTATCGGTGGCCGTCGTTGTCGATGGCACCTATGCCGACGACGGCGCGGGCAACATGACCTATACGCCTCGCACAGCCGACGAAATCGCCCAGATACTAACGCTGGTGCGCTCGGCCGCTGGATATTCAGCTGAACGCGGCGATGCTGTCGAAGTCATCAACATGCAATTCGCTGAGCGCCCCGACCTGCTCGCGCCCGGCACCGATCAGGCCGCTGGCCTGCTCGACTTCACCCGCGACGACCTGATGAACGGCGCCGAAATGGCCGTCACCCTGCTCATCGCGCTGGCGCTGGTCTTCTTCGTCATGCGCCCATTGCTCAAAAAGGTGCTGACACCTGAAGCCGCACCATTGGCCCTCCCCCCAGCCGCCGAACTGGGCCAGCATGGCACGCTTCTGGCCGATGGCAGCGTCGCGCCAGCGGAGGAGACATCCAACGAGCCCCGGGACAAGACACCCGCCTGGGTCGCCAACGCAAAATCCATGGGCGAAACCCAGCTCCAGACCCTCAAGACCGTTGGAACTCTTGTCGAAGAAAATCCCAAGCAGGCCGCATTGATCGTGCGCGACTGGCTGGGTAGCGCAGCGTAACCGCCATGGCCCTAGTTTCTCAATCCGCTCCCGCAGACGACCAGATCAACACCGGTTCCCAATTGCAGGTGGGCGGCGAAAATCGCGTGCTCAAGGGCGACGAAAAAGCCGCCGCGCTGATGCTGGCGCTTGGCCCCGATTACGGCAAGCCGATCTTTCAGGAGTTGGACGAGCTCGAAGTTCGCCAGCTGTCCCGCGCCATGGCGCGTCTTGGGCCGATCACCCAGGAAATGCTCGACGATCTGATGATCGATTTCGTCACCACCATTTCCTCCAATGGCTCGCTCTCGGGCAATACCGACTCTACCGAGCGCCTCCTCCTCTCGTTCCTGCCGCAGGACAAGGTGGATGCGATCATGGAAGAAATCCGCGGCCCCGCAGGTCGCAACATGTGGGAGAAGCTCTCCAACGTGCAGGCCGACGTGCTCGCAGCCTATCTCAAAAACGAATATCCCCAGACCATCGCGGTCGTGCTCTCCAAGATCGACACCGCCCACGCCTCCCAGGTTCTTGCCGTTCTGCCCGAAGAGCTGGCCATGGACGTGGTGCAGCGCATGCTCGGCCTTGACCCGGTGCAGAAGGAAATTCTCGAAAAAATCGAGATGACCCTGCGCACCGAATTCATGTCGACGCTCAACCATACAAAGCGCCGCGACAGCCACGAGCAAATGGCCGAAATCTTCAACGCCTTCGATCGCCAGACCGAAGCACGTTTCATCACCAGCCTCGAAGAAATGAACCGCGACGATGCCGACCGCATCAAGCAGCTCATGTTCACCTTCGAGGATCTGGCCCGTCTCGACATGGCCGCCATTCAGGTTCTGCTGGCCAAGCTCGACAAGCGCGAACTGGCTCTGGCGCTCAAAGGCGCCAACGAAAACGTCAAGGAGATGTTTTTCAAGAATATGTCGGGCCGCGCCGCCAAGCTGCTGCAGGACGATATGAACGATATGGGCCCGGTCAGGCTCAAGGATGTCGACGAAGCCCAAACCCGCATGGTGGGCATCGCCAAGGATCTCGCGGCCAAGGGCGAGATCATCATCCTCAAGACCAATTCCGACGATCAGATGGTGGCTTAAGGCAATGGCGCAGCTTGCACGCTTCACCTTCGATCTTAATCTGGAGCACCGCGCTCACGCCAAGGTCACGGCCAATGACCTGCCGCCCGCTCCGCCGCCTGTGCCGTCCATTCCAGAAGATGTCGTGGCTCAACTCATCGCTTCCGCGCGCGAAGAGGCATATGCCGAAGGCTTGGCGGCCGGCGAGCGCAATTCTTCCAACCTTGCCAGCCAGACGCTCGCCTCCGCAGCGGGTACGCTGGCCATGCAGACGGCCCCCATGGTTGAGGCTCTGGAACGGGCGATGAGCGACTATCGTCGCGAAGCCATCGAACTCTCACTCAGCATTGGTCGCAAGCTGGCACTGCATCTGGTCGCCCGCTATCCGCAGGCAGAGCTGGAAGGCCTGATCGCCGAATGCCTGTCCAGCCTCAGTGGCGTGCCGCATCTAGTCATTCGCTGCCATCCCGATCTGGCCGATGCCATCCGCGACAACGCGACAGCGCAGATGGCCCATTCCGGCTTTTCCGGGCGGCTGGTGGTCATGGGCGAGCCCGATATTCGTATTGGCGACGGTCGGCTCGAATGGGTCGATGGCGGCGTAGTCAGGGACATCGCCGAAACCGCTCGTGAGATCGACCGGCAAATCGCGTCCTATCTGGCGGCCCCTGGCCGTAACGATCACGAGGAGAACGGCCAATGACCGATCCCGACGACGACATCACCGCCTCCGAGAGTCTGACTTTCGACTCGATGGAGCCCAATGCGCGCAGTGACGCCAATGAGCTCCACATTGAACGCACCGCCGCTGACCTCGAAGCCGTATTCGATGTACCAGTCCGCGTGTCCGTGGTTCTGGGCCGCACGAAAATGCCGGTTTCCTCGCTGCTGAAACTCGACAAGGGCGCAGTGATCGAACTGGACCGTCAGGTCGGCGAAGCGGTGGAAATCTTTATCAATGACCGTCTGGTCGCCCGTGGTGAAATCGTCCTGGTCGAAGACCGGCTCGGCGTCACCATGACCGAAATCATCAAGCCCCAGTAAGGGAGCGAAACCAATGCGCCTGCTCATCATCGGAGCCCTCGAAGGCCAGCTCTCGACCGCAACCAAGATGGCCATGGATGGCGGGGCCAAGGTTGCCCACGCCCCCTCCATTGAGATCGGTCTTGCCGCTCTGCGCGCGGGCAAGGGTGCCGACCTGCTGCTGGTCGATGTCATGATGGACATTTCGGGGCTCATTGCCGGGCTCGAAGCCGAGCGCATCGCTATTCCCGTCGTTGCCTGCGGCGTCGAAACCAATGCCGCTGCCGCCGTCAACGCCATCCGCGCCGGGGCCAAGGAATATATCCCCCTGCCCCCCGATGCCGAGCTGATCGCCGCCGTCATAGCCGCCGTGGCGCGGGAAAGCTCTGATTTCCTCTACCGCGATCCGATCATGGAACCCGTCGTGCGCATGGCCGAGCAGATCGCGCCGTCCGAGGCGTCGATCCTCATTACTGGCGAGAGCGGGACCGGCAAGGAAGTCGTGGCCAAATATGTCCATGCCCGCTCGCGCCGCGCCAACAAGCCTTTCATTTCCGTCAATTGCGCCGCCATCCCCGAGGCGCTGCTGGAAAGCGAATTGTTCGGCCACGAGAAGGGCGCCTTCACCGGCGCCATCGCCCGTCGCATCGGCAAATTCGAGGAAGCCTCGGGTGGCACACTTCTTCTCGATGAAATCTCTGAAATGGACGTGCGGTTGCAGGCCAAGCTGCTGCGCGCCATTCAGGAGCGCGTCATCGACCGCGTCGGTGGCACCAAGCCGGTAGCCGTGGATATCCGTATTCTCGCCACCTCCAACCGTAACCTCTCCGAGGCTGTCCGCGAAGGCAGCTTCCGCGAAGACCTTTTGTTCCGGCTCAACGTCGTCAACCTCAAGCTCCCCGCACTTCGGGATCGTCCGGGCGACATCATCGCGCTGTCCGAGCATTTCGTGACCAAATATGCCAAGGCCAATGGCATTCCGCCCCGCGCGCTCTCCCCTGCTGCCCGCGACGCACTGGTCAAGGCCCCCTGGCCCGGCAATGTCCGCGAACTGGAAAACACCCTTCATCGCGCTGTCCTGCTGTCCTCAGGCGACACAATCGAGCCCGAAGCCATCGTCCTGCCCGACGGCATGGGCCTTGCCGAAGCGGCGCGCGCCGCTTCCCCCGCGGCCATGGCAGCCCAGACTGCCGAGGCCATGAACCGCGCCCTCGTTGGCCGCACGGTCGCAGATGTAGAACGCGACCTCATTCTCGATACGCTCGACCACACTTTCGGCAATCGTACGCACGCCGCCAATATCCTTGGCATCTCCATTCGCACGCTGCGCAACAAGCTCAACCAATATGCCGACGAGGGTGTTCACGTGCCCGAACCCGGCGAAAAGCGGGTGGTGGCGTAAGCCAGTCTGACCGATGACTGATATTCCCTCATCCTCCCGCCCCGGTTTCAAGCTGCCATCGGTGACCAGCGTCATCGACATGCTGCGCTCGGGCGACATTGCGCTCGCCGCGGGTGTGATGGGGCTGATCGTTATCCTGATCGTGCCCATGCCACCACTTCTGGTGGACATGCTGCTGGCGATCTCGATCGTCTTCTCGGTCATGATCCTGATGACGGCTTTGTTCATCCAGAAGCCGCTCGAATTCTCCGCCTTCCCCACTGTGCTGCTGATTGCCACGATGCTGCGGCTGGGCCTCAGCCTTGCCACGACCCGTCTGATCCTCGCCGAGGGTCACAACGGGACCGCAGCTGCCGGTCACGTCATCGAGGCCTTCGGCAATTTCGTGACGCGCGGCAATTTCGTCATCGGTACGGTGATTTTTCTCATCCTGATGATTGTGAACTTCATCGTCATCACCAAGGGCTCGGGCCGCATCGCCGAAGTCGCTGCCCGCTTCAGCCTCGACGCCATGCCCGGCAAGCAGATGGCCATCGACGCCGACCTGTCAGCGGGCCTGATCGACGAAGACACAGCCAAGAAGCGACGCGCCGAACTCGAAGGCGAAAGCGCCTTTTTCGGTAATATGGATGGTGCGTCCAAATTCGTGCGCGGCGACGCCATTGCCGGCCTCATCATCACCTTCATCAACATCGCCGCTGGCATGCTGATCGGTATTCTGCAGGAAGGCCTTTCCTTTCAGGAAGCAGGCAGCGTCTATACACTCCTGACCATCGGTGACGGCCTCACCAGCCAGATTCCCGCGCTGATCGTTTCAACCGCTGCCGGTATTCTGGTGTCGAAGTCCGGCGTCACTGGTGCCGCCGACAAGGCGCTGACCAAGCAGTTCGCAGGCTATCCGCGCGCTCTGGGCATGTCCTCCGCTGTCATGGCAGCACTGGCGCTTCTGCCCGGCATGCCGATCATTCCTTTCATGGCACTGGCCGGTGGCGTCGGCTATGCCGCCTATCGAGCTGGCAAGTCCAAGGAAGTACGGGACAAACAGGAAGCCGAGGAGGCTTTGGCCAAGGCTGCCATGGGGCAGATGGGCGCGCCCGGCTCACCTGCCAACAATCAACCCTCCGAGCAGCCGATCACAGACGCCCTCAAGATCGACGATCTCAAGCTCGAACTCGGCTATGGCCTGCTCTCACTGGTCAAGGAAGACGAAACGGGTACTGATCGCCTGACAGAGCAAATCAAGGCCCTGCGCCGCCAGCTTGCGCTCGAACTGGGCTTTGTCATGCCGCCAGTTCGCATTCTCGACAACATGCAGCTGGAGCCGAACGACTACAAGGTTCGCATCAAGGAAGTTGAAGCGGGTGCAGGGCAGATCTATGCCAACCAGATGATGGTCATGGACCCCTATGGCAACAAGATCGACCTGCCAGGCACGCACACGACCGAACCCACTTTCGGTCTGCCCGCCACCTGGATCGACCCGGCCCTGCGCGACGAGGCTGAATTGCGTGGCTTGTCCATCATCGATCCATCGACGGTGATTTCCACCCATCTGACCGAAATCCTCAAGGCCAATGTCGCGGACCTGTTGAGCTATGCCAATGTGCAGTCGCTGCTCTCCGGCCTGCCCAAGGACCAGCAGAAACTGGTTGAAGACATCATCCCGACGATGATCACGGTGTCTGGCCTGCAGCGCGTCTTGCAATCGCTGCTGACCGAACGCATTTCAATTCGCGATCTGTCTTCGATCCTTGAAGCCGTGGCCGAAATTGCTGGCAATGGCCGCTCAGTGCAAACCATCACCGAACATGTCCGCGCCCGCTTGGCTCGCCAGATTTGCGCCGCCAATATCGGCCCCGACGGCAACCTGCCGCTGCTGACCCTCTCCCCTCAGTGGGAGCGCGACTTTGCCGAAGCCATGGCCGGTGTCGGGGAAGAACGCCATCTCGCAATGGCCCCGAGCAAACTCCAGCAATTCATCGGTGCAGTGCAGAACGCCTATGAAAAAGCAGCTCAACTGGGCGAAATCCCGGTTCTTATCACCTCACCCTCGATCCGCCCCCACGTCCGCTCCATCATCGAGCGCTTCCGCCCGCAGACGGTGATCATGAGTCAAAACGAAGTTCATCCGCGTGTACGTCTGAAGACGGTTGGCTCAGTATAACTACGAATACAATTTAATACTGAAATAACCCAACCAATGCTGAAAGTCAGACGAATTAGGAAACCGTGATATTGTAATCTGATGCAGTCGATGCGGGGATGGTCCAGTGCTTAATTCCATGGAGACACCGAAGCGAACACGCATCAGGCTACGCACCTTTCTGAGCCTCATCATCATGGCAGCCCTGCTGCCGCCCATCGTCCTTCTCGCAATGGTGATGATCAGAACAGCCCAGACAGACCGGCAGGCCGCAGAAACGGCTTTGGTCGACAATGCCAAGGTCATTGCCTCCATGGTCCATGGCTCGCTTGTGTCCGATGTGGAAATGATCCGCACCATTGGCGCTCAGGCCAATGCACGCACGAGAGCCGGTGAACACGCTTCCGAACTCAATATAATCAACCGCCACTTCAATGGCCGGTCCAGCATCGTCAAGAGGCCAGAGATCGGCATCAGCGTTACGCCTCCCTGGACTGTCACCAATTTGATCGACATCCAGCCCGGCGAATCCGCCAGGGTAACCTTCAAGGTTCCGATAGGTGCCGGCAGCTCGGCATTTTTGACTCTAACTGCTGATGTCCAGGCCATTGCTGACAAAATCACGTTCGGCGATGTCACAGGTCAGGAAATGCTGGTTACCGTGGTCGACGGCAATGGCAAGATCATCACCCGGTCTGCCGCCGCAGCCGAAAATCTTGGCCGTCCCGTTCCCACATGGAACGCACTGCTCGCCGTGGGGAGCGAGAACGGCGCATTCAATGCCTTGGCTTTCGATGGAACGCCAATCAGCTTTGGATTCGCCCCGATTGAAAGCACGCCCGGCTGGGTGGTCGTGGTCGGTGTGCCCAAAGCGCTTCTTGATGCGCGCTGGCAAAACCCACTTATCGCCTTTGGCTTTGGCGTGGTGATCGCTCTGATCGTGGCCATCATGCTGTCACTGTTCATGGCGCGAAAGATCAGTGGTCCAATCGAAGCCATGGTGGCTCGTTCACGCGCCATAGCCAACGACAGCACAACAGCGCTTCCCCCGGTTCCCACCACGATTGTCGACGAACTCGACACTCTTTATGGCGCGCAGACGCGCTCCCATGCCCGTCTGGCCGAACGCGCCGCTGAACTGGCCCTATCCAGCCAGCGCTATCGTGCCGTCGCGAAGGTGGGGGCCATGGTGACATGGCGCGCCGATACCGACGGCAATGTGCTTGAAATGGAAGGTTGGGAAGAGTTCACCGGGGCATCAAACCGGTCCGCTCTGGGCCGAGGCTGGGTCGAGCGCTTACATGAAGAAGACAGGCCGCGCCTCAATAGCGCGCTTGCCAACGCCATTCAGGCCGGGGAGTCCACAGTCACCGCCGAAGTGAGGGTCTTGACTGCATCCAATGACTGGGTGTGGGTCAATTTCCGCGGCGCGATGATCGCAGACACCAATGGCATGCCTGCCGAATGGATCGGTACGCTTGAAAATATCGATGACCGCAAGCGCCTGCAATCGCGCATCAGCCACATGGCCTATCACGACAGCCTCACCGGCCTGCCGAACCGCATCCGCCTTGCTGAGCACTTCGAGGAACTGTGGCTGCCGCAAAATGCTGGCCAGACCTGCGCCCTGCTCTATGTAGATCTTGATAAATTCAAACAGGCCAATGACACATTCGGCCATGGCGCCGGTGACGTATTGCTGCGCCACGTCGCGGGACGCCTGCAAACAATCCTTCGCGCCGAAGACATAGCCGCACGGCTCGGTGGTGACGAGTTTGCCATCGTTCTCGGCAATATGGACAATCAGGATTATTCCATCCTAGTCGCCAACCGTATCGTCAAATCGCTGTCCCAGCCTTTTGATATAGAAGGGCACACAATTGAAATCGGCGCTTCAGTCGGCATCGCCTTGTTCAGCGCCGGTGACGTCTCCATCGAGCGCTTACAATTTGAAGCCGACAGCGCCCTTTACCGCGCCAAGGCAGGCGGCCGCAATCGCTGGTCTTTCAACGACGCATCGCAAGACCAGCCGCAGCGCGCGTGACGTTCAGCTCAGGCGACCCGGCACGACTGGCGGCAGGTCAATGTCGGCGTTCTGTTCGGAAGTATCGGCTTCGTCGCGCTCGGCCAATTCCCGTTCCGCCAAAAACCAGAACTCTTCCTCACGCCCCTCAGGCTGGCCAGCCTGATCCCAGAGCTGGAAGGCACGGTCGCGAATTTTCTGTTCTTCAATATCGGGCATGGCACTTCTCCTCATGGTCATGCACGAACGCCTGGGGAGCCCTGCGGTTGCTCGCGGAACGCAGATGTGAGGACGCGCATTGTCGTTCTGCTCACCGGGGCCAAACACATGAAACTCTTTGTCTGTGACCATTGCGGCAACAGTGTCTATTTCGAGAATGCAGTTTGCGAACAGTGTGGCCACGCTTTAGGCTATGCCTCCGAACACAATGCGCTTCTCTCACTCAATGCAGAAAATGGCATCTGGACCACTCCTGCCCTGCCCGATGAAGCCTATGTCTATTGCGCAAATGCTGCCCATGGCGCTTGCAACTGGCTGATAAAAGCCGAACCCGGTGGCGATATTTATTGCGCTGCGTGCCGCCACAACGAAACCATTCCGCCAATCGATAATCCGGTGCATCTGTCACAATGGCAGGCCATAGAGCGTGCAAAAAAACGGCTATTCTATTCCCTGATCCGGCTTGGCCTACCACTGCACACCCGCACCGAAGATCCCGAGCATGGTCTTGCTTTCCGTTTTCTCGCCGATGACCAAACTGCACCCGAGCGCGTCATGACCGGCCATGACAATGGTATCATCACCATTGCGCTTGCAGAGGCCGATGATGCGGAACGCGAGCGCCGCCGCGTCGTCATGGGCGAGCCTTATCGCACCATTCTCGGCCATTTTCGCCACGAAATCGGCCACCACTTCTGGGATCTTCTCGTCGATAACGGCCCCGCACTGGAGCGTTTCCGCGCTTTGTTCGGAGACGAACGGGCCGATTATGGACAGGCCCTGCAAGCCTATTACGCCAATGGCGCGCCGCAGAACTGGTTTCAAACCCATATCAGCGCCTATGCCACCGCCCATCCGTGGGAAGATTTCGCCGAAAGTTTCGCTCACCATCTGCACATCACAGACACGGTTGAAATGGCAGCTTCCTTCGGCCTGCGCGCCCGCCCTTCGACCGGCGACACAAACCTCGCCGTTTCCGCAGTTACGTTCGATCCCTATATGGAGCCGAATATGAGCACCATTATAGGCCACTGGATTCCCCTTTCCGGCCTGATCAACAATCTCAACCGCGCCGTGGGCCAGGCCGATGCCTATCCCTTCATCCTCACCCCGCCGGTCATCGAAAAGCTCTCCTTCATCAATGAACTTGTGCATCAGGCACCGGCCATGAGCCAGCTTTCTGCGTTGGACGGCAAGTCGAGATAAGATTGTGATCTCAACTGGACGGGGCTAAAACCCTTTGATGTCCGAACCGATCATATTCCCAGTCCCCGTCTTCTCCACCCTCTCAAACGCCGCCTTTGCGCTGCGGCGCGAAGTGTTTGTGTGGGAACAGAAAGTGCCCGAGGAAGAGGAGCACGACAGCTATGATCTTACGGCCATCCATTTCGTGGCGGTCGCCGAAGGTGAGGTTGTCGGCACCCTGCGGCTGATCGAACAGGCTGAACACATCAAAATTGGTCGCGTCGCCGTGCGTCAGGCGTTTCGCGGGCGCGGCATCGCGCAAAAACTGATTGGCACCGCCATGAGCCATGCCAGGGCCAAGGGCCATGAGCGCTTCTACCTCACCGCACAATCGGACAAGCTGGGCTTTTACGAGAAACTGGGCTTCGTCGCCTTCGGCCCTGAATTCACCGATGGCGGCATGCCACATCGCGCCATGCGCGATTATGACACCTCCAGCGCTGTGATCACCGGCTGACAGGGCTTTCCGGGCGCTGGTCCATCCAGACGCCGGTACGAAATCACAAGAATGAGAAAAAGCTCGGGAACGGCTCGGCGCTTGGCTGCGTTGACCCGGCATGAACAGCATGGGCCGCACGACGCGCTACCGGCAAGTTTTGCGCCGTACGGCCCTGTTCACCGCAACGATGAACAAATGGAGCCTATAATGATCCGCACCCTTTTGACTAGCTCGGCTATCGCTCTGGTCCTCAGCACCGCTGCTATCGCCCAGACTGAAACCCCTGCCGTTCCTGAAGCACCGGCCACCGAAGCTCCGGCAACTGATGTTGCTCCGACCGACTCCATGGCCCCCGCTGACACCACTGCCCCTGCCGACTCGATGGCACCGGCAACCGACGCAGCGCCTGCTGTGACACCTGCCCCCGCCACTGACGGCGTTGCCGTAACTGTTGACGCCCGCACGCCTTGGGAATTCTCGGCTGGCTACACGATTGGCGCTGAAGACTTCATCGTCAACGATCTTCTCGGCGCTCCCATCTATTCGAGCGGCGCTGACGACGCTGAAGAAATCGGCAAGGTCAACGATCTGATCGTGAATGCTGATGGCGACATCAACGCCGTTGTGATCGGTGTTGGCGGCTTCCTCGGCATTGGCGAAAAGAACGTCGCCGTCGACTTCCTGTCGCTGGAACACACCATGGCAGCCGACAACACCTGGCGCTGGGTCCTGCCGACCACGGCAGAAGCCCTTGAAGCCGCTCCAGACTTCGTCTGGGAAGACCCGCGCGCTCCGGCCCCGGCAATGGACGCAGCACCGGCTGACACCATGGCACCTGCCCCGGTTGTGTCGCAGTAATCCTGCCGCACTCCCAATGCAAAAGGCCCGCTTCGGCGGGCCTTTTCATATGCGCTGAACCTGGGAATTACTGGCGACGGAAACGCAGCCGCGCCACTTCGTCATAATCCTGCTGTTCAAGCTTGTTCTGCTCGTCGCGCTCGCGCTGATGTTCGCGCTGATCGAGAAGCTCCACCTTCTTGAGATCTTCGAGCGCTTCAGCCAGCGCGTCCTGCGCGGCTTCCAGCTTGCTCTTCATGTCATTGGCCGATGCCAACAGATTGTCACGACGCACCATGGCTGCCTTGGCAAATGTCGAATAGGCAAAGTGCGCCACATCGGAAATGCCGGTCTTGGTCTGCTCGATCTCGATCTGCTGGTCGAGTTCGGACGCCATGCGCTCGAAATCGGCAATCATCATCTCGATCTGCGCGACCTGACGGCGCTTCTCGTCCACCTGGAATTTCTTAAGCCTGATGAGGCTCTCGCTGCGCGATTTCAAGACCTGTACTCCTTACACATCAAGTCAGCTCCGGAACGGCCCATACATGCGGCGCCGCACCGTCAGAACCCCGCATCCGCCTCGGCGACGATCTCAGCAAGGGCTCCATAACCCTCCATGATCGTCGTCACCTCATCCCGCCGCTGGCCCAGAAAGGCTTCCAGCTTTGGGTTGATAGCGATTGCACGGTCCACATTCGGATCTGACCCTTTCCGGTAAGCCCCCAGCCGGATCAGTTCCTCCATGTCCGAAAAGATGGACATGAGTTCCCGCGCCCGAGACAGGGTCGGCCGAACGTCGTCCGGCACGCATCCTGGCATGGTCCGCGAGATGGACCGGAGCACATTGACGGCGGGATAACGTCCCCGTTCGGCAATGCCGCGCTCCATCACAATGTGTCCATCGAGAATACCGCGCACGGCATCGGCAATGGGCTCATTGTGATCATCACCTTCCACCAAAACGGTAAATAGACCGGTAATGGACCCCGAATTTGGTTTACCCGGCCCCGCCCGTTCCAATAATCGTGGCAATTCTGTGAACACGGTGGGCGGATAACCCTTGGCCGTTGGCGGCTCGCCGATGGCAAGACCGATCTCGCGCTGCGCCATGGCAAAGCGGGTCAGGCTATCCATCATGCAGAGCACGCGCTTGCCCTGGTCGCGGAAATATTCGCTGAGCGCCATAGAAATATAGCAGGCCTGCCGCCGCATCAGCGCCGCCTCGTCGGATGTGGCGACGACAACCACCGCGCGCTTCAGCCCCTCTTCACCCAGATATTCCTGGATGAATTCATGCACCTCACGACCACGCTCGCCGATCAGCCCTATAATAGAGACATCGACATCGGTATTGCGCGCCAGCATCGACATCAGCACCGATTTGCCGACGCCCGAACCGGCAAAGATACCCATGCGCTGGCCTTCGCACATGGTGGTAAAGGTGTTGAGACACCGCACGCCCAGCTCGATCGGCTCGCCCACCCGTGTCCGGTCGTGGGCTGCGAGCGGTGATTGCCGCAACGGATAGGCGACGGCCCCACGCGCCAATGGGCCCTTGCCATCGATTGGCTCGCCATCGGCATTGACCACCCGACCCAGCCAGGACGCAGACGGATTGACCGATCCATCGTGGCGGCGGAACACGGCCTTGCAGCCGAGCCGCACGCCGCGCAATTCACCAAAGGGAAGACAAAGCGCGTGGCCATCCCGGAAACCGATAATCTCGGCATCCAGATGCTCTCCGCCGCTGGCCTCGATGATAACCCGGCCACCAACCCGCAATTCACGCACCGGCCCCACGACCTCGATGAGCAGGCCTTGGACGGACTTGACCCGCCCGAACACCTCTACCTCGTCAATCGCATCAATGGCCGAGATCAGAGATTTCATCAATTCGCCGCTTTTTGCGCCCGATTATGTTAACGACTAAGACCAGCTTCGCCATGATTATGGTTTCTGGTCGGCCCGCCTATGGGGGGCATCACGAATCAGAATGTAACCGATCGTTAACTGAAAAGCTTTATGGCATGGAGGATTGGCGAAATCCGCCTTACGCCACACATGTGGCAAAAACCCTCCCAAATGCCACAATTGCTTGAGTCCCAAGAATCACTTGGAACGGCTTCTTAATGTTTTGCTTTAAGATTTTTTCAAGCAATTTACATAGATTTTTCAATGAGTTAATATTAATTCACCCTAACGCTCTTTGCGTATTGCGGATCAGAATTAAACTTTGTTAACTAGTTGCGCTTAGGCTTTGATCATATCCAGTAGGGTTGGAGCGATAGAGGCAATTGGCCTGCCTCTCGCAGGTTCCAGCAGGAACGAATGACAAGGGGAATATGAATGCGGGTACTCCTTATCGAGGACGATAGCGCCACAGCGCAGAGCATCGAATTGATGCTCAAGTCCGAGAGCTTTAACGTCTACACCACCGATCTCGGGGAAGAAGGCGTCGATCTCGGCAAACTCTATGATTATGACATTATCCTTCTGGACCTGAACCTTCCGGACATGAGCGGATATGAGGTGCTGCGCACCCTCCGCGTCGCCAAGGTTCAGACGCCGATCCTCATTCTGTCCGGCCTCGCCGGCATTGAGGACAAGGTTCGTGGTCTCGGCTTTGGTGCCGACGACTACATGACCAAGCCTTTCCACAAGGACGAACTCGTGGCCCGCATCCACGCCATCGTCCGTCGTTCCAAGGGCCATGCCCAGTCGGTCATCTCGACTGGCGACCTGATGGTCAACCTCGACACCAAGACCGTCGAAGTCCAGAACGCCCGCGTTCACCTGACGGGCAAGGAATACCAGATGCTGGAGCTGCTTTCGCTCCGCAAGGGTACGACGCTCACCAAGGAAATGTTCCTCAATCACCTCTATGGTGGCATGGACGAACCCGAGCTCAAGATCATCGACGTGTTCATCTGCAAGCTGCGCAAGAAGCTCAGCGTTGCCACCGGCGGCAAGAACTATATCGAAACGGTCTGGGGCCGCGGCTATGTGCTGCGCGAACCCGATGAAAACGAAATCTACAACGAGAACGTGGCCTGACCCGCAGCGCCTGCTCGACAGATTGAAAACCCCGCGCTCAGCGCGGGGTTTTTGTTTGTGCAACTGGCAAAGTGCTGCAATTCTCGCAACGGCGCGGCCCCATGATTTTCACGAGACGACGACATGAGTGACAGGCAAGAGACGGACCGCGCGATCAATACCGTCTGGCGCGCCGAACAGGCACGGGTCATCGCCGCGCTCACGCGCATGGTGCGCGACATTTCTCTGGCCGAAGAGCTGGCGCAGGACGCACTGATGGCGGCACTCAAAAGCTGGCCACAGACCGGTGTACCCAACAATCCCGGCGCCTGGCTGACACAGGCGGGCAAGCGCAAGGCCATCGATTATTTTCGTCACCGCAAGATGGCTGCTGGCAAGCTCGAAGAAGTTGGCCGCATCATCGAGGACGCAACGCCCGACACTGAAGCCGTCCTCCACGACCAGCTTGATGATGAGTTCGGCGATGATCTTCTGCGCCTGATCTTCACCTCATGTCACCCCATCCTGCCAGCGGAAAGCCGCGTTGCTCTCACCCTGCGCCTCATTGGCGGGCTGACCACCGAGGAAATCGCCCGCGCCTTTCTCGCCAATGACACCACCATCGGCCAGCGTATCGTCCGCGCCAAACGCAGTATTGCCGATGCCGGCCTGCCCTTCGAGGTGCCAAGCGGGGCAGATCGCAATGAACGCATCGCCTCCGTATTGGGCGTGCTCTATCTCATTTTCAACGAGGGCTATTCCGCCACGGCAGGCGACGACTGGATGCGCCCCCAGCTTTGTGAAGAAGCGCTGCGCCTTGGCCGCATTCTGGCTGGGCTCATGCCGGACGAACCCGAAGTGCACGGCCTGTTGGCCTTGATGGAATTGCAGCATTCCCGGTCGCAGGCCCGCACAGATGCCAAGGGACAACCCATATTGCTGCCCGATCAGGACCGCGATCTTTGGGATCACGCCATGATCGAAACTGGTTTTGCTGCGCTGGCAAAGGCCCAGAGCATCGGCGGCCCGGCGGGACCATATACCGTTCAGGCTGCAATTGCCGCCTGTCATGCGCGCGCAAAAAACGCCGATAACACCGACTGGGACCAGATCGCCGCCCTTTACGCCTTGCTCAATCAGATGACGCCATCACCGATCATAGAGCTTAACCGGGCTGTGGCAATCTCAATGGCTGAGGGGCCCGCAGCAGCATTGCCATTGGTTGATGCACTAAGGGATGCGCCCGTTCTCGCCAATTACCATCTGCTCTACGGCGTGCGCGGCGACATCCTGCGCAAGCTCGGTCGACATACCGAGGCCAATCTGGAATTCAGAAAGGCCGCAGAACTAACGCGAAACGAGCGGGAAAAGGCCTTCCTGCTCGGCAGAGCCGCCGAAGAAGGTTAAGCCGCAGCCGTTTCCGGCAGGTCGAATTTGGCTTCCAGAAGAGCGCGGTCGAACGGCTTCATCATGTAATCGTCGGCGCCCGCCTTGAGCGCCATGGCAATCGCACCAATGTCGTTTTCGACCGTGCAATAGATCACGCGTGGCTTCTCGCCGCCAATATAGGTGCGCAGGAGTTTGAGAAATTCCAGCCCGCTCATAATCGGCATATTCCAGTCCAGCAGGATCGTATCGGGCATCTGCTGGCGGCACTTGTCGATGGCTTCCTGGCCGTCTTCCGCCTCGTCCACATGATAGTCGATGTCTTCCAGGATGCGCCGCGCCACTTTGCGCACGATGCTGGAATCATCGACAATGAGGCAGGTGCGCATGAAGAAGGACCCCGACAGAGCTGATATGCTCTGCCGAATATGCCCTTCAATCATTGGCGAATGGTTATCGAAACGCTTCTATTCCGCCGCTTCCACCTTGGTTTGCGGCACGGCGGTAAAGAAGAACATGTCGTTCTCAAGCCCGATCGTGATGTCCATGTCGGTCATGCGCGCCAGAAGCCCGGTATAGAAGGGCTGAATGCCCCGCGCATCGACCGAGCCCTCTTCTGGCATGCCAGAGAGCAGACCAGCCGAACCAGACGGCACCAGCGTCTTCTGGCGCTTTTCCGGGTCACTCTTGGAGGTGAATTCAAACTTCTCCTCACCGGCTGCGCCGGTGATCGAGGCCGTCACCACGCCACCACGTGGCACAGAACCTGCCGCAATCAGCAGCATGTTCATAAACAGCTTCGCCTTGTGCTTGGGCAGAAGGATCAGCGGCACATTCCATTCAAGATCGGCCTTTTCGATCTCGAACAGGATGCGCGCAACGCGCTCGCATTCGCGCGTGTCGATATCGGTGCCTGCCGTCGATGACGCGCCATAGGCGAGACGGGCGAATTCGAGCTTGGCGCGGCTCTGCTTGGCGGCATTGGCGATCAGGTCTCGCGCGCCTTCTGCCATTTCGCCCTGCGCCGGATCGGCCAGCACTTCGAGCCCGTTGCCGATGGCGCCGATCGGGTTGATCAGGTCATGGCAGACCCTGGAACAGAGCATGGCGGCCAGATCGGTTGCCTTGAGCTCGATGATATCGGCCATGTGTTCTTTCTCCGTGCAGAGCCGGCAGGCGGCTAGAATCAGTTATTGGGACAATAAAGCGGCTTTTTCGGGCGCACTACCGCATCGGCAGGCTTTTGGACAAAACCTGCCAATGTTCTTCACCTCTCAACGCCGCCGCATCGGGGGCCAGGAGGAACGCTTCGCGGTTGGAGGCTGAATAAAACAGAAACAGGCGCTGCTTGTAGACGGCATAGATAGTGGGGTCGGCATCAGAGACAAATCCGCGAGCCATGCTCATCGCACCATGCCCACCATATTGCGGCGCGTAAATCTCGGGATGAGCCATGAACACATCACGATTGGCTTCGCTGGCAAAAGTCCAGACCGCGCCCATCCATTCGGTTTCCAGCTCCCGCCTGCCGCGCTGGGGTGCGGCTTCGGTGAAATAGGAGACCGGGTCCATGCCGCCAATGGCATAACCTGTCAGCGGATCGGTCAGCACGTAGCTGGATAAAGATTGCGCGAGCACTGGCTGCACCATGGCCGGAAATGGCCCGAAAAGCGGCAAAACAAGGGCGATCATGGTTAAGATTTGTTTAGAGATTTGCTTCATCATCAATCCCAATGATCGGCGTGCCGGCGTCCCAATTCTGACGCAGAAGACATTAAGGTCTTCGTAAACTGCGCCTTCCCTAGGGAGATCAAAATATGTTCAAGCGCCTCGCCCTGTTCGCCGCGTTTCTATCGGCTCTCCTGGCGCCATCCGCACCGGCCTTTGCCCAGGGCTCGCTGAGCGACACCTTTTCGGGCGAGGAACTGGTCGAAAGCGGCCAGCAATTTTTTGGCTCGGCAGCACAGGGCCTGGCCTCGGTCGTCGAGCGCGCCGTCAGTCAGTTCGGCCTGCCCAATGGCTATATCCTTGGCGAAGAAGCTGGTGGCGCACTGATCGTTGGCGCCAGATATGGTGAGGGCACCCTCAACACCCGAAATGCCGGTCAGTTCAAGATTTACTGGCAGGGCCCATCCATCGGCTTCGACGTGGGTGGCGATGGCTCCAAGGTGATGATGCTGGTCTATAATCTCTCCACCATTCAGGAGATTCTCGGTCGCTATCCCGGCGTTGACGGGTCTGCCTATGTGCTGGGCGGCTTCGGCATGACCGTGACCAAGCGGGGCAACGTAGTCGTCGTACCGATCCGCTCGGGTGTCGGCGCCCGCCTCGGCATCAATGTGGGCTATCTCAACTTCACCAGCGAGCCCACCTGGAACCCGTTCTGATCGCTCTGCCGATCAATTCTACCGTGAGCCGGAACAAGATGGCCCGGCTTGCCGTGACGGCGCCCGCCAAAGCCGCTAGGATTGGCGGGACCGAAGGATGGCACAAACGCCTCCTGACTGTCAGATTGTAATGCGTAACTGACGGGCGGCAGCGCCGCCGGAGAGATGTTCGATGCTGATCGAGAACATCATGTACTTTGCCCTTGGCCTGCTGATTGCAGTTCTGCTGGCGCTTATCATCATGCCCGCCGTCTGGCAGCGCGCCGTGCGCCTGACCAAGCGCCGCATCGAAGCCGCCACGCCCATTACCATGGCCGAGTTTCGCGCAGATAAGGACCAGCTTCGCGCCGAATTTGCGCTCTCCACCCGCCGGCTGGAGATGAATGTCGAAACCCTGCGCAGGCGATTGGCCGAGCAACTCAGCGACGCCAATCAGAAGCGCACCGATCTGGGCGCACTCAAGGCCGAGCGTGAAAACCACCTCAGCATCGTCCGCGAGCTGGAAAGCCGCGAGGTCGAACTGCGCGCCCGCCTGCTTGAGCTGGAAAAGGAAAATGCGGACATCTCGCAGCGCCTGCGCATGCGCGACCGGGAATTGGCCACCCGCGACAGCGAGATCGAAGCCTTGCGCGCAAAGACGCAAGGCGCCAATGACAAGGCATATTCCGCACAGGACGTTGCGACAGCCGAAGCCCAGATCGCCGGCGCAGAGCAGCGCCTCAATGCTCTGCTCGCAGCATCCTCAGCCGGAGAAAATAACGGCAAGTCGCTGGCCGACCAGCTCTCGATCGATGACGCACTCTCAGGCCTGCAAACCAAGGTCAGTAAGGTTGAGGCGGCCATTGTGGCCGACTGGGAAAGCGAGCATTTCAAACCCGACGCCTTGCGCAAAAAGCTCAGCGACATCGCCGCAAGCGTCAGCCATCTCATCTACGCCGAACAGACCGAAAAGCCATCCAACGCCTTTCCCGAAGAAAGCCTGTTCGACCGGGTACAGCGCTTCGCCGATGATGGCGAAAGCGAAGACATGCTGCCTCCACCCAGCGAGGTGCAACGCGGCTCTGTCTCCGACCGCCTCGCAGCGGTCAAGGAAATTCAGGACCGGTAATTCCTGTCTTATTCGGTCTCGATACGCACGCTGCGCATCAGCTCGCCCGTCCCGGCGTCGAATACCGACAGCATCACTGCACCACCGGCACTATACGTTACCTGAATAGTGCCATCGCTATTGACTGCCGAAAGCACGTCCGACCCGGCAGGAACAGTCACGACGTCCGCGATAGCGGGCGGCGGGCTGTCGCGCATGACGCGATAGACAAGCGCAAAGCCAACCGCCATAAAGCCGAGCAACATTATGCCCATCGAAAACGCGAATGACCGGCGGGCTTTTCCCAATGCAGCCTTGGCTTCGGGTGTCCACTCTGTGGCCTCGGCCTGCGGCTCGTTCTGATCAGGATTGCTCATGGCGGAAGATACCGATTTCGAATTTGAGGGCGAACCCGTTGAGATTGTGGTCGACGAAACGCTCGCCGGTGGTCGGATCGACGCGGTATTGGCCAGGGCGCATGATGCGCTCAGCCGCAACCGGATCAAGGATTTGATCCTTGGCGGCGCCGTCACGGTGGACGGCAAGCCGGTTGGCGAACCCAAATATAGGGTCAAGGCGGGCGAGACAATCACTCTTGTCGCCCCACCGCCCGAAGATGCCGAACCACAGCCGGAAAACATTCCGCTCGACATTCTCTACGAGGACGATCACCTCATCGTCATCAACAAGCCTGTCGGCATGGTCGTCCACCCTGCCCCCGGCTCACCCTCAGGCACGCTGGTCAATGCGCTGATCTTTCATTGCGGCGACAGTCTCAAGGGTATTGGCGGGGTCAAGCGCCCGGGCATCGTCCATCGGCTCGACAAGGACACGTCCGGGGTCATGGTCGCCGCCAAGACCGAGAAGGCCCACAAGCATCTGTCAGAACAATTTGCCGATCATGGCCGCACCGGCCCGCTGCATCGCGCCTATATCGCCTATGCCTGGGGGGCGACCCAATCGGGCATGGGCACGGTCGATGCTCCCCTGGGCCGCGACCCCGGCAATCGGTTGAAGCAGTCCGTCCTGAAATCAGGACGCGAGGCCATCACCCATTACGCGGTGGAAGCCCGTTTCGGCGATGACGGCTGGGACATTACCCGCATTCAATGCCAGCTCGAAACCGGCCGCACCCATCAGATTCGCGTCCATATGGCCCATATCGGCCATCCTTTGGTGTCCGATCTGCTTTATGCCCCCGGCTTTGCCACCAAGGTCAACAAGCTTCCCGACGAACTGGCCGGCATCGTCAGCGGACTGGGGCGTCAGGCCCTGCATGCCGCAGAGCTGGGATTTGAACATCCTGCGACCGGCGAGGAAATGATGTTTGAGGCCGACCTGCCCGATGATTTGCAGGAACTCGAAGACGCGCTGGAGGATTACAACAGAGCCGTCGCGCGCTAGCGGCGCCCACCGTCTCACACAGACGTGTTTGAACTTTTCAGCGCTTTATCGTATTATGCCGATGAATGAGCAGTCGCAGACGGCGATCCTGTACAATTTGTAATGATTGTCGGGGTTCCGCCTCTTAAATTCATCACATTGCGACCTATATGATGATTACATCTGCCGATGTGCCTCAATGGACTTCGGCAGCTTTTCCGCCCGCTCCATGCGGGGGATGCTGAAAGGGGGTGCGTTCATGGCCCAAACCAATTTGCCAGTCCTCTCGTCTGAAGGCGGCCTCAGCCGCTATCTTCAGGAAATCCGCAAGTTCCCCATGCTGGAACCGGATGAAGAATACATGCTGGCCAAGCGCTACAAAGAACATGAAGATCCCGGCGCGGCGCAGAAGCTGATCACCAGCCATCTGCGTCTGGTCGCCAAGATTGCCATGGGCTATCGCGGCTATGGTCTGCCGATTTCCGAAGTCATCTCGGAAGGCAATGTCGGCCTTATGCACGCCGTCAAGCGCTTCGAACCCGAAAAAGGCTTCCGTCTCGCGACTTACGCAATGTGGTGGATCAGGGCTGCCATTCAGGAATATGTCCTGCGCAGCTGGAGCCTCGTCAAGATCGGCACCACTGCCGCCCAGAAACGTCTGTTCTTCAACCTGCGCAAGGTGAAGGGTCAGATTGCGGCTTTGGATGATGGCTCGCTCCATCCCGACCAGATCAAGCAGATCGCCACGACGCTCAACGTCACCGAAGCCGATGTCGTTTCGATGAATTCCCGCCTCTCCGGCGACGCCTCGCTCAACTCGCCCATGCGGGCCGACGAAGGATCGTCCGAATGGCAGGATTGGCTGGTGGACGATACGCCGGATCAGGAAACCACCCTGGGCGAAACCGAAGAGTTCGATGAACGCATGACCATGCTGAACTCGGCGATGGAAGTGCTCAACGAACGCGAACGCGCCATCTTTCAGGCCCGCCGCCTGCAGGATAATCCGGCAACGCTTGAAGAGCTGGCCCAGCAATATGACGTCAGCCGCGAGCGTATCCGCCAGATCGAAGTCCGTGCCTTTGAAAAGGTACAGGATGCTGTCCGCGAGGCAGCAGGGGCGCATTAACCGCTCAAGCTAGATGAATAACAACGCCCCGGTCATCGACCGGGGCGTTTTGTTTTTACTCTGCGCACGAGGATATTAACCCCGTCGCGACATTATGACTGGACGGTGACGTCCGAAGAGTCGAGGACTTGCCCTTGTAACGCCCTATTATGGGCCTTACATTCGCCCCTAATAAACGGCGCTTCCCTCGCCGCCTCTCCGGGACAGGTTTGATGAACGGAAATTTCCGCAACTTTGCCATCTGGCTGGTTATTCTCTTTATGCTGATGGGCCTGTTCCAGGTCTTCCAGTCTTCGACACGCTCCGTCTCGGTTGCCGAGAAAGGCTATAGCCAGTTGGTCACCGACATTGAGGGGGGGCGCGTTTCCAGCGTCACCATTACCAATGATGTCGTTTCCGGCCAGCTCAATGACGGTACGCGCTTTGAAACCATCATTCCGCAGGGTGCCGATCTCATCACCAAGCTTGAAGACCGCAATGTGAGCATCACCGCTCGCGCGCCGGAAACAAGCCCCTTCTGGTCGATCCTGCTGTCGAGCTGGCTGCCCTTCATCGTCATCATCGGCGTGTGGTTCTTCTTCATCCGCCAGATGCAGGGTGGCGGTCGTGGCGGCGCAATGGGTTTTGGCAAGTCGCGCGCCAAGCTGCTGACCGAAACGCAGGGCAAGATCACCTTCGAAGACGTCGCTGGCGTCGATGAAGCTAAGCAGGACCTCGAGGAAATCGTCGAATTCCTGCGCGATCCCGGGAAATTCCAGCGTCTGGGCGGCAAGATTCCGCGCGGCGTGCTGCTGGTTGGCCCTCCGGGCACAGGTAAGACGCTGCTCGCCCGCTCGGTTGCCGGCGAAGCCAATGTGCCCTTCTTCACCATTTCGGGCTCCGACTTCGTTGAAATGTTCGTTGGCGTTGGCGCGTCTCGCGTCCGCGACATGTTCGAACAGGCCAAGAAAAACGCGCCCTGCATTATCTTCATCGACGAAATCGACGCCGTCGGTCGCCAGCGCGGCGCTGGCCTCGGTGGCGGTAACGACGAACGCGAACAGACGCTCAACCAGCTCCTCGTCGAGATGGACGGCTTTGAGGCCAATGAAGGTATTATCCTGATCGCGGCCACCAACCGTCCCGACGTGCTAGACCCAGCACTGCTGCGTCCCGGCCGTTTCGACCGTCAGGTCGTCGTGCCGAACCCCGATGTTTCGGGCCGCGAGAAGGTGCTCAAGGTCCATGTCCGCAAAGTGCCGCTCGCACCCGACGTCGACCTCAAGGTTCTGGCCCGTGGCACACCCGGTTTCTCCGGCGCGGACCTGATGAACCTCGTCAATGAAGCAGCCCTGATGGCGGCACGACGCAACAAGCGTTTCGTCACCCATCAGGAATTCGAAGACGCCAAGGACAAGATCATGATGGGCGCCGAGCGCCGCACCATGGCCATGACCGACGACGAGAAAAAGCTGACCGCCTATCACGAAGCTGGCCACGCCATCATCGCGCTCAAGGTTGCCGGCATCGACCCGATCCACAAGGCCACCATCATCCCGCGCGGTCGCGCGCTGGGCATGGTCATGACCCTGCCCGAAGGCGACACCTATTCGTTCAACCGCGAAAAGGCCCTGGCCCGTCTGACCATGCTGTTTGGTGGCCGCGAAGCCGAAATCATCAAATTCGGCCCCGAAAAAGTCACCTCTGGCGCGTCCGGCGACATTCAGATGGCAACCTCGCTTGCCCGCTCGATGGTCATGGAATGGGGCATGAGCGAAAAGCTCGGCCGCGTGCGCTACAAGTCCAATGATCAGGAAGTCTTCCTTGGCCATTCGGTGACCCAGAGCCAGCACATGTCCGACGACACGGCCCGCCTGATCGATCAGGAAGTGCGCAAGCTGATCGAAGACGGCGAAGCCTCGGCTCGCGATATTCTCACCACCTACCATGATCAGTGGGAAGCGATCGCACAGGCCCTGCTTGAATACGAAACCCTGACGGGCGACGAACTGCGCGCCCTCATGGATGGCAAGCAGCCGGTGCGCCCGGATGATAACGGCACCTCTGCCCCCAAGGCGACTGGCGTGCCGACTGCAGGCAAGTCGACCAAGAAGCGTCCGGATGCCCCGCCCGAGAGCGGCATGGAACCGCAGCCGGAAAGCTGAGACCAAAACAATCACGATTAAGGGTCACCCGAGGGTGGCCCTTTCTCTTTGCGCGCGTCTCCATTATTGCAGGGCAGAGTGGTATCAATAAACACACACCAGTGAATCGGGGGGACCGGCAATGGCCCGCAAATATTTCGGCACCGACGGCATTCGTGGCCTCGCCAATGGTCCCAAGCTCACCCCCGAGCTGGCCCTCAAGATCGGCATGGCCGCTGGCGCAAAGTTTGTGCGTGGTGACCATCGCAACCGTGTGGTGATCGGCAAGGACACGCGCCGCTCCGGCTACATGATCGAAAGCGCACTGGGCGCGGGCTTTACCGCCGTAGGCATGGATGTCTATTTCCTCGGCCCCATGCCGACGCCCGCCGTCGCCATGCTCACCCGGTCGCTCCGCGCCGATCTGGGCGTGATGATCTCAGCCTCCCACAACCCCTACGACGATAACGGCATCAAACTGTTCCGCCCCGACGGCTACAAGCTCTCCGACGAGCTCGAAGCCGAAATCGAACGACTGATCGACAGCGACATGAGCCGCCATCTCGCCAGGGGCCGCGACATTGGCAGGGCTCACCGCGACGAGGAAGCAAGAACCCGCTATATCGAATATGCCAAGCGCACCCTGCCCCGGAACATGGATCTCGCCGGTCTGCGCGTCGTGCTCGATTGTGCCAATGGCGCCGCCTACAAGGTCGCCCCGATCGCCCTCTGGGAGCTTGGAGCAGAAGTCTTCACCATCGGCGCTGAGCCAGATGGCTTCAATATCAATCACAAGGTCGGCTCGACGGCGCCCGAAGCGGTTGCCGCCAAGGTCAAGGAAGTCCGCGCCGACATCGGCATTGCGCTCGATGGCGATGCCGACCGTGTCATCATCGTCGATGAAAAGGGCAATGTGGTCGATGGCGACCAGTTCATGGCTGTCATTGCCGAAAGCTGGCTGGAGCGCGATATGCTCACCGGCGGCGGCATCGTCGCCACCATTATGAGTAATCTGGGGCTCGAACGCCACCTGACCAATCTGGGCCTGACGCTGGAACGCACGCAGGTCGGCGACCGCTACGTGTTAGAAGCCATGCGCGAGAAAGGCTTCAATGTCGGCGGCGAACAATCGGGCCACATTATCCTCTCGGACTTCACCACCACGGGCGATGGGCTCGTGGCCGCCTTGCAATTGCTCGGCGTGCTCAAACAGAAGGGCGTGCCGGTTTCTGAAATCTGTGCCCGCTTCGACAAGGTGCCTCAATTGCTGCGCAGCGTGAAATTCACCGCTGGCAAGCCGCTGGAGCATAAGCAGGTTATTCAGGCGATTGCCGATGGCCAGGCCATGCTGGGCAAGGGTGGACGCCTCGTCGTACGCGCCTCCGGCACTGAGCCGGTCATCCGGGTCATGGGCGAGGCCGACGACGCACAATTGGTTGAGCAGGTCGTGGCCCAGGTGGAAAGCGCCATCAGGAACGTCGCCTGAACTGCTTGACGGTCGGGCAATCAATACAGGAGCCTGCTCGGTTTCCGAGCGGGGCGTGGCCTGCGCCTAAAAGTCACCAAATCCCTAACAGTAAAATCAAAATCAATACTTTGGTAATCATTCAGAACCACGCAAGAGCATGGTTAAAATCTTAGGTTAAGTGGGTCTTAAGAAGTTTTCGCGATATTGGCTGCAATCGACTGGTGTCGTGGCAACCAAAGGAATACCACAATGCGTAAGCTCACCCTCGCGGTGGCCGCGGCAGGAGCCGCTCTCGTCGGTCAGGCTATTGCCGCCGACATGCCCTACTATCCCCCGATCATCGAAATCCCCGATGTCGACTATGGCTATACCGGCTCGTTCTATCTGCGCGGCAGCGCTGGCCTGAACGCCATGTGGGCCGGGCAAGTCGATCATCCGAGCGTTCCTGCCACTTTCGACATCACCGAATATGGCTATGGCTATTCCTATGGCGTGGGCGCAGGCTTTGAGACCGGCACCGGCCTCCGCTTCGACTTGACTGTCGACAGGCTTCACAACGAAGGCATGACGACAAACATCCCGGCTGGTAACGCCCCGCTTATCATTGGCGATCACAGCCTGTCACTTCGCTCGACTGTCGTTTTGGCAAACGCCTATTACGATGTCGGCTTCGGCGACGGATATAGCGCCGCAGGTGGCCCCTTCGCCTACATGGGCGCCGGTCTGGGTATCGCGTTCAATGATTCTACCGTTACCGATCCTACCGGAGCCAGCGTCCACGACAAGAATACCAGCTTGGCCGCCGCAGGCATGGCTGGCATCGGCTACGATTTCGGCGCATTCACTGCCGATCTGGGCTATCGCGCGCTCTACATTAACCGCGTCGCGAACACGACGGCAGCGAACCCCTTCTCCGTCGACGACAACTGGGTCCATGAAGTGCGCGGCACCGTCCGCTATCGCTTCAACTGATCCCATAAGCGGCGGAGAGCCACGCCCGCCACCAAAATCAAAAGCCGGTGTCCACGCGACACCGGCTTTTCTGTCTTTCGCATCGGCAATTGTGTGGTGGGGCACCCTTGTCTTGATCACAAGGCCTAAGACAAAGCCGTGCATTCTCCATCCGTCTTTAGGGCGCGCGGGCACACGACGTGGCAACCTTCATACCGCTGTCGCACCGTCAGGCAGCCTTGCGCGCCAGCAGGCCTTCAAAATTGGCCAGAGGTACCGGGCGTCCGAAATAGAAGCCCTGAAATTCGTCACATCCACCATCGCGCAGCAGCGCGAATTGCTCTGCTGTTTCCACGCCCTCAGCGAGCACAGCCAGATCGAGATCGCGCCCAAGCTGAATAATGCTCCGCGCCAGGGAGGCGCTACGCTCATTCTCGATAACGTCCTGCACGAAGCTGCGGTCGATCTTGAGCTGGGTCAGCGGCAAGCGTCGCAGATAGCCCAGTGACGAATAACCCGTGCCAAAATCGTCCAGCGCCATGCCCAGACCAATCGCCCGCAGAATCTGCATTTTGGCGGCAACCAGATCGGTATTGCTCACCATGACACTTTCGGTAATTTCCAGTTTCAGCAGCGTTGGATCAATCGCAAAAGTGTCGATCAGGTGCAGGATCGCTTGCTCGAAATCCTCATCGAGGAACTGACTGGCACTGACATTGACCGACAGAGCAAGATGCGCCAGATCGGGATTGGAGCGCCATTGCACCAGCGTCCGGCATGCTGCCTCAAGCACCCAATGACCGATCTCGCGCATGAGTCCGGCATCTTCTGCCAGAGGAATAAACTCGCCCGGCGGCACATAGCCCCGAACAGGATGCTTCCAGCGCAACAGCGCTTCGGCACCGATAATCCGGCCGCTGCGATCCACCTGAGGTTGGTAAAAAAGCTCGAATTGCCGGTTCCAGAGAGCAGATTTCAGCTCCTGACTGGCGCGCGCGGGTTGCTCCACCTGCATCTGGAAGGCATAGACACCCCCCGCCAGGATCAGCGTCGCAACCAAGGTATTCAGAACCGCGCCATATATTCTGACGTCGTCGCCAATCGGCCTCGCTGACGGCAAGCTGAAATTGGTGCTCGCCAACAGAACAAAACCGACCAGAGACAATACGATGAGTGCCACCTGCCCCCATGAAGGCCGGTGCTTGAAATGAAGATAACCGAGCAATGCCAGCGGCAGCATGAAAATATGAGAGACCCGCGGCACGTCTGCACTGGGCAGGTCAAAAAGCAGGCAGAGTTCGGCAATAAAACACAGAAAAACGACCTGCGTCAGAACAATCGCCGTAGTGAGCTGACCACTCCGCGCCAGAGCCCAACTGGCAAGCGCCACACCAGCCAGAACCATTTGCGAGAAGACCAGTAGACCTTGACCTTGAGACCAGAAAAACAGCGACCAGAACACGCTCAGCGCGGCCACCACAAGCGCAACCCATTGGTAGGCGAGCGCGAAGCGCCTCGAATACTGGGCCTGTTGTGCCGATGCCTGTCCAGGCTTTGATTCAGCCAAAATGGTCACACGCTTTCAAACCCTCAACACATGATCAGAACACCAATATGACCAGAGTTAAGGCCGGGGGTTTAATATAAGGTATTTCGACTACCTTTTATTCTATCGTACAACTCCACCCTCCATTGCTGAGAGGGACGCGATGCTGCGCCTATACTCTTCCACCTTTGCTTCATCCCGCCGCGGCGCAGGCACAGAGAAAGCCAGATCACCAATGATCCTTGCCGGGTGCCCGGCCAGAAGGATCACTCTGTCAGCCAGCCGGGCTGCATCGTCCGCATCATGGGTGACAAGCACAATGCCCTTTTCTGTCCCGGCCATCACCGCAGCCAGCAGCGCCCGCATCTCAGCTGCCAGTTTTGCATCAAGCGACACGAAGGGTTCGTCCAGCAACAAAAATTGTCCTTTTGTCGCCATCGCCCGCGCCAGCGCCACGCGCCTTTGCATACCCCCCGACAATTGGCCCGGAAAGTCATCCCCCCGCCCGCCAAGCCCAACACTATCGAGCAGGCCATCGATCATGCGATCGGCCATGGCAGGATCTGCCAGAAGCACATTGTCTCGCGCAGACAGCCATGGCAGCAGCCGCGCGTCCTGAAACACGAAACCCGGTGGCGGGGCGGCGGCAACATCCCTGCCACCGATGCTGATCTGCCCGGCAAAGGTCTGGTCGATCCCGCCGATCATCCGCAACAGGCTGGATTTGCCGATACCGGACGGCCCCATCAATGCCACGACGCAGCCAGGCTCGACCTCCAGCCTGAAGTCCAAAAACAGCGGCTCACCGGCGCCAAACCGCTTTTCGCCAATATGGATGCTCAGACCCGGCGCCATGCCAGAGCCCTCCGCTCAAGGGGCCGCAACACGCCATATTCAAAGCCGAGCACGATCAGAATAAAGCTCGTCGTATAGGCAAGAATGCCGGTGACATCGAAAAACTGGAACATGACGCTGACGCGGTAGCCCACCCCGCCATCGCTGCCCAACACCTCGAAAACCAGCACGATCTTCCAGATCAGCGACAGCCCGGTCCGCGCAGCGGCCAATACAAAAGGCAGCAATTGCGGCCAGTAAATCAGTTTCAGGCGTCGCCAGAACGATAAGCGCAACGCCCGTCCCAACTCATCATAATCGCTCGAAAAGCTCCGCACGCCTTCCCGAATGGTGACAATCACCAGCGGCGTCTTGTTGATCACCACGGCCGCGATCAGCGCAAACTCCGTCAGGCCCAGCCAGATATAAAGCATGATGGCGACGACGATGGCGGGCAAGTTGAGCCCCACCACGAGCCAGCCTGAGAACAGCCTGTCGGCCCAGCTCTGCCGCCCAAGAAAAATGCCGATGACAGTGCCAAGCACCATGGCGATCACAAAAGCCACCATGGCCCGCCACAGCGTCTTGCCCAGATCGGCCAATAGGCGCCCCTCGCTGGCCAGCAGCCACATCTGCTCTGCAACCGCAATCGGGGTCGGAAACAGCCTATGCGCAAAAACCATGGCCAGCACCTGCCAGAACGCCAACAGCAGCGGCAGGGACAGAACCTCCCAGCCGATTGCCTGCTGCCCCGGCTTTGACGCGGCTATTTTTTGTATCCTTCCCAGAACGTGCCTGCTGCAAGTTCGGTCTGCTCACCCACCACGTCGGTACCACCAAATTCGGCAAGCAGACCAAAGGCGAGCTCCGCAAGCAGCGTGTCATTGGGGTCAAAGCTCTGAACGATCCCCGCCCGATAGCCGTCGCGCAATTGCACGAACAGCGCCGGATCATTCTCAGCTCCAATAGTGGCGGCCAGATCATCCCAGATCGCATCATCCGAAAGCAACGCGGCCTTGGCTTCAAACGAAGCATCAAGAAAATTCATGAGCGCGTCATGCTTCTGGCTCGCGACAGTTTCGCTGAACGTCCAGCCCAGAACCGGCGGCGGCTCGGGAAGCCCCAGCCCCTGAAACATCTCGGCCACCGAGATCACTTCTCGCATACCAGCCGCCCTGGCGCGGGCATTCCAGTGCCAGAAATTGAGCCCGGCATCGACACCACCCGACGCCAGCAGCTCGTTGATCAATGGCGGCGCGCCAAAACGGGCCGCGGCAACATCAGTCAAAGCCTCACCCGTCAAAGCAGCGTAATAGGCCTGCAAAACCACAAAGCTCTTGTCCACCGGCCCACCGGCAACCCCGAACGTCTTGCCCGCAAGATCCTCAATCGTTTGTATCTCGCTATCCGCAGGAACGATCAGCCCACCCACCGCCAGCGAATGCGGCACCATGGCAAAGTCGCTGCCCAGGTGCCGTTGCGCCGAGACCCAGGTGAAATCGGACAGGATGATATCCACCGCCCCGGCCTGCAGCGCGATCTGCCCCGCCCGGCTATCGGCCAAAGGCCGGATTTCGAGCGTCACGCCATGCTTTTCGTCGAGCCCAAGATTGCGGATCGCCTCGATTTCCCAAAGCGCCGTGCCGCTTTCCTGTAAGCCAAGCACCAGGATATCCTGAGCGGAAACGGCACAAGCCATCCCGCCCAGCATCAGGCTCGCAGCCAGAATGCGCTTCAACATCGACAACCCTTACGCGCCTTTGACGCGCCAGATAACGTCACCCACATCGTCAGCCATCAGCACCGCGCCATCACCGGCCAATGCCACGCCGACCGGGCGGCCATAGGAATGGCTTTCATCGGGCGACAGAAAATCCTTGAGGATGTCGCGCGGCATGCCCACCGGCTTGCCATTCTGGAATTCGACAAAAGCCAGCTTGTAGCCAGAGAGTTTCGAGCGGTTCCACGAACCGTGCTGGCCAATCGCCATGCCCTGCGGAAAGCCGGGCAAAGTACCTTCCGGCAACCAGCAGAGACCGAGCGACGCCGTATGCCCACCCAGCGCATAGTCAGGCTGCAATGCCGAAGCGACTTTGGCAGCGTCCTGCGGCACGCGGTCATCGACAACGCGATTCCAGTAGCAATAAGGCCAGCCATAAAAGCCGCCATCGACCACCGAGGTCAGATAATCGGGTGGCGTTTCATCACCCAATCCGTCGCGCTCGTTCACCACGGTCCACAGATGGCCACCTTCGGGCTCCCATGCCATGCCCACCGGATTGCGCAGGCCCGAACCGAAAATGCGCGACTGGCCCGTCGTCAAGTCCAGTTCATGAATACAGGCGCGGTTCTCTTCCGCCGCCATGCCGGCATCGCCGATATTGCTGAGCGAACCCACGGCCACATAGAGCTTGGTGCCATCGTTGGAGGCAATAAGATTACGCGTCCAGTGACCGCCGGGGATCAGATCCATCAGCTTTTTGCCGGGCGTCGTGATCTTGGTCGTGCCCTGTTCATACGGATAGGCCAGGACCGCATCGGACGCGCCGACATAGAGCGTGTCGCCGATCAGCGCGATACCAAACGGCTGGCGCACATTCTCGATCAAGGCATGCCGTTCCTCGGCCACGCCATCCCCGTCAGCATCGCGCAGTAGCGTCACCCGATTGGCGCTGACGCCGCGCGCCCGCGCCCGCTTCATGGTTGCGCTCATGGCATGATCGAACAGCGACGACGGCTTGCCGTCCTCGCCCATCGACTCAGCCACCAGCACATCGCCATTGGGCAAAACATAGATATTGCGGGGGTGAACAAGGTCCCGCGCAAAGGCATTGACGGCCAAACCAGCTGCCGCCGTCGGCTTGTGATCGCCTTCCCAGCCCTTGGCCGTCGGCATTTTCAGCGTCGGAATCGCGCCCTGCGGCTTGGCCTCGGGAATAGAAGGCGCGGTGCCATAGGCAGGCGATTTCGGACCATCACCAGAGTGACGAACGGCAACGGCAATTCCGCCAATAAGGGCAACAAGGCGGGCAAATAGGGAGTTCTCAGCCATTCATCGTCTCTGCAAACAGGGGGGAAGACAGGAAAGGTCGACACGCTAATGCCAATATGACTTGGGGGCCAGACCGGCCCCCAAAAAATCACATAATTCGGAATAGGAAATTCGCTCTATTCGCGCCCCTTCCACATCAAAAGGCGCATCGCATTGGCTGTCACCAGCACTGTCGCTCCCGTATCCGCCAGAATAGCGGGCCAGAGCCCGGTGATTCCAATAATGGTGGTCACCAGAAACACCGCCTTCAAACCCAGCGCGATGGTGATGTTCTGGCCGATATTGGCCATGGTCGCCCGCGACAGAACCATCATATTGGCAATGTCGATCACCCGTCCATGCAACACGGCAGCGTCGGCGGTTTCGAGCGCCACATCGGTCCCGCCACCCATGGCGATGCCAATGTCGGCGGCAGCAAGGGCTGGCGCATCATTGATACCATCACCAACCTTGGCGACCCTGCGTCCAGCAGTCTTCAACTCGCCAACGATCCGTTGTTTGTCCTCGGGTAGCAGTTCGGCACGCGGCTCGATACCGAGCCCGGCAGCAATAGCCTTGGCCGTGCGCGCATTGTCGCCAGTCAGCATTACAATATCAGCACCCAGCGATTTGAGCGTATCGAGACCTCGCTTGGCGTCAGCGCGCGGCTCATCGCGCATGGCGATCAGGCCAGCCACCTCGCCATCAGCCACAAGCACGGACACGGTCTTGCCCTCATCATTGAGCGCTTCGATCTGACGCTTGAGATCATCACCAACGCTGGCCCGTTGCGCCGCCGCCTTTGGCGAGCCAAGGAACAGCTCGACCCCGTCCAGCACACCAACCACGCCCTTGCCGCCCACCGCACCGGCATTTTGCGCGGCCACGGGTTCGATGCCCTCAGCCTTGGCCCGCCCCAAAATGGCCACGGCCAATGGATGGCTCGACCCCACTTCAAGCGCTGCCGACAGGCGCAGCACCTCCGCTTGCTCCTTGCCGATGGCAACCACATCAGTCACCTGCGGACGCCCTTCGGTCAGCGTGCCGGTCTTGTCGAGCGCCACCATATCGATCTTGCCCAATTGCTCCAACACAGCGCCACCCTTCATCAGAAGCCCACGTCGCGCTCCGGCAGACAAGGCCGCGGCAATCGCCGCAGGCGTCGAAATAACCAGTGCACAGGGACAACCAATCAGCAGAATGGCCAGCCCCTTGTAGATCCACTCATCCCACGACGCGCCAGCGAGTAGAGGCGGCAGCACCGCCACCAACAGCGCAACGACCATCACGCCTGGCGTATAATATTTCGAAAACCGGTCGATGAAGCGTTCCGTCGGGGCCTTCGACTCCTGCGCCTCTTCGACCAGCGCCACAATGCGGGCAATGGTGTTGTCGGCAGCAGCAGCGGTAACGCGCACCTTGAGCGCACCGTCCTGATTGATCGTCCCGGCGTAAATGCTGTCGCCAACGCTCTTGCGCTTGGGGACAGACTCCCCGGTGACTGGGGCTTCATCGACCGCACTTTCGCCGGACACAACCTCGCCATCGGCAGGCACACGATCCCCCGGACGCACCAGCACCACGTCACCCACGGCCAGCGTTTCAGCCGCAATTTCGGTGATTTTCTCGTCAACCTCACGCAAGGCCGTGCGCGGCACAAGGTTGGCCAGCGCCTTGATACTGGCGCGCGCTCGTCCCGTCGCCAGCCCTTCGAGCAATTCGCCGACAAGGAACAGCAAAACCACAATCGCCGCTTCTTCGGACGCATTGATGAACACTGCGCCGACGGCTGCGACCGTCATCAAGGTTTCGATGGAAAACGGGCTACCATTGATGGCGCCCATAAAGGCGCGCCGGGCAATCGGCAAAAGTCCAACCAGCATGGCAGCCGTAAACAGCCACTGCTCCCATTGCGGCAACAATTGTCCGGCAACGAAGGCAACGGCCACTGCAAATCCGCAAATAAGGGTCAGTTGTGCCTTGCCACTGCGCCACCAGGGACCATCGACGGGCCCATGATCATGCCCATGCATGCCCTCCAGCCGATCCACCTGCTTTTCATCATGGTCATGATCGTGCCCATCGTGATCATGTCCCGAATGATAATGCTGTGAAGACGCTCCGCCGCTCTTCTCCTGCCCGCCAAGCGCGCTGGTCTTATAGCCGAGACTGCTGACCTTCTTCATCAGCCCGGGTAGGTCCGCACCGCTATGAGTAACGGTCATCGTGCCCGCAACAACCGACACAGACACATCGTCGACACCCGGCAGGCGGCGCACGGCAGTATCGATCTTGGCGGCGCAGGAGGCACAGTCCATGCCCTCGACGCGAAACCGCACGCTGTTGTCACCTTCACTCATGACTCGGCTCCTTGATTTTCTTAAGAACCGGCGTACATCCTCTAGTGACTAGAGGAGCAAGCGAAATGCGGATACAAAATCTCACCATTGGCAATGTGTCGCAGGCCAGCGGCGTCAAGGTGCCGACCATCCGCTATTACGAACAGGTCGGCCTGATGCCGGTACCTCCGCGCACGGAAAGCAATCGACGCACTTATGACCGCGCCGATCTCGACCGGCTGACCTTCATCCGTCATTCGCGCGAGCTGGGTTTCGAGCTGGATGAAATCCGCACCCTGCTCACCCTGCAGGACCAGCCCAACCAATCCTGCGAGCAGGCCGACGGCATAGCGCAGGCACATTTGGTTGAGGTGAAGCAAAAGATCGCCAGCCTCACTGCCTTGCAAAAAGAGTTGGAACGCATGGTGGAAGGTTGCTCGCATGGGCGCGTTGAAACCTGCCAGGTCATCGAAATCCTCGCCGACCACGGCAAATGCCGCCACCACGACCACGCGGACTAAAAATTGCCTCGGTGTGGTGGGTATCGCTGCACAAGACAAAACCGCGGCCTTATCGTCGCGCCGCTCAGAAGTCGTTTGACGAACAGGCCAGCGCGGCTCGATAACCGCAGCCTCACATTCATATGCAGGGACCAGAATGACGAACCTAGACCAGCCCGGAGATAAGCGGCGCCCGCGTCTTCTCGGCCCTGCAGCGTCTGCTCGCTCCTCCCTCATTCCTCCGCTTTGGGCGGCTCGCTGGATCATCCTGCTGATCGTGCTGATCAGCATCTATTTCTTCCACGGCTTTCTGGTGCCGGTTCTCGCCGCATTGATCGTCGGCTTTGCCAGCTGGCCGCTCTACCGCCATGTCCTGCATCTGGTCGGCGGCAGTCGCACATGGGCCGCCAGCATCATGATTGCGGCCATAGTGCTTTTTCTCGTTGTGCCCGCACTGTTCATCGGCGGCTACGCCGTGCAGGAAGTGCGCATGCTCTATCAATGGGCGCTAACGACAAATAGTGTTGGTGCGCCTGAGCCGGAATGGTTTTCAACGCTGCCCATCGGCGGAGATTGGGCCAGCGAAATCTGGCGCGACCGCATCGGACGCCCCGGCGCATTGGGCGCCCTCCTGGAAGGGGCGGTCGGCGCCAATATCCTCAATATCTACCACTCCATACTCAGCATTTCCGGCGGCACGCTGAATTTCCTGCTGAACTTGCTCTTCGGCATTGTCGCGCTGCTCTTCGTCTATCGAGACGGGGAGCGCCTGGCCGGCCAGCTCGACAAGATCGGCCAGCGCATTTTCCCGCTCCGCTGGGACAGACTGTCGCGCATCATCCCAGCCACGATCAGCTCAACCGTCACCGGCATGACCATCATCGCCATTGGCGAAGGCATTGTGCTCGGCATCGCCTATTGGCTCGCAGGAGCCCCATCGCCCGTCCTTCTCGGCATCATCACCGGCGTAGCGGCTATGATTCCCGGCGGCGCGCCGCTCTCCTTCACGCTGGTATCGGCCTATCTGGTTGCCTCCGGCTCCCCGCTTCACGGTCTCGCACTGCTGACATGGGGCTCGGTGGAACTGTTCATCGTCGACAAGACCCTCCGCCCCAAACTGGTCGGTGGACCGATCAAACTCCCCTTCCTGCCGACTTTTTTCGGACTGATCGGCGGCGTCAAAACCATGGGATTTGTCGGCCTCTTCATCGGACCGGTCCTCATGGCGCTTCTCGTCTCAATGTGGCGCGAATGGATGCTCGACCTCGATGACCCTGTCATTGTCGCGTCCCCGCCCGAGACAATCATCACGCCCCCGGACACAGAGGCGCATACGAGTCCATAAAATCCCCATTGACGGCCCTCCTGCCGAGGCGTATCTCCGGCCTCAGGACACCTCGCCCTAACGCGAGGCGCATAGGCCTGGGAGGGCCGCTTAGAATGGCTGATACGCCCCAAACCGCACCGGCGGTCAAACCGGCTAATCCAAATTTTTCGTCGGGTCCGTGCTCCAAGCGTCCAGGTTGGACGATTGATGTGCTCGCCAGTGCCCTGACGGGCCGCTCGCACCGCGCCAAGCCAGCCAAGGCGCGCATTCAGGAAGCCATCGACCTCACTCGTCAGCTTCTCGAAGTTCCCGCCGATTACCGCATCGGCATTGTCCCCGCTTCCGATACCGGCGCCGTCGAGATGTTCCTCTGGAGTGCCCTTGGCGCTCGGGGCGTCGACATGCTGGCCTGGGAATCCTTCGGCGCTGGCTGGGTCACCGATGTCCAGAAACAGCTCAAGCTCGATGACGTTCGCGTCCTCGAAGCGCCCTATGGCGAACTGCCCGATCTCAATCAGGTCGATTTCGACCGCGACGTCGTCTTCACCTGGAATGGTACCACCTCGGGCGTTCGCGTTCCCAATGCCGACTGGATCGCAGCCGACCGCAAAGGTCTCACCATCTGCGACGCGACCTCCGCGGCCTTTGCCCAGAAGCTCGACTTCGCCAAGCTCGATGTCGTCACCTTCTCCTGGCAGAAGGCTCTTGGTGGCGAAGCTGCGCATGGCATCCTGATCCTCTCGCCGCGCGCCGTCGAACGCCTCGAAACCTACAAGCCCGACCGCCCGCTGCCCAAGATTTTCCGCATGACCAAGGGCGGCAAGCTGATCGAAGGCATCTTCAAGGCCGAAACCATCAACACCGTCTCCATGCTCTGCATCGAAGACGCCATCGACGCCATGAAGTGGGGCCTCGAGATCGGTGGTTTGCATTCCATGCAGGCCCGCGCTGACGCCAATTTCAAGGTGCTGGCCGATTGGGTGGAAAAGACTGACTGGGTCACATTCCTCGCCAAGAATGCCGACCAGCGTTCGAACACTTCGGTGTGCCTCTCGATTGTCGATCCGGCCATCACCGCGCTTGACGCCGATGCACAGGCCGCTTTCGCCAAGGCTCTTGTCGCTCGCCTAGACAAGCTGGGCGTGGCCTACGATTTCGGCTCCTACAAGGACGCTCCAGCAGGTCTGCGCATCTGGGCTGGTTCGACCGTGGAGGCCGATGACCTCAGCAAGCTGACGCCATGGCTCGACTGGGCCTTTGCCGAAGAGAAAGCTGCGCTCAAGGCCACTGCCTGACAATTTTGGGGCGCCGGGTGACCTTAAGGCCACCCGGCGACGCTCAACGCTAACAGTCTGCTACCCAATTCCCCTTCCGCGTCACTGAGATGATGCCAGAACAACAGGGATTTACCATGCCCAAAGTACTCGTTTCCGACAAACTGAGCCCCACCGCCGTCCAGATTTTCAAGGATAATGGCGTCGAGGTCGACTACCTGCCCGATCTGGGCAAGGACAAGGAAAAGCTGCTCGAAGTCATTGGAAAATATGACGGTTTGGCCATCCGCTCGGCCACCAAAGTCACCGAGAAGATCATCGCCGCCGCGACTAATCTCAAGGTCATCGGCCGCGCCGGTATCGGTGTCGACAACGTTGATATCCCCGCTGCCACCAAGAAGGGTATCATCGTGATGAATACCCCCTTCGGCAACTCGATCACCACAGCCGAACACGCCATCGCCATGATGTTCGCTCTGGCCCGTCAACTGCCGGAAGCAGACGCCTCGACCCGCGCCAGCAAGTGGGAAAAGAACCGCTTCATGGGCGTCGAAGTCACCAACAAGACGCTGGGCCTGATCGGCGCGGGCAATATCGGCTCCATCGTTGCCGACCGCGCCATCGGCCTCAAGATGAAGGTTGTGGCTTTTGACCCCTTCCTGACACCGGAACGCGCCCAGACCCTGGGTATAGAAAAGGTGGAACTGGACGATCTGCTCGCCCGCGCCGATTTCATCACCCTCCACACCCCGCTGATTGATGCCACCCGCAATATTCTCAATGCCGAGACACTGGCCAAAACCAAAAAGGGCGTGCGCATCGTCAATTGTGCCCGTGGCGGCCTGATCGACGAAGCTGCACTTTACGACGCCCTGAAGTCGGGCCACGTCGCCGGTGCTGCGCTAGACGTATTCCTCGTCGAACCCGCGGAAAACAATCCGCTTTTCGATCTGCCCAACGTCATCTGCACCCCCCACCTGGGCGCTTCGACCACGGAAGCACAGGAAAACGTCGCCCTTCAGGTTGCCGAGCAGATTTCGGCCTATCTGATGACCGGCGAAATCACCAATGCCCTGAATTTCCCGTCGATTTCGGCAGAAGAGGCCCCGATCATCACGCCATGGGTCAAGCTCGCCGAAGCCCTTGGTTCCTTTGCCGGCCAGCTCACCGAGACCGCCATCAGCGGCATCAAGATCGAGTTTGAAGGCACCCCTTCCACACTCAATATCCGCCCGATGATCGCCGCCGCAATCAACGGCGTCCTCAAGCCTTCGCTGGGCGATATCAACATGGTCTCGGCCCCGCAGATCGCAAAGGATCGCGGCATTACGGTGGAGACCACCACCCGCGACCGTCAGGCCGCCTATGAAGGCTATATCCGCCTGACCGTCACCACCGAGCGTCAGACGCGCGGCATTGCCGGAACGCTGTTCGCCAATGGGAAGCCGCGCATCATTCAGGTCAAGGACATCAACATGGAAGCTGAACTGGCTCCTGCGATGCTCTATGTCACCAATGAGGACAAGCCGGGCCATATCGGCCGTCTCGGCACCCTGCTCGGCACGCTGGGGATCAATATCGCCAACTTCAATCTCGGTCGTGCAGATGTCGGTGGCGACGCTATAGCGCTCGTCTCCATCGACGGCACGCTGACCGACGAACAGCTCGGCCAGATCGCCAAGCTCGAAGGCGTTAAGCAAGCCAAATCGCTCAAGTTCTGAGCCTTGCACTAATCGCTTGAGAAGGCGGCCTCCGGGCCGCCTTTTTTTATTGCCGTCGCGCCGCCAACTCGGCCATCACGATACCGCCAATAATAATGGCGGCAGCAATGAAATGGTAGGTCTGCAGCGTTTCGCCCAGAATCAGAACTGACCCCAAAGTGCCAAAAACCGGGATCAGATTGTGACTGGGCGCCGCCCGGTTTGCGCCCACCAGCTCCACGCCCCGCGCATAGGCGACCTGGCTGAACATGGACGGAAACACCGCCACATAGGCAATCACCAGCCAGACAGTCAGCGATGCATCACCCAGCTTGGCCACCTGCCCCACTCCGCCCCCCAGCACTGCGAGCATGACGACCGCCGTAATTGCAGCGCCGGTAAAGGACACGGCCATAAAGCTCATAATGTGCACTTTGGGTCGGAACCGCAGCGCCAGCGTGTAGCCGGTATAGGCAAGGCAAGCGAGAATGACGAAGCCATCGCCAATATTGAGGTCCATGCGCAATAGACGTGCCGGATCGCCATGGGTGGCGGTCAGGATCACCCCGAAAATGGCCAGCAACACACCGACGATCTGCACCGGGCGAGCACGCACGCGAAAGAACAGGAAATTGGCGCCGAGAATCAGCATCGGCAGCGATGCCTGCTCGATGGCAGAATTCACAGCCGTCGTGGTTTGCAAACCGAGATAAAGAAACCCGTTGAAGACAGCATAGCCAATGGCCCCAAACGCCATGAGCACGAACCAATTGCTCCGCACCACGGCCCAATCGGCCCGGAGATTCCGGAATGCAAAAGGATAAATGAACAAAGTCGCCAATACGCAACGGCTGGCCAGCAGCAGAAACGGGTCGATTTCGCCCACGACCAGCTTGGCGGCCACCACATTGCCACCCCAGAACAGCGGGGCCAGAACCAGCAGCAGATAGGGCTGATCGAGAATTCGGGCGAATATGCCGCTATTTTGGCTTTCGTGCGGCTTTGTCATATGCGCCTTGGTGATGTAAGGACAATCGGACTTATCAGTTATTCGGCCACAATCAAATCAGACAAAGGTGGCCGAAGGCACGAACGTCCAATCAGAAAAGGGCCTTGCGCAAGGCAAGTGTCCATTGACGCGTTTCTTGGGGAAGACTGGATTATGGCGAATGTGGTTGTCGTCGGCTCACAATGGGGCGACGAGGGCAAGGGCAAGATTGTGGATTGGCTTTCGGAGCGCGCCGACGTCGTCGTGCGCTTCCATGGCGGTCACAATGCCGGCCATACGCTGGTCATTGATGGTGTCAGCTACAAGCTGGCTCTGCTGCCATCCGGCCTGGTGCAGGGCAAGCTCTCGGTCATCGGCAATGGCGTGGTCGTCGATCCGCACCACTTTGTTCAGGAAATGGCCAAGTTGCGTGCACAGGGCGTCAAGATCACGCCCGAAGTGCTGCGCATCGCCGACAACGCCCCACTGATTCTCTCGCTGCACCGAGAGCTGGACGGTATTCGCGAAGATGCCAATTCCGGCCTCAAGATTGGCACGACCCGCCGTGGCATTGGCCCGGCCTATGAAGACAAGGTCGGCCGCCGCGCCATCCGTCTGGTCGATCTCAGCGAACCCGAAACGCTGATGCCAAAGATCGAGCGCCTGCTGACCCACCACAATGCGCTACGTCGCGGCATGGGCCTCAACGAGATTTCGGCCACTACCATCCATGAAGAGCTGACCTCCATCGCCGGCGAAATCCTGCCCTTCATGGATCAGGTCTGGCGTGTGCTCGAAGACAAGCGCAAGGCCGGCGCCCGCATCCTGTTCGAGGGCGCGCAGGGCGCCCTGCTGGACAACGATCACGGCACCTATCCCTTCGTTACCTCGTCAAACACCGTCGCCGGTCAGGCTGCCGCTGGTTCGGGCCTTGGCCCAACGGCCATTGGCTACGTACTTGGCATCACCAAGGCTTATACCACTCGCGTCGGCGAAGGCCCCTTCCCTTGCGAACTCGATGACGAGATTGGCAAGCATCTTGCCGTGGTCGGCAAGGAAGTCGGCGTCAATACGGGCCGCCCGCGCCGCTGCGGCTGGTTCGACGCCGTTCTGGTGCGCCAGACCGTCAAGACCTCCGGCATTACCGGTATCGCGCTGACCAAGCTCGACGTTCTCGATGGCCTGAAAGAGATCAAGGTCTGCGTCGGCTATGAGCTGGACGGAT
>Ga0160502_100092_pt1 | contig 123803 bp, 99 predicted proteins | sample DIDnMG_14_FD_108237 | JGI IMG/M metagenome (GOLD analysis project Ga0160502, IMG submission 108237) | Enriched soil microbial communities from UW Madison campus, WI, USA - DID2933_E24_Xylan MG | ecosystem: Environmental > Terrestrial > Soil > Unclassified | place: USA: Madison, Wisconsin... | reverse complement strand
TTCAATAACATGTAATTTTACGTCTAATGAAATTTGCCTTCTTTTCGGCATCATAAAAACTCCCATCGCGGTAGAAGTAGAGTTTTTGTTTTTTCTACTGTCTACTATGATGGGAGCATATCACGATACGGATCATGAAGGTTCTTTTGGTCGCTCGGCGCAGCGGCCTCGCTTGTCTATAAAAAACTGCAGACGCTGCAGGAGCCGCTGCTTCCTTGTTCGCCTTATTCCATACCGGCCTGCGGCTGGAGCGTGCAGCCGTGGCGAAACAGTTGCACAGCAAAGTCAATCCGCTGCTGAAGGTCTTCTTCCCCGAATCCCTCCGTCATCAGAATATCCATCTTGAATACCTCCAGCACACCCAGGAAGGATCGCGCGTGAAGCTGTGGCTGCAAGACACCACAGGCTTGCAGCAGCGAGGCTACAAGCTCGTTATATTGCTTCAGAAACTGCCGCATATGCAGCATCAACTTGTGGTCATTGTTCGGCACATGAAAGAACAGCCTCGTATACTGCCGGACTTGATAATAATAATGAAGATGTGTTGAGGCGATACGTGTGAGCTGCTCCTCCAGCGAGCCTGGCTGGCTAGCAGTGTGCTCCAGCCTGGCCAAGAAATTATCATGATCGCGCTTGGTGACTGCGGTGAACAGCTCTTCCTTGCTTGAGAAATAATGGTATAACGTCCCTTTGGCTATGCCGGCCTCATCTGCAATCTCCGACATCCTGGTCTCATAAAAACCCTTCGTGCCAAAAACCTTAAACGCTGTATCCAGAATCAGATACAGTTTATCGCCATGTGCGGAGCTCATGTTGACTCCCCCCTTCTGTTCCATGCTTGAATACGGCAGGTACCGCGAGCAGACACCGATAACGTCTCGCTTCTTAGGTGCATGCCGTATGAGCCCGCGCGATTACAATTGCATGAAGATGACAGCAACTGCTCCAGCCAATATCGACGACAACATATTGACCGCATCATTTGTCATCCACGTCCACCCTCTCAGCGGAGCGGCCGAATGTCCGCAATGCGTCCGTCGCTCCGTCTCCGCAGAACACACGTTACAACGATACATCACTTGTACTGTTGCGCCGAGCAGTGAATCTGCAAAGGCCCCCGCCAGGCCGCTCAACCCAGCCACGCCGATAAGCCACGCCAACCGGGGCGCACCGAGTACGGTCTGCTCTCCCAGCCCGGCACCGAATACCGAGATTGGCCCTACCAGACATAGCAGCGCCGCACAACAGCCGATAAAGAGCGCACCGCACAGCGCGGCCATCGTGCCTAGCCAGGTGACGCCGCCGCTCGTCCCAGGGGACACGATGGCTCCTGTAAGCACCGAACGCGGCGCCTTCTTGCTAAGCGCGCCCACCTCCGTGGCCCATGTATCGGCATTGACAGCCGCCATGACGCCTACATAGGCGTAGAGCCATACCGGGTCAGGCCACAGCGCATGGGCAGCGCACAGTCCCAGTCCGAGCCCGCCGTTGGCCCATACTTGAACAGCGTCCCTTCTTCCGCTCTTGGCGTAGTTTGCCTCCGCGCTTTGCTTGGCGCGCGTATGGCGCTTCCATTTGGACCACGCCGTAGATGAGATAAAAAAAGCAAGCAGCGTCCCGAACCATACGGGGCCGCCCAGTACCACATATCCCGTTCCCATCAGTGCAGCCGACCAGGCGCCTGAGCGTGACAGCGAGGACTTGCGGTAAGCCGATACGGCAATCAACATCCCTCCTGCCAGGCCGAGCAGCAGCCTGAACCACACATCATCCAGCATAGACAGCATCCCTACTCCTTCTTCCAACCATAAATTTATCTTGCAGGATTTTGGCGCCAAATGTCGAATTTCAGTTGTGTAATGAAGCGTATGACCTCCATATCCAAATTCAAATCTACCGGGGAGTGTGCGTATCGATGGGCGATGAACCACGAATCAATCATGTACTCAAGCCAGTACGCAACGAACTCGACGCAGAGTATCTGCTGCGCATTATATTTGATTATACAACAAAAATCGCCAATGAGCGCAGCCTGCAGCGCGTGCTGGTGCTCATGGCAGACATGGGCCGTCAAATGATACAAGCAGATCGTTGCACCGTCTGGGTTATCGACCAGAGCCGCAAGGAGCTGTTCACCACCGTAGCTCACGGTGTCACAGAATTGCGTATTCCGATTGACAGCGGTCTGGTCGGCTATTCGATCATGAGCGGCGAGCCGCTGCTGATCGAAGATGCGACCACAGACCCCCGGCATAATACCGACAGCGATCGGTTGACCGGTTATGTAACACGCTCCGTCATTACCGTACCATTCGTCAGCAGCAGTGGTGAAATAATCGGCGCTTACCAGGCGTTGAACAAGCTCGGCACAGATGGCCGCTTCAAGCCCCAGGATCTGGAATATCTTACATTGGCCGCTTCATACGCTGGCAAGTCGCTCGAATCCGTGATGCTGCAGGAAGAGATCGTATCCACTCAGCGCGAGCTCATCCTCGCTCTGGGAGAGATCGGAGAGAGCCGTTCCAAGGAAACGGGACATCACGTCAAGCGGGTCGCCGAGTACTCCTACGTCCTAGCATTGGCACTTGGCCTCAGCATAGAGGAAGCCGAGCATCTGAAGATGGCTTCACCGATGCATGACATCGGCAAAATCGCTATTCCTGATTCGATCCTGAACAAGCCCGGCAAGCTGACAGAGCAGGAATTTGAACTGATGAAAACTCATACCGTCATCGGCCATCATATGCTGGGCGGGTCCAATCGGGAGCTTCTGCGCTCTGCGGCGCTCATCGCCTATCAGCATCATGAGAAATGGGATGGCACCGGGTACCCGCTCGGCTTGCGGGAGGATAACATCCATCTGTATGGGCGGATTACAGCCGTCGCGGACGTGTTTGATGCCCTTGGAAGCGATCGCATCTACAAGAAGGCTTGGGAGCTGGAACGCATCATCGAGCTGATGCGTGAGGAGCGCGGACGACACTTCGATCCGCGCATCATCGATGTGTTCTTCTCGAAGCTGCCTACACTGCTGTCGATTCGCAGCAAATACCGAGATGAATTCCCCACTCCTCCATCCTAGAGCAGAGCATATTGAGCCGCAGCACGCCCCGATCAGACGGGATCGCCGCTCTGGGCATCAGCTCATTGCAAGCGCATAGCGGTCAGGATAATTCGTACATATCATCAGATCGGGGTCCATGCGGGCAAGCCTGCGGATCGCGCTGACATCATTCACAGTCCACGCCATCACCTTCAGTCCGGCCTGCCGCCATTCCTGCAGCCGGACAGGCGTGACCTGGGCGTATCCGATCGATAGAAAGCCACACTCCAGCCTGTTTAGCTCCGCCAACAGTTGCCTTGGTGCAGAATCAATAATCAGGCCGGTCACCAGCTCCGGACTGATCTGCTTGACCTTGTACAAGGAGTCCGGGTCAAAGGAGGTAATGACGGTATCATATTGCAACTGTCGCTTGTACAGCAGTTCAATTACCTTCTGCTCCAGCAGCGGGTAGTTGCCATTGAGCGACTTCAGCTCGATATTAAGCCGGCAGCGCCCTGCCGTAGCCTCCAGCATCTGCTCCAGAGTCGGCAGCCGTTCTCCGGCGAAGGATTGCCCGAACCAGCGTCCAGCGTCCAACCGCCCCAATTCAGCAGCCGTCAGCTCCGCCACCTTGCCCCTTCCATTGGTTGTCCGGTTCACCCGGTCATCATGAATGACGACCGGAACGCCATCCTTTGACAATTGAACATCGATCTCCATCCACTGTACAAAAGGATACGACATCGCAATACGCGCAGCAATAATTGTATTCTCAGGCGCTTCTCCCGAGGCTCCCCGGTGCGCCACACATAGATTATTCACCTGCCACCTCCTGCTTACAGCCCCATCACAATGACAAGCTACTCCTCGTAGCTCAGCTTTCCCTCATCATCAATACGTATGCCAAACGACAGCGTTTCTACGCGGCCCAGCAGCCGTTGTGCATCCTCGCCAGTGAGGAGCGCCGGCTGGGAAGCGACCGCCTTCATCGGATGAAACCTCAGATCGCATTCCCCTTCGCGCGTGCATCTGGCATCCAGCACCCCTGTCTCGGCATTGGCCTCATTGGCCGTCATATTAAATATAAAATTGCCCAAGCTGTAGGCGATCCACTTGCCCTTATATTGCTCGAAGCCCTGCAGTACATGAGGATGAGAACCAATAACCAGATCCGCTCCGGCATCAATATATTCGCGTGCATAGGAGCGCTGGTATGCCTCGGGCTGCTCCTGCTTCTCCTTGCCCCAGTGCACCAGTACGACAACCAGATCGGCCTGCTCCTTCGCTGCCGCGATCGCCTTGACCGCGCGCGTGGTATCATACGTCTCCGCAACCCCTGCGCGATATTTCTCCGCCTTCCATTCTACGACCGGGACAACCCGGCTTAGACCCAAATAAGCGACCTTGATGCCTTTGGATTCCAGAATGACGGGCTCGAATGCCTCCGTATCATTATTGCCAGCGCCTACATGGGGCAGCCCGGCTTCATCCAGATGCTTCATCGTATCAAGCAGCCCCTCCACGCCCATATCCAGCGTATGGTTGTTAGCCAGCGTGACGACATCGAACCCCGCATTTCTAAGCTCCGGCAACGCCTCCGGCTTGCCGTTGAACACATAGCTTTTGCCCTCCGCCGGCGTACCGCGCAAAGTAAACGGACTCTCCAGATTACCCGCTGTCAGGTCGGCATCAGCCAGGTAAGATAATACGTTCGCATACGGATAATCGTAGCCATTACGATCCAGCTCCCGCTGAACAGAACCTGCCAGCAATATATCCCCGACAAACGACAGCAGCACCTTCTCGTCCGCCTCCCCGCTGCCAAGCTGATCTTCACCCTGAGACGGGGACGGGGACGAGTCGTCTGCCTGATCATCGGAGCCTTGGGCATCCTGTCCATTCGACTTGTCTCCATCTGGAGCGGTGGACTCCGCTGGAGGCTCCGTCCACTGATCTTCCCCCTTCGGCATGTCCTCCACGTTCGCATTGCCCTCCTGCGAGAGGGGAGCGCTCCCTCCATGGCTCTGGTCGGCTGTTTCCGCTTGCGGGGCTTTATCATCAGGGCTGCTCCAGATGCCATAATAGCTGTCGACGAGCAGCACTCCCATCACAAGAATTAATGCCGCCAGGAAACCGTTCAGCATAAGCAGCCGCTTCATGCGCCGATGTCTATGGTTTCTCTTTCGCTTGTAGTAATCTGATCTGCTGGACATAAAGACAACCCCTTCGTATGCCGGATGGAACCCGCATCCTTGTATGGTGCCATTATATCAGGAACGCTCAAGCGATGAACACTGCTAAAAGGCTTATATCCCTGCGTGTAATGACCAAAAGACGCAGCTTCGGCCCTCTACATAGCAAAAAACGTCCAGCGAAGCAGAACCGGGAAGGGATGCAAGCAAGCTGCTCCCCCTTCCTCCTGCGGTTCCTCCGTTGAACGCTATATAGGTTCTGCACTCAGCTATCAGCGTCTAGGTATCAGCTATCTATGAGATAACTACAAGCTTATCGCCTCTATGGCTGCAGCAGCTCTCTTGCGGCTTCCTTGCCCTGTCTTATACAGTCTGGCAGACCCACGCCGTCAAAGGCCGCCCCCGTCACCCAGAGGCCAGGCAGCTCTTCAGCCAGCCTGCTGCGGAACGCTGCCATCCGCTCCACATGTCCGATCGCATATTGCGGCATGGAATGGTGCAGCCGTGTCACCTCTACAAACAACGGCTCAGCCGTAATGCCCATGATCTCTCTGACTTCCTCCCGCACAACCTCGGTCAATTGGGCATCATCCCATTGCACAAACTCCTCTGCCCCCGAGCGGCCAACGTAACAGCGCAGCAGCACCTTGTCATCCGGGCTCGTATGGAGCCATTTGGTCGAGGTCCACGTACAGGCGGTAATTTGCCGTCCCTCCGTGCGCGGGATGACGAAGCCCGAGCCGTCGAAGGTTTGTCCGAATTGTGCCTTATCGAACGCGAGGACGACATTAGCGACAGAGACATAGCGCACGCTGTCCAGGGCGCTGACATCGGTCAGCGAACGCAGCAGCTCCGCTGCGGCAAAGCCCTGGGTCGTCACTACGACCGTATCCGCAGCCAGCCGCTGGCCGCTTGACAGCTCTACTTCGTAAGGCGCAGCTCCATGCTCAGCCTGCTTGTGAATCGCAGTGGCTCTAGCGCCATAGCGGAAGTCCACATCAGGCGCCAGCGTCTGCTCCAGCCGCTCGACCAGCGAGGAGAGTCCGCCCCGGAAGGTGAGGAAGACGCTGCCTCGTACCTGCTCCGGTACGTCGCTCTGTGCAGCCGCCGCTGCTGCCGCGGTGCGCCCTGCCTGCATGCCGCGGATGACGCTGCCATGCTGCAGCTCGGCCGCACGAAACTGCGGAAAGGTTGCGCGCAGACTCAGCTTGTCCAGCTCGCCCGCGTAGATGCCGGCGAGCAGCGGCTCAGCCAGCGTCTTCACCGCCTCGCGGCCGAGGCGGCGCTCCAGAAAGCTGCCGATCGATTCATCCTCGTCGCCCTCGCAAGCCGGCAGCTCCAGCTCCTCTGAAACCCTCAGCTTGCCCTCCTCCGACAGCAGCTCACTGTCTTGCAGCGCCTCCAGGTCTGTCGGTATGCCGAGCATCAGACCGGTTGGCATCGGATGGAGCTTGCCCTGATGCAAAATATACGTTTTGCGCGCATCCGGGTTCAATGCTGTCAGCTCCTCCTCCATCCCCAGCTCCCGCGCCAGATCGATGATCGCTTGCTTGCGGGCGAGGAAGGAGTCTGGCCCCTTCTCAATGACGAATCCCTCCTTGCGCAGCGTCTCGATCTTGCCCCCTGCGCGCGGCGCTTCATCCACAATCGTCACCTGTAGCTGCCGCCTCGCCTCCCTGGCTTGGCGAAGCATATAAAAAGCGGAGCTCAGGCCGCTGATCCCCCCGCCAATAATGACAATTCGATCGGTCTGTCCTGTACTCCGCATATCCATCTCTCCCTTATTTCTCTCTGGCATGTAGTACGCAATCCCCCAAAACTTCCATATACAGAGGGTCAGTATTCAGCATCTCGATCCGCTCCAGATGAAGGCCAAGCCTGGCTGCCTCCGCCTTGGCCTCGATGTCCAGGTCATACAATACTTCCAGATGATCCGATACAAAGCCGATCGGCGCGGCCAGTACATGCTTGACGCCATTGGCAGCCAGCTCCTGCAGCGTCTCCAGAATATCCGGGCCCAGCCACGGCTCATGGGTCCGGCCAGCGCTCTGCCAGGTGAACTGCCAGTTGCTCGTTCCTGCCGCCGACGCCGTAGCCGCTGCTGTAGCCAGCAACTGCTCAGGGTAAGGGTCCTTCATCTGTATGATTCGCTCGGGCAGACTGTGCGCGCTGAACAGCACCTTGACAGCAGCGCGGTCTACCTCGGGCCCGAAGGCAGCCAAGCCGCGCTCTACCCGCTGTGACAGCGCCTCGATCAGCTTAGGGTGCAGATGATACTCCTCAACGAAGCGCATCGCCACTCCCAACTGCTCCGCCGTCTCCTTGGCGCGCTTGATGTAGCCGCCCACGCTCATGAAGGAATAATGCGGCGCAAGTACGATGCCGACCGCCTCCTTCACGCCATCCTCGCTCATCTGTCTGACGCCATCCTCAATATAAGGGCGGGCATGCTTCAGTCCCTGATAGCAGCGATACGTACCCGGCGCGGCCTCATCCAGCCATTGCTGCAGCGCAGCAACCTGATTATCCGTGTTTTTGCGAAGCGGGAAAAATCCGCCAACGATCGCTTCATATCGGTTCGTCAGATCAGCCAGTTGCTCCGGCGTGGGAGGATTGCCGCGCCGAATGTGCGTATAGTATTCCTCCACTTCATCCAGACTCTCCGGCGTGCCATACGACATGACCAGCACCCCAATTTTCGCATTTGACATCGGCGATCAGCTCCTATGCCCGCTTGCAGCGGTAATTTGTTGTTCTGAGTAGCGATGAATAAAGGTCGTCAGATCGCGAAGCTTCTCAAGCGATGCCTCTGGAAATAAGCCATGACCCAGATTGAAGATAAAGCCAGGCTGCTCCAGTCCCTGATCGATAATCTCCGCCGCATAACGCTCGATAACCGATTGCGGCGCGGTCAGCACCATCGGATCGAGGTTCCCCTGCACAGCGAACTTCCCGCCAAGCCGCCTTCTACCCTCTAGGATCGATACTCGCCAATCGAGACCGATAACGTCCGCCTGCAGCTCGCGGAGCTCCGGCAGCAGCTCTCCTGAGCTGACACCAGGGAAATAAATCTTCGGCTGCTCGTAATCCGACAGCTCGCTGAAGATACGCTCAATCGTCGGCAGCACGTACTTGCGGAAATCCGCAGGAGCCAGCGCTCCTACCCAGCTATCAAACAGTTGAAGCGCCTTGCCGCCGTTGGCCATATGAGCCTTGAGATATGCGATGACCATGTCGCCCAGCTTGTCCATCAACTGCTGCCATAGCTCCGGCTCGCCGTACATCATCTCCTTGGTGCGAATGTAGTTGCGCGACGGGCGTCCCTCGATCAGGTAGCTGGCAATGGTGAACGGCGCTCCTGCAAATGTAATCAAGGGCACGGACAACTCCCGATCCAGAATGCGGATCGTCTCCAGCACATGCCCGAGATCACCCTCCACATCAATCGGCTTGAGCCGCTCGATGTCTTGCTTCGTGCGAATGGGGTTATGTATCACCGGGCCGACATTTTGCACAATATCAAAATCAATCCCGATCGAAGCAACCGGATTCATAATATCCGAATATAAAATAGCCGCATCTACACCAAGCTTCTTCACCGGCATCAGCGTAACCTCAGCGGCCAGCTCTGGCTGACGGCAAATTTCCAGTAGCGAATAGCGTTCCTTTATTTTACGGTATTCAGGATCGTAACGCCCCGCCTGCCTCATATACCATACAGGCAGCCGATCCACGCTCTCCTTGCGGCAAGCCCGAATAAACCGGTCATTATAGTTCATTTATGTTCCCCATTTCTGACATATTCCCTTCTGTACCATTATGCCCTTTTTGCTCCAAGGTAACAACCTTGAAGCCTTCATCGAGTATGACAATAGTTTGACAATGTCCCCTGGCCCGCGCATGCAATAACTGCCAACTGTGCTATACTAGAGTACAATCGACCCATCGGACAACCCTTCGGGGCAATGCTTGAAGGCATCCATTACAGGCTAGCCCCGCCTAACCTTGAACCTAACTACCTACAGACGGAGGCGACGTATACCTTATGGAGCAATGGAAAATCAACTTAATCGTCCTCTGGATCGGTCAATTTCTCGTGATGGCTGGCATGACCATGATCATGCCGTTTCTGTCGTTGTTTCTGCAGGATGATCTGGGCGTGCAGGGCGAGCATACCATCGGCACCTGGGCCGGATTGATTTTTGCAGCCAACTTTGTGACCTCGTTTCTGTTTCAACCGCTATGGGGCAAGCTGTCCGACCGTTACGGCCGTAAAATGATGCTGCTGCGCTCTGGCTTCGGCATGGCGATCGTCATGGTGCTGATGGGCTTTGCAACCTCGCCCTGGCAGTTGCTGGCGCTGCGGATGGTCAACGGCACCATCTCCGGCTTCAACCCGGCCTCGGTCGCGCTCGTCTCCTCGACCACGCCCAAGGAGAAGATGGGCTTCGTCATGGGTACCCTCCAGTCGGGCGGCATCGCCGGAACCATCCTCGGGCCATTTATCGGCGGGCTGATGGCGGATGCCTTCGGCTATCGGCCGATCTTCTATATTACCGGCGCCCTGCTATGCTGCGCCTCGCTGCTGGCTCTGCTGACGGTCAAGGAGCCGTTCGACCGGGAGAAGGCCATGGCTGCACCGCAGGTCTCGGTTATTCAGGGCTTTCGCGAGCTGAGCCATGTACCGCAGCTAACGGCGCTGTTCGCCGTCACCTTCATGATTCAATTCGCCATGCTGTCGCCGATGCCGCTCATTCCGCTCTATGTGCAGCATCTGCACGGCACCGCAGAGAATCTCGCGTTCTGGGCAGGCTTTGTTGGCTCGGTAACCGGTCTGTCGAATATGGTGGCCTCGCCGCTGCTCGGTCGGCTTGGCGATCGGGTCGGCCAGGAGCGGATACTCGGCGTGGCGCTGCTCGGGTCTGCGGTGCTATTCATTCCACAAGCATTTGTAAGCTCTGTCTGGCAGCTCGTCATCGTCCGCTTCCTGCTCGGCATCTTCCTGGGCGGCCTGATCCCGACCGTTAATGCACTGATCCGCCGCTTCACCCCTGAGGGCATGGAGAGTCGTGCATACAGCTTTAACAGCAGCACGCTAGCCCTTGGCAACATGATCGGCCCGGTGACAGGCGGCCTCGTCTCCGGCTGGATCGGAATCGGCGGTGTGTTCCTTATCTCCGCCGCCATGCTGCTCCTTAACTATGCGTGGGTGCGCCGTTCACTTTACGACAGCGACAGCAAGCCCGTCATAGGCCGGAAGGAGCGTGCTGATTAACCGCGGATCGCTCGCCATCCGTTCGTTGAAGCGGCGCATCGCCTGCACCGACGGCCCTTGCTTCGCCGGGTCTGCGACCCGGCCGCGCAGCCACGTATTATCGGCCACAATCATCGCGCCAGGACGGGCAAGGCGCAGCGCATAATCCAGGTAGAGCGGGTACCCTTGCTTGTCGGCATCGATGAAGAAGAAGTCGAATCTGCCCCCCTCCTGCTCAAGCTGCGCCAGACTATCGGCTGCATCGCCGATCCGATAGGACACCCTGCCGCCCAGACCCGCCTCCTGCAGATGCTTGTGAGCCAGCGCCGCATACTCCGCCTCCAGCTCCAGCGATGTGAGCGTCCCGGTCTCGCCCAGCCCTCGTGCCAGGCAGATGCCGCTGTAGCCGCCCAGTGCCCCAATCTCCAGCACGGCCTCCGCGCCAGACGAGCGCACTAGCAGCGTCAGCAGTTGGCCGTAGGCCGGGGCGATCGAGATTTCCGGCATGCCCGCCTCGCGGATGCCCTGCTTGACACGCAGCAGTTGCTCATCCTCAGGGAACAGGCTCGCCAAGTAATGCGCCTCGGCTTCGGCTCGTTGTTGCTCTTCCATGATGCATCCAGCTCCTTTTTGATTTCGATCTGTTTTTTGAATTCCGTTTGTCATTCCTGGCTCTTTAACCTATACTTGATTGTATGATTTTGGCGGGCAGTTGACAAACACGAATCTGCGAAACCGCCATACAAGCTGAACGATACGGAGTGACATGAGCGAAATGAACACACTTACATTGATAGCGACTTGCCCGATGGGACTCGAGGCATTGGTAGCGCGCGAGCTCAAGGAGCTCGGTTATGAAACCCGCACCGAGAACGGGCGGGTATGCTTTGAGGGCGGGCTGGAGGATATAGCGCGCACCAATCTGTGGCTGCGCACCGCCGACCGCGTGCTGATCAAGATGGGCGAATTCCCTGCGACCACCTTCGATGAGCTGTTTGAGGGCACCAAGTCGCTGGATTGGCCGGACTGGATTCCAGAGCATGGCGAATTTCCCGTCGAGGGCCGTTCTCACAAATCGCAGCTATCCAGCGTTCCGGCCTGCCAGGGCATTGTGAAGAAGGCGGTCGTCGAGAAAATGAAGCAGCGCTACCATCATGAATGGTTCGCAGAGGATGGGCCGCGTTATGTGATTGAAGTATCGCTGCTTAATGACATCGCGATGCTGACACTCGATACAACTGGACCAAGTCTGCACAAGCGCGGTTATCGCAGAGTAGCGACAGAGGCGCCGCTCAAGGAGACGATGGCGGCGGCGATGATCCAATTGAGCCGCTGGCGTCCAGAGCGCCCGCTGTACGACCCTTTCTGCGGATCGGGCACCTTGGCGATCGAGGCCGCGCTGATCGGCTGGAACATCGCTCCGGGCATCCGCCGCAGCTTCAGCAGCGAAGCCTGGCCGATCATCGGCGAGTCCAACTGGGAGCGTGTTCGCGAGGAGGCCTACGATGCGGTGAAGGACGATATCGAGCTAGAGATTACCGGCTCGGACATCGATCCTGGCGCGATCGAGATTGCGCGTGCAGCAGCCAAGAAGGCCGGCCTGGGCGGAGAGATTTCGTTCCAGCATCTTCCTGTTAACAAGGCCGTACCGCTCGGCGATTATGGCTGTCTGCTCACCAACCCGCCATATGGCCAGCGCCTCGGCGATGACCGCGAGGCAGAGACGGCAGTGCGCCAGCTCGGCACGCTGGCTAAGCGGCTGCCGACCTGGTCGATGTTTGCGATCAGCCCGGCCAAGAGCTTCGAGCATTACTTCGGCCGCGCCGCCGACAAGAAGCGGAAGCTGTACAACGGGCGGATCGAATGTGCCCTCTACCAGTACCTGGGCCCGCTCCCTCCTCGTAACAGAACAGACAGCTAGCAGTCAGCCTGCAGCAATTAAACAGACAAAGCACAAGCCGGGTAACAGTTCAGCTCGCTGATCTGTTCATCCGGCTTGTGCTTTATCGCTATTTCACATATTTGCTGGCCTTCTCTACGGCCTCTTCCTCCGTCGGCGCCGTCACATAGCGTCCATTAATAAAGACGAACGCTTTACGGGCACACGGGCCGCAATAGGATTTGCATCCTATGCGCACCTCGGCCTCCGGATCAAGCTTCTTGAGCTTGGAGAGCATCGTCTTGACCTTCATATGCTTGCACTTGTCACAGATACGAATATCATTCGCCATAGCTTTCCCCGTTCTCCCGCTTGTTAATGATCCCCGTGATTGCCCTTGGATGGGTTCGTAATGGCGAAGCCCTCCTCCGGCACATAAAAATAATCGATCCGAATGCCATCGAGCATCGGCTCGTCCTTAGCCAAAATAACGTCGATCTCCTTGTCCGTCGATACGACGACATCCTGATCCGTCGCCACATCCAGCTTCATGCCGTAATGGGCATGATCGCCATGTGAATGGGTGACAAATACCCGCAGCAGCTTCCCTTCATTCTCTGGCTTGTCCAACTCTTGCCGCAGCACCTTGGCGGCATTGCGCGAAATTTTGCATTTCATGTAGCTCCCAGCTCCTTTTATCTGTATTGTAATGAAAACCAGCCGGAAGTTCAACAGCCGATTCTGTCACTGGGGGTGTATGCAAACGACGCAGGAGCAGATGTTGCCGAGCTCCACTCCATGGCCCGGTGCGAAAAGCAACGCCAGCAGAGAGCAGCCAGATGGGAACCTCTCCCCTGATGCGTCTGCATACACACCCTCACACATATGCACTTCATAGATTTGCCTCAGATCCGAGTATGCTTCTTCTCCATCCATCGGGTGAACCATTCCGCAGCCAGCATCGTGACCGCAATATCATCCACCGGAAGCAGTGGAAGCGCATCAGGAAGCACCCAGTAGAGCAGCACAGGCACAGCAAACAGCAGCTTATGATGCAGCGGAACATTCTTCGAGCGAAGCAGGTGCCACACACGAACGAATACACCCTTCCAATGGCGGAGCGACAACAATTTGCGCATACAGCGACCTCCTTCTTGTCGCCATTATAGCACAAGCGCGCGCCGCAATGACAAGGGGGGGCTACTGACTTAGCGCTGCAACCAGCAGCTTCTCCACCTCCGCATAGATGTCATCAAATTGCCCGATGGGCAGCGGATTGCTGCCCAGCCCCGCTTCAATCGTATACCCGTACCTGCCGAACTGCTGAATGAACCAGTCCTTGTATCCCGCATCGCTTCCCTCAAGCTTCACTGCCTTATAGCCGCAGGCCTCCCCCAGCCGCTCCGCTCGTTCTCTCGCATCCTCAGGCTCATAGTCACGGTAGTTCCAATAGATTTCCTTCCCCTGCGTATGGAGAGCGAGCACCGCCTCGAAGCCGCGAGAGCAGGCAAAATGGTACATGGCCTCCGCCTCCGGCTCGCTAAGCGGCGAATACCCCGGAAAATCCCGCGGCCCTGGTCCTGGCTGCTCCCGTCTCAGCACCTCCACCTCCCAATGAGCTGGGAACTGATCATTGAGATCGACCCCGTTCACATTGGCCTTCCATCCGGTAAAGTCAGTCAGGCCGCCGTTCATCTCGAGTAGCAGGTCATAGCGCGGATGGTCGTGGCACAATCCTGCCTGCACCAGCTCCACTCCATCTGGATTGACCATTGGCACCACCCATAATGCAGTTTGGCTGTATAGGCTGCGCATATCTGCTCCTGACAGCAGCTCCCCCTCGGCATAGGCATGAGCATAGCGCTCGACAAAGGCCATCGCCAGCAGCGAGGTGATCCACTCGTTGGCATGAAAGGCAGCATTAATCTGAATCGCTGTATTTCCCTCACCGATGCGCAGCGCTTGAATACGGCGTCCCATCACACTCGCTCCGATGTCATAGCAGCGAATGAACGGGTAGCGACGCTGGAGCAGCGCTATATCCCGGCAGAGCTGCGGGTAGCTGTAATCCGGTTCTGGGCATAGGATGCGCTCTCTTCCAGCCCGAGCTGATACAGGCTCAGGCTGCTCGGCTCGCTCCTTGCGTAACGCCTCCTCACATGGCTCCACCTGGCGAGCTGTGCAGGAGTCGCCCTTAGCCAGCCGCAGCAGCAGCCCCGGCGGCACAACACCACTCTTGGGCAGCATGGGGTTTAGCTTCAGCAATTCCTCCGGTTCCATATGAAAACGCCCGGCGATACATACAACTGTATCGCCGGGCTGGACTACGTAATGGGCAAATGTCTCCAAGCCGTGCACCTCCAGTACAGTTTGCAATCTCCGTACATGTGTATGAGGGTACAGCCTGGCTCATGTCATCAGCAGGCTAGCCGATCTTGGGCACCTGCCAGACGACGGGAGTGAGTTCAATCTCTTTATTCAGCCATTCCTGGGCAATCGACTTGAACAGGCGCGGATCGCCGCTGCAGCAGAACTGATGCACCGGCACAGGCTCATTGCGGGACAGCTTGCCCTGGTCATGCAGGATCGTGCTGATCTCACGCGCCGTCTCGTCCGCCGAGCTGATCAAGGTAACCTCCGGCCCCATAACCTGCGAGATCGTATCCGCAAGATAGGGATAATGCGTACAGCCAAGAATCAGACAATCCATGTTCGTTCCTCTCAAGTCTTGCAGTGAGCTGTTCACTGCATCATAGGTCTCCGAGGAACGGAAGTTACCGCGCTCGACGAGCGGAACGAATCTAGGGCAAGCCTTGCTCAGCACCTCTATGTCCGGCCTGAGCCGCTTCAGCGCGATCTCATAGGCTCCGCTGTTGATCGTTCCATCTGTTCCGATTACGCCGACACATCCAGTCTGGGTACGGCCGATCGCCGCCCGCGCTCCAGGATAGATCACCCCGACGACAGGAATGCTCACCCGCCTGCGAATGTCCTCCAATGCAACGGCAGTGGCCGTATTGCAAGCAATCACAATCATTTTCGGATTAAATTGAATCAGATAATCGACAATTTCACGCGTGAACCGAAGAACCTCCTCGGACGGGCGTGGACCATAGGGTGCGCGTGCCGTATCCCCGAAGTAAATAATCTTCTCACGGGGAAGCTGGCGCATGACTTCCTTCACTACGGTCAAGCCGCCTACCCCCGAATCCAATATGGCTATGGGTTGTTGCACAGATACACCGCTTTCCTGATGTTACTTACCAATCGATGCTCATGTTTGGTAGTTCAAAATAGAATATGAAACTTAAAACCAAAACGTACCTACATATTAGCGCATAATGAGACAAGGTTCAAGAGTCCCCATACCCATAACAGAGCCACTCGGCATCCGCCCATGCAACAATGCATCCGCCCGCCCCGAAGCGACAGCTTCAAGGCGGGCGGATGCTTGTTGCACCTATGCGCGGCGGGCTTCATCCGCCGATCGGTCATCAGCTTCTGGCTTGATTACTGACGAGGCAGCCAGTGTTTCCGCAGAAGTAGTCTCTGCTCCAGCGAGCTTGCCTCTCCATGCTTTGATGTCTTCAATGACCTGAGTAGCAGCGCCCCGTGCTTTGCCAGCAAGCTCGGTTGTTTGGCGTCCAAACTGCCGGGCGAGCCGGACGGAGCCATCCTTCGCTTGACTTGCAATGTGCACGGTTTTGTCGCTTACTTGAACTGCTCCCTGCTTAATGTCTCCACGCAGCTCCTTACCCGACTTAGGGGCCAGCAGCAGTGCGCTTACCGCTCCCACGATCCCGCCGGCAATGGCAGCCAGCAGATAACCCTTCGTTTTCGTTTTTTTACTCATCCTCCATCGCTCCCTTCATACTTATCGTGCCCTCCGCCTCGCTCCCGCGATTCAGAGGCTGGCGGCGCCTGCGAGCATTTTTTCTTCCACCATTGCCAGGCCGTCATCGCGGCCTCTGCCCAGTTCAATGCTTCATCGAGCTGAGGTCCATACTTGTTGGCAGCCTGGCGAACACGTCTGTCAGCCGAGCGGGTAACCGAATCGGACAACTGCTGCATTGCGCCAGCAAATCCACTGCATGCCTCCCCTAGCTGGCTGGCCGAATGGATAAAGCCTTGCAACTGGCGGCCCTGTTCGGCAGCCGTCGCGGCGGCATCCTCCGCTGCGGACAGCAGTCGGCGCAGCTCCCCTACAAGCTCCTCCGACTGGCAGCTAAGCTGCTCTGCTCGCAATGCTACCCCCTTGAATTGCCGCACGACCTCTCGTATCGCCCATATTCCGACCATCGCTACTAGAACGATGGACGCCGATGCCGCTCCTGCACAGATGATATAAAACCACATGCGCTCCCCCTCCTCTCCTCGCAAGATGTGCTGGACGAATGCCCAATTTGTAATGACAGTATAGTCAGCTTGGGCTCGTCTTGACACAGCTTTGCACAAAATAATAAGGGCAAAAAAAATAAGCAGCACAGGTTCACTGTGCCGCTTAATGGTAAGACTGTGTTATATTAAACCCGATCAAGGGCATCGTTCACCGTCGCCTTATCGCGATCCTGCCACGCTTCGCTTCTTGACGTACCTCTGGTACACCTGCGACAAGGCGAATGGCATGGAACGAACCTTCGGCGGCATCTGCTTCCTGCGGAGTTGCCAGACACACGCTAGGTTGTTTTGGCAATACGGTACGTGCACTTGCTGCCGCCCTTAGCCAGACATTCGGTACGCCGCACTGGCGCCTCCAGCAGCGCCTCGAACAGCTCTAGCTCGCAGCTACAGGCCTGTTCATATCGTCCGGCCACGACTGCAATCGGACAATTATACTCATGCAGTACATATTCCTCATTGCTGCTCGCGTCGATCTGCACCATATATCCGCCTGCATTCTGAATCGCAGCCAGCTCCTGCACCCGCTCATCCAGTTCCTTGCCTGACATGAATGGCTCATAGCGATCCTGCAGCTTCTTCTTCCGTCCGGCAAACAGCCGCGACACCGTTCCCTCCATGCCGTGCTCGTCCTCCAGCTCCTCGAGAAGATCCAGTGTAAGGGCAGCATAATTTTTAGGAAAAAGTCCTTCGCCCAGCTCTGTCAGACTATAGATATGAGCCGGCCTGCCCATAGGCTGCCGAACGACCGAGGATGTGATGTAGCCGTCGCGCTCCAGAGCGCCCAGATGCCTGCGGACAGCCATCTCTGTAATTCCCAGCGATTTCGCCAGGTCGGCCACGGGGCTTGGACCCTTCGTCTTGAACAGCATCAACACAGCATGGCGCGTCGCACCGCCGCCTTGCCCTTGCAGCTCTGTATTGGTCTGTGCAACCGGTCTGTTGTCCATTTCTCCCCCTCCTTAGCACGACGATCCTTATGGTTAGGAAAGCCGAATTTATCCATCATGATCCTAAATATGAAAAGCCATCATGCCGGTAAAGCGTAGCATCATGGCTGGACATACCTGTATTTTAACGTAAAGCCGATTTTTTTGCAAAAAGAATATATCGTCCTGCTGCTTCTATGCCAGCTCGCGCTCCAGATACTCGCTAACCGCACGGGCGAAGCCGGTTAGACAGGCCGGCAGCTTGGTCGTCAGCGGATGCAGTGCAGCGCGTTCCCATACATAGTAATCCTGAACGAGCGGCTTGCGCAGCTTCACCAGCTCCAGCAACAGGCTGTGCAGCTCGCCAGGGAATACACCCTCGCCGCCAATGATGTCAATGATGTCCTCATAGCTGCTGGCATCCCTCATAATAAAACCATCGATCAGGCAACTGCCGACGTCGGTCACCGTCTCGATCGCCAGATGCAGCGCCCTCTCCTGAGCCAGACCCTGAAGAAGCGTCCCCTGCCACTGCTGCTCCAGCGTCTGCAACGCCTCGACCAGATCAGGAATAACATCCAGCCGTTGCTTGATTTGTTCGCTATTCACATAGTACATACATCGATTTCCTGCCTTCTACTTATTTTTTCTGCCCTTGCGCTTCAGCCAAAACCCCATGACAAAGCAACTGATAATGACCACAAGCAGATAAAACAGCATCTCATATACGTCCCTCATACGTCACCCTTCAATCTTCCAGCCTTATGGCAGGATCAGCTTTCAAAATCGACAGCAACCGCCGACTCACGCACCTGCTGCATATGCTCAATGACTTTTTTGTGAACCGGATGCACCTGATACGCTTCCAGATCGGCCATCGATTCATGCTTCGTAATCAACGCGATATCATAGGAGCGCTCCGAATGAAGGACATCAACCCCTACCTCAATCGACTTGAGCTGTTCGATCTGTCCCTCCATAGCGCGCAGTACCGCCGCAGTCTGCTCTACGGCCTCCTTGCTGTTGTCCTTCAACTTGAACAATACAACATGAGTAATCATGCCATCATCTCTCCTTCGTCTGTAAGGTGTGAATGACACACCCCTCTTTGTCCCATAATAACCGAAACGGAAATTTTCTGAAAGGGGCTTAACCCGACATGCGCTATCCCTTCACCTTGATCGCGATCCTGTTCAGCATTGCGCTCTGCCTGTTCAGCTATAGCGGATATGATCCGCATAATATGATTTTCTTCATGCTTAGCGTGCCGTCATGGTTCATCGAGCTGGCTGCTGACATTCATCATGTAAGCATCATTCCTGTCTACGCCTTGACTATACTAAGCTGGGGACTGATCGGCCTCGCAGCCGACTGGCTCATCGCCGGCAGCCGTGCGCGTCGCAAGAGCAGAGCCCACAGGTAAGCATATGGAAAAAGGAGCCAGAAGGCTCCTTTTGAAGATATAGGCAAGCTAACGCTTCAGCGTTAGACATACAGGAACCGTCTATAGACGGCAACAGTATGTGCGCTTATCGTGAACGTACTGACGGATGCAGCCTCCTGTTAGGAGACGACAATGACCGCCTTCATTTCCAGATGTCCTTCGCCGCAAGGCAGGCTGCAATGGATCGGGTACGTACCCGGTTCGCTGAACTCTACCTCTGCGGTAGGGTTGTCCTTATCCAGCGAAACATTCAGGCTCTCAATCGCTACGGCGTGCATGCCATTCGTGTTCTGCAGCGACAGGCGAACTTTGGAACCCTTCTCAATCTTATACTCCGCCTGGTCGAATTCAAAGTTGGACGCCTTGATCTTCAACAATGTAACACCCTCTGGCAATCCTGCGCTCTCATCCACAGGCTTTGCCGGCAGGCCGAACATCATCAGGTACAAGCCCAAGGCGGAGGCCACTGTGAAAACGACAAACATTATCCACTTCTGCATGTTATTGTGCTCCCCCTACTACATTAATATCTATCCTTTATATTACCTAACAACCTCCAACGATCTCAACCTTCATTGAGAAGTATGTCACACTTTTTTTTCGTTTATGACAAAAGTGTGAACGTTGTGTATTATTTTTTTGAATCTTTGTCACGCTCGCGCAGCACTTCGATGACATCCTTGAGGCGCTGCGGGATCGGCAAGCCGATCTTCCCGCAGCTCTCGATGATGGACAGCAGCTCATTCGCCAGATAAAAATATATAGCGGCCCCCATCGTCATATTTCCCGACACCAACAGCACATCGATCCGATGAGCAAGCAGGATGACGAGAAGGATGAGCCCCTTGCGGGCAAGCATCCAAAAGCAAGCCTTGCTGCACAGTCCTTGTCCATCTTTTACCAATGCTGCGACCCCGGCAATGTAATCAATGCCCATCGCTACAAGCAGCAGTGTCAGCGCTTCAGGCCAGTGCCCGAAGGAGAAGGTCAAGATCGAGCCAACGACTGCGAAAAACGAGTTGACGGTTAATGGATGCATCATGCATCGCCCCCTTGTATTTTTCCTACTCTATTTCTCTATTAATATATGCTCGCTCCCTCCTTATGGCTTGGAGTTTCGTTCCTATGCAACAGGCCCCCGAACGAATTCGGAGGCCTGTGCAGTCCTACAGTTCACTGCGCAGCTTATCGCTTACAGAACGAACGTGCAGGAAATGATAACCAGAAGGATGAACAGTACAAGAATGGCGCCTGCAGATGTTCCAAAACCGCCAACTGCTGTCATATTCCATCTCCCCTTTCACAATGTACATCATCAGCTTATGTCATCATGTGCGGCTTGGAACCGTACAATGACCCAGATTACAAGCTAAGCTGCAAAAGTTACACGCGATTTGGACATCGATATGATCAGCCTCGGCTACCCTTGTCATGGCTTGGAATGCCGCGGAGGATTCGCCCCAATCAGAGAGAATCTTACAAAAAAACCATGCAAATTGTGACATATTTCGTTGATTGCCTTTGATACAATAGATCTATTACAGCAGACAATGTACGAATTAATCTTAGGAGGAGATGCACATGAATCTAGTTATTCACCAGCTATTCCGCAATGAGGATATTCTTTTCGAAGGCTCTCATTTTATCGGCTGCACGTTCATCCATTGTACCGTTCGTGTCCATTCGTTGAACTTTGACTATGATCGGTGCACCTTCGAGGATTGCGTGTTTCACATTGCTCCAGAGGTGCCTTACTCACAGTTGCTGCGACCGCTGCTGACACAATCCGTCTCCATCGCATGAAGCCGCAACGGTGCGAGCCGTTATAATGCGCCGCCAGCTTGAATGCCCTGATCCGGGCCAAGCCGGCGGCGTTTGTCGTCGTACACGCCCTAGCAGCCCTATGTGCTTGCCATCGTCGGAATGTGTAGAACGAAACGGATTGCCCCCGCTTAATCTTGTTACATGTGAAACGTTAGGTCTCCGATCCATGAGCAGGGCTACGTCACATGCGGTGTCATATTCGTTGCGGCCGGGGAAGCCACTATGAGAAAGGCCATCGTTCACAGACGGCTACCGCGCGGTTACAGGCAACCCGACAGCGGGGAGCTGGTTATACGCCCGAATGTTGAAGCAGAGGCTCCACACGATACGTCATCCCCTCCCCGGCGCTCCAGCAGAGCACATCCGTTAACACCGTCAGCTCGACCTCCGTACCGTCTTCCTCCCATACGCCTAGCTGTTCGGCTCCAGCACAGCGCACCTGAACGACGCCATCTACTCTGGCGTGAATGCTGGCCGCTGACAGCTTCCCTTGCTCCCAGGTGATCCCCACCTCATAGCCCCCTCTGGCTCGCAGTCCGCTGACCATGCCATCAGGCCATGCGTCCGGCAGCGCCGGCAGCAGATGCAGCTCGCCCGCATGGCTCTGGAGCAGCATCTCGGCGAGTGCTGCCGTCGCGCCAAAGTTGCCATCAATCTGAAAGGGCGGATGATTATCCAGCAGATTCGGCAGTGTGGAATGGGTCAGAATCGCATGCAGATTCGTATAGCTCTGCTCCTTGTCCTCCAGCCGTGCCCAGAAGTTGATGATCCATGCCCTGCTCCACCCTGTATGCCCGCCTCCATGAGCCAGCCTTCTCTCCAGCGTAACACGCGCAGCCTGCGTCCACTGCGGGGTCGAGCGCACGTTAAAGCGAGTGCCGGGATGGAGCGCGAACAGATGAGATATATGACGATGCCCCGGCTCCGCTTCTTCGTAGTCATGCAGCCATTCCTGCAGTTGGCCGTGACGTCCAATCGCCGGCTCCGGCAGCCGTCGGCGCAGCTCCGTCAGTTCTTCGCGCAGCGGCTCATCTGTCCCGAGCAGCTCCGCGGCGCAAATACAGGCGCCGAACAGCTCATGCAAGATCTGGCTGTCCATCGATGGCCCCATACATAGCGTGCCGGACTCTCCATTTGGCAGTCGGTATGTATTCTCCGGAGATACAGAAGGATTCGTCACCAGCAGCCCTTCCTCCGTCTCGGTGAGGAAGTCCTGGAAGAACAGAGCCGCCTCCGCCATCACCGGATACGCCCGCTCCAGAAACGCCCTGTCCGGGGCGAACAGATAATGCTCCCACAGATGCAGGCAGAGCCATGCTGCCCCCATAGGCCAGTAGCTTGCAGGAAGATAGATGTCCTGCGGCGCCGTGTCGCCCCATAGGTCTGTATTGTGATGCGCGACAAACCCGCGGCAACCATACATCTTCCTCGCCGTGATCCTCCCCGGCTCACGCATGCGCTCGATCAGATCCAGGAGCGGCTCATGGCATTCCGCCAGATTACAGGTCTCGGCATGCCAGTAATTCATCTGGGCATTAATATTAATCGTATATTTGCTATCCCATGGAGGCAGCATGTGCTCATTCCAGATCCCTTGCAGATTCGCTGCCAGCGAGCCGGGCCTGCTGCTCGACTGAAGCAGGTAGCGTCCGTATTGGAAGTAGAGAGCGATCAGCCCCGGGTCATCCCTCCCTGTCTTCATCCGCTCCAGCCGCTCATCCGTCGCAAGCCCTGCAAGCTGCTCCGGCTCATCCTCTGGCCTGGCCGCTCCAAGCGTAAGCCTCACACGGCTCGACAGCGCAGCGAAATCCTCCACATGCCGTTGCCTCAATTGCTCGTAGCTCCAGCGTCCCGCATCATCCAGCCTGGACAACGCCGCCGCTTCCGGGTCGGCATGCCGAAATCCGGTCTCGGCTGCGAGCAGCAGCACAGCACAGTCCGCCTCCTCGACAAGCAGGTGCTCACCGATTACCCGGATACGCCCGCCACAGGCCTGCATGCGCAACGCGGCGCGAAATGCGCTCCCTCCTTCGCCCCCGCATACTCCACGCATGATAAGCGTATCCCCGCCGCTTGACGCGATACTCTCCAGGTAGCGGTTGTTTCCGCGGGTCAGACGGGCCGTGAAGGTGATGCGCCCCGGCTGATCCGCCCGGTAGCATATCGCGATGACGCCATCCGGGTAGCTGGCTAGTGCCTCCTGCTCGTAGCGCACCCCCTCTGCTATATAGGAGCACGAAGCCAGCCCCGTGCCCAGATCCAGCCGTCTGGCATAGTCTTCCACTGATCCTTGACGCTCGAAGCTGATTCGCAGATCACCCAGTGGCATGTAATGCCGCTGCGCCTCAGGGATGCCGGACAGTGCCAGTGCCGCCAGCTTATGCGCCTCCTGCAGCCTTCCATCTGCAATCAGGCCGCGGATTTCCTCCAGATGCTTCCGCGCATCCGGGTTGTTGCGATCCCGCGGCCCTCCGTACCATACACTGTCCTCATTCAGTGCAATCCGTTCCTGCTGTGGGTCTCCAAAAATCATCGCGCCCAGACGTCCATTCCCTATTGGCAGCGCTTCCTCCCAGATTCGCGCAGGCTTGCTGTACCATAGCATTCTATCGTCCTCCTTTTAATTATCCTTATCCTATCGATTACGCCAATCTATCCTGGGCATGTCCCAAGGCCGCTCCGGCCTGGCCTTACACGTCCCGTTCCTCGACTTTACAGCTTGTATGTGGGCTTCCCTTCCCTTTGCGCCCAAAACTCGGTAAAATGGGATAGAGTTGTTCGGGAAGTCCCGATTGATATTTTTTGTATAGAAAGGATAATTTGAATATGATCATTCAACCTAAAACCCGTGGCTTCATCTGTACGACGGCACATCCTGAGGGCTGTGCCCGCCAGGTACAGCGCCAGATCGATTATGTGAAAGGCCAAGCCGCCATCCAGGGGCCGCGCAACGTGCTCGTTGTCGGCGCTTCGACCGGATACGGGCTCGCCTCCCGCATCGTCTCCTCCTTCGCCTCTGGCGCGAACACGATCGGCGTCTACTTTGACAAGCCAGCCGAAGGAGCCAGAACGGCTTCCGCGGGCTGGTATAACTCGGCGGCCTTTGAAGCAGCGGCGCAAGAAGCCGGCAGCAAGTCGTTCAGTATCGTGGGCGATGCCTTCTCCGATGAGATCAAGGCCCAGACCATCGACCTGATCCGCTCCGAGCTTGGCAGCGTTGACCTGGTGGTATACAGCGTCGCTTCCCCGCGCCGTGTTCATCCGAAGACAGGAGAGGTCTTCTCCTCCGTCATCAAGCCACTCGGCGACACGTATACCAATAAAACCGTTAATTTCCATAGCGGCGAAGTAACCGAAGCTAGAATTGAGCCGGCCACGGAGGATGAGGTTCGTCAGACCATTGCCGTCATGGGCGGTGAAGACTGGCAGATGTGGATCGATGCGCTCCGCGAAGCGGGCGTGCTGGCAGAGGGCGCAACAACGGTCGCCTACTCCTATATTGGGCCTGAGATTACCCATGCGGTCTATCGCGAAGGAACGATCGGCAAGGCCAAGAACGATCTGGAAGCAACCGCGCTGCGGCTGAACGACCAGTTGAGCTCTCAAGGCGGACGTGCCTATGTATCTGTCAACAAGGCGCTCGTCACACAGTCCAGCTCCGCCATTCCGGTTGTGCCGCTCTACATCTCCGCGCTGTACAAGGTGATGAAGGAGAAGGAGCTGCACGAGGGATGCATTGAGCAGATGTACCGTCTGTTCTCCGAGAGACTGTATGCTGCGCACACTCCGGTCGATGAGAAGGGTCTGATCCGTGTTGATGATTGGGAGATGCGCGAGGATGTGCAGGCAGAGGTAGAGAAGCTGTGGGCCGAGCTCTCGACAGAGAATGTCTATGAGCTGTCCGACCTTGAGGGCTACCGCCGCGAATTCTTCCAGTTGTTCGGCTTCGAGACAGAGGGCGTCGATTATGAGGCCGACGTCAATCCCGAGGTAGCCATTCCGAATCTGCGCTAGAGCGCGCTAATACGCTATACAAGAGGCCAAGCTCACCGGATGCATCCGGCGAGCTTGGCTTCTTCTTCATGCCGTGCGGATATTGCGCACTGGACACGGCGCCTACTGCGGCAGACCCTGTAATGTCTCCTTGAGCCAATCAAAGGAGCGGCGCCCGCTTACTTCATGGATGCCGGGGAATACATCGACAGACAGCGTCCCCTGCGGCGCTCCGCTCTGGGCATAGATCTCCTGCAGCTCCTGAACGGCCTTGTAGAAGCCTTCCTTCGGAAAGATCGGATCGGCATCGCCCGATTCCAGGAACAACGGGCGCGGGGCCAGCAGCCCGATGAGCTCCGGCAGCTCTGCCGTGTTCAGCAGTCCCGGCGTATAGTTGCAGAAGCAATGATGAACATTGAGGATGCTGTCCTCGAATGTATTCGGGAAGCCGATCAGCAGCGAGGCGGCAATCCGCTCATCCAGCGCCGCCGTCACGTAGCTGATCAGCGAACCGCCGGAGAAGCCCGCAATTCCGATCCGCCGGGTATCGAGCTCTGGACGGGTAGCGAAGTAGTCAAGGGCGGCAATCATCTCCTGCACCCGCAGACCCGTCAACGTCTTGCCCAGCATCAGCAGATGCGTACCTAGCTTATAGCATGAGCTTGGCGCATCGGGCTCCTGGGCAACTACGGAATCCAGCATCCGTTCGCCGAACCCGATCACATCAGGCGCAATAACGAGCAGCCCCCGGCGCACCAACTGCACGGCGAAATGGCGGTAGATGCCCTGGTCCTCCGGCTCTGGCGTACCGTCTGCCTGCATGCCGCAAATTTGCCGACTGCCATAGCCATGTCCATGAACGGCTACAACGCCCGGTATAGGTGCGGCGGCACCATCGGGAATCAGCACATAGGCGCCGAACGTCAAGCCCGCTACGCCGGACAGCTCTATCCGTTCCCTGACATACCCATCGCACTGCACCCGCTCCAGCAGGATCGGCTCGAAGCCTTGAGCCGGCTCGAACTCTCCGAGCGACTGCTTCAGCTCGTTCAGAACCCGGCTCCTGTGTGCAGCCCAGGTTTCCCCGGCCGCTCGCTCCCTTCTTCTATCCGCCGCCTCCTTCGTCCAATGCTTCAATCGTTCATCCGCTTTCCACATGGTCTACTCCCCCGATTTCATATCCTTAATATGATGCGATGACGTACCTTGTTGACGCCAGCTTCTCCGATCCAACCACGACTGGCCGTCCCGCGAGCGGTACTCCCCGTTACGACAGCTCCGCAATGCGCAGCTTCCGCCCTTCCTTGGCGCTAGCCAGCGCGCCCAGAACCATCGCCATGCTCAGCCGATTATCGCGGCAATCCGTCTCCGCCTTGCGTCCTTCCTGCAGAGCGGCAAACATCTCATCCAGACAGCCGTGATGGAAGGTGTTGGCCAGCTCCACGACCGGAGCTTCCACTCTTGCCGCCTGCCTGGTGAAGACTCCATCCTCCTGCACTGCTTCGACCACCTCCGCATACGGCTGCCCATGACCATCCCAGATTGCGGTTCCACGTTCCCCGGTAATGCGCCAGGAGGCTTCCCAGGACGTTGCGGCCCCCTCGGCGCACCAGGAGCCCCGATAGCTGAATATGGAGCCATCAGACATCTCATAGATACAGACTGCTGCCGCATTGCCCGCATACCATGAGCCAGGAGGATTGAACTCCTGACAGTATACGGATACCGGGTCAGCATTAAGAATGAACCGCGCCTGGTCAAACGTATGAATCGCCATATCGAGCAGCAGCGGGCTCTCCATCACGTCGCGGAACCCGCCAAAATGCGGCGCAAGGAAGAAGTCCGCTCCGATAAAGCCAGGACGCCCGATCGTTCCGGCATCCAGTAGCTGCCGTAAGGAACGGATTCGCGTATCATAACGGCGATTCTGCATTACAGCATGAGAACGGCCCGTCTGCTCGGACAGGCGCACTATGCTGTCACATTGCTCCAGCGTCTCCGCAAGCGGCTTCTCGCTCATCACATGACAGCCCAGCTTCATCGCTGCGGTGCTGATTGTATAGTGGCTCGAAGGCACCGTAATGTCAAATACGAGATTCGCTCCGGTAGCAGCTACCGCTTCTTCGATTGAATCATAGACACCACAATCCAGCCCGCGTCTGTCCTTCATCGCCTGGGCGAATTCCAGCTTGATGTCCACCAGTGCGACAATCTGGACATCCTTTCGTTTCATGGCATAATCGAGCCAACTGTGAGCCATCTGCCCGCAGCCCGCCACCACAATCTTGTATGCGATGCTCATCGTGCTCCCTCTCTCCTCTAGTTCAGATGTGTATGATAAGCGCTTCCAACTGTGGGCGCTGGCTGCACAACTTCCTCTGTATTATAAGCTTTATTTCAGCGACTTGCTATTCAGGACGGATTCGGAATATAGCTGCCGCCGCGGCAATGCTTCAGGTAATTCAGCGCATGCACCTGGCCCGTCATCTCCAGCTCATCGCGATACACCGGATCATGCCAGCCCTCTATATCAATCGTGCCCGTGTAGCCCGCTTGTCTCAATATTGTAATTATATCAGACCAGTTGCTGTCGCCAAACCCCGGTGTGCGGTGCCATACGAATGGCCTCGGCCCATGGACGCCGTATTCCTTGACGATGTCCCAAGCAATGGTTGCATCCTTGCCATGCACATGAAACACCTTATCTACCCATTTGCGCAACTGCGGGATCGGGTCGATCAGGCTCACCATCTGATGGCATGGCTCCCATTCCAGCCCGATATTCGCTGCCGGAACCGCATTGAACATTAGCTCCCAAGCTGAAGGATTGTGCGCGATATTCCAATCGCCGCTCGCCCAGGTGCCGCCCATATCACAATTCTCAAAGGCCAGTCGTACACCCTGCCCCTCCGCTCTGCGCGCCAATTCGCCGAACACCTCGGCGAACCTTGGAATCGATTCGTCGATCGTTCTGCCGGTCAGCCGCCCTGTAAACCCCGATACGATGTCCGTACCGAACAACGACGCGTGATCGATCAGTCGTTCCCAACTGGCGAGAGTATCGCAGCTTTCACCCGCTCCGGTGAGCGGATTGCCGAATATGCCTAGCGATGAGATGACAAACCCATGCTGCTCGGACAGCTCACGTACACGCTTAGCGGTCTCCTTCAGGTCAAGCTCGCCAGTCGTCTGCCAGAACGTGAGGCTGAAGGATTCGAAACCATGGGGTGCAATCTGCGGAATGACGCGCACAGCATCCTGTCCACCCACCAGCGTCCCAATTCTTAATGTTTCCATCATCGTTGTGTATCACTCCAATATTGGCGTATAGTTAATAACATAGCTCCATTATAGCTGCCGGATTTCAGCAATTCTCTCATCATTTTGTGCAATAATAGCCCGATCTTGTGGAGGTGAATCTCACTTGACCTATCCGAAGGAGCTGCGGGAGAATACTCGTCTGGACGAGAAAAACTATCCCATCCAGTTGTTTGACAACATCCTGCCAAAGACACGAGAGGGGCAGAATGTACTCTATCTGCACTGGCATGAGCACTTTGAGATCATTGCCTTGAAGCAGGGGCGAGCTGTCTTTCATATTAACAGCCAGGCGTATGAGGCTGCGCCGGGTGATGTGCTGTTCGTCCCTCCTGGCGGGCTCCATGTGGGCTACAGCCGTATGGACGGGCCGATTCATTATGCATCGATCGTCTTCAACAGCTCCCTGTACAGCAACCTCACCCAGGATAGCATCCATGAACAATTTGTTGTCCCTTATCTGGAGGGGCGCCAGCAGCTTCCGGTGCAGCCGGATCGGCCTCAGCCTGCTTGCCGCGCCTATTACGCGCTGCTGGAGGACATGCTGGAGGAATTGCGGATGAAGCGTCCCGCTTATCAGCTTATTGTCAAGTCCCTGCTACACCTGCTGCTGGCGCAGTTGGCTCGCCTGTTCCCGCCGCAAGCCCTCTCTATTCGCTCCAGGGAGCAGGACATCAGCAGCCGCAGCCGCTTTAAAGCGCTGATTCAATATGTGGATGAGCATTACATGGAGAAATGGACGGTCGAGCAGGCTGCGCTGCGAGTCAATCTCAATCCCTATCACTTCTGCAAAATCTTCAAAAAGCTGACAGGCCGCACCTTCATTGAGCATATCAACCTGTCGCGGGTGAATGAAGCCGAACGGCTGCTGCTGGGGAGTGATCTGAGCATCACAGAGGTTGCCGGTCTGGTAGGCTGCGATAACCCGAATTATTTCACCAAGCTGTTCAAGCAGTACAGAGGAATGACGCCCTCCGCGCTGCGGAGAATGGCTGACAGCAGGCATCATCTAGCTGGCGCAATGCATACAGCATTCAGCGAAGTGGAAAAAGACGACGGGAAGCATTGAATATGAGAGGGATAAGGGTATAATGAGTTATAGTAGCTACATGGAGTTTACATATGGAGGGTATTATGCAAAAAGTCAAAATTTTCTCCGGCACATCCAACCCTGTGCTGGCTGAGCAGATATGCAACCGGCTCGAGATGCCGCTAGGCCAAGTCGCCATCTCTCGTCAGCAAAGCGGCGAGATTCATGTCTCCTATCAAGAATCCGTGCGTTCCTGCGATGTGTTCATCGTGCAGGCGCTGTCTCATCCCGTGAATGAATTTCTCGTTGAATTGCTTGTCATGATTGACGCAGCCAAGCGCGCCTCAGCCAAGACGATCAATCTGGTATTGCCCTATTACGGCTATGCCCGTCAGGAGAGAAAGTCAGCGCCCCGCGAGCCGATCTCGGCCAAGCTGATCGCCGATGTGCTCACCACAGTCGGAGCCAGCCGGGTCATCACGATCGATCTGCATGCCGACGCGATACAGGGCTTCTTCGAGATTCCAGTAGATCATCTGACAGCATTGAACCTGATCATCCAATACTTGAGAAGCAAGAATATCCCGAATCCGGTCGTCGTATCTCCCGATGCTGGCCGTGCGACAACAGCGGAGAAGCTGGCCAACTATCTGGATTGTCCGTTCGCGATCATGATCAAGAACCGTCCCGCCCATAACCAATCGGAGATTACGCATATTATCGGCGAGGTGGAGGGGATGACGCCGATCATTATCGAGGATTTGATCGATACAGGCAGCACCATCGTCAACGTCTGTGAAGCCCTGAAGAAGAAGGGCGCACATGAAGCCTACGTCTGCGCGACACACGGCCTGTTCTCGGGCAATGCGATTGAGAAGCTGGACAGCCCGCATATCCGCGAGGTCGTGATCAGCGATACCATCTGGCATGAGTATGGCGAAACGAACAAATTTGTCGTGCTTTCGATGGCTCCGCTGCTGGCGACAGCCATTCAGATTATTTCACAGGGCGGATCGATTGACACCCTGTTTCATGTTCAGTCCTGAGGGGAAGTTCACTCTCTCCATGACCCAGGACGTGTCATCACGTCTTGCCCGAAGTGAACATGCGGCAACATCGCTCCCGTCGGAGATTGAACTCACATCCTAGTAGCGGCATGCAAGACGGGCAGGGAGCAGCGTCCCCCTGCCCCGAGCACGCTGCTCAGAGCAGCTCCGTCATGTTATACGTGACTGGATATTTTTACATTTAATATTGTGAAAAAAATCACATACATAACCTTCATCCTGGCATATAATAAAGCCATAGAAGGAACCTTCCATACTAGCCAGCCCGATTCATTAGGCGGCCTTGCCGGCAACTATAAACGAAACTTACAGTATCTAGATGATAATAAAGGAGCGATTACTATGAAAACCATCGACCGCACCGATCTCACAAGATTCTTCCTTCACTATTGCTATACATGCCAGAATGCCGACGCTTGCGAGACAGAGGAGGCTTGCATCCAGTGCATGGAGAATCAGGCACTTCATTACGAGAAGGAGCTGCCAGAGGAAACCGAACGGCTGCTAATGGAATACTACACTTAGCTTAGCAGCCTCGGCAGTCAAGCTGTTGCACCCGGCGGGGACACTGTAGCCGTACAGTGTCCCCGCCCCAAGCCTTCATGAAGCAGCAAGCCGCCGCCAGCAGTATCAGCCCCCCTGTGCTGCCGGCGGCGGCTTGCTTGCGTTCATGGGCGGCATTCCCTCCACCTCGCCTGGCGAGCAAGTCTATATCGACTCCCAGCCACCGCGTTCCATGCTTCTTACGATCGCATCATTAATCCGCATGATCTCATATCCCTGACGGAACGTAGCAACTGAATCAGCCAGTGGACGCTTATCCCTGACTGCGCTGTATACGTGGCGCATCATATTTTTCAGACTGTCCGGCCACCCTTCCTCGTGACCACTCGGGTAGTGAAGATAAGGCTGTACCTCGTGCTTCAACAAAATCGGATCACGCGCTACCTTCTCCCGCGGCTTGTCACGATACCCCATATGCAAAAGAAACGGCTCCTCCTGCCTCCATGAGCCGGACGCTACAGCGCCATCCACATGCAGCTCCAGCGCATTTTTGTTGCCTGCGGACACTTGGGAGACGGTAAAGACCCCTCTGCAGCCATTGCCAAATCTCACGAGTACCGAGCAGCAGTCCTCTGTGTTCACCTCAACCAATTCCCGTTCTTCGGCAGCAGTCTGAGGGAAATGAACAGCTCCAACCGGCTTATAGCGCTGCTTATGAACGGTAGAGATGTCGGCCATCACCTCGACGATCGCCAGACCGGATACATATTGGGCCAGGTCAAACAGATGGGAGCCAATATCACTGATGGCTCTCGTTCCGCCGCCATACTTCTCTTCCATCCGCCAGTTATAATCGGTCTTGTATAGCAGCCAATCCTGCAAGTAGCTGCCGCGAATCTGGTGGAGCGAGCCAAGCTCTCCCTCCCTGATCATGCTCTTGAGCTGCTGCACCATCGGAAATTGGCGGTAATTGAAATTAATGCCCGTTACAAGTCCCCGCTGCTCGGCTAGCTCGCTTAGCTCCTTCGCCTCCGCGCTGTGTATCGTAAGCGGCTTCTCGGACAACAGATGCTTCCCATGCAGGAGCGCCTGCTTGTTAATCTCATAATGAAGATGATTAGGTGTGCAATTATGGATGACTTCGATCTCCTCATTGCGCAACAGCTCCCGATAATCCCCATAGGCTATCGGAATGTCCAGCTCGGCTGCACACTGCGCTGCACGCTCTGCGTCCCCCTGTGAAACTGCAGCTACTTCCGCATAGCCAAGCCGTCGAATCGCCTCGATATGAGCCTTGCCAATAAATCCTGCCCCGATGATCCCTGCCTTTACCTTCCTCATCTGCTGCTCCTCCTCTTCTCCTGCTCGAATCATACATATGAGCTTACTTTTAACTTTAACCGCTATACTTTTAACGGTCAATGTTAAAAGTATAAATTACATAACAAAAGACGCAGACAAAGCCGCTCTATATCGCGATTCTGCCTGCGTCTTGAGGTTCCACGCTCCTGTATAAGTGACTCGGTCACGTGCTAAAAGAAACGATCGGTTTGGTCATCTGTCGCCTGGGTGATTAGCTCATCCAGTGCCATATAGGCACCGCCGACTAGCCCAGCCCGCTCTCCCAGCACAGACGGCGCAATCGTCAAACTGCGGGTAGCAAGCGGGAGCGAGCGCTGATAGATGCTATGGCGGATGGACGCGAGGAAGGCGTCCCCGAACGCGGCCATTCGTCCTCCGATGGCGATCCGGGAAGGATTGGAAAAGTTGACCACCATTGCCGCTACACGCCCGATAGCCTGGCCGCTTTCCCGCACCAGTGCCATGCAGAGCGGGTCAAGAGCAAGCAATCCCGCCTGCACATGCTCCAGCCGCAGCGATCCATCCGCCGCAGCTTCCTGCAGCAATGGCGCGCTGTTGCCCATCAGCGCTGCCTCAGCCGCTCGCGCGACGAGCGCCTTGCCCCCCGCAGTCGCCTCCAGACATCCGCGATTGCCGCACCAGCAGAGCACATCGCCTCCCAGATCGAAGTGCCCAATATCACCGGCACTGCCAGTAGCCCCGCGATACAGCCTGCCTTCATAGATGACACCCGAGCCAATGCCGGTATCTGCCTTGATGAAGATAAAGTTCGGCACCGACAGCTCCAGCCCTTCGGCATATTCGCCCAATGCCATCACATTCACATCATTATCAATATAACACGGACAAGCCATCTGCTCTGCCCAATATGCCTTGATCGGATAACCGTCCCAGCCCGGCATGAGCGAAGGAGAGATCGGCCTGCCTGAGGAGAATTCGACTGGCCCCGGAACTCCGATACCGATCCCCTTGATCTGCTCTGTCGTCGTATCCTGCTCCTGCAGCAGTTGGCGGCATAAGCTGCCAACCTTCCCTAACACAATTTGTGGCCCCTCCCCGATCGGTGCGAAGATACTGTCCTCAGCTATAATCCTGGAGGTCAGATCCGTCAGCGCAACCTTGGAAGACTCTAGGCCTATCTCGATGGACAGGAGCCGTCCGTATTCCGGGTTGACCGTGTACTGCTTCGGCTTCCTCCCGCCGCTGGATGCACCCAATCGTGCAGCCATAATGAGGCCTTCTGCGCTCAGCCGCTCGACATGGTCGGATACCCCCGATAAGGACACCCCAATCCGTCTCGCAAGCTCCGCCTTGGTTAGTGGTGTCTTGGCTTTACGTATATGTTGTAGTACATTTGCTGTCATTGGAAGCATATCTGTCTCATCACAACCTGACTTCTTTAATGGTAGGGTATAGCTATAGTATACTATAATTACAGGATAGAATTTCAATATGTCAATGCTTAGGAGATACAAAGATGAACATGATTCCGTATGATCCAGCTTTACATGATCAACTGGTTGAGCTTTGGGAGCGAGCCGTGCGCGCTACTCATCATTTTCTAACGGAGGAGGACATCGCTTTTTATCGGGGCATCGTCCGTGATGAAGCGTTGCGGGCTGTAGAGCTGTCGATTGCCGTCACAGCGGGAGGAGAGCCAGCGGGCTTTATCGGATGGCACAACAGCCAGATCGAGATGCTATTCGTGGATCCGAGTGCTCACAGGCAGGGCATTGGTCGCTCTCTTATCCAGCATGCCGTGGAGCGGATTGGCCCGAAGACAAGCGTGGATGTCAACGAGCAGAACGAGCAGGCGGTATTATTCTACAAACGCCTGGGCTTCAAGCAGGTCGGACGCTCCGAGCTGGATGCTTCTGGACGCCCCTTCCCCTTGCTTCATATGAAGCTGGAATTCTCAAAAATAATAAGGAGCGTCACCCTGTGGGCAACGCTCCTATGAACCGTCAATCTTCTCTATCTTCAATCTATCTTCAATGCAGAGTGCCCTTAGCTACCCTGTGTAGCCCATAGACCCATTCCCTGTACCCTATGCCTGATCCTGCTGGACGGCGGCAGGGTCCATGTAGAACAGCTCCCAGACATGTCCGTCCAGATCATGAAATCCCCAAGTGTACATAAAGCCATGATCGGTCACATCGGAATAATGACCCGCGCCGATCTCCAGCGCCTTGGCCACCATCTGATCAACCTTCTCCCTGTTGTCCAGCGACAAGGCAATGATTACTCCAGGGGTGGAGGCATCGGGCAATTCCTTCTTCGTAAACGAACGAAAATAATCCTCCACCAGCAGCATGACATAGATGGAATCATTGACGACCATACAAGTAGCGTTCTCATCTGTAAACTGAGGATTAAACGAAAAACCAAGCTCAGTAAAAAACGCCACGCTTCGCTGCAAATCTTTCACCGGCAGATTGACAAATATACGACTTGTCGAAAGATCCATCTTCTCACCTCGTCTGTTTGTGGGGCTGCAGGCACCTGCCACTTTGGAACAGGTGACTAGTCAGTCCTTGTCCTCAGTATACCACGACAAGGGCTTAACGATTTACATTATTTATGCCTATGTAGAATCTTGCTCACTTGGGACGAGAATGCTGTTATATAGCTGCCTGGTGATCTCAGAGGGCTTGACAGACAGCTCCTCTAACCGGAACACCAACTGCTCATAGGCCCGCCTGACTTGGTCGTTGTTGCCAAGCTTGTGATAAGTACGCATCATCATGCGATAGACCTCTTCATCATAGGGAGAGTGCAACTGCAGCAGATGATCTACGGTGTCCAGCAATAGCTGATGCTCCAACTCTTCCTCATAGAGATTCGCCAGCCGCATGCGCAGCTTGTAAGCCGCGTTGTCGAGAATCTCAGCCTCCTGCTTGACCCAAACATAGTCTTGTCCCTGTAGCAAATATCCATTGTACAGACGGAGAACCTGTTCAATCTCAACTGCCGATGCATCCGTCCGGCGCAGCTTGATCTGCTCGATTCCTTGCTTGAATTGATGAACATCAATTGCGATGCGGACAGTGTCCAAATAATATTTCTCGCTTTCATAATGCAGCACATCAGCAAATCCAAGCTGCTTCATATGCTTGCGCAGCAAGCTGACGCAAGTATGTAAATATATTTTGGCTTTGCTGTAGTTCTCTTCGGGCCACAAATCTTCAATAATCAGATCCCGAGCAACTGGACGTCCCCCGTGCAAGGCCAGATAAGCAAGCAGCTCCCGCTCCTTAGCGGTTCGCCACTTGACACGCTGCTCCCCCACACCCATCATCAAGGTACCTAACAGCGATACCTCCAATACAGCATCCTTCTCGTTAGAAGCAGCAGCGAGCGACGTGAGTTGCGTCTTCGCCTTAACCATCTGCCTCTGCAGCTCCTTGCGGAGCTTGACCGCTGTCTTCTCCAGCCGTGACAGCTCCACCGGCTTGAGCAGGTAATCTGCGGCAGAATACTCAAATGCGGTTAGCGCATACTGCTCGTGGGCTGTCAGGAACACGATCAGCACCTCCGTATCCATCTCCCGCACCTTCTCGGCCAGCTTCATCCCGCTCATCTCCGGCATATCAATGTCGAGAAACAATACATCCGGCATCCCGCCTTCCATCTGTGCCAGCGCTTCAAATCCATTACTGCATTTGCCGACGATCTCGAATCCCCCGAGTTGCAGCAAAAACAGCTCCAGTAGAGTTAAAGCATGCTGCTCATCGTCTACTATTAACGCTTTAATCATCTACTTATCACCGTGCCTTTGTGTGTAGTCGGAATTAGCCGTGCAAGGCTGATGCCTCTACTGCAACCTTCACGATATTTCGGTTATTGTCTCGCCTCAGCGTCACAGACATCTGCGGCTAAGCCCGGTTTTAAGCATCAGCCGCGAACACAGGGCAATTGGCATATCTTGCAAACAGTTGTGTGCAACGCGCATACAACTCCTAAAGTCCCGATTGGGCAAGGACTAAAGACCCATAACTATTATATTACATTTTTGCATGATAGATTTCAATGAAAATCCTGATCACACTTTACTATAGAATCATGGATAGAGATGCTGAATTCGCTATTCATTTCCATATTTCCTCGGAAATAATTGGAGAACCCGTAATAAGCTCTGTCAGATAGGGGAAATTAAAGACACAGTTGACAAAGGAGGTTGAATTACATGCACCCGTTGGATTCGCTACACGGCCTATGCCCCATTCAAGCAACAAATGACATTGAGGCTTCTTTCCGTGTGTTGCCTGGTTATCGGCGCGCTCATGCTAGAGGAGAATGCTATGAGGCCGTATTCCGCTCTAATGGTCAAGCGGCGCCCTGGACAACCGCACCGCATCTTCAAGCAGTGGATAGCGCCGCGATCGTCCGTTTCTCCCAAAGCTCGCCTGATCCAGCTCAGTCAGATGTCATGTCGCTAGTCAAAGGAATGGCGGTGCAATTCAAGCAGCCTGACGGCATGGTGTCGAATTTCGTTGGCGTTACCCTGCCTGTATTCTTTGCGCGTACCCCTGCATCCTTCATGGATCTGATCGGGGATTATCGACGCGCAAAGTCAGGAGAGCTGACCATCGCTGATATGATCAAGGATATGGCCGAGCACTTTGCCGAAGGCAAGAACAGTCTGCTCGCTGCTGGCCATCTGCTGCCTCCGCTAAGCTATGCCACCTGCCGCTATTACGGGATTCACACGTTTTTATTACGCGATCAGGATGATCACTTGCAGCCCGTGAAGTTTGAATGGCAGCCTGATGCGGGTGTTCACACTGTGCCGTTGTCCGGCTTCACTGAATTGCCGCAGCAGTACATGGCTGATGAAATGGCGCAGCGGCTTGCCCGCGAGGAAGTGAGCTTTCGCCTCCATATCGTGCTGGGCGAGGAAGGCGACCCGTTGGACGACCCGACGACCCGTTGGCCTAACAGCCGCAGGCGGATCGAGGCGGGGCAACTGTCCATTCTACGTTCGGTGGATGAGCCACATGACCTATTTATGGACCCGGCTAGGGTCTCTCAGGGCATCGAACTGACGGATGACCCGATCCTGCATTTCCGCAGTGATGTCTATGCAGAGTCTTGGCGAAGGCGCACAGACGGGGGCTAGGAGGCGCGCGTTCGCAGCTCCCCGCTTGCCCTGCATTGTTCAGATGAAGCCGTGTCAGTAGCCTGTAGCACTAATCGATTCATAGAGCGCGTCGATATATTCGGCGGCCAGCTTCGACAGGGCAGCGTTCTGATGGCATATCCAGCCCACATTAATCGTCTCATCACAATCGAGCGGCACCGGGATGATGTCATTGCCGTTCAGATCCTTGCTGAGCACACCCGTGGAGATGGTGTAGCCGTTCAGTCCGATCAGCAGATTGAACAGTGTTGCCCGATCATTGACGCAGATGCTCTTGGGGTGAGAGAGGGTGCTCAGAATTTCCTCCGAGAAATGAAAAGAATTATATTCACCTTGCTCGAAATACAAATACGGGTAATCCTTCAGCTCATCCACGGTGACGATCGACTGCTTCGCCAACGGGTTGGTGGTGCTGATAAAGATGTGGGGCCTGGCGGTGAACAGACTGGTAAACTTGAGATTCGCATCCTTCAGCAGCCGATTGATAACCTTGGCATTGAATTCATTCACATACAGGATGCCGATCTCGCTGCGCTGGCTTTTCACATCCTGAATAATCTCATGTGTCTTCGTCTCGCGCAGCGCCAGCTCATACTCATCCTGACCGTGCTCCCGCACCAGCTTTACGAACGCATTAACGGCAAAGGCGTAGTGCTGGGTAGATACTGAGAAATGCTGCGGCGAAGGCTTGGCATTCAGATATCTCCCCTCCAGCAGCTCCGCCTGCTCGATAACCTGGCGGGCATAGCCGAGAAACTCCGCCCCTTCCTTCGATAGCGAGATGCCTTTATTCGTCCGCTCGAAGATCGTGATCTTGATCTCCTTCTCCAGCTCCTTGATCGCATTGGACAAGCTGGGCTGGGAGATGAACAGCCGCTTGGCCGCTTCATTCATCGAGCCCCGGTTGGCCACCTCCAGTACATATTTCAACTGCTGCAATGTCATTGTATCCCATCCTTGCTATTCATTAAGCTTATTATCGCTCGAACAAACATATAGTGATCATTATTACTAGTTATAGCGATTCCTGCGGCAGTTGGCAAGTGCAGCGCAGACGAGCCTTGTATGCGGGTAAGTCGGCGGAACCGACAGGGCGTATCCCTCGTCGCTCCTGAGTTGTACAAAGAAACCGTCTCCTTTGGTAGCGGGTTGGGTAGTACCTCCATTTTACCAAGTAACGGTTTCTTTTGGTTTGACGATATGAAGAAGGGGCGTCCCTAGGTCATTTATGACTTTCGGGACAGCCCCAGGTGTAGGTGAGGTTACCTATGATTTCATAGAATAAACTCGGTATAGGAATACGGCCGCTTCCGCGCGCGTCGTCATCGCTTCAGGGCGAATGCGGTTGTTCGTACCCTGAATCAGACCTTTCTCTACCAGTGCCGCGATGCTCTCCTCTGCGTAACCAGCAATCTGATTGCGATCCGTGAAGCCCTCCAACTCCTGCGTCTGGACGGTGGACTGCAGCTTGCCTACCTTACGGAGCGCACGTTCTGTCAGCACCATCATATCCTGTCTGGTGATACTATTCGTCGGATAGAACCGGTTGCCCGCGCCCTGCGCAATCCCGAGCTCTCTGGCGACCGCCACAGCTTCAGCATAGTAGCTGCCCTCTGCCACGTCCTCGAACTGGCCGCTTGCTTCAGCACGAAGCCCCAACGTCCGCACCAGCATCGTTACAAAGTCCGCGCGTGTGACATTGGCTCCAGGGCTGAAGGTATTCTCCGCAGTGCCCTTGATGATGCCTTTGGCCACCAGAGTCGCAACCTGGCTGTCAGCCCACGCATAGCTGTTCATATCGCCGAATGGCTTGTCTATGAACACCACAGCGAATGTACTGAAATGCGGGGTAGTGAACCGGATGGCGCCTACCGACTGATCATACGATGCTGAGGACAGCAGTATGGCTTGACCTTGATCATCAATATGCACAATGCCGAGCTGCTCCGGCTTGGCTTGCTCCGCAGCCGATGGGGTATAAGGAATCGCTATAGATGCCGGCGCTGCGTCGTTATTCCATGACACAGGTCTGCCATCCGCAACAATGCTCAGCTCGATGACGGGATGCTTCCCGATCTGCGCTTGCAGACGTGCGTCCAGCTTCGACGTGTCAGCGGCGCTCATCCTCAATGTCAGATTCTGCGTCTGACCGATCTGCTCCACAGTTAGCAACTGGTCGCTGATCTCCACGGTTCCAAGCGCTGTCGTCAGACCAAGCCGCTTCTTGCCATTCCCGGCGGCTACATAGCTGCTAGGAATATTCAGCATATACGTGCGCTCCTTACCGATCTGCGGAATGGTTATCCCGACTCTCTGGATGCCCGTGCTATCGGTTGCTGCCTTATGGAACAGCGTGTCCAGCATATCGGCTGTCAACGCCAGCTCCACACGATCCGCCTTAACCTCTACATTTCGGATCGTCTGCAGCTCCTTGCCTGTGTTGTCTGTGATGCGCACAGCAGGAGTGCTGCTGTCTGCTGGCACATAGCCGCTGCTGGAGGAGCCTCCGACTGTAACCGTCGTTGCTGCTGTGAGGATGACACCATTTTCATCCTTCGCATCGACATAGAGTGTATAGCTTCCTGCCTCCAGCCCGCCCCATTGATATTCGTTGCGCGAGGAGTAGGCCTGCTTGACTACCGTCTGGTCAGCGCCGGTCTTGCCGACTCTGAACCGGTAGAGCTTCTCTCCTGCTCCGCCTTGCGCAGAGGCTCTAACGACAGAGCCAGCCGCAGCTTCCAGCTTGACAGTGTACGCTGGATAGATCTCAAATGTAAGACCATTGTCTGCCGCATATTCCTGTGCGGCGGACTTATCCCATCCATGAATGATCGTGCCAGGTTCGAACGCGGCGAACTCAATCTCTCGGATACCGTGGCCGATTATAACGGATTTCAGTTGGGTCGCACCCGTAAAGGCAAAGCTGCCAAGTGTGGCATTATCCCCCTGAATGGTCGCAGACTTCAGGTGCTCCGAGAAGGCGAATGCCCATGTACTGATTTCCTTCACATGGTTGCCGAGTCGGATCTCCTCCACGGCTGTTCCCGATAGCGCGAACATGCCGATCTTCTCCAGGCTGTCTGGCAATTCGATGACTGACAAGCGATTCACATTATTGAATGCGGACACCCCGATGGACTTCAATCCCTCCTGAAATACGACCTTCTCCAGAAATTTCGCACTCTGGAACGCATAATCGCTGACATGCTCTACCGTAGCCGGAATTGTATAGGCTGTATCCGGCTTCGCCACCGGGTACTGGATCAGATTGGTCTTCGCCTTATTGAACAGCACCCCGTTCTCACTGACATAGGCCGGGTTAGCCGCCGATACATGAATTTCCTTTATAAACTGCGAGCTGGCAAACGGGCTACCGTCCATTTCCGTCAGACCGGCGCCGATGTGGACAACAGACAGCCGCTGATTGTTGCCCAGCACGGACTGTCCCACTGATTCGACACTGTCCGGGAACGTGAACTCTACCAAGCTGCTATTATATTGGAAGGCATACGCTCCAAGCCTCCGAACATTGCCAAGGCGAATACTCTTCAGGTTCTCATTGTACGCAAAGGCGTAATCCCCTACCTCCTGAACGCCCTCGCCCAGATCCAGCGTCTCCAGTCGTACCGCTTGAACAAATGCAGAGCGTCCAATCTTCTTCACGCTCGCAGGCACCGATAAGGAGCGCAAGCTAGTGGCGGTGCTGAATGCATGACTGCCAATCGCGGTGAGCGTATCCGGGAATTGGATCTCGATCAGATTGGCTGCCACCTGGAAGGCATGATCATACACGAGTGTCACCCCGGACGGAATCGTATAGCTCTCGCGGGGATGACCCGAAGGGTATCGCAGCAATGTTGTCTTGTCATGATTGAACAGGACACCGTCCACACTACTGTAGGCCGGGTTGGCCGGGTCCACCTCGATGCTCCGAAGCAGCGATTGTGTAGAATGATGGAATGCCTGATCGCCAAGCTCTGTTACGCCTGCTCCCAGCTTCACGCTCGTCAGGGAGTCAATCTCGGCAAAGGCCTGGCTCTCAATCGTCTTGACCGTATCCGGGATGATGATGCTCTCCAGCTTCGTCTGGATGAACGCGCCCAGACCGATGGTCGTGACTCCCGCCCCCAGCTCCAGACGTTGTACAGGGCTTCCCATAAAGGCCCGCTCGCCAATCTCCCTCACATTCCTCGGAATGATAACAGAGGACAGACCCGAAGAGGTGAAGGCTCCCGCTTCAATCTTCTGCAGTGCGTCAGGCAGCTCGATCGAGGTCAGTGCTGGTGTAATATAGAATGCTCTGTTGCCAATCTCAGTTAATGAGGCGGGAATATTGATCGTGGTCAGTGCACGATTCTCCTGGAACACGCCGTCCTCAATACGTACAAGTCCTGATGGCAGATGAACCTTCTGCAATGTCATCGCCTTGGCGAAGGCGTTGGCTCCAATCTCCGTAACGGAGTCCGGCAGCAGCAGCTCAGTCAGCTTCGATGCTTCGTAGAACGCATTCTCTCCAATCGTTTCCAGTCCGTTAGAGAACTCTATACTACTCAGCTCTGTATTATAAGCAAACGCCTCTGCGCCGATCTTACGCAGATTCGGGCCGAACTTGAGAGAATAGATGTCATTACGGTATTGGAATACCTGGCCGGCAATCTCTCGCACATTCTCCGGAATTGTCAAATGTCCGCCCATGCCATTATATTCCACCAACACGCCATTCTCGACCACGAAATCCGGGTCTACCGGGTAAACGACTGTAATGCGGATCGTCGCTGATTTGCCAGAGATCGTGGCCGTAATCTCGGCTGTGCCTTCCGCGATAGCCGTTACGCCGCCGTTCTGATCGACAGCAGCCACTTTCTCATTGGAGCTCTTCCATCCAACCGACCCTGAGACGATGGCTTCATTGAGCGTAGCCTTCAGTTGATGGGATTCTCCAGTCTTCATTTCGAGCTCTTCACGCTCCAGCACGATGCCCAGGTCACCAATCGGGTTAACGGTAATCGTGCTTGTCGCCTTTTTGCCATTGGACGTGGCGACGGTAATCATTGCTTCCCCTTCTGCTACTCCACTCACGGCTCCATGATCATCCACTTCCGCAATAGCCGGATTGGAGCTGCTCCATACGAGCACAGGATTCGTGGCATTATCTGGAGTGACCACAGCCTTCAAATCACGGGTAGTCCCCACCGTCAGAGCAAGCTCGGTCTGGTCCAGTGTAACCTGCTCGGCCTCAATCTGACGCAGCGTCACCTCGCCTCTGCTATAGTTCATGGCATAGTCAAACAGATCGACATATACCTTATCTGTCGGCATATTGTGCTCTTCCAGCTTCTTCAGTCCTTCGGTGATGTCCACGTGGACAGTCACCAAGGTAGAACCGTCCGCTGCCACACTGTCGGGCGACTTCACAGCCACCAGATCGCTTACTGCGCCGCCGCCACTGGTAGCCACCTGCAAGCCGCTCACATAGTGATTGTCTTGTACTGTCAGCTCCAGATAGGTTCGTTGATTCTCCTCATAGACGCGATAGTCACTTAGACTTGGAGGGGTCTTGTCATAGGTAAAATCAAACGACCACATATCGCTGACGCTACCGCCTATCCCTGAGGCCGTCCCACTAACCTCATAGGTATACCGTCCTTCAGGAACCTCCTGTTTATTCTGATCCAGCCCGTCGAAGAATGGCTGAGAGGGCATGAAGGCTTCCGCGTAGGTTATCGATCCGTAAGAATAATAGGATTTGGGAATATAGCTGTATTTCATTTCCTTGACGATATGCCCTTCATGATCCTTCACCGCATAGGTCAATTGCTCCGCATTGCGCAGCAGACCGGTCGAGGTGCCGATAGCTCTGGCGACCTTGCTCAGGCCCTTAGGTGAGATGGCAAATTTCTCAGGCTCGATTACACCCTCTCCACCCAATTCCAAGGCAATATGGTTCTGGCCAAGTAAATAGGGCGCTTCCGCGTGCTTGTTATAGGGGTAGCTTCCCTTGATCGAGAAGCCTTCCTCACCATACTGTGTGCCGTCGAACAGCGCAGGCTGTGCCCAATCGCCATAGAAGCCCAGGAACGGCAAGGATAGCTGATGCTGCTCCTCTGTCAACAGCACGAAGCCATCTATAAACGTCCCGTTCACTGCCGTGCGATCCAATTGCTGCTTCAGCTCATCTGAGAGTGTGATGGTTACCGATACCGTCGCTTGCCCATGCGGCTCGACAGTTACGGTACCGTTATCAGCTCCAGCGTACTGTACATCCACACCGTGGCCAGTGTAATCCTGGGACTGCTGCGCAAACAGCGGCTTGCCGTTATTGTCTATGAACTTCTCAGATAGTGCCGCCGTCTTCAGCGTGTAGCTCTTGGTCTGATCGGACAGACTGTGAATAGTAAAGGTAAACGAGAATCGCCCATCCGTATTGTAGCCTAGCTCGGCCTTAGGTCGGCTGCTACCCTCTACGCTCAAGTAAGCCTCAGCCTGCATCGCCTGGCGAATGCTAACCATCCCTGCTCCCTGCTTGCGCGGTGAATAATACTGCCCTTCCTCATCCTGAACAGGCACTGCTGTGCTCATCATAAGTGATTGAACCAGGCCGCTGATTTCGGCAGAAGAAGCCGCGCCCGTCTTATTCTGAACATATTGCTTGATCAGCGCGGCTGCGCCTGCAGCATTGGGTGCCGCCATCGAGGTTCCGCTCAGATTCTCATATCCGTTATCCAGAACGGAGGAATAGACCGGATCGCCAGGCGCTGTAATCTCCGGCTTCATCTTGAGATCAGGCGCCGGCCCCCAGGAGGAGAAGTCCGACATCCGCCCGGCTTCCGGGTTCGCCATATTCGCGGTCAGCTCCTCACCTACCGTCATCTGCTTCGTGTCCAACTGACGAAGAAAGTTCCCATTCTCCTCCGAGATCAGCACTGCGGGGATGAAGTAATAGCTAATATCCATCACGACACTCTTCGCTTCGTTGTTGAAGATGACCGCGGCAACAGCTCCCGCAGCGTAAGCGTTCATCACCTTGTCAGAGAAGGAGATGTCTCCAGCCCTGGAGATAAGGGCGATCTTGCCTTTAAGATCACCAGCCTCCTGCAGCTCCTCCTCGCTCCCAAAGCCTGCGTAGACATACTCATAGGTCCCCTCCAGTGCCTGTAGCTTGGGGTCGGAAGGCCCGGAGAAATCCTCGAACATAATATCCCGCCCATTGGCCTGCAGGTAAGGCATCTTCGTCAGCTCGCTGCTCTTCATGCTCGCGACGGACAGTGCAGCCGGATAGGTCGATGGCGATGCGATGATCGCATTGTCCGGCTCAACGGCATACGGCAGATGTCGTCCGCTCTGGTTCCCATACGCCGAGCTGTAATTGTTGCCAGCGGACACGATCAGTTGAATGCCTGCGTCGCCGATCCGCTCGTACATGGCTTGCTTGCTGCTCTCCCCCGCCTCGGTGAAGCCCGCATTCGCGCCAAGACTCATGTTAATGACATCGGCGCCCAGCTTGACCGAATCATCCAGCGCAGCCAGTATGCTCGCGTCATTCGTAAAGCTGTTGACATCGTTGAACACCTTCATGATGAGCAACTGCGCATCCGGTGCAATTCCCTTGATCTCGCCGCCATTGCCTGCGACGATACCGGCTACGTGAGTACCATGTACATTGTCATGATTCGATCTGGACGGTATGACATTGGTATCCTTATCGGCATAATCATAAGCGAATGGCACTTTGTCATTTATGTATACAGCGTCCAACTGCACATTGCCCGCAGACATCTCATTCGCAGTTAAAATGGCGGCGACCTTGCTGCGATTATGCTTCAATGTCGCTTGCGGCGGCATGTTGGAGGCGAACGCCTCATGTTTCCAGTCCAGTCCGGTATCAATGATCGCTACCGTCGTTCCTCTGCCTGTCAGTCCAAGCTCATACGCCTGCGAGGCGCCCAGCATATCGCTGCTGCTTGCCAGCATCGGGCTTGCACTGTCTGCCGGCCGAATAGGCTCGTACTGGCTGGCTACCCACACCTGCTTGACACCCTCCAGTGCAGCGATCTGCTCCACATGCTTATATTCTGTGACGATAGACAGTCCGTTGAGTACCGTGAAATACTCGTAGACCACCTCCGGCCCTTGAGCCGCTGACCGACTCATCAGACCCGTAGACCCCTGACTGCCGCCAAGCAGTCCAGACAGGCGCTGCTTGGCCGCTGTATGCTCATTCTCCAGCACGGCTTGTCTGTTCTGCACCGCCTGTGCCTGCATCTGAATCGCCAGTGGCGAGAATCGACTGAGCAATGGCTCGCCAGCCAGCTCCACAATCAGATTCACCTGCTCATCCGGGTCGGTCGCGGGAGCCACTTCTGCCTTCAATCCGCCTTCATTGGACGATTCATCGTTCTCCAGCTTATACCGCAGCGATGGCTCCATTCCTGCGGGCAGCTCTGCTGCAATTTCGCTGGCCACATCTAGCTCAACCTCTGTATTTCCTAACGTTACTGCGACCTCCTCACCCATCACACCCGCTGCGGCAGCATTCCCCCAGCCTGCTGACAGTGAACCACACAATAACGCCCCACTAAGAATAACGGACAACCATCGGCTCCCGTGAGCCTTTAACTTAGCTGACACCACTTTCCCTCCTACGGAAAAATCATGATCTATAATTCCATTAATGATATTGATTATCATTATCGTAATTACGTTATCCATAGTAACGAATGGCGTCTTGTTGTGTCAATCATTATTTTTATAGAGTAGATAACAGAGCGACAATAAGCGACAAGACTCTGTGGATAAATTTCCCTTGGTTGTCTGGTATATGAAGCATAGGTCTATGCATGAAGCTCACGAGATATCGCGCTGCGATTGCTCCATATCGACAAGAAGGCAGGGCGCCTGGCGGCTCCCTGCCTTCTTGTCGATATTCATTGTGCTATGCGGCTGCAAGCGGCCCCGCTGCAGCTCCTGCGGCGTACTGTTGCCGCATCTGAGAGCCTCCTCTAGCCTCTGGATCTGAAATCCATGCTGCCTCTAGCAGCAAGCCCATTAAGCTTGCGCGACAGCGTACTTCTCGCGCGCCTTCTCTGTCGCCGCCACCATATTGCGCAGCGCCGCTACAGTCTCCTCGCTCTTGCGGGTCTTCAGGCCGCAGTCCGGATTAATCCAGAATTGAGCTGGATCAAGCACACGCAGCGCGCGGTCAATCATCGTCCCGATCTCCTCAACGCTCGGCAGACGCGGGCTGTGAATGTCGTACACGCCCAGGCCAATGCCTTTGTCATACGTATAATCCTCAAAGCTCTTGATCAGCTCGCCATGGCTGCGAGAGGTCTCGATGGAGATGACATCGGCATCCAGCGCACTGATCGATTCGATAATATCATTGAATTCGCTGTAGCACATATGGGTGTGAATTTGCGTCTCATCTGCTACGGTCGAGGTAGACAGACGGAAGGCAAGCACAGCCCAGTGCAGGTAAGCAGCCCATTGCTCTCGCTTGAGCGGCAAGCCTTCGCGCAGCGCAGGCTCATCAACCTGAATCATGCCGATGCCAGCAGCCTCGAGCGCTTCAACTTCCTCTCTCAGTGCCAGGGCGATCTGATACGCCACTTCCTCACGCGACTTGTCATCACGGACAAACGACCAGTTCAGAATGGTGATCGGCCCTGTAAGCATCCCCTTCACTGGCTTCTGTGTCAGGGATTGAGCATAGACGGTCTCGGTCACTGTCATCGGTGCGGTAAAGGCCACATCGCCATAGATGATCGGCGGCTTCACGCAACGCGAGCCGTAGGACTGTACCCAGCCATAGGATGTGAACGCGAATCCGGCAAGCTTCTCGCCGAAAAATTCCACCATATCTGTGCGCTCGAATTCACCATGCACGAACACATCAATTCCGAGCTGCTCCTGCTGCTCGATCCAGCCTTTAATCTCTTCGTTAATGAACGCCTCGTACTGCTCCTGAGTCCATTCGCCCTTGCGCCACTTGAGACGGGCACGGCGAACCTCAGGCGTCTGCGGGAAGCTGCCGATCGTCGTTGTCGGCAGCAACGGAAGCTGCCATCTTGCCTGCTGTGCTTGCTTGCGCTGCTCGACATTGCCCTTGCGCGCGGATGGCTGCGCTTGAAGCTGAGCAATGCGCTCATGCACCTGCTTGCGGTCGCGGGATGCGGATTGCGCCAGTTGGCTGCGGCTGCTTGCAGCGGCCTCCAGCTCGGCTGCGATAGCCGCAGCGCCTTCGTTGCCGCCCTTGGCGAGCAGCACCAGCTCCACCAGCTTCTCGTCTGCGAATGCCAGCGCCTCGCACAGTACAGGCTCCAGCTTCTGCTCGCTTGCTGTGCTTACCGGAACATGCAGCAGACTGGAGGACGGCTGCACGAGGATGCGATCCTTGGCGACATGACCAGCCAGACGCTCCAGCAGCTCCAGCTTCGCTTGCAGATCGGCTTTCCAGATGCCTCTGCCGTCGATGATGCCTGCGCCCAGCAGCTTGTCTTGCGGGAAGCCGAATTGCTCGATCGCTGCCAGATTACGGCCGCCGTCATGGACGAAGTCCAGGCCGATGCCAGCTACAGGCAGTGCTACCACGGCTTCATAATGATCCACCGATTCGAAGTAGGTTTGCAGGAACAGCTTCACATTCGGCACAGCCTTCGCCAGCTCTGCGTAGATGCGTTCCACATGGCCTAGCTCCTCGGCTGACAATGTCGTGGACAGGATCGGCTCATCGATCTGTACCGACTGCACGCCCTCCGCCTGCAGCTCGCTCAGAACCTGCGCGTATAGCGGCAGCAGCTTATTAATCCAGCCTTCCAGCTCGTTCGCAGCATAACCTCTGGACAGCTTCACATAGGTGTACAGTCCAACCAGCACCGGACGACCCTCAATGCCCAGCTCCTGCTTCGCCTCGCGGTAAGCTTCCACCAGACGGTTCCCGGTCAACTGCGGCTGCAGCGAGCTCTCCAGCTCAGGTACAATATAATGATAGTTCGTATTGAACCATTTGGTCATCGAGCTTGCCGCCGCATCCTTGTTGCCCCGAGCGATCGCATAATAAGTCTCCAGGCTTACAGGCCCACCCTTATAGCCAAAACGCGCAGGCACCAGTCCGAACATAGCCGTCAGATCCAAGATCTGATCATAGTAGCTGAAGTCGCCTACAGGAATAATCTCAATGCCACGTTCCTGCTGAGCCTTCAGATTGCCCAGGCGAATCCCCTTCAGCTCATGATGGAACGTGGCCTCGTCCAGCTTGCCTGCCCAGAATGCCTCCAGCGCCTTCTTCCATTCTCTGTCCCGTCCGATGCGGGGATAGCCTAGATTGCTGCTCTTCATGTTCAAAACCCCTCTGCAAGATTAGTATGATAGAAAGATAACATATTTGGTCGGGTATAGAGTAAATCCGAATATCTATAACTGGTTATAGCTTATAGCTATATCTCAATACCATAGCCTTTCACTCACCAAGTCTGGCAGTCGACGCCCCATCATAAAGAAAGAAGGATACCGTCATTCGCTCCATTGCATCATTGGAAAAACAACGTTTATAAAATGGCTCAAACCAGAAATCAGTGCTTGACTTGGGCCGAGATGAGACGCTACGGGACAGAGGGTTCTTCCGATCGCCGTTAAAGCCCGATTCCTTTTATTTATATGAGGACTATGGTGGAAATCGGTCTTTAAAGGCGAACACTGACGTTTCTCCAGAATCCCTCCGCCCCTCCGCTAAGCTCTGTTTTCTGTCAAGCACTGATTATTAGGTTGAGCCTATAAAATTATCATATAAAACATTGACATCTGCGACGACTTGTCGTATATTTCAAATACGACAAGTCGTCGCAGTGAAGATGAGAGGTGCGCACCAATGAAAAGTTTTGGAAGATTGTCTGAGACAGAAATGGAAGTTATGGAGGTGATTTGGCAGGAAGGTACACCGATTACCGTTTCTAGGATACTTGAGATTTTTGAAGAGAAGGATTGGAAAACGTCAACCGTCTCCACTCTTTTGAAGCGACTGATTGACAAGGGCTATCTGACTAAAGTTTTGGATGGGAAAGTGAATTATTACTACAGCACGATTACATTGGAGCAATTCCGTAAGATTGAAACCCACTCCTTCCTGAATCGATTGTACAATGGGAAGGTGAAGAATTTTATAACCGCCCTAGTCGATGATAATGAATTGGGTGAGAACGACATCGCAGAATTGAGAGAATGGTTCAAGCAGAACAAGGGTGAAGAATGATAGAACTGTTACTGTCTCTTTTCATTGCTTCGTTCGTTGGGTCCATAATTTGGACCGTTCAAATTAGTATACGCCCCATTACACAAAAATTATTTTCTCAAACGTGGCACTACTATTCGACTTTAATCCCTGTATTCTTCCTGCTTGGCGGAACCGACATGATGGTCAGAATCATTTCCCTTGTTCGTTCAGCTTTATCTAACAACAGTGCATGGATTCATTCCGAATTCATGGTCAATCAAGTACCATATGTACCTATGGTTGAGCATACGACAGCAGTCAGCTTGTCATTTATACAAAGATGGGTTGATTCCATGCTGACGCTCTGGAACATCCACGACTGGGTCATCATCCTTCTAGGAACTTGGGCTGCAGGTGTTGTTGTTGTCCTTTGGGTAAATGCCAATAAATATTTGGCATTTAAACGCTTCATCCTAGATGAGAGCCAAGTTGCCAATATAAGTATCAACTCAGTAAAAGTATTCAAAAGCCCAAATGCCATGACACCTATGGTTATTGGTTTTCTCCATCCGATAATTGTGATGCCAGATACACCTTTGGGACAAAAAGAAATGGCGATGATCCTTTCTCATGAACTGATTCACCTAAAGCGTCGTGATTTAGTTGTGAAGTTCATCGTCTTTCTGGCTCATTCCATCCACTGGTTTAATCCATTTGTCTACTCACTTAGCAAACAAACAAATATCTACTGCGAACTGTCTTGCGATGAGAAGGTAGTGCAGGAAATGGATATAGATGACCGGAGATTTTACGGTGAAATCCTATTATCCATGCTAGAATACGGCGTTAAGCGAAGGAACCATGTAGGCGTCAGCAGCCTGTGTCCATCTAAAAAAGATATGAAAAGGAGACTCGGAAATCTCATGAGTGTAAAAAAGACAAAAAAAACTATGGTTATGTTGTCCTTAATAGCAAGTATTGCTTTAGTTGGCAGTGGCGGGTTGGCCGCGAATTTTGCCAGTGCGGCAGCAAGCCCGTCCTCCAAATATAGGCTTGAAGGCGGAAGAAATGTGACCGTTACATCTAGTGACGGCACAACCATTTCTTATGATAAAGAGGGGAATATCATTCCCACGCCCGCACGCCAAGCACCCCGCGAAATGACAACGGACGAAATCTTGAAGCGTATTGTAATGCACATGGAGAAAGGAATACCTGTGCCAGAGGGATACGTTGCCGATTTAACGAGCAAGGGTGAAACAGATGCTCTGGCCGCTTTATTCGACGGTTTAACCACAATTGATCTTCTTACTCAAGACGGGGTTGCCACGTTTAACGTTTCGGATTTAGTTCATTCATAAATAAATGATACGGAGCTCATACGATTGGATGGCGATAGAATAAAAACGTCGCTGTATTTTCAATAAAAGAAAAAAAGTTGGACGGTAAACTTTGCGTTTTCCGCCCAACTTTTTCATTTAGTGGCTTTCGGACAGCCCCTTCTTCTGAATTGCAAGGATGCCGTTATAATTACGATACAACAAATTGGACAACAATGGGTGTGCCATCATTAAGCGCATCACCATCAGGGATCGTAATAGCCGTCGTTGAGATTGTGGATGTGTCCGCAGTCTGCAACATGCCGTTAACATACAGGTTGTAATAGTTGAACGTACTTGGGAATGCTGTTGCCGCTGCACCACTGTCGCTTGTAAATGTTGTCGCAGCGACTGCAAACGCCGCTCCCGTTCCCGTTCCCGCACCAATGGTGGATACAAATCGCAAGCTGTTTTGATAAGGCGTTACAATTGGCATTATCTCTCACCTCCCTATCTAAAACTAGTATACGCAGTAGATTTAAATCCCGTGAAGGCAAAGAGAGGCGTCGCTTCGACTATTTTTATCATTAGGATACTTGCACCGTAAACCGCACCGTTTCCAGAATAATGGGCGTTCTGGCAAACAAGATACCCTCTTGTGCAGGAATAACGAGTAGGCCAGGAGTTGCCGCATAAGATTGGCCAGGCTGAACAATCCCATTAATAAATAGATTTTGATAGCTAGTCGGGCCCAACCCGACAAATTCATTAATTGTATTCCCGGCATCGTCCACGAAAGCCCCTGCTGGTATGGAGACAGCCTGAGACAAATCCAGATCAGTCTGCGGATAATAGAAATACCGATTGGCTATGGGCAGAATCTCGATTGTGGCGATGCTGCCAGTTGGCCCGGTCACTCCGGTCACTCCGGTCACTCCAGTCGCTCCGGTCAACCCGGTCGCCCCAGTCGCTCCAGTCACTCCGGTCACTCCAGTCGCTCCGGTCGCCCCAGTCGCTCCAGTCACTCCAGTCGCTCCGGTCGCTCCAGTCAACCCAGTCGCTCCAGTCAACCCAGTCGCTCCGGTCAACCCTGTCGCTCCGGTCAACCCGGTCGCTCCGGTCACTCCAGTCGCTCCGGTCACTCCAGTCGCTCCGGTCGCCCCAGTCGCCCCGGTCACTCCGGTCGCCCCGGTCACTCCGGTCGCCCCAGTCGCCCCGGTCACTCCGGTCGCCCCAGTCGCCCCGGTCACTCCAGTCGCCCCGGTCACTCCGGTCACTCCGGTCGCCCCAGTTGCCCCGGTCACTCCGGTCACTCCGGTCGCCCCAGTTGCCCCGGTCGCTCCAGTTGCCCCGGTCACTCCGGTCGCGCTGCTCAGAATCGAGGCTCCAAGCGCGCTATCCAGCTTGGACTGCAGGATTAGATTGCTTCGCGTCGTACTCTCAAGCGTAGACCGCACGCTCTGGTTGATAGCTAACAGCTCACTTATCGTCGCAGGTGGCCCCGTTCGACCCGGAAGGGTTCCGACCGCATATTGAAGCTGCTCACCTTCAGCGTTCAGTATATGGCTAATTCCCATTTCTTCTAATGCGATCGAAGACAGGATCAGATTGATGGCATCTTCTCTTGTCAACGTAATCACAGGCGTAATATTAGGAATATTCGGTTGAGACATCATTCAGGCCCCCCTTCAGCTTCATCACAATTTGTCATGCTATCAACTTATTCTAGCTGCGGTACATTGGAAACAACAATTAACATGACCATAGGTGCAAACGGCTCTCATCGTCAAAAAAAAAGCAGTCCTACGCTACCTGAATAGCGTAGGACTACTATGAGCCCCAAAACCCTCCTGCCAGATGCAAGCTGCTATGGAGATACAGGAGGAGAGCCGGTTGGCCGCGCAGCCTGAGCGGCTACACGGACACTCCACACCCTTCTACTCGTCCTCATCATCGTCGACATTATGGAATACCTGCTGCACATCCTCCAGGTCTTCCAGAGCATCGATCAGCTTGTCGAACTGCTTCGCCGCGTCACCCTCCAGCGTCACATAGTTCTGCGGCAGCATCGCAAGCTCGGCTACAGTGAACTCGTCTACTCCTGCTTGACGCAATACTTCCTGCACGGTGTGAAACTGATCGGGCTCAGCATAGACAATCACGCTGTCCTCTTCTTCCACGATGTCGCGCACGTCCACATCAGCCTCCAGCATCAGCTCCATCACCTCATCCAGGGACTTGCCCGAGATGCCGACGATGGCCGACGAGTCAAACATATACGAGACTGAGCCGCTCACCCCCATACTGCCGCCATGCTTGTTGAAGGCCGCACGCACCGCAGGCGCAGTACGGTTCACATTATTGGTCAACGTGTCAACGATCACCATCGAGCCGTTCGGGCCAAAGCCCTCATACCGAAGCTCGACATAGTTTTCCTCCGAGCTGCCCTTGGCCTTGTCCAGCGCACGGTCAATGATTGCTTTGGGCACATTATAGGTTTTGGCCCGCTCCAAGACGACCTTCAGCGCACGGTTCGACTCCGGGTCCGGCTCGCCCTTTTTGGCTGCGACATAGATTTCAACACCGAACTTCGCATAGATTCGGCTCGTGTTGGCATCCTTGGAAGCTTTTTTCTCTTTAATATTGTTCCATTTGCGTCCCATACTACTCCCACTTTCCTCGACATAATCGACTATAATTATACCCTGTTAGCAGGACAATTAGAAGGACAATCTATATCGCAGAGCTACTGACCAAATAAAGCCGCCGCACCAATCAATCCGACATCATCCTTCAGCGCCGCAGGAATGATCTGAAATGTCCCACGATACGGCTCCATTACCAGCTTATCTGTCTGGGCGCGCAATGCCGGAAACAGCAGCTCGCCCGCGCGGCTCACCCCACCGCCAATGACGATCCGATCTGGATTGAAGGTGTGGACGATATTGGCCAGCCCAATCGCCATATAGCGAATCGCCTCGTCAATAACCTCCTGTGCCATGGCATCACCTGCAGCCGCCGCTTCAAACACGTGCCGCGACGATACCGCCTCTCCACCAACAGCAGCTAGCTGGGTGATCAGCGAGTCCTCTTCCCCGATCCTGCGAAGCGCCGCTTCGCGAATTGCTGTCCCCGAAGCGAATACTTCCCAGCATCCATGGCGGCCGCAGCTACATACCGGGCCGCTTGGATCTACAATCAGATGACCCAGCTCGCCCGCGAAGGAATGCGCCCCGAGCAGCAGCTCCCCATCCATGACGATCCCAGCTCCAATCCCCGTGCTGAAGGTGACATAGACCATGCTGCCCTCATGACCGCCTGCGCCACGCACATACTCGCCCCAGGCAGCCGCATTGGCGTCATTGACCACCTTGACCTCTACAGCCAGCTTGTCCTCCATCCATTGCTTGATCGGCACATCGTTCCACTCCGGCAGGTTGGTGCCGTTGCGCACGATGCCTGCACGAGTGTCCACCGCGCCCGGAGAGGCCAGCCCGACCCCGTGCAGCGTCTTGCCGCCCGAGACCTTGCGTACAAGTCCGCACATGCAGTCCGCCAGCTCGCGGGCATTGCGGCAGCCCGCTGTTTCGACCTGCTCACGCTGCAACAGCGAGCCGGCTGCGTTGAACAGGGCTGCTGCTATCTTTGTTCCGCCCAGGTCAATTCCGACGACATAACGTTCATCCATCATTTCTCACCTTTCTCTCCCTCTTGCAACACCTTGGCCAGCGCCCGTACCGCAGCCGGATCTACCGGCGAGAGCGCCTGCCCGCCGTAACGGACAGCAGAGCCGAAGTGCACCTCCGGCACCTTCGTCTGGCGCACAAAATCCTCAATACCCTCCAGGCGCAGACCGCTGCCCGCCAGGATGAGTACATGTCCCTTGCCCGATGCATCCACCAGTGCCCGCATGGCCCCTACAGATTCCAGAGCCGGACGCGGCCCCGCCGAGGTCAGCACACGCTTGATCTGCGGATAACAGTTCAGGATGGCCAATGCCGCTGCCTGATCCTCCAATTCATCGAACGCCCGGTGGAACGTCACCTCCAGAGCGTCGACATGCGGCAGCAGCCGCTCCAATGCCCGCTCATCCACGCGACCGTCCGCCGTAATTGCCCCTAGCACAGCACCGGCAGCGCCACTGTCAGCGAGCGCCTCCAGCTCATAGGCCATCGTATCCAGGTCGTGTGCCGAGTAAATAAACGAACGGCTATGAGGCCGTACCATCACATTGACAGGTATGCTCACCGCTCTCGCTACTTGGCGGACAAGTCCGATGCCCGGTGTCAGTCCTCCCTCGGTAATCGCCGTAATCAATTCCAGACGATCAGCGCCGCCCTCCTCCGCTGCGAGCGCATCCTCGATGCACGTTGCAATGATTTCCAGCTTCATCGTCGCACCGCCTTTCTATTCGTTGTTGCCAAGCCGACGCGCAGCGTAGTCTGCCAGCAGACGAGCTCCGTACCCGGTGGCTCCTGCTTCCGCATACCCGGTATCCTGCTTGTATTGCACTGTGCCTGCCATATCAATATGCGCCCAGCTCATCCCAGGAGCGACAAAACGGCGAATGAACAAGGCTGCAATAATCGCCCCGGCATAAGGAGAGCTGCCTACATTTCGCATATCTGCATACGAGCTGGCCAGCTCCGATTCGTATTCATCCATCAGCGGCATCTGCCATAGCCGCTCTCCATTGCGCTCTCCCACTGCAATCAATTGCTCGGTCACAGGAAGATCACCCCAGATGCCCGCGATGCCCAGTCCCAGAGCTGCGCCGACATTGCCAGTCAAGGTTGCGATATCGATCGCCTCCACAGCTCCCAGTTGGGCAGCATGTAGCAGCGCGTCAGCAATAATAAGCCGGCCCTCGCCATCCGTATTGGCGATCTGCACCGTCATCCCGTTCGGATATGTGACAACACTCGACGGTAGCACGGCCTTGGCATCCGGCACATTGTCAACGATCGGCAGCAGGGCAACCACATTGGCCTGCGCCCGTTCGCGGACGAGGATGTCGAGCGCACCCACCACAGCCGCCGCTCCCCCCATATCCATGCGGGCATCGCTAATATCCCGTCCCGTCTTCACATTCATGCCGCCCATATCAAAGGTAACTCCCTTGCCGACCAGCGCCAGCAGAGGCAAGGAGGGATTGCCCTCATATCGAAGCTCTACCATTGCAGGCCCGTGCATGCTTCCTGCGCCAACCGTCAGGAGACCGTTCATCTGCCGCTCTGCCAGTTCCTCGCCCCGATAGACTCGCACCTGTACTGGCGACTCTGAGGCGTAACGCATGAAATGCTCAGCCACCCTGGTGGCGAAGCTCTGAGGATGAAGCGTATGCGGCGACTCATTGACCAGGTCGCGCGCCAGGCTCGTCCCTTCCGCACGGATGCGTGCTGCATCCAGAGCTGCCTCGACCTGCTCGGTTGACAGCAGCGGCCATAGAGAAGCTTCCAACTGCAAGACCGGCCGAGCAGCATGTGCTGTCAAGCCGCGATGCTGCTGGAATCGATACAGGCCGAGCAGCCACCCCTCCGCCCAGGCCTGCAGCCACGCCTCCTGACTTACCGCTTCCTTGGGCCCTCCTGCCTGATCCGATTGCGGCAGCCAGGCCAGCCGCACGGAAGCGCAGCCCTCACGCTGCACTGCGCGTGCCGCTGTGCCGCCCGCTCGCCGCACCGTCTCCAGCGTCAGCTCGCTGCGCCGCCCCATGCCGATGACAAGCAGATCGGCCTCATGCTCCGTCCGCCCATACAGCCAGGTAGCTTGTCCTGCCTTGCTGCGCACCGTATCCTGCCTGTAAGGGAAGGCTTCCTCCGCATACGCTACATACAACTGCACAGCAGCCTCTTCGCCGCTATCGATCCGAATGTCCATTCGTTATCCCTTCTTTGCTATTATTTGCCGCCCATTACGGCTTCATCATACAGATGGCAAGCAACCTCATGACCCGGCTCCACCTCACGGAACACCGGAGTCGCCGTCTTGCAGACCTCCATACAGGAAGGGCAACGCGTATGGAAGCGGCAGCCTGTAGGCGGATTAACCGGACTTGGCAAGTCGCCTGTCAAGATGATCCGCTCCCGCTTTAGCGAAGGGTCTGGAATGGGCACTGAGGAGAGCAGCGCCTGCGTATAAGGGTGAAGGGGGCGGTCATACAAGGTATCCTTGTCCGCGGTCTCCACGAGCGAGCCCAGATACATCACGCCGATCCGGTCACTAATATGCTCCACGACACTCAAGTCATGGGAGATGAACAGGTAAGTCAGCCCGTACTCCTCCTGCAGATCCTGCAGCAGATTCAACACCTGGGATTGAATCGATACATCCAATGCCGAGACGGGCTCATCAGCGACGATCAAGCTTGGGCGTACCGACAGCGCACGGGCAATACCGATCCGCTGGCGCTGCCCTCCGCTGAATTCATGCGGGAACCGCTCAGCGTGCATGCTGCTCAGGCCCACTGTTTCCAGCAGCTCATGTGCCAGCTTGTCGCGCTCGCCCGGCGTCAGCTTCGTATGGATCAAGAGCGGCTCCGCCACCAGGTCCTTCACCTTCATGCGTGGATTCAAGGAGGCATACGGATCCTGAAATACCATCTGCATATGCTTGCGCAGCGGACGCATTCTCGATTCGGGCAGATCACTGATCCTGCTGCCCTCGAACCATACCTCGCCTTCCGTCGGCTGGAGCAGCCTGGTCACCAGCCTCCCGGTCGTCGACTTGCCGCAGCCACTCTCTCCAACCAGACTGAACGTCTCGCCCTTGCGAATGGCAAAGCTGATTCCGTCCACCGCACGCAGATATTTCTTTTGTCCAAGAAAGCCCTTCTTGATCTCAAAGGATTTCTTCAGATTCTTCACTTCAATTAAAGGCTGTTCGTTCATCCTTCCCCTCCTCCTTCCACCTGGGGCTCCTGCGTCAGAAAGCAACGGCTGCTGCGGTCGCTCCGCCCATTCACAGCCACCAGCTCCGGCTCCTGCACATGACACTGCTCCATCGCAAATTGGCAGCGGGGCGCAAACTTGCAGCCCGCAGGCATCTGCGACAAGTCTGGCACATTGCCCTTGATCGAATCCAGACGGCGCACCTTATGGCGCAGCTTGGGCACGGATTGAATCAGCCCCTTCGTATACGGATGCTGCGGATCGGCAAACAGCTCCCGCACCGGCGCCTCCTCCACGACACGCCCGGCATACATAACCACGACGCGATCACACAGCTCGGCTACAACACCCAGGTCATGCGTGATGAGCAGCATCCCCATGTCCTGCTCCTCCTTCAGCCGCTTCATCAGATCCAGAATCTGCGCCTGAATCGTCACATCGAGCGCTGTCGTCGGCTCATCGGCAATGAGCAGCTTCGGGCTGCATGACATCGCCATCGCGATCATGACCCGCTGCCTCATACCGCCGGATAACTGATGCGGGTAATCGTGAATAACCTCCTCTGCACGCGGAATACCGACGAGGCGCAGCATATGAATCGCATGCTCGCGCGCTTGCTTGCGCCCGTACCCCAGGTGAATACGGATCGGCTCCTCCAGTTGCTTGCCGATTCGCAGCACCGGGTTGAGCGAGGTCATCGGCTCCTGGAAGATCATCGCCATATCATTGCCTCGAATTCGGCGCATCTCCGTATCGCCAAGCGTGGTCAGGTCTGTACCCTCGAAGCGAACCGAGCCGCCGGCAATCCGCCCTGGCGTATCCTTGAGCAGCCGCATGATCGACAGAGAGGTTACACTCTTGCCGCAGCCTGATTCGCCGACCAGCCCGAGCACCTCGCCTTTTTTGATATGAAAATCCACCCCGGAAACCGCCATAATCCGGCCGCCTCCGCGCTTGAATTCTGTCTTGAGTCCCTGCACCTCCAGCAAATGTTGAGCCATGCCGCTTCCCTCCTTATGGTTTGATCTTCGGATCGAGCGCATCCCGCAGGCCGTCCCCAACCAGATTGAACGCCAGCACCGCCAGGAAAATCGTCAAGCCCGGAAAATACACAATATGTGGAGCAATGCTCAAATAATCGCGTCCCATGCTCAGCATCGCGCCCCAGTCCGGCTCGGACGTCTTGGCGCCCATGCCGAGAAAGCTCAGTGAGGCAGCCGCCAGAATGGCGCCGCCGATACGCATCGAGATGTTGACGATGATGCTGGATACGGTCTCAGGGAAGATATGCCGCCAGATGATGCGGCCGTTCCCCGCGCCCATCGAGCGAGCTGCCTCAACGAATAGCGTCTCCTTCGCGGAGAGTGTCACACTGCGAATGATCCGCGCGAAGGAAGGGGTGCCGAATACCGCCACCGCGATGACGACATTGATCAGTCCCGGGCCCAGAATCGCTACAATGCCGATCGCCAGCAGCAGGTCAGGGAAGGAGAACAGCACGTCGCTGCCTCTCATAATGAGACGATCCAGCCAGCCGCCATAATAACCGCTCAGCAGACCCAGCACCGTACCTAACACGGCCGCGATCAGCACCGCACTCAGGCTGACAGCAAGCGTCAGGCGCGTCCCTTCGATCAGACGACTCAAAATATCGCGTCCGTATTCATCTGTACCCGCCCAGTGGGCGCGGGATGGCCCCTCCATCAGGGCATCGTAGTCCGGCGCTTGCGGATCATATGGCATCATCATCGGACCGAAGATCGCGATGATGAACAGCAGTAAAATAAAGCAGGCGGCCGCCATCGCCAGCCACTGCCGGCTGAATGTATGGAAGAAGGCTCTCACCCGGCTATTGCTGCCGCTTCCCCCACGGGATGCCGCTACCGAGGGCGGAGCTCCTTCTGCTGTGGAATGATTGCTCATGGTATTACCTCCTATAGCCTTCTAATTGCCTCCTGCACAAATGTTAGGAATATCGAATCTTCGGATTAATGACACCGTACAGCAGATCGACGATCAGATTGATCAGGATGAACTGGGTGGCGAACAGCAGCAGCAGCGCCTGAATGACCGTATAGTCGCGGAACAGAATCGAATCCACCAGCAGCCTGCCAATGCCCGGGATGCTGAATACGGTCTCGACCATGACAGAGCCTCCCAGCAAAAATCCGAACTGCAGCCCCGCTACCGTCACGACCTGAATCAGTGAATTGCGCAGCGCATGACTGCCGACGACAACAAATTCACGCAGCCCCTTGGCTCGTCCGGTACGGATATAGTCTTCACGCAGCGTCTCCAGCATGGAAGACCGGGAATAACGGGCCAGCATCGACATGATGCCGGCACCCAATGTAATGGATGGGAGAATATACGACTTCCATGAATCCACGCCCCCTGTCGGAAACCAGCCCAGCTCGACTGAGAAAATCTGAATCAGCACCAGCCCGAGCCAAAATCCAGGGATCGACATACCGGAGATCGCTGTCAGCGTTCCGGCATAATCCGGCCATCGATTGCGGTATACAGCGGAGATGACGCCAATGGTCAACCCGAGCACCGTTGCCCAGACCATACTGAGCAATGTCAGCCAGATCGTTGGCATAAGCCGACTGGAGAGCATCTCTGTCACCGGCAAGCCGGAACGGATCGACTGTCCCATATCGCCGCGGAGCAAGTCCCCCATATAGTTGAAATACTGCTGCCAGATCGGGAGATTGAGCCCGAGCTGCTCTCGAATGCCTTCAATCTCCTCCAGCGTGGCGTCCTTACCGGCAAGCAGACGCGCCGGGTCTCCTGGTATAAGATGAATGAACAAAAAAACCAGCACCGATACAACCAATAATAGCGGGATGACGCCAAGCAACCGTTGCAAAGCATATCTGCCCAACTTCATCTGCCTCCTTCCACTATAGCAAGTATAAGGAAGGCCGCTCCCTTGCAGCGAAGCGGCCTTCCCCATCAAATTCGATACCTGTCTAGAGCTTTAAAGCTCTCTTATTTCACCTCAGCATAGCGGACATTGAGCGAGCCGTCCGGGAACACCTTGGCGCCATCCAGATAGCTTCTGTTGCCATAGACAATCTGATCGACGCCCATGAATGCCCATGGCGCTTCCTTCCAGATCGTCTGTTGAATATCGGCATAGATCGCCTTCGCTTGAGCCGGGTCGGTCGATTTGTTAGCTGCCGCAATCCAGCCGTCTACATTATCATTTTTGTAGTAAGCGGTATTGGAGCCTGCAGGCGGCCACATCTCGCTGCTGAACAAGCCCCTTGTTGCGCCATCCGCATCGCCGGAGGATGGCGACCAGCTTACATACCACATTTGAATCTTCGCTTCCTCAGGCGTCTTGGCCGAGTTGATCTGCTCGGACAGCGTGCCGCCCTCCAACGATTTCACATCGACCTTGATGCCCACCTGTGCGAGCTGCTGTTGCAGGAACTGCATGCCCTTGATCGTCTCCGAATCGTTCTCGCCCCATACCTCGGTCTCGAATCCATCCGCGTATCCCGCTTCTGCGAGCAGCGACTTGGCTTTCTCCAGATCAAAATCATAGCCTGTCTGCTGAGCATAATATTGCGTCTTAGGCGACATCGTCGAATCCAGCTTCACACCCAGACCGGATTTGACAACCTTAATATAGGCTTCCTTATTAATCGCATAGTTGATCGCTTGACGGACACGCACATCATCAAACGGCTTCTTCATCGTGTTCAGTGTGACATAGCGTACAATCGTGGAATCCACCTTATTGATCGCGATTCCTTCTTGACCTTCTACATCAGCAACCTGCTCGGTCGGCATCGGGTAGATGAAGTCGGCCTCGCCTGTTTTGAGCATCGCGATCCGCGAGCCGTTCTCCGGCACCGGACGGAAGGTTACACTGTCCACCTTAGGCAAGCCAGCTTCCCAGTAATTCGGGTTCTTCGCCACGACCAGACGGTCGCCTTGCACCCATTCCTTGAACTGGTACGGTCCGGTACCTACCGGGCTCTTCACAATATCCTGGCCCTTCTCCGCAAGCGCCTTCGGACTGATCATGCCAGCCATAGCCACCTTATTCAAGAAGGCGTTATACGGCTCGGTGAGCGTGAAGACAACGGTCGACGGATCAGGCGTCTCCACCTTAGCGACCTTCAGGAAGCTTTTGCGCAGGCGCAGATTGTTCGCCTCGTCCTGAATACGGGCGATATTAGCCGCTACAGCCTCGGAATTAAAATCGGTGCCATCATGGAACTTCACGTCCTTGCGCAAGGTGAAGGTGTATACCAGCCCATCCTCGCTGATGCTGTAGTCTGTAGCCAGCACCGGGATCACATTCATATTTTCATCAAAGCCCATCAAGCCCTCATACATTGTTCTGGCACCGCTAATCGAGTTGGTGTCGCTCGCATTATGCGGGTCCAGCGTGATGAAGTTCGCATTGACTGCAACAACAATATCCTTGTTATTTTTGGATACGGTCTGCGCAGGCTTCTTATCTCCGTCAGCCTTGTCCCCTGTTCCTGTACTGCTGCCTCCGCCCGTATTGCCGCCAGAGCAACCTGCCACTAGCGAGATGATGAGCACCAGCGCAAGCAAAGACCACCATTTACCTTTCGCTTCCATTCTCTCCACTCCTCTATGCCTGAAATTGGATGTATGAATAACTTTCGCCTACCCGAGTGGAGCAAACGAAAGAGCATTCCGATTGTCGCAAGAATTGTCGCCAGAGCTTACACTTCCCAGGCAAATACCGCCCGCCGCTCGCCGACCAGCTCGCCGCCATCATTGACAATACCGTTAGGCGCAAGCGTATACAGCCGCTTAATCGTCTCCGTATTGCTATAGCCGATCCGCTCCAATATCGATGCGATCACGCACGGCCATACATGCTCGGCCCCGTCAGATACCTTGAGCGAGATGCCCAGCCGCTCCTTGCGCAGCCCGATGCCATAGACGCCCTTGGCTCCGCCCTTGGCGACCAGATTGCTGTCCTTCAGCAGTGCAGAGCAGACAAACTGGCGGTCAGCAATCATATCCGGGTGTTCATTCATGAGCCTGCCGATTCGCTCAGCCGCGCCGCCAAGCTCGGCATCTGCAATCTTGTCCGGGCAGGCCAGCTTCATGTAAGCATAGGCGATCTTGTGCAATGGAAGTGCGAAGACCGGCAAGCCGCAGCCATCTGTTCCGTATGGAATCGAAGCCTGCGGCACCTCGGCGATCAACGCGACCGCCGCCGCAATCTCCTGCTGAACCGGATGCGCCAGCTCATAGTACGTGCTCTCATCCCAGCCCAGATGCTTGCAGAGGCCGAGCAGACCCGCATGTTTGCCCGAGCAATTGTGGAAGATGCGCCGCTTCGCCTCATGATCGCGATGGCGCTGTGCCTTCGCCTCCTCATTCAGCGGATAGGTGGAACAACAGCGCAACTGCTCTTCATCCAGTCCCATCTTGCGATACATCGATTCCAGCGCCTCGATATGATACGCCTCGCCGCGGTGGGAGGCTGCCAGAAGCGCCGTCTCCTCCCCGCTCAGTCCATACCGCTCATCAATCCGCCGCTTCATAGCCGGCAGCGCCTGGAACGGCTTCGCCGCCGAGCGCAGATAGGTCATATGCTGCGGATTGCCAGCCTTGTGAAGAACGTTCCCCCGCTCATCGACGACCGTTACAGCGCCATAGTGTACATTCTCCAAAACACCGCCCCGATATTCTTCCACCAATGGTACAAAATTCATCTCGAACGCCTCCTATTCCAACGTAAAATATCGATCCTGCGCCAGTAGTCCTGACCCGATCATCACGCCGCCCTCGTTCAGCAAGGAACGGTGGAAGGTGAAGGAGCCGCCCAGTGGCTCCCATACATAACGAGATAAATAATGCTGCTCGATCTCGTCATAGATGAATGGAAATTTCTCCACCAGCTCACCGCTCAGAATGACACTGTCCGGGTTGTACATGCAGACGACATTGTTAACGGTAATCGCCATATACATCAGTGCTCGATTAATAAGATGAACCGCCCAGTTCTCCCCTGCATCGCGTGCTGCGAACAGCTCCTCGATGGAAGAGCTTGGACGAATTCGGCTAGCCTCCAGCAACAGCGAGTTGATACTAATGTAGGTTTGCAGACAGCCCGCCTTGCCGCATTCGCACATCATGCCGCTGGGATCTACCGTTGTGTGGCCGATCTCGCCTGCACTGTTGCCTGCTCCGCGGTAGATTTCCCCGCCCAGGATGACGGCCGAGCCGACACCATGCCCGAAGCCCAGCAGCGCCGTGCGGGTGGCACCGACCGCAGCGCCATGGCGATGCTCGGCAAGCGCCCTGACCTTCAGCTCATTGTCCACCGCCACCTCAAGACCCGTCAGCTCGCGCAATCGCTCTGCCAGCCGTACCTGCTTCCATGCCAGCTGCACCGAGAAGATGACGATCCCCTGCTCATTATCGACGATGCCAGGCAGTCCGACCCCCATCCCGGTAATGCGTTCCCGGTCAATGTTCTCTTGCCCGATCAGCTCGCTCAATGCGCCCTGAATGAACTGCATCGTCGTCTCTGCTGCCTCATCGGGGATACGTGGATATTTGCGGCTGCATACTAGCTTGCCCTGTAGATCGACAATACCGATACTTACGACCGTCCGATCCAGCTCGATCCCTACAGATAGCACCGAGCTGTCCACAATGCCGAGCAGCGTGGACTTCCTGCCCAGCCCGGCTGACACTTGGTCAGAGGCTTGCAGGTAGCCCTGCTCTGTCAATTCGCCAACGATCCGACTGACCGTTGTCGGACTCATGCCTGTCTGCTGGGCAATCGCTGTACGTGAGATCGGATGCTGCCGTTTGATGATCTCAAATACCGTTCGCTTGTTTTGCCTCTTCATAAAGTCCTGATCATGTTTTTTCACAGGCACTTCTCCTATTATTTTCTTCATTGGAATAATTAAAGCATAAATATCACGAAAATCAATAAAAATTGTGATAAATATCCGTTTACCCTTCTATAATTCAATTAGTTTCTCCAGTGATGGTATTAATAATAAACCCGTTTCGATCCTATGTCAATATAATTGACATCAAAAAATTTTACCCCATGTAAATGGCTTTGGCGACCTTGGCAGAAGGCTCCATACGTGCCTGCTCTATCAAGGCTCCGTCCTGCTTCCAGCCAGGTACTATGAACTGGACCGTGAAAACACCAAATAGCCCTAGCTCCTGTTACATAGCTAAGGCTCTTGGCATGTGGACATTCTAAGCGGGATGCTCTATCTCTGGAGCAGACGATTACGTTGCTTACTGCAATCGCGGTACGTCTTGGGTGTCATCTGCTCATGCTTCTTGAAGATTTTGATGAAATAGCTCGTCGTCTGGTAGCCGATCTGCTCGGATATATCATCCAGGCTCAGCGTAGAGTGAACCAGCAGCTCCTTGGCTTTCTTCATCCGATATTCCGTCACATAATCAATAAAGTTAATACCCAGCTCTTCCTTGAAGAGCACACTGAAATAACTCGAATTCAAATGGACATGAGCCGCTACCTCCTTGATCGGGAGGGCTTCATGAATATGCTCGTGAATGTAGCGGATCGCCTTGGCGACTGACGGGTTGTCCGGCTCATCTGGGTGAGGCTGAAGCTGCAATGGTTCCTCGGAGCTGCTATCCTGCCTCGCCCGACTATTGGCCGCTGTCTGCTCAGTATGCAGAGCAGACAGCGCCTTCTCCACCGCCTCCACCAGTTGATCCTGCTGCACAGGCTTGAGCAGGTAGTCAACGACACCCAGACGCAGCGCGCTCTGGGCATACTCGAATTCGGCGAAGCCCGTCAGCATAATGCACCGGATCGGATTATGATCCGCCCGGACAGCCTCAAGGAGTTGAATGCCATCCATGACCGGCATCCGAATGTCAGTGAGCAGAAGATCATACGGCTGCGAGCGCAATCGCTCCAGCGCCTGTGCCCCATTCTCAGCACTATCGATCACCGCCCCGTCGCCTCCCCACTCCTGCAGCGTGTAGCTTACGCCAAAGCGTGCATTGGGCTCGTCATCTACCACCAGAATGGCCGGGTGCTTCATTAGTCCATCCCTCCTCTGCCGCAATCACGAGCTTCACTATCGTTCCCTTGCCCGGAGTGCTCTCCAGCTCCAGCCCATATCGCTCGCCATATTGCAGTTGTACCAGCTTGTGCACATTATATAAGCCGATGCCTCCGCTGCTTACTGCCAGCTCCTCCCGCGTCTCCTGACGCAATCGCTTGTTGATCATCTGCAGATGCTCCTCACTCATGCCCACACCGTTATCCGTTATGCTGACTGTCAGCATCCCCTGATGAACGTCGGCGCGAACCGTCACCATCCCTCCCTGATCCAGCGGCTCGATGCCATGCACGATCGCATTTTCAACCAACGGCTGAATCGTCAGCTTAGGGATGCGGCATGCAGCCGCCTCTGGCATAACCTCAATCTCCACCTGCAGCCGGTCATGCCAACGCAGCTTCATCAGATCGACATACCGTCGAACTTGTCCGATCTCCTCCGCCAATGTCACGAATCCGTCCCCGCCTCCATGAGAATGAATGGTGTACCGGAACAGATCCGCCAGGCGGATGATGGAATGCGACAGCTCCTTCTCACCCTTGCGGATATGGGCCCAGTAGATAGAATCGAGCGTGTTGAACAGAAAATGCGGATTAAGCTGAGAATGGAGCGCTGTAATCTCGCTCTTGCTCTTCAGCAGCTCGATTTCATAGACAGAACGAATCAGGTGATTCATCTGCCTCACCATCTGGTTGTATTTCGTATTCAATTGATTTGCTTCGCGATTGAAATACCCCTCCGGATTTTCCTTCAGCGTCCCTTCCTTACCCTGCTGCATGACGCGCGTCAGCTTCTTGAGCGGATGGGTAATGAACAGCGATAACGAATAGGAGAGCACGGCGAACAGTAGTACGCACCCGAGAGTTGCCCATAACATGACGGTCTGAATAAGTCGAAAATCTTCGGTGACGTTCTTTTTGGGGAGCCAGATCTCCAGCCGCCACTTCGTCTCCTGGATCGTATGACTCACTGCCATATAATCACGCGTCTTCTCCCGCTCATCGAGCAGTCCCTGCACACCGTCTCCCTCTGCCGAGATCAACTGGTTCTGCTCATCAAACAGATACATGATGCTGCCCTTCAGCCGTTCCACATCCCGCTCGCCGCCAATAAAATCCACCAACGACGGCTTCACCCGAATCAGCAAGTAGCCCCCCTTGGCATACTCCTGCTTCTCCAGCTTGATCTGGCGCAGCGCCAGCAAAAATTCCGGGTGCTGCGGATCACGCGCCATCCAGACCAGTGCGCCCGCCCGCAAGCTCTCGTCCGCTTTGGCGACCATCTCCGGGTCAACCCGCTCGCCAATCGCCCGATCCACAATCGGATAGATGCTGGAGCGCAGCGAGAACAGCTCCATATCCTGGATCGTCTCGGAATAGACGGTCTTATCAACCATAATCCGGCGAATCTTCATCCGCTCCTCATAGGAGGCTTCACCGCCGGACAGGTCCTGCAGCAGCCGCTCCTGGATACGATCATCCATCGCCAGTTGCAGGCTCAGGACATTAATCTCGCTTAATAGCGATTCGAGGCGCCCGCCCATCTGAACCGCAATCTCATCGGCAAATTCGGCCACATTCTTCTTCTGCACGCCCGCCAACAGCACATACAGGCTGCCTATGGTCACGAGCAGCACGACCACCATCGCCAGAGTGAAGCCGACAAATATTTGCCCTCTTGTCTGATCCAGTCCCAATCGCTTGAGCAGGCGCATCCCGACATCATCCCTTAGCTACATCTTGTTTGTCTGGGTAAATCATAATTTTAATGCTCGTATCCTTCTGCGTGCGGGCCATCTCAACCGCTTCCTTGATGTCCTCCAGCGCAAAGCGATGCGTGATGACCTGCTCGACATCCAGCTTGCCGCCAGCGAGCGCCTGTACGGCAGCCGGATACGTATTGGCATAACGGAACAAGCCGAAAACATCCAGCTCCGAATCAATCAGGTGATTAATATTGACCGGGAGATCATCCTTGGCCGGCATGCCGACCAGCACCACACGTCCCCCGCGGCGCACCGTTGTAATAGCGTCGCTGATTGCCCGCCCATTGCCTGAGGTCTCGACCAGCACATCTGCGCCATGGCCTGCTGTCGCCTCAGCCAGCTTCTGCTTCACATCCTCGCTGCTCGGATCAAACACAGCGGTTACACCCATTTTGAGCGCCAGCTCACGCCGGAACGGCACCACATCTGTCGCATAAATTTCGCTTACGCCGTACATTTTCGCAGCCTGTACCGCCAGCAGGCCGATCGGCCCCAGCCCGGTTACCAGCACGCGGTCTGCAGGCGTTACCCGGCCGCGGTTCATCGCATGAATGCCCACGGAGAACGGCTCAATCAACGCGCCCTCCTCAAAGCTCATCGCTTCCGGCAGCTTGAATACAAAGTCACTGCGGATCGTGACATATTCCGCCCATGCCCCGTCTACTGGAGGCGTCGCCATGAACACCACATCCGGGCACAGATTGTATCGACCGGACTTGCAATAATCACAGCGTCCGCAGGTGACGCCCGGCTCCACTGCCACTCGATCTCCGACAGCAACATGGCTGACATCCGAGCCGACCTCAACGATAACACCGGACAGCTCATGACCTAGGATGATCGGCGCCTCTACAACATAACGACCGATGCGGCCATGCTCGTAATAATGCACGTCTGACCCGCAGATACCGATGCAATGAACCTTCAGCAGCACCTCGTCCGCCTTGGGCACCGGGATCGGCACCTGCTTCACTTCGATGTCCAAGGGGCGGTTCAGCACCGCTGCTTGCATTGTTTTTTCGCTCATGTTATTCTCTCCCTTTTGCTTACTATTATTGTGCGGATTGCTCCAGCTCGCGGTAGGTGAAGTAGGCAAAATCAGCCGGCTTGCGCGTACCGCTCAAATCCTGGGCGCAGACGCCAATGAAGGCTCCTGTAAACCCTTGATCGATCAGATAACCATCGATGACGGTCTCCGCGTTCTCATCAGAGATTTTCCCCGCGTCCAGCACCGGCCCGATCGCTGTCCAGTCCACGCCATCCCTGGAATAATAAAAGGACAGCCTCTCATGATCTGCCTGGAGCTTGAGATGCACCTGCTCCCAGCCTTCAACCGATACGCCTTGCTCCAGCGGTTCGTCATAGATGCCGCGGTCGCTCGTCATTATCGTCAGATAACGACCCTGCTCCTCATCGCGCGTAATATGCAGATAATAATAATTCTTGTTGTTATAGTAATAGATAAGACCCGCCATCTGCTGATAATGCAGCGGCTCGAATTCAACTGCTGTCTGCGCCTCCACCGTGAACGATTGTTGGCGACGAGCCAACAGACTCTGATGGAAGGCCGAGTATAGCGACTGCCCGCCCAGCAAGCGCAGATAGCCCGGACGAGCGGTGAGCGACGCCCACTCCTCGCTCACCGGCTGGCGCAGCGAGGCCAGATGCAGGCTTAGCCCATCTGGGCCGAACAGCTCCGCTGCAGGCTCCTCGAAGGGATGCTCCGGCAGATCAGGCCCCTGCACGGTGACATACGGGCTGTTGCCGCCGTCCACCAGTCGAAGCCAGCCATCCTCTGTCCACGCTACCCGTTGCAGCGCTGTCTCTCTACCCAGATTGCACTGCATAGACGGACGCAGCGGACGTCCACACAGATGAGCAATATACCACTCGCCGTTCTGCGTCTCAACCAGACTTGCATGACCCGCACGCTGAAGGGCCAGCTCCGGCTTACCGGCAGAGGTGACGAGCGGCCCTTGCGGATCAGCCTCATATGGCCCCAGCAGTGAAGCAGAGCGCGCCACAGTCGCCGCATGACCAAAGCGGGTGCCGCCCTCCGCTGTAATCAGGTAATAGTAGCCGCCATGCTCATAGAGATGCGGCCCTTCCGTCAGGCCAAGCTCCGTGCCGCGGAACAGGTTATGGATCGGCCCAACGAGCCGCTGCTCCTCCACCGAGTATTCCTGCATAATAATCCCGCCGAACGGATTTTTGCCCTTGCGGTGATCCCACATCAGATTCAGCAGCCACTTCTTGCCATCCGATGCATGGAACAGGGACGGATCAAAGCCACTGCTGTTCAGATAGATCGGCTCCGACCATGGCCCATGGATGTCGGTCGCCGTCACCATGTAATTCGGCGTATCCTTGAACGGACCCAGATGACTCTTCACATCGGTGTAGATCAAGTAAAATACACCGTCAGCATAGCTGAGGCACGGCGCCCAGATGCCTCCGGAGTCTGGATTGCCCAGCATATTCAGTTGGCTGCTCCGCTGCAGCGGATGGCCGATCAACTGCCAGTTCTTCAAGTCACGAGAATGATGAATCTGCACGCCTGGAAACCACTCAAAGGTCGATGTGGCGATATAAAAATCCTCCCCGACCCTCACAATGGAGGGGTCGGGGTTGAAGCCGCGCAGGATGGGATTTGTAATGATAGACAAGGTGCATCCTCCTTACACAGACATGTTGTTATTTAATTGCAGCGAGAATCGACGGGATATCGGCATCCTTCTTGCCGACGATGGCGCCTACAGCATTCAGGAACTGCTCGGCCCGCTTGGCATCCAGCGCCTGATCATAGTAGCCGAAGAAGCCCTCCAGATTTTTGCTAATGTAGTCGTCATAACGGAACGCCAGCGGATGCATGTTGGCTTCGTCCAGCCCTGGGTTTTTCATCGGGCTGATGTTGGCGCCTTCATTGATCTCCTTGCGCTGCTCGGGGCTGGTCAGGAAGCGCACGACCTTGTAGGCGGCATCCTGGTTCGTTTTGGACGAGATGGCCATCCCCGCGCCGAAGCCGCCATGGTATACGTTGACGCTGCCTGCTCCGCCTTCAACAACCGGGAATGGCACGAAATCAACCTTCTCCGCGAAGTCGTCGCCCAGGAACGATTCCATCGCCCATTCGCCCTGCAGATACATGGCCGCGCGTTCATTCGTGAATAACGCTTCTGCGGCTGCATAATCAAGACCCAGGAATCCATTCACAAAGCCCTTGTGGTCGACAGCCATTTCCTTGAACATCTGACCCGCCTTAACGAAGGAATCCGCTGCGAAATCGCTTTCGCCTGCCTTCGCCTTCTCGAACGGCTCCGTGCCGCCTACGCGCTCTGCAAAGTACGAGAACCAGTGCAGAAGCGGCCAACGCTCCTTGCCAGCTACGGTAATCGGTGTCACATTGTTGGCATTCAGCTTGTCCACGACCTGCAGCAGCTCATTGTAGGTTGTCGGAGGCGTCAGGTTATTCTGCTGAAAAATTTCTTTATTATACCACAGGGATACGCCGCTGAACAGTACCGGCACGCCATACGTCTTGCCATCATAGGTGAAGGTCTCTAGTCCCCCCGATAGTACATTATCCTTGAACTCCGCATCCTTGTCCAGATAGGAGGTGAGATCGCCTAGCAGTCCGTTGGCAACCAGCGTGTCAAAGGTTTCGCCGCTCCAATAGGTTACAATGTCCGGCAACTGATTGCCTGCGATCGCCACCTTCATCTTGGTCTTCAGCGCCTCATCCTCGAAAAACTCGGCCTTCACCTGAACGTCCTTGTTGTCACGGTTGAATTCCGCCAGTGATTTCTCGATAATGGAACGGTTGCGCGTCTCCATGCTCCACATGGTCAGTTGGGTGACATTTCCATCCCCGCCAGCCGTATTTTCTTTACCTGCGCCTGTATTAGCGCCTGTGTTGCCATTTGAGCTGCTGCTTGGGCTGCCACAGCCTGCCACAGCTACCATTGCGAATGCCAGTAGTGCGATTGCCATCTTCTTCATGATGTAATCTCCCCTTTAGTTGAGTTCTATGCTCTATTTATGAATAAGCTGCGCGCCAGACTAGCAGCCGCTTCCCGCAGGGCTGCGCCGCAATTCTTCCCCAAAAAGCGCGCTGCTGTATCACCATTTCTCACGTTGTACAACGATCCTCATGTCTTATAACCATAGCCGCTTCCTCGACAGCTTATCCTTTGACCGACCCTGCCACAACACCCTTATGCACATATTTTTGCAAGAACGAATACATGATGATGATCGGTGTGGTCGTGATGACCAGCGCTGCGCTGATCAGCGAGTAGTCCGCGCTGAAGTTGCCCTTGAACATCATCAGACCGAGCGGCAAGGTTTTGAGCGCATCCTGCGACACCATAATCAGCGGGAATATAAAGTCGTTCATGATGTTGAAGAAGGATAGAATCGTTACCGTCGCCAGCACCGGCTTCGCCAGCGGAAAATAAATATAGAAGAACGTCTTGTAAATGTTGCAGCCGTCCACCAGCGCTGCTTCCTCCAGCTCTTTGGGCACTTCACTGAAGAACCCATAGGCAAGAAAGACGGCTATCGGCAGATTGAAGCCGATGTACGGGAAGAACAGTGCCCAGAAGGTATCGTAGATGCCTAACTGATTGGCAAGGGTGAACAGCGGGATCAGCGTGCTGTGCACCGGGATCATCATCCCGAGCAAAAACATGCCTAGCAGCAGCTTGGAGCCCTTGAACGAGCGCGTTGCCAGATAGAAGCCGATTAGCGTTGATACCGCCAGCAAGCCGACAACCGAGAAGAAGGTAATGTACAAGCTGTTGAACAGGTAGCTGCTAATCCCCTCATTCCAGGCGTTGACGAAGTTCTCGAACCGCCATTGCGTCGGCAGTCCCCATGGATCTGCGAAATATTCCTTATTACTCTTGAACGACGAGATCAGCATCCATACGAACGGATAACCGGTCAGCACAAGATGAACCAACAAAATCAAGTAGATGACGATGCGGCTGACCAGCTTGCCTCGCAGCAGACTGAACCGCGCCCACACACTTTCTGCCGCTCCAGGTTGGAGCTGCGCTTGAGAACTGCTCACAGCGATTCTCCTTTCTTATTGGAATTTGGCGCTTCCCTTGCCCAGCACCTTCGTAATGACAAGCGCCAACACCAGGCCAAACAGCAGCAGGAAGGTGGAGATGGTACTGCCATAGCCGTAGTCCATTAACTTGAAGGCATTGCTCATCATATAGCTGGCAAGCACCTCGCTCGAATGATTCGGGCCTCCGCTTGTCATAATGTAGATCAGATCAAAATACTTCAGCGAGTTAATCACACAATTCAGCACCGTGAACGTGATGGCCGGCCAGATGAGTGGAATTTGAATCTTGAAGAAGATTCTCCATTCCCCCGCTCCTTCGACCCGGGCTGATTCAAGCACTTCGTCCGAAATGTTCTGCAAGGCCGCAAAGTAGACCACAATGTAAAAGCCGATAAACTGCCACGCCACCACAGCGATTACCGATAACAGCGCTGTCTTTTCATCGCCTAGCCAGGCATGTGTCCAGCTCTCCAGACCGAGCTGAATAAGCAGATTGTTCAGCAAGCCGAAGTTCGGATCATAGATTTGCCCCCAGAGAATGCCCAGCACCGCAGTCGACAGCATGACGGGTGTGAAGTAAACCGTTTTCAAAAGATTTGATCCCCGAAGTCCGATACTAAGCAGCACAGCAAGCAGCAAGCCGACCGGAAGCTGCACGAGCAGTGCGCCCAGCGTCAAGTACAGCGAATTACGCAGTGCTGTCCATACAACCGGGTCCTGCGCCAGCCGAATATAGTTGTCAAGTCCGCCAAATACCTTGGGCGAGATGCCGTCCCATTGAAACAAGCTGTAGTAAACGCTCATCAGAATCGGAATAATAATAACACCAAGGAACACCGCCAAGGCCGGGCCCATGAAGAGCAGCCCTCCAGTAAATCTTCTCAACCCTTTCTCTCTCATCGTATCTCTCCCTATTGCCCTAAGATTGCGCTTTCATCGATGACAGTTCCTATCTTATCAATAAAACAGCGCGTTGATATGGAATAAGGATTGGGAAAAATGATACATCGATTGGGTGATCGCTAAAACGGGCAGCAAAGGGACAGCGCGCAGCTCCTATCGACGCTTGGAGCCGCGCGTGCCGAACTCCTGGATGCGTACCTCCACCTTCACCTTAACCGGCATACGGCTGAAGCGATCCTCCCAGTCATCCTTGACCCGCCGCCATACTGCCGGATGATCGATCGAGAGCCGCTTGCCGAAGCCGACGACATCCACCTTATATTGCTTCTGCGTCTTCTCCAGCGCCCGCTCCGCGAGCTGTCTGATCCGCGCCGCCGTCGCCTGCTCGGCTCGTTCTACGAACGCCTGGTCAAATGAATCTCCTGGATTCGCCCAGTCCTCGCGCAGCTTTCCCTCGCTCTTGATCCTCACCTCAAAGGAAATGCGATCCCCCTCAATAATGGGTACTATATGCCGCTTCATGCGGCGCACCTCATAACCGAGCATGGCTCCGCTTTCCAGCTCTACACCTTCAATGACCCCGTTAAATCGGCGAATGCCCAGCAGGCAATTCAGCCCTGCCGTCTCCAGTTCGCCAAGCCAGCCGACCATCCTGGCCGTGGCTCCCTTCACCACTGCCGCCCCCGACAACTGCGATTCTTCCCGAAGCGCCATCACTCGTTGCAGTACAAAGCTGTGTTGGCCTGTGAGATGCTCAGACAGATTGCCGAGTGTCATCTGAACAGGTGTGCGCAGTGTCTTATGGTAATTTTCCGTCATCTCCCGCAGCTCGATCGCCGGGGTCTGTCCGCTCTTATGCTGCGAGAATATCGGTTCAGACCTCCCCTTGGCAACGACGACCCGAATCGAACGCCTCGTCTCCGTATTGCGCATAAAAAAATTGATGACATTTCTCAGATCCATCTGGCGGGCGACTTGTTCGCCAATCACGATAACGCGCACATGCTCATAGCTCGGAGGACGATCAATGCGGGTTGCAAGCTGGCGGATGTTATCGAAGATGATCGGGCCCTCGCTTGTAATATTCATATATTTTTTCTGCGTCTTGCCGCCACCCTGCTCCGAGAATCCAGTGGGCAGTGCAATCTGATGCGTCATGGAAATTTTCGGCCGTCGTTGTTCGTCATCGCCTCCATCGGAGGGCATATCGAGCCCGATGCCGAGCACGATGCCGGTTTCTTCAATTTCATTGCGATCCCAACAGCCAGACAGCAGCACAGCGTTCATAGTCAGCCAGGCGGCAAGCAGCAGCCAGACTGTGCCGTATTTAAGTGGCTTGCTCATTTCCAATCCTCCTGACAGCAGCCACCGCCAACAGAATGACCGGCAACAGTCCGAACATCAACAGCGAAGCGTAACTGTTATATTCACCCAGCGCAAACACAGCATTCAGATTGTCCGGCAAGACGGCGATGGCAAAAATGATCGGCATCACAACATAAGCCCAGACGCGGAAGTCCTTCCCGTACAACTGCGCAGCACCCAGGCATGCTCCATACTGGTACAGCACATAAGCGGTATACATCGACAGTACCCATAACACGGTAAATAAGGATTCGAATCGCTCGAAGAACCCATCCGGGAGCTCAATGTTCATCGCTACCGACATGGTAGGCCAGGTGACTGTCTTTACCTCCTCCACTGTCAACGAGCCGATCGTCACCAGCACAATCAAGGTATACAGCACCGTAGTCAAGCCGATTCCGGCAAGCACGGCGGGCACAGCCTTGCGGCTCATCTTCATGAAGCCCCCCAGGAAGAGCAGCACCTCAAACCCGCTGTACGATAGAATGGAGGAAGGCATGCCCTGGAACACCGGAAGCAGCCCTTCCCCCAATACCGGACGCACATTATCCAGCTCGAAATCACGGAAGCTAAACACGATCAGCACCATCAGAATACATACAATAATCGGCATGAACAGCTCGATCAGACGGGCGATCGGATTGATGCCGCCTACCGTTAAATAATTGGCCACCAGCATAAACAACACCATCGTCACCATGATCGGTGTCTTGTCGAGCAGATACATGCGAGTGACCTCGCCCATCACCCGCAGCAGATACCCCGCCGAGAACAAATAATAGACAGATACCAGCACCACCACACAGGCTCCAAGCGGTCGACCGATAATATCACCGACATACGCATAGAAGCCCCGCCCCGGAAAGCGCCGGCACAGCAGGCCGACAATCCAGCCAGCCAGCAGCGCCACGAAGCCGCTAAGCAGGACAGATAACCAGCCATCCGGTGTGTTCACCGCCATCGATACACTCTGCGGCAAAATCAGAATGCCGGTGCCGATCATGGCTTTGGATACCATCATCGCCGCCTGGTTGGCGGTTATGGTCTCTGCACTTGGCTTGCGTTGCCCCATTCTCCCAGCCCCCTCGCTATTTCTGTCTCCTGGTGTCTTGCGGACGATTCATTAACGGCCGTTGCTTCATCATGCGGAGCGGAAAGCGCAGAAACAGATCCTTCCACTGCGACGGACGAGCTGGAACGACAGGGGATAGATAGCTGACCCCGAAGCTCTGAAGCCGAGCCAGATGCGCCATAATGAGTATAAAGAACAAAATGACGCCGAAAAGTCCCAGCACCGCTGCCGCCAGCATCATGCCAAACCGCAGCATTCGAATTGCAATCCCGGCCTCGTACTGTGGAAAAGCAAAGGACGATATAGCCGTCAAAGCCACCACGATGACCATAATCGGACTGACAATCGCCGCCTGCACCGCTGCCTGCCCGATGACCAGACCACCGACAATCCCGACTGCCTGGCCGATCGGCTTGGGAAGACGCAAGCCCGCCTCGCGCAATATTTCCAAGGTCACCTCCATAATAAGCGCCTCGACAATAGACGGAAACGGTACGCCTTCTCTCCCGGCAGCAATCGAGATCGCCAGCTTGGTCGGGATAAGCCCATGATTATATGAGATGAGCGCGATATACAGCGAGGGGAGGAACAGTGCAAAGAACGCCGCTGCATAGCGAAGCAGCCGTATAAGCGATGAGGGCATCCAGCGCTCATAATAATCCTCCGACGAGCTCAGCATCATCGTAAAGGTGACGGGCGCTATCAGCACAAACGGCGTCCCATCCGTCAACACCGCAATTCTGCCTTCCAGCAGCGCTGCAGCTACCCGATCCGGCCGCTCTGTCGTCTGAAGCTGCGGGAAGGGCGACATCACATTATCCTCCACCAGTTGCTCGATATAGCCAGATTCCATCACATCATCGATGTCGATCCGAGCCAACCGTGTTCTCATCTCCTCCACCAACGCCATATCGGTTAAGCCCCGGATATAGACCAAGGCCACATCCGTCTTGGAGCGGCGTCCGAGCTTATACGGTTCTAGCACCAGATTCGGGTCTTTAATCCGCCGGCGCAGCAGCGCCGTATTGGTGCGAAACGCCTCCGTGAAGCCTTCTCGCGGCCCCCGCACCACCGTCTCGGATACCGGTTCCTCAATCGAGCGGCTGGGCCAGCCGCAGCTACCGACAATGAGCGCCGTATCTGCGTCCTCCAGCAGAAGCACCGTATTGCCTCCCAGCACCTCCTGAATGCAATCATCCAGCAGCGGCGATTCCTTCAGCTCTGCTACATTCAACAGGGCAGACGTCACCATATGATGGCCGCTTCCAGCACTCTCCGCGCCTGTGCCGCTGCCTTCTGCCCCTTCCTGACTATTGCCTGTCGAGACCGTCATATTGTTCTCGTCAGTCCCAACTAATGCAGATTCTGCAGCCTTCGCTCTTGATCGTGCCGCACGCGGGGGCTTGCTGTCCTCTCCCGAATGCCCGGCCGTCCCCAATGCCCTGGCCTTGGCCGGCTCAAGCATCATGAGCGGACGCAGCACCAGTTCATTTGCCGTCTGCTTATCAACCAGGCCATCGATATAGATGAGCGCCGCATCCTTGTTAAGACCCGGAATGCGGAACTTGCGGAGGATCACATCAGGACTTTGGCCCATGATGCTTTGAAATGCTAATATATTGTCATGCAGCTTCTCCGATAGCCGCCGCTGCTCATTCGACATCACTCCAGCCCCCGCCCATGTTGTGTTCTTGTTAGTCATTCCCAATTCGCCTAATTTCATCCCACAAGCGTAAACGGCTGTCGCTATCCTGATAGGCAAGGCTTCGTTTCGCGTAGATATAGAAGACCATTTAAGGTGAATTACACTTATTCATCTTATATATCAAGCGTAAACGGCTGTCGCTATCCTGATAGGCAAGGCTTCGTTTCGCGTAGATATAGAAGATTACGCAAAAAAGAACCATCCGGCATTTGTTCCGAATGGTTCTCTCCCCACCTACTCCCCGAGCAGGCTGTTCTTGATGAATTCCAACTGGAATTCTAATGTGAGCGGATCATTGAAGTAAAATTGCTTCGCATCCACCTCATAAACATGGTTCTTCTGTACAGCAGCAATGCCCTTGTAGATCGATGTCTCCTGGAACGAGCTGTCCTCGTCCATATTTTTGCTGAAGATGACATAATCTCCAAAGTAGTCTGGCAGCACCTCGGCCGACAATGCCAGGTAGCCATCCGCCTTCGTCGCCTCCTCAACCGTCTTCGGCATTTTCAGCTTCATTTCTCCATACAGAATTTCGGTGCCACGGGAGTAATTGTAGCCATACACGTATAGCTGCTTATTAAACGTCTCGATGACGGATACGGTCGCGTCATTCCCGATCTTGGCCCGAATCTCCTCTCCAGCTTGCGTCGCACGCGCACGGAAATCGTCCACCCAGGCTCTTGCCTCTTCCTCCTTGCCGAGCAGCTTGCCCACTTCAATCTGTTGGGTCAAGTAGTCCACCTTGCCATACGTATACGTAACTAATGGTGCAATCTGCTCCAGCTTGTCCACATTCGAAATGCCATCCAGACTAATAATGAGGTCCGGCTGCAGCTCCAGTATCTTCTCCAAACTCGCGTCCGATACCGTCTCGACGTCCTTCAACTGGTCAGCAAATCGCGGGTTCGTCTTGGACATCTCATCGACACCGACGAGCGGCACCCCAAGCGCCATCACATGCCCGGTCAGGAAACGTGTCAGTACGATCACCCGCTGTGGATGAGCCGGAACCTTGATCGGTCCGTTCTCCGATTCGTAGATGCGCGTCTGCTCTCCCTCGTCCGGCTGTGCAGCTTCCGTCTGTTCGGCTGCCGTCCCTGTCTTCTCCGCTGCACCGCCCGCTGCTGCAGGCAGGCCGCTGCCCCCGGCTGAGGATGGGTTCTGCTGCGCACCTTGGCCGCAAGCGCCAAGCAGCAGCCCCATCGCGAGCAGCAACGGTAATATCCATGATCTCTTGCTAGTCATCTCTCGTTCTCCCCTTCTTAAATGCACATAGCATGTGTTGCTGTTCATGTTGATGGCATCAAACCTACAGTGCGCCTGTTCCCTCCAGAGCACCCTTCCACCCTATGGCACAACAGGCAGCTTCATCAACAGCTTTTTGATGATGAAAATCATTCGCATTTGGCAAACTCTATTATAAGAATTGCCTGAGGGAGCGACCATAGCTTTTTGTTGGAATAATGGCTTGTACTTTTGTAGGCTTGGGGACGACGGCTTTGCAGAGCTGCGGCATGGCAGCGGTATGGAGACGATATGGCAGCGGTATGGCAGAGGTATGGCAGCAGCCTAGCCCATCCTAGCAGCTCCTGACAGCAGCCTGGTTAGATTACGAGTGATTGATCAGGGCTAGTAGGACTGGTTAGGGCTCGTTAGAGCTCGTTCAGGGCTGCACCGTAGTGAACAGCGCCTCCGCACGCTGCAATTGCAGCCTGATCGATACCGGATTATACGGAATCCAGTCGTCCGGCGCCAGCCAGTGGATGGCATCACTCCTCACCGCAGGATGCTCCTGCCAGGACAAGGTGTCGAACAACGCTTCCGCATGGGCGGTGCTGCCCTTGCTGTCAGGAATGACGATAATGAGCAACCGATCGGCTGCATGCTCCGGCGCCATAAGCTGCTCCGGCTCCACCGCAATAGAATGAAATTGATCGCCATACCGCTCCAGCTCGCGACCAACGCTGACAGGAGGACGAAGGCCGAGCGAACGATACATCACATATCCCGCATTACGCGCGCCATAGAGCAGCAGTCGGCCAGGCTTCACGACGAGGATCGCTATCGTCTCCCGCTGCACCGTGTGCTGATGCAGCCGTTCTCTGGCTGCCTGCTCCTCCGCTGCAAACGACGCCAGCCATTGCTCTGCCTGAGGGCTGCGTTGCACGGCGCGGGCAATCATGCGCAGATGCTCCTTCCAGCCAAGCGCCATCCACGGAATCTCGATGACGGGAGCCGCTACCCTAAGCTGCTCTGGCTGCAGCCCATATTCGTGCAGATGCTCGGGCGAAGCGATCAGCAGCCCTGCTTCACTCTCCAGAAGCTGACGCCGCAGTTGCTCCACTGTGCCGCGCACATCAATGAACCGCATCTCCTGCAGATGCGACAGACCGTCAATGGTCACATATTCGTTGCTGTCCGAGATCGTAACCGCCGGCTTCACATCTAATAGCAGCAAATGGCTCGCATACGGCGCCAGCAGCACAGCTACGCGCTGCGCACTCCCCCGAAGGTAGTCCGTAGGCGAGACTCCTGTCTGCTGCTTAAAGCGTCGGCTTAGATAAAACTCATCCTTATAGCCGACCTGCAAGGCAATATCTCGCAGTGTGCCATTGCCGCTGGTTAACAGCTCCTTGGCACGATGTACCCGCAGTCTCGACAAGTAATCCATCGGACTAAGGCCTGTACATTGCTTGAACCGAATCGAGTAATGAGCCGGGCTGACGCCCGCGAGCGCGGCCAGCTCGCTCCGGCTCAGCTTGGCGCTGTAATGGCGCTCCATGTATACAATACTGCGCTCCATGGATGGCTGCTCCTCAGCCTCCCGCTGAGAATACTTGCTCTCAAGCTGCTCCAGCAGTCGCAGCAACAACTGATGCAGCAGCAACTGGTTCTGCATATGGCGCAGCTCATGCACAGGCAGGCGGTGCGTATACAGCTCCTCTGCCAGCGCTACGAGCTCGACCGCATGCGGCAGATGCAGCATCCGCTCACCGCCGAGCAGCACGCTGTGCTGCCGGACATAGCTCGGCTGTAGCTGATGCGGCTGCTCTGGCTGCTCTGGCTGGTGCAACTGCGGTGACTGCTTCTGCTCTGGGTTATATGCTCCGAGCCATAGCTGGAACAGATGCAGCGGCTGCTCCAGGTCGGCTGTCAACAGTGCCTCCGCATGAGCGGGCAGCAACAGTACATCGCCAGCAGCCAGTTCACAGCATTCGGCTCCCCATTGCAACAGCCCGCTTCCCCCTGCGACTGCAAGCAGCAATGCATGCACTCCGCTATGAAGCTGATGCTGCGGTCTGCTCGAAGTGCTATACAGCACCTGAATACGATGAAGCGTATATAGCGGGAATCGGGCCTCCGACCATTCTTCGATCATGTTTCGACGTTCCTCCTCGGACTGCAGCCGCGCTATAGCGCCCTTCAGGTCGCCAGCGGCCGATATAGATGACGATGATTTCTCTCTCCATTTTACCACAATACGATCCGTCGCCGGCTTCTGCCATCGCCCCTCATCTTCGCCAGCGTATACGCCTGCCGTCCCTTCTTGACTGGGCTAGTCCTCGATCGCATAGATGTAGAAGCACACAAGGCGAACAGCATTTAGATGTTCAAATATATTAAAAAAGACAGCACAGCGTGTGTCGCCGTACTGTCCTTCATCCAACTGTTCTTCATCAACTAATCGTGGAAATTCATCCCGTTCGTTACAGCCTTCACATAATCGGCACGGATGACGAAGTCGCCAAAATGCTCGCCCTCCTGACGCTCAGCCGCGTAGCGCTCGATGATCGGCTTCAGGGTATCGATGATCTCGTCCTCGCCGATATTCTCCCGGTAGAGCTTGCTCAGGCGGTCACCGGAGAAGCCTGCACCCATGTACAGATTGTACTTGCCAGGAGATTTGCCGATGAAGGCAATCTCGCCGAGCGCCGGACGTGCACAGCCATTCGGACAGCCCGTCATCCGAATATTGATCTCCTCGTTCTGCAGACCCGCTGCAGCTACAATCGGCTCCAGCTTATCCAGCAACGTCGGCAGATAGCGCTCGGCCTCTGCCATCGCCAGACCACAGGTCGGCAGCGCCACACAGGAGAGCGCGCTGCGGCGCAGAGCGGAGTAATCCCCTGCCTCATTGACATTATGCGCCTTCAGAATTGCCGAAACCTTGCTTTTCTTCTGCGTGGTAATGTTGGCAATGACCAAATTCTGGTTCGCGGTCAGACGGAAATCACCTGTCTGAAGCTTGGCAATCTCGCGCAGCGCTGATTTCAGCTTATGCTCGCCCGTATCCACGATTCGCCCGCTCTGCACATACAGTGTCAGATTCCAGCGGCCGTTCTTGCCCTTGATCCAGCCATAACGATCTCCCGTATGGTCGAAATGGAATGCGCGTGCAGGCTCCAACTGCCAGCCAAGACGCTCTTGCAGCTCAGTGACGAACCATTCCAGTCCGTGACGGTCGATCGTATATTTGAAGCGCGCGTTTTTGCGCACGGAGCGGTTGCCGTAATCGCGTTGGATCGTAACCGTCTTCTCCGCCACATCCAGGATGCGGTCAGGTGTAACAAACCCGATGATGCGCCCCAACTGCGGATAGGTCGCGGTGTCGCCATGTGTCATCCCCATGCCGCCGCCGACACTGACGTTGAAGCCAGCCAGCTTGCCATCCTCGATAATTGCGATGAGACCCAAATCCTGAGAGTACACGTCAACGTCATTGGATGGCGGTACTGCGATGCCAATCTTGAACTTGCGTGGCAGATAGACAGGGCCATAGATCGGCTCTACCGGGTCCTTGCCATCTTCACCTGTCTGCTCCAGACTGTCAACCACCTTCTCACCATCGAGCCAGATCTCATGATAAGCCGGCGTCTTGGGAGCCAGATGTGTTGTAAGCTGCTGCGACCAGTGGAACACCTCGCTATGGATGTCCGACTGATACGGGTTCGGGTTGCACATCACATTACGGCTGACATCGCCGCACGCAGCTAATGTCGTCAATAGTGCCGTGTTGATTTCCTGAATCGTCTTTTTCAGATTCCATTTCAACACGCCGTGCAATTGGAAGGCCTGTCTTGTTGTGACACGCAGGCTGCCGCTACCGTATTTGTCAGCCAGCTCATCCATGACCAGCCATTGATCCGGTGTGGCGACACCGCCCGGCGTAACAATACGGAGCATAAATTGATAGTACGGCTCCAGCTTCTGCTTTTCCCGCTCGTTGCGGTAATCCCGATCATCCTGCATGTAGCTGCCGTGAAACTTGAGCAGCCGGTTATCCAGCTCCGGCAAGCCGCCTGTAACCCGATTCGACAGCGATTCTACCAGCGAGCCCCGCAAATAGTTGCTTTCCTTCTTCAGATGCTCTACGTCGCTCGGCGGTCCGCCGATCGGCTCTACCTTATGGTTATTGGCCATTAGCATTTAACTCCTTCACCGCATGAATTTCAACCCATGCTTATTACATCTATATCCATTACAATGTCTCATTTCATTAATATACGTCGCGCTGGTATCGACCCTGCTCCTGTAATTCAGCCAGATAGGCCGCTGCTCCCTCAGGCGATTTGCCGCCATAGCGCCCGATAATCTCTAGCAATGCCGCCTGCACATCATGCGCCATCTGCTTCTCATCGCCACAGACATACACATGTGCGCCTTCCTCCAGCCACTTGTACAGCTCCTCACCCTGCTCCAGCATCCGGTGCTGCACATACACCTTTTCCTCTGTATCGCGAGAGAATGCCACATCAAGCTTCGTCAGCACGCCATCCGCCAGCATACGCTGCCAGTCGGTCTGGTACAGAAAGTCAGTCACAAAATGACGGTCGCCATAGAACAGCCAGCTCTTGCCGCTAGCGCCAGCTTCCTCGCGCTCCTCCATAAATGAGCGGAATGGTGCAACGCCTGTGCCCGGCCCAACCATAATGACCGGCGTCTCCGGGTTAGCCGGCAGCTTGAAGTTCGGGTTGTGCTGAATGAAGATCGGCACCTTATCACCCGGCTCCAGTCGCTCGGAAGCGTACACGGAGCATACACCCTTGCGCTCGCGTCCATGTGCATCGTACTCCACCTTGCGGATGGTCAGATGCACTTCCTCTGGATGGGATTCCAGGCTGCTCGCGATCGAATACAGGCGCGGCGGCAGCTTACGCAGCACGTTCGGCAGATCCGATGCTGTCAGCGTCCACGGGCCGAAGTCGGTCAGCAGGTCGAGGAGGTCGCGACCGCCTACATACGCCTTGAACGCATCCTTGTTGTCTGGCTTCAGCAGCTCAGCGAGCTTCTCATTGCTTGTAAATGCCGTCGCCTTCTCCAGCAGCGGCTTCGTCAGCACTGTAATCTCAAAGTGGCTCAGCAGCGCTGAACGAACCGTAGCGGTCTCGCCCGACTTGCCGATAATAACCGGCTCCTGCGGGTCCCACTGGAGCAGCGACACGATGCCATCGACAAGCGACGGGTCATTCTGCGGATAGATGCCGACCGCATCACCTGGCACATAGTGCAAGCCCGAGCCCTCCAGCGACAGCTCCAGATGGCGCGTCTCGCGATCCGAGCCACGTCCGTTCAGATTCAGATTCTCCAGCACTTCAGCCAAAAACGGGTTGTTGCGCGAATAATCAGACTCACCCGGAGCAGCAGTATCGGATGGCGCAGCAGCAACTGCCCCTTGCCCCCCGACCGCAGGCGCGCTAGTCAACGCGCTGGTGACCGCAGCGATCCAACCGGAGGCTGCCTCCTCGAAATCGACATCACAATCGACACGATCGACGAGCCGTTGTGCGCCAAGCTCCTCCAGACGCTTATCAAAATCCTGTCCCGTCTTGCAGAAAAACTCATAAGAGGTATCGCCAAGAGCCAGCACAGAGAACTTCGTCTCCTCCAGCTTCGGCGCACGCTTACTATACACAAATTCATGGAACGCCAGAGCATTATCCGGCGGATCGCCCTCGCCATGCGTGCTGACGAGTACGAACAAATTCGCGACCTTCTTGAGATTATTCGTCTTGTACTTGTTCATGGCCGACAGCGTCACCTCGAAGCCTTCGCCCTTCAGCTTGTCCGCCAGTCTTCCTGCCAGTCGTTGCGCATTGCCGGTCTGCGAGCCGAACAAGATCGTTGCCTCGCGCGGGCCTTGTGGCACAGCAGGAGCAGCAACGGGAGCCGCCGCAGACTCAACCGCCAGACCGGAAATTGACGCCTGCAGCAGAGAGCCTGCTTCGGCAACCGGAGCGCCTACTGCACCGCCGGCTCGATAAAATGCCAGATAACCGCCCAGCCAATTAAGCTGAGACTCCGTCAAGGTTGGCAGCAGCTCATTGAGCAGCGCAGCCTGTTCCGCTGTAAACGGACTATTCGTCACTTGAAGTTGCAACAACATCCACCTCGTATCCCTCTGTAAAATCCGATCATATTGCTATGTTTTAATCTTTTATAATACTACCGCAGCTTTCAGCCGTGTTCAATGCTTTCGTTCATTATTATCTATAAATAATTTTGAAGAAGCTATTACTTTTACTTATAAAGGGTCAAATACGGGTTGCATACTCGTTAGCGCCCGCTGCTGACAGTAGCCTGCACCATACGAATCACAGTAAAAACCTCATCAAGAACGAGACATTGTGAAGCTGTGCAACGGTTCTTACCATTCAAAAAGCCCTGTCCAGTAATAGACAGAGCTTGCGCATGATCGTTCATACTGAACTGCATGGGGTGTGACAACAAACGCGCTTCTTATTATGCTTTGTCGCCCATTATTACAATCCATAGGGCTGTGTAAGGCACGGCTGTACAACAGAATGCCCCAAGACTGCAGGTACCCAATCGAAACCGCGCACTTATGTAAGGTGCGACGCAAATGCCCCGGCGATGATGCCGCCAAGTGAGCGCTTTCAATCCACGCACCTATGTAAGGTGCGACTCGAAACCATGACAGAGGGCGCGGTGTAGCGTCTTTCAATCCACGCACCTATGTAAGGTGCGACAGCGATTTATGGCATTTTAATTCCATTTATTTCTTAATAATACTCTTCTTTAATGAAATCAGGCAAGCACTTTCCTAAACCTACCCTTGAAAAGCTATGAAAAGGAGAGTTTATGACTTTTTTCGACATTTTCCGAGGTGCGAATGTCCCTGGGTTTTTATGTGTACCTCACATTCGCACCAGTCACCATTGCACCTGCACGAGGTGCGACTTGCTAGATACGGCAGAAGCGATGTTTTTTGCATGTTTTAATCCACGCACCTACACGAGGTGCGACATTTATGGTTATGACGAGGTAATAAATCCTTATCCGTTTCAATCCACGCACCTGCATGAGGTGCGACTCCTCTTGAGATGTGAGAGATTCAATTTCTTTCTCTGTTTCAATCCACGCACCTGCACGAGGTGCGACTCTGACAGACATCGAACTTCCTGTTAAAGATATGTTTCAATCCACGCACCTACACGAGGTGCGACCGAAAAGCGCAAAAGCCGCCCCGACAAAAAGATGTTTCAATCCACGCACCTTCATGAGGTGCGACATACTCATAGCCGCCAGTCGGGCCGGCTACAGAGTTTCAATCCACGCACCTACACGAGGTGCGACGCGTACCGGGACCTGGAGGAGCAAGTCGGGGCGGGTTTCAATCCACGCACCTACACGAGGTGCGACCGCCTTTCGCTCGGTAAACGCATTATCGTTAATGTTTCAATCCACGCACCTACACGAGGTGCGACCGGGACGCGCTATACATCCAAACCAAGACCGGTGAGTTTCAATCCACGCACCTACACGAGGTGCGACGTCAGAATAGGAAATACGTGGAACTGGATTAGAGGTTTCAATCCACGCACCTACACGAGGTGCGACTAAAAACCTCAGATAACAAAATCATGGTTTACTCTGTTTCAATCCACGCACCTACACGAGGTGCGACCCTCAGTATATTAATACCGCCGATTATATGCGAATGTTTCAATCCACGCACCTACACGAGGTGCGACGTCGCCAGCATCGAGGTCGGAGATGCTGGATGTATTGTTTCAATCCACGCACCTACACGAGGTGCGACGTCGCCTATATCATTATCAATGACCAAGAATTTGAAGGTTTCAATCCACGCACCTGCACAAGGTGCGACTGTTCCGACTAATGTGTTATTGTTGCCGGAGATGCGTTTCAATCCACGCACCTGCACAAGGTGCGACGTCCCTGTCTATAACAGGCATTGGCTTGAGTTTGTTTCAATCCACGCACCTGCACAAGGTGCGACCGTTAATATCTCGTTAATGATCGGAGTGAAGTAGTTTCAATCCACGCACCTGCACAAGGTGCGACACGGGATGGGTCGCGTCCTGTATGTAGATGACCAGTTTCAATCCACGCACCTGCACAAGGTGCGACACATCAGAGATCGTGGTATAGCTGCCCGACCCCAGTTTCAATCCACGCACCTGCACAAGGTGCGACGATTAGTAGCCAGTCAGACAACCGCCACTCCATCGTTTCAATCCACGCACCTGCACGAGGTGCGACGCTCGTATACTGCCGACCAGACCAATAGTAGATTTGTTTCAATCCACGCACCTGCACGAGGTGCGACTGCTGCCCCGTGAGAGAAACACCGTGATGCTGCACGTTTCAATCCACGCACCTGCACGAGGTGCGACCTGGGTACGTCAGCAACAATGGGGGGATAGTCAACGTTTCAATCCACGCACCTGCACGAGGTGCGACCAAATACTCCCGCAGTGCCCGATTCCTGCCCGCAGGTTTCAATCCACGCACCTGCACGAGGTGCGACACGCAGAGAAGTTGGAGAAGCCCAGCAAGGACAGTTTCAATCCACGCACCTGCACGAGGTGCGACGACTATTATAAAGCCGCGGCGCATGTGCCAGCGGGTTTCAATCCACGCACCTGCACGAGGTGCGACATCTCACAAAAGAATTTCTCCAGAACGAGTTGCGTTTCAATCCACGCACCTGCACGAGGTGCGACTGCAGCCAGAAGAATTTGCTGAGGAACGCCACGAGTTTCAATCCACGCACCTGCACGAGGTGCGACTCCAATCGGGCGTAAAATTAAAAGGACGGCTCCGTGTTTCAATCCACGCACCTGCACGAGGTGCGACATTGGAGACTTGCCGGAGCCGCAGGGAATCGGCCTGTTTCAATCCACGCACCTGCACGAGGTGCGACTGCCATTTATCGTATCCCCCTTCGTTTATTACAGTTTCAATCCACGCACCTGCACGAGGTGCGACTCAATTTCATCAATGATGACAAGGTGTTGGCGAAGTTTCAATCCACGCACCTGCACGAGGTGCGACGTAAAGTATTTCCCCAACATCTGGATCGAGTGCGTTTCAATCCACGCACCTGCACGAGGTGCGACTCTGAGCACTTTTCTCTCCGAAGTAAGCCCTTTGGTTTCAATCCACGCACCTGCACGAGGTGCGACTCCCCACAACACTTGCATGTATACTTATCCCTACTGTTTCAATCCACGCACCTGCACGAGGTGCGACAGCGATTTTTAGCGGATTATTGCTTGTTTTGCAATAATCATACACTTTCGCAACCAGATTTGGCAATGGAAACATGATTTCTCTACTTGACTTTTCAAGAAAACAATCATATTAGACTTTATTCGACAAAATATGAGGTGCGAATCTACCGGGAAAATCATGTTCGCCTCACATTCGCACCAGCCTAGACCATCCCGACCCAATAAACCTCCCCAAGCCCCTCAAGCAAATTCCATCCCTCATATGGTGCCTACCACTAATAGAACTAGACCCACCTTTTTGCTCATATATCACTTGCTTAGAGTCTCCCTCACCGGCCTCTTCGATACTGTCCACCTCCACGAGACACAATGTCTTTCAAATGGTGGACAAACCCTATGCCCTCTCCTCCAAACCCAAAATAACCACATCTATACGCCAACCTACCTAAACCACCTAGATATAGATGACCTTCTCGCCTAGCCTTCACACCATCCTTCCCAACGAACTGTCCACTATTTAAAAGACAATCCCCTCCCAAAAGTCCTTCTCCACTGGACAATCCCACCCAGCAAAAAGCCGCCACATCCCCAGCAGGAGACGCGGCGGCGCTTCACTTTATTTGGTTACAGACTGGAACCATTCGTTGACTTCCTTCGTTACTTGCTCGCCGCCATTGACTTTCCAGTTCGCGACGAATTCATCGAAGGCGTCTACCGGCAGCTTGCCATAAATAATCTTGTTAAATGTCTCCAGCTCGGACTGGCGGAGCAGGTTCCATTTCTCGATCATCGTCGGCGTCGCGGCTCCTGTGAAGTAATTTTGCTTACGAATATCGATCTGCGACATGACGACCTTGGCCGCATACCAGTTCTCCGGCTTACGGAAGGTTGCCAGTTGCTTCTCATAAGGTGTCTTCGCTTCTTCGCCATTCGCCAGCTTGACGAGGGTCTCCATGTACAGTCCAGGGATGCGCGCCGGGCCGGTGATGAACGGGAATTTGTCGAAGAAGCCATTGATTTTCTCTTTGTCCTGCGTCGGCTGTCCGTCTACAATATCCCAATCATAGCCCTGTGCGAAGCCGTATTCATAGGGGCTGCCCGCTTCGGGATTGGCCAGATTCTCCAGCAGATAATTGTAATACAGAATGATCGCCTCAGGGTGCTTGGCATCCTTGTTGATCATAAAGCTGCTATTGACGCCGGATTTTTGCCACTTCGTTCCGATCTTGCCTTCAGGCCCTGCCGGAATCGGGTAAGCCTTGTATTCGGAGCCAGCGACATTATTCAGCAGATCCGGTGCCGGCCAGTCCGGTATCCAGTTCGCGCCTGGCAGGATGCCGGCGTTGCCCTTGGTCCAGAGCTCTGCCGCTTTGCCCTCATCCCACAGTGCAGAGTCTGGATGGATATAGCCCTTCTCCATCCATTCCCGGAGCTTTGCCAGCGCCTGCTTCGCACCCGGATTGACGGAGCCGTACTCCAGATTGCCGCTCGCGTCCATATTCCATTGCTCCTGCACGGAGCCATAGGCGCCGAACAGCCAATCAAGGCCGCCCATCCAGGTGTTCGTATTGTTCTTGAGCGTAATCGCCAGCGGATATACATCCTTGGCAGCCAGGCCATCCGGGTTCTCATTCTTGAATTTGTCCATGATGACTTCCAGGTCAGCGATCGTCTTCGGCTCCTGCAGATTGAGCTTCTTCATCCAATCCTCGCGCAACCACAGAAGGGTATCATCGTTATCTGTGTACTCCATAATGGGCAGATTCCACTTCTTGCCGTCCTTCGTGAACGGGTACCAGACATCCGGGTTAGCGTTGGTATGCTCCTTCCAGAGCGGGCTGGCGTACTTCTCGAATAACTCGTCAATCGCTATGAACTGACCGGACTCGATCAGTTGGTTCGTCAGCACAGGGTCTGTCGGCACCATCACAAAATCCGGCAGCTTCTCGCCAGAGGTTAGCGCAAGCTGCAACTGCTGCTTGTACTGATCCGCCCCTGCCGGATACCAGGTATCCTTATGCTTCATGCCGAGCGTCTCCAGCATCCAGCGATCATGCACGTTGTTATCCTTCGTCTCGCCCTTCGTATATTCGCGCGGCATAATGACGGTGCTGATGTCGATCGGCGGATCATATTTGCCCTGCTCGAAAACCTTATCCGCTGTAGATGCGCCTGCCTCCGTCGAACCTGTGTTGCCAGCAGCGCTTCCCCCGTTGTCTGCCTGGCTGCACGCTGTTACAACCAGCATCAAAGCCATTAGCGGCAGCAGTATTTTCTTCCATGTGGTCATCTTATTATCCCCCTGCTTACAAGATGTTGTTGCGTAGTCTACAGAAGCTCAACTTCGGTCGGCGTGAACTGCCGCATTCAACGATTGGGCAAAGCCGTCACACCTGAGTTGAACTTGTATATCAGCTACTTTACCAAGCTGCGGCGCAGGTCTCTATAGGACAATTTCAGTTTCGATAGGACTTTGTTAGTCTGTTGCATTTCTGATGATCAGGGCGGCTCCGAGCCGTAGTCATCGTCGGTCATTGCCCCTAATGCCGCTCACGGTATTCCTGAGGCGTCATACCGAACTGACGCTTGAACACCTTGATGAAGTAGGCAGGATCGAGATAGCCGATCTCCGCGCTGATCTCGTATATCTTCTTGTCCGTCACCTTCAGCTTGTGACATGCCGTCTCCATCCGCAGCCGCGCCACAAAATCACTGATGCCCTCGCCTGTCTCAATCTTGTACAGCTTGGACAGATGTGTCGGATGGAGGTTCACATGATCAGCCAATGCCCGCAAGGAGACATCCTGATGCAGATTCATCTCCACAAAGCTCTGAATCTTGCGGACATACACGGACCGGATATCCTTAACCTCGCTGGAGGCCTGCCCTCGCAAGCTGCTGATCGCCACCTGCGACCAGTGGCGTAGTCTCGCTATGGAGCTGAAGGCTTCCCCGGAATGCAGCCGTTCGATCTCCTCACCAAGCAAGCTCTGCAATGTATGACCATTGCGGTGGCAATAATGGGTGAATGAGGCCGCGATCATATAGCCTGCCTCCAAGCAATGTTCCCATGAGTCTGACCAGCGCCCCTCCAGCTCAGCGAACACCTCCTCCAGCTTGTGCTCCGCTGCTTCCCATCGCCCCGCTTCCAGCAGCCCCAGCAAGCTCGGCGGGGCATGCATCACATCGAGCGCTCCCTGTGTCCCCTGCGGCGCATGGCTGCCCAGGTCTGGCGCCCGCATGACGAATTCCCGCTCCTCGCCGACGATCTGGCGAAAGCAGGCCAGTGCTTGGCGATACAAAGCGGCAAGCTCGCCGGGAAAGGCAAATGGCTCTGTGATGACGATCGATAGCGAGCCCTTCAAGAACTGCTTCACCTTCGCCTGCAGTTGCATTGACGCTTGCTCCAGCGTCCCTGTCCATGCGTGTCGCTCCGCCCGCAAGCCATGTGAAACGGCATCCTTCGGCTGCAGCATGAAAACCAGATAGCCATGCTCCTCCTTGGCAGCCCACACATATGCGAATTCACCAATGATCTCCTCTGCTATATTCATGATGGCATATTCCATCAGATGCTGACCATTGTTGCGATATTGGCCGAACTCCTCCTCCATGCGCACCATGAGCAGAGCGCCGCTATCCAGGCGAAAGGGAAGGCTGTAGCTGCTCAGCTTGCGCTCCCACTCCTCCTGGGACATACGCTCGCCCCGCAGCGCACTGAGCAGGAGCTGGCTGCGCAAGAGCGGCAGATTCTCGCGCAAGATATGCTCCACCCGCTCCAGGGAGCTGATGTTGCCCCATTCCTCCTCCAGTTGGGTGATCGCCTTGCTCACAGCGCCCAGCAGCTCTTGGTCAGTGGGCGGCTTCAGCACATAATCAACCGCCTGATGGCGCAGCGCCTCCTGCGCATAGTCAAAATCGGAATGCCCCGATAATATAATGCACTTGGTCTTGCCGCCAAGCGCCCTCACCCGCTCGATCAGTTCAATGCCCGTCATCTCCGGCATCAGTACGTCGGAGATGATAATATCGATCGGATGGGTCTCCATAATGCGCAGCGCCTCCTGCGCCGAATAGGCTTTGTGCACCTGCTCGATGCCTAGTGTATGCCATGGCTTGGTGGATGACAGGTTATCCACCCAATGAGCCTCGTCATCAACGATAATCATCTGCATCTCTGTTCTCTCCTTTTGCATGGGTATGGTGGTTCCCCTCTATGATCTTGTCCGTTCCAATGCTGCGGTCTGCCGTCTCACCTGGCAGCTCCCAGCGCAGCTCGGCCCGCAGCCCACCTAATTCGGAATGCTGGAATACCAGCCCCGAACGGCCGCCAAACATATGGACAAGCCGCTGATTCGTATTCCAGAACCCGTAGCCCATATGCTCGCCTAGCGGCTGCTTCATCTGGGCATTCAGCTCCGCAAGCCGCTCCGGCGACAGCCCCGGCCCATCATCATCGACTGCCAGCACATACAGCGCGCCCTCCCTGACCCCCGTAATCCGAATCTCGCCGGAGGCGTAGGATTGCCCGACACCGTGAATGACAGCATTCTCTACGATCGGTTGGAGCAGCAGGCGCGGCACCTGCTGCTTCAGCATCGCCTCCGGCACCTCAATCCGGTAATGGATTCTACCATTGCGCAGCTTCTGAATATCCAGGTAGTTGACGATCAAGCCTGTCTCCTCCTGGAGGGAGGCCGTCGGGCGCTCCAGCCGGGTCATATAGCGGTAATACGCGCTCAGATTATGACCCATCGACACCACCGCCTCCTCATCCTTGAGCTGTGCCATGTTAATCATGTAACCGATGCAATTGTACAGAAAATGCGGATTAATCTGCGCCTGCAGTTGCTTGAGCGTCGCCTCCCTCGCACGCAGCTTCTCATTCAGCACATTGTCGATGAGCTCTTGAATCTGACGCGACATATCGTTGAAGCGATAGAACAGGAAGGCGAACTCGTTATTGACATCGGCCGCCATCCGAACCGAGAAATCGCCCCGCTGCACCGTCTGCAGCCCCTTCACCAGCCTGCGAATCGGCCGCTGCACATTGCGGTAGAGCAGTACCGAGGCGACGATACCGACCGTGATCAGGCAGGCGACAGCCGCGTAGAACAGATTACGGCTAGAGAAGATCGGGCCGAGAATCTGATCAAGGGGCACAACATCCACCAGATACCAGCCGAGTGTAACCGACTTCACGGCGCTCACGAGGTAACTATTGCCGCCAAGTGTCACCGTCTGCTGCAGCGTATCCCCCAGCTCCCGGTTGCCGAGCAGCTCGACCAGCCGAGCTGTCATCTCCGCACTCGCGGTACGGTTCAGTATCGGCGCTTCGCCTGAACGGTAGAAGAAGGGATCACCCTGCCCGCCCTCCTTGTAGGAGTCGAGCATATTTTGAATATTCTCATGGTGGAAGCTCGCCTGCACAACCAGATTGCTCCCCTTGAGCGCATCCTGCTCCCCATAGGAATCGGTGTAGAGCCAATGAAAGGCCGGGGACGCTCCTGACGGGACCGGCTCGCCGTCGCCATAGTGCCATTTTCCCGTCACATTACGCTTGAGATATGCCTCATCATAGACGGCTGTTCGCTTGCCGTTGGTGATGGCATCCCTATTCTGCTGTGAGTAGACGGTGAACTCGACCGGCCAGATGCTCATGACACCCGACTGCAGCATCATTTTCTCTTGAATAATATAGCGTGTCTGCATTCGGTCATACGGATCGTCCCACATATTCAGCCCGTTGAATTTGCGCACATTCGGGTCTTTAGAGAACGTCACCACAAAATCCATCGTCTGATTGACCCGTGAATCAATCTGGCTGGACAGGAAGGACAACTGCTTGATGTTGGACGCCTTCAGCTCCTTGTCGATGACGCCTGATGATACGCCATTGGCATAGGAGAACAACAGAATGACCGGAACAAACAGCAATATGATCAGCAGATTGATTTTGGCAAACAGACTCATGCGCGAGCCCAGCTTTTGTCTGAGGACAGCTAGTCCATGACTTTTCTTCATCCGATCCCCTCCGCCCATTTCCATAACAAAACCCTATCAATCCTAATATTGTCCTATAGTTCGCGGGTCTTGCGCGTTGTTATTATATATAGCAAGGCTACGGCCCGGTTACAAATGAAAATTATAGAAAGGGAGAGACTGATGGACCCGCATATGAATCCAGCTCTCAAGCTCAAGGCAGGCCGCAGAGCAGCAAGGAAGCCGGGATACCGCATCCCCTGGACGCTGCATCTGATGGTGCTGCCGGCTGTACTGTCCGTTTTTATCTTTTCCTACTTGCCGATGGGCGGCATTATTATGGCGTTCCAGGATTACAAGGCCGGACTCGGCTTTACTGGCTCCCCGTTCGTTGGGCTCAAGCATTTCCGATACATGTTCGAAAATGACTACTTTCTAAAAATCACATGGAACACGCTGCTGTTCGCCTGCTCCAAAATTGTGCTTAATCTGATCATCCCGTTCACCTTCGCCCTGCTGCTTAACGAAGTGCGCCATATGGGCTTCAAGCGATCGATCCAGACGCTCGTCTATCTGCCGCATTTTCTGTCCTGGGTGACGCTCGGCGGCATCCTGATCGATCTGCTGGCGCAGACCGGGATTGTCAACCAGTTGCTTACATCGCTGCTGGGCATTAAGCCGATCTTCTTCCTCGGCGATGGCTTCTGGTTCCGCATGACGATCATCTTCAGCGATGTATGGAAGGAATTCGGCTTCAATACGATCATCTTCCTCGCGGCGCTGTCCAGCATCAACCCGGCGCTCTACGAAGCGGCGGAGGTCGACGGAGCCGGACGCTTCAAGCAGACCCTGTACATCACGATTCCGTCGCTCATACCGATCCTGATTGTCGTCGCTACACTTGCGCTCGGCAATGTGCTTAACGCCAACTTCGATCAGGTGTTCAATCTGTACAGCCCGATGATCTATCAGCAAGGCGATATTATCGATACGTTCGTCTATCGCGAGGGACTGCTGAGCGGTCAATTCAGCTTCGCCACCGCTGTCAGTCTGTTCAAATCGATGATCAGCCTCGTACTGATTATGATCTCATACCGGCTTGCCTACAAATTCGCAGGCTACCGTATCTTCTAGCTTTCCCGGAAAGGATGATCTCCCGTGTACCATAAAACGCTGCCTTACCGTGTATTCAGCGTGTTCAATTCGATTCTGCTTGCTGTCATCTCTATCCTGTGCCTGCTGCCGCTCTACCATCTGCTGATGGTATCGGTCAGCGACACCTCGGCGGCCAATGCCGGGCTGGTCACGCTCTGGCCAATCGGCTTCACGTTCGAGGCATATGCGCAGACATTCGGCAATACGAATTTCCTCGCTTCACTCTGGGTGTCTGTACAGCGGACGGTCATCGGCACCGTGCTCGCGCTGGCGGTTAACTCGATTGCCGCCTACGCCCTGTCCAAGGACAACCGCGTCTTCCGGGGCCGGAATGTCTACCTGTGGTACTTCGTCATTACGATGCTATTCAGCGCCGGGCTGGTGCCCGCTTATGTGTTGATTCTCAAGCTTGGGCTGCTGAACAGCCTGCTTGCGCTTATCCTGCCCGGACTGGTGGCGGTGTACAACATTATTCTGATGTTGAACTTCTTCCGCAACGTGCCCAAGGAGCTGGAGGAGGCCGCTTTCATCGATGGCGCCGGGCATTTCCGCACCTTCGTATCCATCTATCTGCCCGTGTCGCTGCCATCGCTCGCCACCATCGCCCTGTTCACTATGGTCGGTCATTGGAATGCTTATTTTGACGGACTGATCTATATGAAGGGCGCAGAGAATCTTCCGCTCGCCAGCTTCATGCAGACGCTGATTGTCCAGGGCAGTACGACGGGCTTCGACCCGGCGGTTATCGCTACGATGTCGCAGCGGACGCTTCGCGCATCGCAAATCTTCATCAGCGCCCTGCCGATCCTGCTCGTCTATCCCTTCCTGCAGCGCTTCTTCGTCAAGGGCATCGTCATCGGCGCTGTCAAGGAATAGCGGGGAGCAGGACGGGACAGCCAACAATGAACTTCATATCAGCATGCGGACTGTCCGGGTCATTCCCTATTCCGGGCAGTCCTTTTTTTGCTGCACCATCTCCGCACGCTGCAGCCACCCTCCCCTAAGTGCAAGGAAGCACCGCGCGCCGATCATGGCGTGCGGTGCACAGGTGCTTCTCTCCTTATTTGACCAGTCGGAAGGACAATGCTGCATGATCGCGGCTGTTGCATCCGACGAATACTGTAAATGCCCCGGCATCACTGCTATAGGACAGATCAGAGTGGTAGTAGCGAAGCTGCTCCTCGCTGATCGTGAACTCCAGTTCAGCGCTCTCGCCCGGTGCCAGCCACACCTTGCGGAAATCCTTCAGCTCCTTCACCGGACGAACAACCTCGCCAGCATGATCGCGCACATATAGCTGCACCGTCTCCTCGCCAGCATAGGCACCGCTGTTCGTAATCGCGACCTTCAATAGAATCGGCTTCTCCACTGTTAGCACCTCGGCAGACAGCACAGGCTCGCCGTAAGCGAAGTTCGTGTAGCTTAGCCCGTATCCGAACGGGAGCAGCGGCTCATTGGGGATGTCCAGATATTGCGATACATATCGCACCTGCGCATCCGGGGCGCCTTGCGGGCGTCCCGTGTTGAAGGCATTGTAATAGACAGGCACCTGCCCAACATGGTACGGGAACGACATCGTCAAGCGGCCGCTCGGATTCGCCTCGCCATAGAGCAGCGAAGCGACCGCATGACCTGCCTCCGATCCCGGATACCATGCTTCCAGAATCGCGTCCGCCTCATCGAACAGCCCGTGCAGATCCAGCGGTCGCCCATTGAACAGCACCGCAACGATCGGCTTGTTCAGCTCCTTCAGCTTGCGCACCAGCTCCAGTTGCACCTGCGGCAGCCGAATGTCTGCACGGCTGGCCGCCTCGCCGTTCATGTCCGAGTGCTCGCCTAGCGCCAGCACGATGACATCGGCAGCCTGAGCCGCCTCATAGGCTGCCTGCAATTGCTCGGCGGTGCCGCTCTCGATGCCGCAGCCTTCGGCAACGAGCAGCAGCGCCGGATCGCCCGCCAGACGCTGCATGCCCTCAGCGAGCGTCACGGCATCGTCACGGGAGCCGGTCCATGACCAGGGACCGAGCACATCACCGCTCTGCGTGAACGGGCCGATCAGCGCCGCCTTGCTCTCACGCGGCAGCGGGAGGATGCCCTCGTTCTTGAGCAGCACGCAGGAGCGCATAGCCAGCTCGCGGCTCGCCGCGCGATGCTCCTCGCAGAAGACGATCTCCCGTTCCTTGATCGGATCGGCGGCGCGGAACGGATTCTCGAACAAGCCCAGCTTCTGCTTGAGCGTTAAGATACGCAGCACCGCCTCGTCGATCAGCGCCTCCTCCACCTCGCCCTGCTCTACCAGCTCGGCCAGATGCTTCACGTAGCAAGCCGTCATCATCTCAATGTCGACCCCGGCCTTGAGCGCCTTGAGTGCAGCCTCCGACTCGTCTTCAGCGATGCCGTGATTGATCAGCTCCTTGACCGCGCCCCAGTCGGAGATGAGGATGCCGTCAAAGCCCCATTCCTCCCGCAGCAGCTTGCGCATCAACGCCGCATTGCCTGTAGCCGGGATGCCGTCCACCGTATTGAACGCGGTCATGACCATCTCACAGCCTTCATCCAGTGCCGCCTTGTAAGCGGGCAGGTAAAATTCCCGCAGTTGCCGCTCGGACAGGTCGACTGTGTTGTAGTCGCGTCCCGCCTCCGCCGCCCCGTAAGCAGCAAAATGCTTCACACAGGCCGCTACTCTGTCCATGTCGCTCGCCAGGTCGTCGCCCTGGAACCCGCGCACGAACGCTCTGGCGTACAGCGCGTTCAGATACGGGTCCTCGCCAGTCGACTCCACGACCCGTCCCCATCTAGGGTCGCGCACCAGATCTACCATCGGGGCGTAAGTGACATGCACGCCCGACACCGCCGCTTCCTTGGCAGCGATCTGCGCGCTCCGCTCTGCCAGCTCCATATCCCAGGAGCAGCCGATAGCGAGCGGCACAGGAAAGATCGTCTTGAAGCCATGTACAATATCAGCCATCATCAACAGCGGAATGCCGTGACGGTTCGCCTGCAAGTGCGCCGTCTGTACATTAATGACCTCCTGCGCGCCCGCCATGCCCAGCACCGAGCCGGAATGGTGCACGGTCTCCTGAGAGATGCCCAGCGATTCCATCGGGCCGGTAATCTGTCCCGCCTCCGCTGCGCCTTCATAGAAGGGAACCGCTAGCTGAATGAGCTGGGCGACCTTCTCTTCCAGCGTCATGCTGGCAATCAGCTCAGGCAGGCTGCGTGTGCCGGCTCCTTGGCCGGGTGCCGTTCTGTCCATATTTGTCATCGAATTTTCAACCTCTCCAATAGTATTCGAAACGTTTCGATTATGATGTCAATCGGATTATACTGCACGGAATTGATGCTTGTCAACGGGAATGGATAGGGTGAAATCCTGTATTTTTTCAGCTTGAAACCGTTCCTGACTTAAGGTATAGTTAGAATCTAAACGTTTCAATGACATGAACGAGGAGCGAGCACATTGGTTAGCATTAAGGATATTGCCAGACAAGCGGGGGTATCGATCTCGACCGTATCCTACGCGCTCAATGGCAGCGACAAGGTTACTGCGGAGACTGCGGCGAGGATACGAGCGATCGCCAAGGAGCTGAACTACGTCCCTCATGCAGCCGCCCGCCTGTTGAAAACTAAAAAGTCGAATATGATCGGGTTGTTTCTGACTGATTTTGATGGAGCGTTCTACGGGGATCTGCTGCAAGGGGTGAAGCGCTACCTCGGGGCACGGGGCTACGACCTTATTGTGTGCAGCGGCGCGAACGCGCGCAGATTGATTCCAGAGCGGATGATTGACGGCGCGATTATTCTGGATCAGACCTTTCCGACCGACGAGCTGCTGCGCTACGCCGAGCAAGGCCACAAGGCGGTGGTGCTGGATCGCGAGGCGCATCATGAACATATTCATTCGGTGCTCGTGGATAATAAGGCTGGAGCGCAGCTCGCGATGGAATATTTGCTGGAGCAGGGGCATCGGCGCATCTATATCGTTACAGGCCCGGACGGCTCCTATGACGCTGACCAACGGCTGCGGGCGGCCCGCCAGGCCGCGAAGCGAGTAGAGGGGGCCGAGCTGCGCGAGCTTGCCGGAGACTTCACCAAGCTGGCTGGCGAAGCGGCAGCACAGCGCATCGTGGAGGAATATGACCTTCCAGCAGCGGTGTTCTGTCTCAATGACGAGATGGCCATTGGCCTGTTTCGCTATATTCGCGAGCAGACGTCGCTTATTATTGGCCAGCACCTCCATCTGATCGGGTTCGACAACATCGAGCTATCGGGCTATATTCAGCCACGACTGGCGACCATCGACTATTCCATGCGCAAATGGGGAGCGCTCGCCTCCGAGCAATTGCTCAAGATGATAGCTGGGGAAGCAGTCGAGGAGGAGCGTATCTATGTATCGCTGGTGAAGGGCGAATCTGTTGGACACGGCTAACGTCCTCCACTACACTCAAGGGATTATTCGCGATTGCCCTGCCTATGCTATGCTGCGTCATCTTCCCTTGACGTACTCTTCTGGAGTCCTCTTCTAATAAAAAGCAAACACCGAGAATGCCGTGCAAGCAGCGTTACTGGTGTTTGCTTTTTTAGGTTGATGGGCCATCCTATCGGACGACCCCCATGTTATAGTCGCCAGCTTCGGTCAGGCTAACATGCTTGACTTACAGCGAATTCGGCCAGGTGCCGTACCAGGCATAGCCGGTTCTCCGCTCCTGCTCGATGTCGCTCAGCTTGTACTTCACTACGCCATCACGGCCCACGAAGATCGGCTTGTTCGTGCCAATCTCATAGAAGCGCGCCCAGATCGGGGAGGCCGAGGAATCATTCACGACGACAACATCGCCATTCTGCTTCACGACCCGAATACCCGTCAGCTTGACCGCCTTGAACCAGTCCTCCGCTCCCTTGATCGCATTCTTGATCGCCGTGGTCTGAGTTCTCGTCTTCAGGAATTTGACAATCGGCACACTCTCCTGTGCGGTCAGAGAGGGCACCTCGTAGACTCGCGCACCCGCAGGCTTGAGCGTGCTGGAATCATGCTGCTGCCCCCATGCGGTCAGCTTGCCGCTCACCACAACCTGCGTGTTCAGGATGCACTGCACTCCTTTGTCAACGGCTTGCTTGCTCTTGTTCGCAAGCGTCGAGTCAATGAAGGAGAAATCCCCCTTGCGGTTAGCGACCTCATCAAGCAGTATCATGACATTGATCATCGCATTGTCATTATATGTGATGTGTTTGTGATACCCGGAGGCCTGATACACTTGCGGCCAACCGCCGTTGCTGTACTGCATGTTCAGCAGGAAGTTGATGCCCTTGATTGCTGCCGCCGAATAGGTGCTGTTATTCGTCTTCTTATACTCTGCTGCCAGCCTCCGAATCTCTGTATAGGTTGCCTTATTGTCAATCGTAGACTTGGCCCACTCGCCACTTGTCTGACTATAGTCCTTGCGCCAGCCGCCATCAGCCCGCTGCTGCTTGAGAATCTCCGATATACTGGCTGTCGTCCCGCTCGCATCGGCGGCATACGCCACAGGGGCGGATGGCAGGATGGCGACCGGAGCGGCAAGAACCAGGGAACAAGCGACAACAAGTGCCGCAACTTTTGATTTCATTACATATCTCTCCTCTGTTGGGGGTATAGGGTACAACACTTCATGACGTCCTGCGAAGATACAAACCGCTTGATCACTCCCCTCTCGCCACTGGCACTGCCTCCACCGCTTCCACAACGCCAGCCGCAGGCGCCGGCACATGTGCAGGTCTATCGGATGAAGACGGTGTCCAGCATGTTGAACAGCAGCGCCCTTCATTACAGCATGCGGCCACATGAGCCCTATCCAACGTCAGCCTGGCAACAGCATGCATTTAAGTAAGCGCTTTCTATTGCTTGTTCATTATAAGATACCTGCAAATATTTTGTCAATATTTAGTTTTAAGTGACGAATAAAGTAGAATAATAGGGTTGTTATGTTGCATACAACGCTATTTTTGCCCCGCTCCGTATATCCTCTGACATGCGTAATCGAAGGCTCGTTCAAGCGAATATCTCTCATACTTAGGCATACAAAAGACGCCCATCTCCTCGATGGGCGCCCCCTTGAGCTTGCTTATCCTATCGTCAGACCTTCCTATCCCCGCAGCGTAACCTGCTTCAGGAGACTATAGAGAGTTCGGCCAAGTGCCGTACCAGGCATAGCCAGTTCTCCGCTCCTTCTCAATGTCGCTCAGCCTATACTTGACCACACCGTCACGCCCTGCAAAGATCGGCCTATTCGTACCGATCTCATAGAAGCGTGCCCAGATCGGGGAGGCCGAGGAATCATTCACGACGACAACATCGCCGTTTTGCTTCACGACACGAATGCCCGTAAGCTTGACCGCCTTGAACCAGTCCTCCGCTCCCTTGATAGCGTTCTTGATCGCCGTAGTCTGTGATCTCGTCTTGAGAAATTTCACGATCGGCACACTCTCCGAGGCACTCAGAGATGGCAGCTCATAGGAGCGGCCACCTGCTGGCCGAAGCGAGCTGGCGTCATGCTGCTGCCCCCATACGGTCCGCTTGCCGTTCACCACAACCTGCGTATTCAGGATACATTGCACCCCTTTTTCTACCGCCTGCTTGCTTTTGTTCGCCAGATTGGAGTCGATGAAGGAGAAATCTCCCTTACGCTTGGCCACGTCATCGAGCAGCTTCATGACGTTGATCATCGCATTGTCATTATATGTGATATGCCTGTGGTAGCCCGAGCTCTGATAAATCTGCGGCCACCCGCCATTGCCATACTGCATGTTGAGCAGGAAATTGATGCCCTTGATTGCTGCCGCAGAATACTTGCTGTTATTCGTCTTCTTATATTCCGCCGCCAGTCTTCTAATTTCCGTGTAGGTTGCCTTGTTGTCGATCGTAGATTTCCCCCACTCGCCGCTCGTCTTGCTGTAGTCCTTACGCCAGCCGCCATCTGGACGCTGCTGCTTCAAGATTTCCGAGATGCTCGCTGTCGTTCCACTCGCGTCGGCTGCATAGGCTATGGGTGTGGACGGCAGGATAGCAACGGGAGCCGCCAGGGCCAGGGAACACGCGACAACCAGTGCTGCAACTTTCTTTTTCATGATTCACACTCTCCTCTTGTATGTTGTGATGGGTACTTCAGCCAAGCAGGTAATGTCTGCTGCTCCCTCCCTTCCGCTGTACTTGACTGGCATGTCGCCACAGTGCATTGAACATCGCTTATACCTGCTTGTCTCTGCTTCCACCCAAGAAAGCGCTTTCTTTATTTCTGATCATTATATATAATGTTGTTATTTTTGTCAAATATTAGAGAGAAAGCCCGCCATAAGGCGGGCTTTCATCACGTCAATGATATGCCGCCACAGATCGCAAGACTGCAGGAGGACACGCCTTAACACGCCTTAGATCAGCTTATGCCTGTACCACTTGTTCCCGCGGAACCGCCAGCCGAATATGATGCTGCGCACTCCCCATTCGGCGACCATCGCGATCCAGACGCCCATGATGCCCATTCCCAGCGTAATGCCTAGAATATACCCGAGAATAATGCGGAATAGCCACATCGTCAGCAATGAGGCGACGGAGGTGAAGCGGGAATCGCCGGCTGCACGCAGCGCCGCAGGCATGATGAAGCTGAGCGACCACATGATCGGCTGCACGATGGCTATGAGCAGGAGCAGCTCGAAAATATCGGGCACGATCTCTGCGGGCGGAGCGTACATCCCAACCAGCAGCGGGAAGATGGCGAGCAATACCGCACCGATCACGACGAAAAAGATCGAGGATAGCCACATAAAGGATCGGATGAATTTGCGCGCATCCTGAATGTCTCCTCGCCCGATGCATTGTCCGACCACCGTTACAATCGAGGCGCTTAGCGCCGAGCCTCCGATCTGAAAGAGCATGGACAACGAGCCACTGATTGCATTCACTGTAATCGCGAGGGTGCCAAGCTGGACGATGAAGGTTTGCGTCAGCAGCTTGCCGCCGTTGAAGAACATCTGCTCCGCTGCAAACGGCAGGCCGATGAACATAATTTTTTTGAGAATGCCCCATTGCAATTGCAGCATATCCTTGAGACGGACACGCAGTGTCTGGTTATACTTGAGCAGGTAGACGAACGCGACCACCATCCCGAGCACGCGGGCGATGATCAGCGAGATGGAGAGGCCTACGACGCCCATATCAAATCCCTTGATCAATATCACATTCAACAGCAAATAGGTCAGATTGAGAATCAGCGACAGCACCAGGCAGGCCTTCGTCTGTGCCACACCGCGCAGCGCCCCGGCAATCGCCTGATAGATGCCAAAGAACGGATAAGAGAGACAACTGCCGATGAGAAAGATTCGGGCATTATGCAGCACATCGGCATCGGCCTTGCCGAATAATCCGTTCAATATCGGCTGATGCAGCATAATCAGTGCCGCGCTTAGAACAACCGACAGCAAGGCAATCGCCGAGATCGATTGTGACGCTACCTTGGGGAGCATCTGCACATTCCCGCTGCCCTTATATTGGGCAACAATAACCGTACCGCCGGTCGCCACCGCCATGAACAAGCTGACAATGAAAATGTTGATGGAATCGACCATGCTCACCGCACTGACCGCCGCCACCCCCGATGAGCTGACCATGGCGGTATTCATCAGCGCCATGAGCACAATAAAGGTCGAATCTACGAAAATCGGCAGAATAATTGCAAAAATCTGTTTGTAATCCATTGTATTGCCCGAGAAATACCGCTCCAGCAGTCGAGTACAGTAAGGACGGACAAAGGAGCCTCTTCTTCGCATCGTGCATGATCACTTCTTTCAAGCGCCAACATCCCCTGCCCTTGGTTGGGGGAGCTCTGTAGCGTCATTGTTCGCCTCAAGCCAGCAGGCCTGCCCACGCTTGCTGCGGCAGGACTACAGCCCAAGCCGCGGCATGCAAGGGGCAGGCCGACTAAACCTATCATGAGAGCATATATGGCTTCTATTCTACCAAAAAAACAGCAGCGCTGCCGCGGTGGATTCGCGCTATTCCGCTTCCTAATCGCTGCTTTGCTGCTGTTCTCTTCATGATTCACCTTCAATCTGCACATATCGCTAAGAAGCTAGCGAGCAATGCCTGCCTGGAGAGCGGCTTGCCTGCCTTGCCCTCCGTTGCTGTCGTCGCCCTCCATCCTCATCCACTCCTCCGTCTTCGCATCAGCAGATACATGAAGAACGGCGCACCGATGCCGGCGGTGAACACCCCGGCTGGAATATCCAGCGGCTGGAACAGCAGCCTCCCCGCCAAATCTGCTGCAACCAGCAGGATGGCGCCGCATAGAGCGGCAGCCGGGAGAACCGCCCGGTAGGAATGACCGACGAGCCGCCGGGCCATATGCGGAGCAATCAGGCCGATGAAGGAGAGCGAGCCCGCCACTCCTACGGCCGCACCTGCCAGCGCTACACTGATCGCCAGCATAAGCAGACGGCTGCGCTGCAGTCTGCTCCCGAGTCCGAGCGCAGTCTCCTCTCCGAGCGCTTGCACATCCAGCTCCCTGGCGAACAGAAGCGCTAGCGGAAGAAATAGCGCGATCCACGGCCAGAGCATGCCAATATACGTCCAATTGGTTCCATACAAGCTGCCGGTCGTCCAGTTGAGCACCTGTGGGGCAAGATAGGCCGGGCCGCTAATGAGCAGGAATGTGGTCAGCGCTGCGGTAGCGGTCGAGATGCCGATGCCGATCATGACGAGCCGATATGGAGAAACACCGCGGCGCCAGGCGAGCACATAATTCAATGCTGCCGTGATGCCCGCCCCGGCAATCGCCACGAACGGAATCAGATGGATGCTCATCCCCGCTGCCAGGGTCATGAAGGCGACTACACTGACCGAAGCACCGCCGGTCACACCCAGCACATCGGGCGAGGCGAGCGGGTTGCGAATGATGCCCTGCAGCAGCGCTCCGGCAACAGCCAGCGCAGCGCCGACCAACAGCGCTGCCAGCACCCGTGGCAACCGGAATTGCATGATGATCATGGCGAATTGCTGCTCGCCGCCGCCAAACAGCGACTGAATGACCTCAGGCAGCGGGACGCGGATGGAGCCAAGCGATAAGGACACAAGCGACAGGAGCAGGCTGGCAGCCAGCAGCAAGAGCAGCGTTATAGTACGGGTTGGCTTCGTCATTACGTCTCCCTCCTCCCTCTGGCGACCCGAATCAGGAAGGGCACGCCAATGACCGCCATAGCTATGCCGACGGGCACCTCTTTGCCTGGGAGGATGAGTCGGGACAGGGTGTCCGCGCAGACGAGCAGCAGCGCCCCGGCCAGTGCGCAATAAGGCAGCAGCCAGCGATGATCTGTGCCAACCAGCGCCCGGCACAGATGCGGCACGATCAGGCCGACGAAGGCGATTGGCCCGGCGGCGGCGACCGCGCTGCCCGCCAGCAGGATAACAGCAGCAGCGGCGAGCCATTGCACATGCTTCAGACGCAGACCGAGGCCCTGCGCATTCTCCTCTCCGAGGGCCAGCACATTGAGCGCTCGGGACAGAAGTACACAGATCAGCAGCCCCACAGCCATATAAGGCAGCACCATCAGCAGATGCTCCATGCTTCTGCCGGACACAGAGCCGATCATCCAGAACAAGGCATCCTCAAGTGACTGCTTGTTAAGCAGGATCAGGCCGGATGTCATCGAGGCCGAGAAGGCTGCGATCGAGGCTCCGGCAAGAGCAAGCCGGGATGGCTCCATCCTGCTGCCACTGCTGCCCAGCGCATAGACGAGGCAGGCTGCGGCCGCTGCTCCCGCTAATGCGAACCAGACCATATCCGAGAGTGTCAGAGAGGAGCCCCACAGCGCTAGCGCAGCAACGACAAACAACGAAGCGCCCGAGTTGATGCCAAATATGGATGGTGAAGCTAATCCGTTGCGTGTGAGTACCTGCATCACAGCACCCGCTACAGCGAGCGTCGCCCCGACTGAAGCCGCAATCAGCGTGCGCGGCACCCGCGTGCGGGTCAAAATCAGGTGCTCGTTCGAGCCGTCAAAGCTGCTGTAGGCCAGCCACAGCTCGCGTAGGCCGAAGCTTTGCAGACCATACAGTACGCTGGCCACCATAGCGGTCAGCAGCAGAAGCAAGATCGCGAGGAGGCCACCAAGCAATCGGTTAGATGTTGTCGAACGGTTCGTCATGATATATTCTCCTTGCAGTTGACGCACGGAAGCAAACAAGCCGGCGCTCGTCTGGGGACGATGCCGGCCTGCTGCCGCGCGCAGCATATTATTTCTCAGCAGTAAAGTAAGCGACAATCTCATCCAACAGCAGATTGGCTGCCTGATACCCGCCCGCAGTGTTCCAGATTGCTTCATCGACCTGAACGAGCTTATTGTTCTTGGCCACATTCAGGTTCTGGAACAGGGGATCATTCATCCACTCCTCCACCACCTTGGCTGCCTCATTCTGTCCCGGCTGCTCTGTGACAAAGTAGAAGAGCACATCACCGTCCATGCTTGGGATCGTCTCCTTGGACATCACTTCGATGAAGGAATCCTTATCCTGTGATTCCGGTCTGGCAAAGCCAAGCTGCTGCAGCAGCACCCCGGAGAACGATTGCTTCTGGTAGATTCGTACCTGGGAGGCAGAGAAGCGCACGATGGACACCTTCGTAGCCAGCTTGTCTGCCAGCTTGACCTTGGCTTCCGCGACACGCTTGTCAAACTCGTCCATCAGCCGTTGGCCTTCCGCTTCCTTATTCAAGGCCTGCATATATAATTCAAAGTTGATTTTCCAGTCTCCAGCCAGATCCTCCGAAAATACCGTCGGTGCAATCTGCTTCAGTTGCTCATATATCTTCTCCTGACGAACCTTGTTGCCAATGATCAAATCCGGCTTCAGACTTGCGATCATCTCCAGATTCGGCTGCAATTCGTCGCCCAGAATCTCCACGTTCTCCATCTTGTCTGCGATATGGTCATACCAGGGATCGCCAACCCAGGACTGCACCGCGCCGATCGGCTTCACACCGACAGACAACAGCGCCTCGGTTCCCTCATTGGTCAGCACGACGACCCGCTCCGGTGTGCCGACAATCGTCTCCTCGCCCATCGCATGCTTGACAACCCGGCTCTCGCTGCCGCTGGCATCGGTCTTAGGCGTCTGAGTAGCTGCCTGGGTGCTGCTCTGGTTGGCAGTCCCTCCGTTCGCTGGATTGGTATTGGTACCTGCATTTCCTCCTCCACACGCACCGAGCATAATGGCAAAGCATAGCAGCAGGACCGCTACCGACATTCTGGACTTGCTATACATGGTGTACTCTCCCCTTTTTCTATACTGATAATGATTATTAATTCCATTACCAATATAGCGTTGCAGCCTGCTTCCCGCAATGGACAATCTCGACATGAGGGATGGATCATATTCCGACGCCATCCCGGAGTCCGCAGAAGCCCGATATTGCAGCGGTGACATGCCAGTATGCTTCTTGAACAATCGGCTGAAATAATAATGGTCGGTGTAGCCGACCTGCTCCGCAATATCCTTGACGGCCGACCATGTGCCCGCTAGCAGCTCCTTCGCCTTGCCTAGTCGAATCTGAATCAGATAGTCGATGGGCGTGGTGTTCCACTCCGCCCTGAACTTGCGCAGCAGCATGCGGGAATTGCAGCCAAGCAGCTCCTCCAGCAGCTCCAGTGTAATCGGCTCATGGTAATGCTCCTCGATATAACGTACTGCCTGCAACGCCACATTCGTCTCTGCCTCAGCTTCTAATGCTCCCCACTCCTCGAATTGCTCCAATAGCTCATTAACGAACTGATAGAAGCTCGCGCGCACGAGCAGCTTGCCAGAGGAGTCGGGACGATGCCAGGCCGCATCCATCTCCAGCAGCTTCTGTTCCAGCAGCACAGGCGAGCGGACGGTCATGCAGAAGCGCTCCTGGAATGGGCTGGACGTATCCAGCAAGGTCAGGAGCTCGCGTGATTTCGGCAGCGACGGCGTTGCCTTGTATAGAATCATATAATAATGGAAGTCATCCTCCGGCACAATGGAAAGCACTGTTCCCTTGCCCCCGTGCAGCAGCATATGGGCGGAAGCTGCCGTTCGTTCCTCATCCAGTTGAATAAGCGCTTGGCCAAATAATACATAGATGTAGGCGCTGGATGGCAGCCTGTAGCTCCTCAACGCCTCTTGAGCTCTCATCCTGGATCGGCGAATATCAATAATATGAATATGAGAATGGTTCCACAGTCTGATTCGGGTTTCCAAATCCATGCCTGCAACCCCTTCGTACAATGTCCATTAATGCATCAAGCCATCTGATCCTGATACTATTATCAGTTTAGTGATAACAATTCTCAATGTCAATCGTTTTCTTGTAGGAGGCTTGCTGATGGCTTGCGGGCAGACAACCCGCTTCGCCGCTGCATTCAAGCGGCTCGTTCCGCCCGATCCACCTCTGCGAGGGTGAATCGGGCGTCCGGGAGACGTCAGGTCAGCCGCCCTCTAAGCCGCCTTGTGGCTAAGCACTGCGATAGGGAATACGAAAGGTAATCGTAGTTCCTTCCTCCTCACAGCTTGCGATCTGCAAGCCCGTGCCATAGATATGACGCAGCCGGCTATCAATATTCATCAAGCCGACTCCCCCTTTCAGGCTCCTCCGTTCCCGAATCGCATCGAGCCGCTCCTGCGGCATGCCCCTTCCGTCATCGGCAATCGTCACCACGATGTCTGATTGCTCCGAGCGCACCGTGAGCTTCACGATGCCGCCGAGCATTCGCCCCATGGCTCCATGGCGCACCGCATTCTCCACCAGCGGCTGAATGACAAGCGGCGGGATGAGCCAGCTCGTGCTGGCGGTAACATCGACTTCTGTCAGCAGTCGGCTGCCGAAGCGCGCCTGCTCAATCTCAAGATAGGCCTCCACAAGCTGGAGCTCCTTGTCAAGCGGCACAAGCTTATCCTTGTTCTGAAAGTCGAAGCTGCCCCGCAAATATCGGCTGAAGCTTCCCAGAAGCTCCTGTGCCTTGGCCAGATCGGTATAGCTGATGGATAAGATCGTCGTCAGCACATTGAATAGATAATGCGGCTTGATCTGTGCCTGCAAGAACGCCATCTCGATGTTCACCTTATCGCTCACGGACGACTTCAGATCAAGCAAGGTGCGGATACGCGCCCGCAGCTCTCCGGGCTCGACGGGCTTGTTCAGAAAGTCGTTGACGCCAGCCTTGAAGGCCGCCACGATATCCTGCGGCTGGTTGCGCACCGTCAACAGCAGTACAGGCAGCTCCGCCAGCGAGTAGCGTTCCCTGATCGCCTCTGTCACTTCATACCCTGACTTGCCCGGCATCATGAGATCGACGATAGCCAGATCGAAGCGCTCGCTGTGCAGCGCGGCCAGCGCTTCATTGCCATCGGATACTGCTACAACCTTGCAGTTGTCAAGCGCCAGCAGACTGGACAGCACCTGACGATTCACCCCATCGTCATCGGCGACAAGAATCGTATACTCATCGCTGCCCTGCTCCGATACCTGGTCAGGATACCGTATGTTATCCAAGTCTGCGGTGTACGGCTCCCCTTCCTTGGCCAGTTGAACACGCCTCGACCAGCTCAGCATGCGGCGCGGCTCGAGAGCGCCTTCATCCGGCTCCTGCTGCGCAGGCAGCCTCATGGATCGCACGGCAGGCAGCGAGAAGGTGAAGACCGAACCTGCTCCTTCGGAGGACTGAACCGCAATACGCCCGCCATGCAGCTCCACAAGCCGCTTCGTTATACTGAGCCCCAGCCCTACGCCCCCGTATTCGGCCGCGATCTTCCGATCTGTCTGCTCGAATGAATCAAAGATGCTGCCTAGTTGGGTTGCCGGGATGCCGATGCCCGTATCGCTCACACTAATCTCAATGAAGCCATGGCGCTCGGTAGCTGTAATTCTGACCTCTCCCTTGTCCGTAAACTTAATCGCATTGCCAATCAAATTGTACATCACCTGCATCAACCGATCCTCGTCGGCATCCACCGCAGGCAGATGCTCTGGCAGCGCGTCGATTAATTCGACCGGCTTGCCCATATGCAGATACCGGAACATCTCCATCGTTACGGCAAGCAGCGGCCTCAGCTCTACCGGCTTGCGGCGCAAGGTAATCTCTCCGTTCTTCAGCATCGACCAATCCAAAATATCGTTGATCAGATGGGAGAGCCTGCGGGATACGGATACAACCGCTTGCAGGTTGTCCTGCTCGCCTGCAGTCAGCCGCCCTCCTGCCCCATCGAGCACGGCCTGAGACAAATTGAGTACGCCGTGAATCGGGGTCTTCAGCTCATGTGACGTATTGGCCAGAAATTCATCCTTTATCCGATCCTTAGCGATCAATTGAGCCGACATGTCCTCGATTGTGCGGTATGCGCTGGAGAAGCGCCTCGCCATATTCGCTGCCTCGATGAAGATGAAGATGAACATCCCAAAGGGCACCAACTGGGAATTAATCAGATGAATAATGCTTGCATTATAGAAAATGTCATGAACCATCGCCACCATGAACAGACACATGCCGAACACCTGCAGTGTAGCTCCCTGCCGCCTGCGAATGGCCGCCCTAAAGATACCTGACGTGTAATACAGACAGCAGAGCAGGGAAAAGTAGTTGAACAGACGGATATACCCGGTGTACTCCTCCAACGGTGTTGCGATAACCGTGAGCAATGCCAGCAGACATACAACAACAATAATGCGGATATGACGCCAAGCAAAATGAGTCGGGTACAGCTCTCGGATAAACAACGCAATGAGCATAACTCCAGCATAAAATGTGAAATACTCCAGCATAATGAGCACACGAAATGGAATATCACTGAATAGCAAGGAAATATAATTCTGATCCACCACCAGAATACGCAACGTTGCAATTAAACAGCACAGGCTGAAATATAAGGCTGACCGATTCGCGGGACGGAACAGAAAGATGACAAGATGATGCATCCCGATCATAAAGGCCGCACCCATAATAATCATATCCAGCGCAAACTTGATACCGCTTGCCTGAGCGATATCCTCGGTAGAGCCAAGCTCCAGATCATACCAAATACCGCCGCGGGCATACACATGATTGGATACCTGCACATAAATGTCGAATTGCGAAGCTGTTGGTCGAAAGGAAATATACTGTGGCACATAGGCAGCCTTGGCCTCATCGCTCGTGCGTGCTACTTGTCCTCCCGCTGCTCGTTCCTTGCCATCGATAATCACCCTGTAGGCTGTAGAAATAGATGGAATCGAGAGCGCAAGCTCTCGATTCCTGGAGGCCTCACCCAGCTTCACCGTAAGCCGATAGGTCGCAAATCCTTGACCGGGCAATCGTTCGCCATCAATGCGATAATTGTTCCAGATATCCGGCACTTTAAAGTATCCGTCAGGAGCGATGCTTGCTTCCTCTAGGTCACTTGTGCCCGAAGATTCAAGCAATTGCTTCCAATAGAAGGCCCAATAACCAACGAGCTTCACTCGGCCGTCCTGCTGCGCATCCCATTGTGTCAGATCCAGCACGCCCTGCTTAATTATAGGGTCTGGCTGGTACATCATGCGCGTTACGGCAGGATATAACACCGTGCTAAGAGCCACAACTACAATAACGAGCAGCAGAATCAAAGGCCCATATCGCTTGGCGAAGTCTTCGATAGATTTCATGCTGCTGCCGCCTTTCCCTTGATTAAATGTCGGATGAAGCCAAATTCATTCTATATGTACCTTCAGCCTAGAAATAAAGTCCTACTTTTATATACCCGGTATAGTAAAATTCTCTCACTTTATTCGACAAACCGCAATCCTTTATTGCATCTTTTGACAATTGTTCTATATATGAAAAAAACCCCGTCCGAATCTTCGGACGAGGCTACCTTCTCATTGTACTGATTACTCGTTGTATTAACTAACCGGGGACTATAACCCCCGCAGACGGTATAGCGCTGCGCCATGCGGAGCAACGACAGGAGCCAGCTCGCTGATTGCCTGCTCCGCACCGTCTACCTCCCATAGTGCCAGGGCGAGCACGCCATAGCCCAGCGCCAACTGCTCCAGCGGTACCGACACAGCCATGGGTGTCTCGCCGACATTGAAGCAAGCTACATAACGGACACCCTCCGGTCCCTTCGCTGTCCACACGATCGCCTCGGCATCGCGGTACAACTGCCGGGCGCCGAAGCTGTGACGATGCATCTCCAATACGTGCCGGTTGGTCAGCAGCGACAGCGTCCATTCATCGTTATCCCGCAGTTCTCCACCGAACATCAGAGGGGAACGGAAGATCGTCCATAGTGTCATCATCGTCAATTGCTCATCTCGTGTGAAGCGCGTCCAGCGATCATGCGTCTTGCTGGAGACGCCGCCATCTACGGAGCGAATGCCGATATGACCAAGCGGCAGCATATCGCAATCCGGCCAGCAGCCCGGCCCCGGTACGCCCTCCCAAGTCTTGCAACGATCGAACATATCAAGGAGCAGCTCCCAGCGATCCCAATAATCATCGGTCATCCGCCACATATTCGCATTAGCAGCCAGCAGTTCAGTCTCATCCCGCGGCGCCGGGCCTGGTGACAGACTCAGCACCATCTTGCGCCCGCACTTGTCAATCGCCTCGCGAATCATCCGAATCTCATCCGTATGAATACCGTATAATCTCGAAGCGGCGATGTCATCCACCTTCACATAATCCACGCCCCACTCCGCATACAGCGCGAATAAGGAATCATAATACGCCTGCGCGCCAGGCTGATTGGCATCAACGCCATACATATCCGTATTCCACGGACAGATGGAATTCGTATGGGCAATCTCCCTTGCCCGCTGCTCCGTCCCTAGCAGAGCTGTGTTAGCATGCACGGCTTGCCGGGGAATGCCCCTCATAATATGAATGCCGAACTTCAACCCTAATCCATGCACATAATCCGCCAGCGGCTTGAAGCCCTGACCATTCGCTGCAGAGGGAAAGCGATTCGGAGCAGGCTGTAATCTGCTGTATTCATCCATCACAAGCGGCACGAACGGGCGATAGCTGGAGGAGACGGCATCCGGTTCATACCATTGAATATCCACAACGACATATTCCCAGCCATAAGCCTTGAGATGCTGCGCCATGTAGTCGGCATTTCCTCTTACTTCATCCTCTGTCACGGCCGCGCCATAGCAGTCCCATGAATTCCACCCAAGTGGCGGCGTATTGCACCATTCATTATGCGGCATTGCTTCTCTCTCCTTCAAGCGATATAGATTCATCCAAACAAGACAATATTGCTGTATAGAATCTATAATAAAGCTTCATTCAGCAGATGAACACCATAATTATTTGCTCCATCATGTACAATATTGCTGTTTCAATCCCAATGAAGGCGAATGAAGCTGCGATATTCGTAATTGCTGCGGAAGGCGCCAGGCGGAATGCCTGTATGCTTGCGAAACACCCGAATCAGATAGCTGCCGCTGCCATACCCCAGCTCGCTCGCGATTCGCTCCATGCTCCAGTCGGTATGAACAAGCAGCTCAGCCGCATGTCTCATCCGTATACGTTCGGCGTATTCGCTGGGGGTCAGCCCCGTTACTTTGGCGAAGGAGCGGATGAGATGGTATTTGGATAGGCCGACGATATCAGCCAGCTCCTCCAGCCCCGGAAGATTTCTGTACCTCTCCTCGATCAATGCAGCCGCCCTGTGAATCTTGACCGGCCATTCCGCCCGCTCCGCTCTGCCCGAGGCATACCGAAGCAGCTCCATCATGAGATGGTACACTTGGGAGGAGGCGCGATACGCATCGGCAATCCGGCCCGCGGACGCTTCTCGTACCAGGCCGCGCAGCGTCTGTATCGGAGCGCTGTCCACAGGTAACTGCGGCAATCTCCCCAGCTTGGAGACGAGCTCGCTCCACTGCGACTGCAGCGGCTCCTGGCGCAGCAGAATAAACAGGAAGCGCCATGGCTCCTCACCACCCGGATGATAATAGCGATGCTGACCAGGAATCTCCGCCATGAATGCTTGCCCGGGGGCAATACGATACACCTCTCCATCCTGCTCGAACACTCCTTCGCCAGTTAACGTGTACTGGAACAGATAGAGCGGGCCATCCGTGCGTTCCAGTCCATCCCATAGATAGCCGGCGGTCGCCATATCATACCCGACAGCATAGAGCGAGCAGAGCCGCCCTGCCCCCTCGGCAAACCGATAGCCGTATACACCATAGCGATCTTCATCCTGCATCGTTTATTCCCCTCCCTTCGCAAATGATTACATCTGGCCGCTCCAGCAGGGCGCATGAGCGATGCACGACGCACAGATCCCGATATGTGATACGGAATTTAGCCAATCGAAGTCACTGAAGCTAGCCTTATTGGAAATCTAGCGCTAACGCGGCTCTGTAACCGTCAACCGAATGGACGTCTGCACCTTACGGAACCTATCCTCAGGATCAGTTCCTACACGAAAGCTGGACTTGAGCGTAAGCGTATATTCCCCAGGAGGCAAAGTCGCAGGCCGGACCGCCCACTTCAGATAGGCTTGAATATCCAGGTTCGGGTCACGTTCCCGTTGCTTGAATGTATTGTACGCAACAAACTCTATCGGATCAAGCGTGCTGGCATATTCCTCATCAGGCTGGAATTCGCTGACTACCAAATCAAATGGTTGCAAGGGCTCATACGTAAATCCATCCTGATCCGTAATGGAATACAACAGCAAGGCTGAGCTATGATGCAGTTCCACAGCCGTGTCAGAGGTGTTCGACAAGCGGGACCAGATATGAATCGGCTCCCCGGATACATACTCCGATTTCTCCGAGAACAGATGAAGCGTTACTGGCCCCTCCTCCTTTTTGGAATGCAAGGTAGACTTGGCCGCCTTCTGAGTCGGACGTTCAATGTAGACCGTCTTATCTGTGCTGTCGTAGCTGACATACCCCTTCATCGCTTCCGCGATGGCACGCACAGGAGCATAGACGCTGCCTTGATAGGATAGCAGCTCGTTGTCCGCTGCAACGATTTGATTATTCACCACTACGTTCCCCGCAAAAAAGTTAGCTCGCACATACTCAGTAGCCGCGTGTATAGGCGCAGCACATACTAGCAGTCCAACAACCCCGCCGATCAACCATTTTTTATTCACACTACCTCTCCTCTCCAAAACAGGTCTCATTCCTCCAATCATTTTAGACCACTACAGCGGGCTGGTAAAGTCTAGCGGATAAATAGATTCCCCCAAAATAAAAGCCAGGTGCAGCCACCACATCGGCTGCACCTGGCAGATCATCAGTATTTCCCCTGCTCTCCTACGAAAATAAGCGTAAGCGGCCGTCACCGTCCTAAGCAGGCAAAGCTTCGTTTCGCACGATACTCGCTTACTGTGCTGTACCAGCAGGAACACTCCTAAGATAGGATACACTCTCGCTTGCGAGTGCTCTCACGTGATCCAGGTCCACATGCAGCAGCTTGCCGTGCCGCTTGACTGGACGCCCGGCCACGAAGACAGAATCTACATTGCCCGGATGGGCAAACTGTACCACAGCACCGATCGGATCCATTACTGGAAACAGGTTCAAATCGGTCATCCGTATCATAATCAGATCCGCTTCCTTACCTGGTGATAAGGAGCCGATCTTATGTTCAAGCTGCAATGCCCGAGCTCCTGCTGTAGTCGCAAATTGCAGCGCTTGCTCTGCCTTAATGTGCAAGGTGTCCGGCATATCGCCTGCATCGAGCACCTGCTGGTTCACTCGCGCACGCTCAGCCTGCAGTGCAAATTTCATCTGAGCAAACATGTCTCCGGCAGTAGACGTTACAACGTCTACACCTAGCGCCGGGATACCGCCATGCTCCAGGAAGCGTCCTGTTGCAGGGTAGCCGTGTCCCATCATCATCTCAATCTCCGGGGTGACAGATAAGGAAGCGCCCGCCTCAGCCAACATTCGGTACTCATCGCTGCTCATGGTGTTCGCATGCACCATATTCAGATCCGGGCCGAGCAGTCCAGCGTGATGGAGTTTCTCGATCGAACGATCATGCGGCCCCCAATTGCCAAAGCCGACATGCATTGAACAGACAGCATCCAGCTCGCGCGCGAGCCGAATGTCCTCAACTGTCGCCTCCCAACTGCTGAACTCCGGCCCTCTAATCGCTAGACCGAGTGTCAGGAGCTGATCCTCCGAGGAGAAATAGTCCCGCTTGATTCGATGCACATCCTGTGGGACCCGCTTCTGGCTCTCCCGGTCCCAATACTCGGTCTCTCCCGAAACCCCGTAGGCGAACACCCCCCGAATTCCCGAAGCCTGCAAGCCGCTAATCAGCGCGTCCGCATGCTCAGGGGAATAGATCATCGACCAGTCCAGCACAGTGGTAACCCCTGCATTAAGCGCTTCCAATGCCCCCAGCAGATTGGCAGCATGACAATCTATCGGACGCAATCTGCTGCCAATTCCACCATAATAGAGGCTCTGAAGATAGTTCGGGAGCGACCAGTCTGTCCCGATCGTCCGCAGCAGAGATTCCCATACATGTCGATGCGTATCCACAAACCCAGGCATCACAATCATATCCGTAGCGTCAATTACTTCACAATCGGACACATCAAGCCCTGCCTGAATCGTTACAATTGTCGAGCCCTCAATCAGAACGTCTGCCCTCTCCAGATTCCCGATAGAATGGTCCAGTGTCAATATGTAGCCATTCTTGATCACACGGCGTGTGCTCATTCGTCTCATCTCCTCCTGATTCGATTAGCCAACCGGTTCTAGGGTCGTATAATTACAGGATGCTTGAGTCAGCCAGAAGCTATAAAAATATTGCTTACTATTAAAATTATAGGTAATTTATTATATTTAGTCAAATACAAAAAACTCTCTGCTCGCTTCACACCAGATTCGTCCGCCACTTACAGCGGAAGCAAAGCCGTTATTCACGAACAGAGAGCTTCTTCAGTTGGTGTTATTCCGGGCTGACCTGCAGCCGAATGACATTCCAGGACGCCTTGGACAATTGTGCGGTCACTCGGCCCTCCTCCGCTTGCGCGTTGCCAGCGCCATGTGGCAGCACACGGTTGGGCGTCTGCACCGTATTGGCAGCCTTCAGATCGTCATGCTCCATAACGAGATGCTCGATCACAGCAGCCTTGCCGAAGCTGCGCAGATTCATCTCCAGCTCCAGCCCCTCCTCCAGATGACGGTTAACCGCGAAGATCGTCACCTCGCCAAGCTCCTCATTATAGACGCTGACGGCCTCCAGATACGGAACATCCGTGAAGTCCTTGGAGTCATACTTCGGCGAGCGGATGACCGGGTGCAGCACGGTTCCTCTTCCGTAGAGCGAAGCGTGCAGGAACGGGTAATAGGTCGTCTGCAGCCACAGTCCGCCGCCGGTCTCCGTCATAATCGGAGCGATCGTATTAATGAGCTGTGCCAGACAGCCAAGCTTCACACGGTCGGCATGCTTGAGGATGGTAATGAGGAAGCAGCCCACGGCCAGTGCATCCTCCATCGTATAGACATCCTCGAATTCAGGCGGTGCAATCTGCCAGCGCTGATCCGCACGGCTCGTCCCGATCGTGTGCCATACATTCCACTCATCCATGGACAGGTAGAGCTTCTTCTTACTCCGTTTTTTTGCCTGGATGTAGTCGCAGATCGAGGCAACACTGCTGATAAATTGATCCATATCGAGGGACTTCGCCAGGAAGTTGGTCGTCTCGTTCTTGTTATTATTGTAGTACGTATGCAGGGACAAATAGTCAACCTGATCATAGCACAGATCGAGCACCGTGGCCTCCCACTCGGCAAAGGTGGGCATACCGCTGTTCGAGCTGCCGCAAGCGACCAGCTCCAGATTCGGATCCACCCACTTCATCACCTTGGCCGTCTCATTGGCCAGTCTGCCGTACTCGACAGCAGTCTTCGCTCCGATCTGCCATGGCCCGTCCATCTCATTGCCCAGACACCATGTTTTGAAGCGATGCGGCTCCTTATATCCATGTGCAATCCGCATGTCGCTATAATACGAGCCGGAAGGGTGGTTGCAGTATTCCACCAGATTCCGTGCATCATCTGCGCCGCGCGTCCCTAGGTTGACCGCCATCATGACGTCGGTTCCGGCTTTTTTGGCCCAATCTGCGAACTCGTTCAGTCCTACCTGATTCGTCTCCGTCGTCCACCAGGCCAGATCAAGCTTACGCTTGCGCTCCGATTGCGGCCCCACACCGTCCTCCCAATTGTACCCGGATACGAAGTTGCCGCCGGGGTAACGGATGATCGGAACCCGCAGCCGACGAATGGCCTCCAGCGCATCACCCCTGAAGCCTTGCTCGTCTGCCGTCGGATGCCCAGGCTCATAGATGCCTCCGTATACTGCCCGCCCCAGATGCTCAATGAAGGAGCCATATATTCGCGGGTCTACCTCCGCCAGTTCAAAATCCTTGTCAATCGCCATAAATGCCTTCAGCATGATAATTCACACTCCTAACTTGATTTAATGTTATAATTAATTCATGATCAACTTTTATGCAATATATATTTATCATATCACATTGAAGTAATCAATATATAAATTCATACTGAGATCTACTGTGATCCCAGCTCAAGTGCGGAGGCTTCTATGCAACTAACTACAGGGGAACAATCACTGATCGTATATGAAGCGCTAGCCAGCGCCGTGCGACTGAAAATTATTGACTTGCTGCAGCAAGGAGAAAAACATGTGAAGCAGCTTGCGGAGGAGCTTGGACTGAGCAACGCCATTACGAGCATCCATGTGAACAAGCTGCAAAAGGCGGGACTGATTAGCTGCCGGAGCAAACGGATCGGCCAGGCCACCTACAAATTCTGCTCGTTATCCGCTCACCATCTGCAGATTAATCTCTCCTCTACCGGCAGTGCCTCTCGCAAGCTGATTGAAATCGCCGTGCCGGTGGGGCATTACACAGATGTACAGGCTGTACCGACCTGCGGGCTGGCTACGAGAGAACAGCTCATTGGACAATACGACGATGCGAGATACTTTCTCGACCCCCAGCGCGTCCTAGCGGGCATCCTATGGTTCTCGCAGGGCTATGTGGAATACAAGATTCCCAATTATCTGTTCCAGAATCAACAGCTCAGTGAGGTCGAGATTGCGATGGAGATCAGCTCGGAAGCGCCGCGCACCAAGGAACGATGGCCTTCAGATATTCGCTTCTATATGAATGGCACCTGTCTGGGCAAGTGGACAAGTCCGGGAGACTTCGGCGACCGTCCCGGCAGATTTACACCTGCCTGGTGGCCGCCGGATGTGAATCAATATGGGCTGCTGAAGGTGCTGCGCATCCATTCTGGGGGAACCTTCATCGACGGGCAGCGCATCTCCGAGCTGCGGATTCAGGATCTGGAATGGGGGACTGGCTCATGGACGTTTCGCATCTCGGCCGAGGATACGCCGCATCACCGCGGCGGGCTGACCTTGTTCGGGAGGGGCTTCGGCAATTATGATCAGGATCTGCTCTTCCGTATCTATTACGATGCACAGCAGTAAATAAGGCAAAAAAACAGAAGGCGGGCTAGGCTCCACCTTCTGTTCTTCTATTTGACCAGCTTCTGATCCAGTTCTGCGAGCTCCTCCAGAGCGTCCGCGCCAAACCATTCTGCAAGTCTAGTTCTCGCTTTGTGACGAATGTCATCATTGATATATACAGCCACTGTGCCCAAGGCAGCCACAAGAGCCCCCAGATCATCGGTGAAGCCGACGACGGGCACCACATCTGGAATTGCATCGACCGGGTTGATGAAATACGCTAATGCACCGACAATAACCGTCTTCGCCCACGGAGGTACATTTCCATCTCGCAGACAATAGAATAACAGCAGCGCAGTGTACACCACCTTAACGCCCGCCTTCTTGCCGAATTTCTTCAGCTTCTCCCAGAAGGAGGCTTCCGTATATTGCTCATCAGCAGGAGTTGTCATATCATCACCTCGGAAGTTTCATCGTATGACTCGATTCTATCACAGCCCCACCTGTGCGACAAATAGATCAGGAATAGCATGCTACCTCTCCTCAGATGATCGACATACTCTGGAAGAACTGTCGCATGCAAAATAATATCCTCCAACTATTGACTCTTACGTTGCGTAATCATTTATCGTAGTAGTTGAAGGAGGTGGTCATGGATGAGCTAATTTTATTAGCGAAGCGATGAACGTCTATTCAGATCATCAAAAATAACAAAGGTGTTAGCTATGAAAATAGTAATCGAAAATACAATCGAGCAGTATGAGAAGTTGTTTTCTATGGAGGAAGAAAAAGAAAACTACTTTCGGTATTCCATGATGAAGCCTTTTGAAAAGATGTGGAATACCATTAGTGTTCCTTTAAAAGCCAATCAACCTAATGGATATGATGTATTAATAGCTACACAAATGCTTGGGTATCTTGATATAACGGAAACCGAAATTGGAACGATAGCATTAGAGAATTTAAAGGAGATTCAAGCTCTTCAAACGGCATATGATACCTTGAATCACTGTGCTGATTTTATACAGGAGAATAACTTAAAGATGAATACTGATGAATTGAAATTTGGAATGTACATCGCTGATCCAAAGAAGCTCGAATTACAAAAAGGTTATTCTGGCTTTGGGGGAGTTCCAGGATTTATTCAAGTGTCAATTTTCCCTAACTCCTATAATGTTCCTAAAATCCCTGCTGTCATTGCACATGAGTTTCATCATAATATCCGTTTTACTTATTTTGATTGGGATCATGGTAACGTTACAGTTGGAGATTACCTAATTATAGAAGGTTTAGCAGAGTCATTTGCAAAAGAGCTCTATGGAGGAGACCTTTTAGGTCCTTGGGTTACTTCTTTTGATAAAGAGGACTTAGAATACTCAATTGAAATAATAAAGGATGCTTTTCATGTGAAAGGATTTGCAGAGGTTAGCAGTTATATGTTTGGTGACACCGTTGCAAAAGAACAGGGGTATCAACCTGTCGGGTTATCACCATTTGCGGGATATGCAGTAGGGTACCAGGCAGTACAGTCCTTCATGAAAGCCAATAATGTGGGGATCGGAGAAGCTACCTTACTTAGTACAGAGGAAATACTAAAAAATTGTGAACTGTTTTCCTAATAGCCTTTTTAACTACCGAATGATTCTTCTTTGATTTGCCGTCGTTAAAAGACAACGGTACAAATGTAAGGAATGCGGGGCTACATTGTTTGAGACGATGGCTATGGAATACTATTTTCCGATTACCCAATAAAAGAACCTCTACTTCCAAGGTTATACCCGGAAGTAGAGGCTTCAGAGTGGAGCGTCCAGTACAGGGCGTCCGTTTACATTTAGATCAATTCAGATTGTTGCAGCAACCGCTGAATCAGCGTAGCCACCTCGGCGCGTGTAATGTTCGCCTTCGGTGCCAGCAGCTCTGCGCTGCGTCCTGTCAGGATGCCAGCCTGCAAGCAATCTGCCGCGCTGTCACTCGCCCAGCTTGCGAGTGCGCCCTGGTCTGTGTACTGCCGAAGAACTGCCTCTGCTGATTGCTCCTTCAGTTGAGCCTTCAGCCCTGTCAGTGTCATTGCTTTAGCCATGATGACCATCGCCTGTTCACGGGTAATGTTCTCATTGGGACGGAAGGTGCCATCCTGGAACCCGTTCACCAGACCATATGCAGAGGCTGTAGCTACAGCGCTCGCGTACCATGCCGAAGACTTGACATCTGAGAAAGGGGTGTTGCCTTTCTCCAGCTTGAGTCCCAACCCGCGAACGATAATAGCTGCAAACTCAGCGCGCGTAATATTGCGATCCGGGCTGAACATGCCGCCCCCAGTTCCTTCGATCACCATGCGTGAGCCCATGTCATTGATCGCTTTGCCTGCCCAGTGCTGCTCTGCATCTGCAAATTCCAGCGGATGCCATACGACCGAGTAGGTGCTGTTGGTCAAGCTGTTAATGACGGCGTAGTAGATGCTATCTCTTCGCTGTACTTGGGTAGGCACATGTCGTACTGTACCATCCGGCTCGATGACGACGCCCGTCGTAATCTTGTGTGGATCGATCCCTTCAGGAAGGGCAATGCTTCTCTCCACATAGACATTGAACTTGGACACCTCTACCTTGTTGCCACCGTATTCCGCAGTAACTGTAAAATCCATCGGCGGCGCCATCAGGGTGAAGCTTCCTTGCTCAGCCGCTCTTGCAGCCGTCTGGCGGGTCGTCTCCTGCGAGGCCGCTATCTCGACCTGAATTTTGATGTCCTCCAGCTTTGCTGGCTGCCCCAGCTTGCTGCTAATATCATCAATGTTCATCTGCAGCGCAGGCAGCTTGTAGGAAGCGGTGTCTGTCCGCAGCTCCAGCACTGCTTGCTTGTTCTCCATATTTTTAATCATTTGACCATTCAGTTCACCTACGACAACATCAGAATGCAAGCGTACCGGAATCGTTACGATCGCACCATTCCCCTCAACGGCCAGCTTGCTGTCAAGCTTTTGCTGATCGATAGAGATCTTGATGACAGACTGGTCGCCGCGCGTTCCTGTAGTCGCTGTACCAGCATTTTCAACCTTTCCGTTAACGAGCACTTCAACGCCTGTCGTCGTGCCTTCGCCGCCTTGACCTGGTGTGGTGTCAGGGGTTGTTGGCGTCGAAGGTGTTGATGGCGTACTTGGATAGACTGGAGCAGCAGCGATGCGCTGTGTAACGTTAAACTTCATGTCCGCCAACTGTCCAGCAGAGACCGTCACTACAGCCGTATACGTGCCGGCACTCAATCCATCCTTCGCTGTAATCGTAAAGCTTGTTGTCGCCCCGGCAATAAGTGAAGCTGCCTGTGGCTGTGTCACTACAAAGCGCTCTGCTTGCTCGCCGTCTAATCGAACCGTCAGACTAGTCAATGTTCCTGTACCTGTGTTCTTCAACGTCATCGTCTTCGTTTCTTTGCTTGTTGATGCATAGCCTTGTGTAAGCACATTGAAAGTCTGGTTCTCCAGTGCTCCTATCGCATAGATATGCTCAAGCGTATACGTGTACGTCGTCACCTCGCTCGTCACCATGCCGCTCTTCACTGCGATGGCTTTCACTGTCACGGTCGCTCCTGGCGTTCCCGTGAGCGTTACGCTCGTACCGCTTGCGCTCGCAACCGTCGGCATTGTTCCATCTACTGTGTAGTAGATTGTCGCTCCGCTAGTGGCGCTGCTCAGCGTTACGCTGCTATCCTTCGATACCGTCGTCCCGCTCGCTACGCTTGCGGTCGGCGCTTCTACCTGCGACTCCAGCGTATACGTGTACGTCGTCACCTCGCTCGTCACCATACCGTTCTTCACCGCGATGGCTTTCACCGTCACGGTCGCTCCTGGTGCTCCGGTGAGCGTTACGCTCGAACCGCTTGCGCTCGCAACCGTTGGCGTGGTGCCATCTACTGTGTAGTAGATCGTCGCTCC
>Ga0160502_100089_pt1 | contig 128120 bp, 126 predicted proteins | sample DIDnMG_14_FD_108237 | JGI IMG/M metagenome (GOLD analysis project Ga0160502, IMG submission 108237) | Enriched soil microbial communities from UW Madison campus, WI, USA - DID2933_E24_Xylan MG | ecosystem: Environmental > Terrestrial > Soil > Unclassified | place: USA: Madison, Wisconsin... | reverse complement strand
CACCGCTCAGAGCCGCCCAAAGTCGAAATCCCCATAGACCATCGCGCGGGGCCCGCGGGTTCGGGCACCGCCGACTTTCCGACGCCTCTCGGCGTCCGAAACTCTAAACGTTTGCGGAATGTCCGCTCTTGGGCGGGGAAGCTGCCGAGCAAGAAACGACCATTTTTGGACGTCAAAACAGAATTGTCACTTTTCCGATAGCAGGCGGTCCAATGCGCGATTAGACGCATTGTATGGATTGGCCGATGTTATTGATTGGGGTCGGGGCATTGGCCTTGCTAGCGATTGGCCTATTGACCAACAACATGCCGAATTCTGTAGGAATGCCTTCTCGTGAGAAGAACCCTTATATGTTTTGGGCGTTGGCGATGACGTATGGGGCGATTGGATTTACGTTCGTCATCAAAAGCCTGCTGGGCTGAAACACTCCGTCGGAGCGATGGTGGCTTCCATCAATTCGCGCCCAAAAGCAGCCATTCCGCTCCCCAGCCATCGCCCCAAGGACAGGACAATCGGTCCGGCTTGATCCCCTTGGGGCAGCGGCCTACACCCGGACCATGACACTTGCCTCCTATCCGGCGCTGCGCATGCGCCGCACCCGTGCCACCGCCTGGAGCCGGGCGATGCATGCCGAAAACCGCCTGTCGCCCAGCGATTTCATCTGGCCCCTGTTCGTCACCGAAGGGGACGGCGTCGAGGAACCTATCGCGGCGCTGCCCGGCGTGTCGCGCTGGTCGGTGGACTTGATGGTGGCGCGGGCGAAGGAGGCGCGCGACGCCGGCATTCCCTGCCTGGCGCTGTTCCCAAACACCCAGGCCGATCGCCGCAGCGACGATGGCGCCGAGGCGCTGAACCCCGATAATCTGATGTGCCGGGCGATCCGCGCGATCAAGGATGCGGTGCCCGATATCGGCGTGCTGACCGATGTGGCGCTCGACCCCTACACCGCCCATGGTCAGGACGGGCTGCTCGACGAGACCGGCTATGTGATCAATGACGCGACGATCGACATGCTGATCGGCCAGTCGCTCAACCAGGCGGCGGCGGGCGCCGACATCATCGCGCCGAGCGACATGATGGATGGCCGGATCGGCGCGATCCGCGAGGCGCTGGAGGAAACCGGCCATGCCAATGTCCAGATCATGGCCTATGCCGCCAAATATGCCAGCGCCTTCTATGGCCCGTTCCGCGATGCGGTGGGATCGCGCGGGCTGCTGAAGGGCGACAAGAAAAATTACCAGATGGACCCGGCCAATGGCGAGGAAGCGCTGCGCGAGGTTGCGCTGGACCTGGCCGAGGGCGCGGACAGCGTGATGGTGAAGCCGGGCCTGCCCTATCTCGACATCGTCGCGCGGGTGCGCGACCGTTTCTCCGTACCGGTCTTCGCCTATCAGGTGTCGGGCGAATATGCGATGATCGAACATGGCGCCGCCGCCGGCTCGGGCGATCGCGATGCGCTGATCCTGGAGACGCTGATGGCGTTCAAGCGGGCGGGCTGTTCGGGCGTGCTGACCTATCATGCGCTGCACGCGGCGCGACTGCTGAACGGTTGAGGCGCAGATGACCGATCATCCCGCCGACCATCCTGATGTTTCGATCATCCCGCTGAACGGCAAGGCGCCGCTGATCCACCCCAGCGCCTTCATCGCGCCGGGATGCCGGATCATCGGCGATGTCGAGATCGGCGCGGACGCCAGTATCTGGTATAATTGCGTGATCCGGGGCGATGTGAACCATATCCGTATCGGCGCGCGTACCAACATCCAGGACGGCACGGTCGTCCATTGCGACAGCCCCGGCGACGGCCGCCCGGGCTATCCGGCGGAGGGCTATCCCACCATCATCGGCGAGGATGTGCTGATCGGCCATATGGCGATGGTCCATGGCTGCGTGCTGCAGGACCGGGCGTTCGTCGGGCTGGGGGCGATCGTGATGAGCGGCTGCACGGTGGAACGCGACGCGATGCTGGCGGCCGGCGCGCTGCTCTCGCCGGGCAAGACGGTGCTGCACCGGCAGCTATGGGCCGGGCGCCCGGCCAAATATATGCGCGACCTGACCGACGAGGCGATCATCGCCATGCGCGAGGGCGTGGACCATTATGTCCATAACGGGAAAGCGCATAAGGGCGCGGTGCGACAGATGGGTTGAAGGCGGGACAGTCGTGGCCTATGCCCTACAGGCGTGAGGCCTTGTCTTATCCGACAGTCGCGTCCGGATGCGAAAGTCTAAGCCTTTATTTGGAAGGTGGATCATGCCGCAATGCGCGATCCTTCTCGCCGCAGCCCCCACCCGATGGTCCCGGAACGGACTTGGTCATCAGTTCATGCCTGTCCTGTTCCAGCCTGTCTGAAAATCCGGGATCGACATTTTCCGCCACGTCGCGCGGTTCCAGGCACTCCGAGGTGCAAATCGCCATCGCGCATTGCTTGCCGGAGCCGTCATTGGCGGGAACCCATCGTATGTCACGCCGCCTCAGACGCGCCTCCGACCGGCACCACCATATGTTTGCGGTTTTCGCCCGGGCAAATTCCCATTCCGGATCTTGCATCTCCGCCTCGGTAAAATAGCCCAGGCTGACGACATAGCCCAGACTGCTGCCGCGCCCTTCAGAATTGATGGTCATATTTTCCGGTGGCGGCGGCAGGGGCGTGGCAACCGATGTTTGCGCATCGGTCGATGTCGACGCGCATAGGGCGCTCGCGAGCGCAGCCAGCAAAAATCGTTGCATCGTTACCCCTGCCGCTGCCCGGATGGTCGTCGGGCACATATTCGCTATGCGCCCAAATGGTCAGCGAAGGCTTAAGGCTGGGGCAGGCGATTTTTCAGGGCGTCGATGCGGTCATTCTGGCTGTCGACCATCGACAGGACGCTGGCGCGCGCTGCGTCGATATCTGCGACGCCGCCCTTTTCCGATCCATCGGCGACCGCGTTGGAGCGTTCGATGAACAGGGTGTCGAGGCTGGCGAGGGCGGAGACGCTGTCGTTGCGGGCGGCTTCGGCGGCACTGATCGCGACCTGCGCGGCGACCCAGGCGTCGCTCGATACCGATGCGCGGCCGGCGCTGTTCACGGCGCGGTCGGCGCTGGCATAGGCCTTGTCGAAATGGGCGCCGCCGCTCTGTGCCTGGCTGGTGAGCTGGCCGATCTGGGCCTTGAGCTTGTCGTCGGCCGGCTGCGGGATCGGCGCGGCGGGCGCCTCTGCCATCGGCGCGCTTTCGACCGGGCGCTTGGCGAGCGAGGGATAGCTTTCATGCGCGCCGGCGCAGCCCGACAGGATCAGGGCGATGGTGGGAAGGAAGCGGCGCGTGATCATGATCTGCATCTAGGGCGGGACGGGGGGAGGCGCAATGGCGTAACCCCGTCCCGGCTATAGATTAGCGGGGCAGGGCGGCGGCTTCGCGCGCCAGTGCCTCGATCACCGCGGGATCGATCGGCCCCTTGGGCACGACCCAGCTGCCGCCGACGCATTTGATGAAGGGCTGGGCCAGCCATTCGGGCGCGCTCTGGGCGGTGATGCCGCCGGTCGGGCAGAAGCGGGCAGTGTGGAGCGGCGCGGCCAGCGCCTTGAGCGCCGGCAGGCCGCCCGAGGTTTCGGCGGGGAAGAATTTGAAGTGGGAAAGGCCCATGTCCATGCCGCGCATGATGTCGCCGGCTGTGGCGGTGCCCGGCAGGAAGGGAATGTTGGCGGCGATCGCGGCCTTGCCCAGCGGTTCGGTGAGGCCCGGGCTGACGATGAAGCGGGCGCCCGCTTCCATCGCGGCGTCGAGCTGGGCCGGGTTCAGCACCGTGCCGGCGCCGACGACCGCGCCTTCGACCTTCGCCATCTCGCGGATGACGTCGAGCGCGGCGGGGGTACGCAGCGTGACTTCAAGGGCGGGCAGGCCGCCCTTCACCAGCGCCTGGGCAATGGGGAGCGCATCCTCGACCCGATCGACCACCAGCACCGGGATCACCGGGGCCAGTTCCATCACCTGTTCGACGGTCAAGCTCATGCATTCTTCTCCCTAAAGGCCGCGGCAGCGCCGAACAGGCCGATTTCTTCATGGATCGCGCAGCGGATCGGCACGGTCGCCATCAGGCTCTCAAACCGGCCCTTGGCCTTGAAGCGGGTGTGGAAGCCGCTTTGTTCGAGAAAATCCTTCATCCGCTGGGTGAGGCCGCCGGCCAGTACCACCGCATGGGGGCCATGCGCCAGTGCCAGATCGCCCGCGACCGAGCCATAGCAGAGGCAGAAGCGGTCGAGCGCGCGGCGGGCGAACTCGTCGCTGCCGTCGAGCGCGGCCTGCCACAGTTCGGGGTCTTCCATCAGCATCACCCGGTCATGGCCGATGGTGGCCAGCGCCTTGTAGATATAGTTGAGGCCCGGCCCCGACACGATCCGTTCAGTCGAGACGCGCAGGAACTTGTCGCGCAGATAGTCGAGGATCTTTACCTCGATCTGGTCGAGCGGGGCGAAGTCGAGATGGCCGCCCTCGGTCGCGATGACATGGGGATGGCCATCGTCATAGGCGATCATCGCGACGCCAAGGCCGGTGCCGGGGCCGACCACGGTGACACCGCCGTCGCGCGGGAAGGGGCGATCCTCACCGAACAGCAGGGGCAGATTTTCGTCGGGCAGGCGCGAGACGGCATGGGCGACGGCCTCGAAATCATTGACCAGGCGCACCGTGCGCAGGCCCAGATCCTCCGCCAGCGTATCGGCGCGGATCACCCAGTTGCTGTTGGTCAGCTTGATGACTTCGCGGCCGATGGCGGTGGCGAAGGCGATCGAGGCGGCGTCGGGCAACGGGCCTGCGCCGGCCTTCGCTTCATCATCGGCAAAGGCCTCCCAGCAGGCCTGGAGGCTGGGATAGTCGGCGACCTTGTACTTGCGGACGGTACCGAGCGTCGGCACGCCCTTGTCGTCCAGCGAGGCGCGGGTGAAGCGCGCATTGGTGCCGCCAATGTCGGCGGCGATGATGTCGGTCATATGTCTCTCTCTCCGGACATCCGCGCCGGCGCATCGGACAGGCGAGCGCAGCGCGAATGGCTGTGCTTATATCGCGAGTTCTGCGTCCATCGCGGCGAGGATCGGGGAAGCGCCCTGTTCGGCGAGGTCGCTATTGTGGCGGAACAGCGCGAAGAGTTCGCGGCCGGTGTCATAGGGCGGCGGCGGGGCGGCGGGAATGTCGCGCGCGTCCCAGGTGGCGGCATCGACCAGCGCCTCGACCTGGCCACTCTCCGCACAGACGCGGACGAGGTCGCCATCACGCAGCTTGCCGATCGGACCACCACCCAGCGCCTCGGGCGACAGGTGGATGGCGGCGGGCACCTTGCCCGAGGCGCCCGACATGCGGCCGTCGGTCAGCAGCGCGACCTTGAAGCCGCGATCCTGCAGCACGCCCAGCGCCGGGGTCAGCTTGTGCAGTTCGGGCATGCCGTTGGCGCGCGGTCCCTGGAAGCGGACGACGACGATCACGTCGCGTTCCAGTTCGCCCGCCTTGAAGGCGCGCAGCACATCGTCCTGATCGTGGAAGACCGCGGCCGGCGCCTCGATCGTCCAGCGTTCCTTCTCGACCGCGCTGACCTTCATCACGCAGCGGCCAAGATTGCCCTGGAGCAGCTTCATGCCGCCGTCAGGCTGGAACGGGTTGGAGGCCGGGCGCAGCATCGCCTCGTCGCGGCTGGCGGGCACGTCCTGCCACACCAGCGCCTCATCCTGTAGCACCGGTTCCTTGCCATAGTCGGTCAGATCCTGGCGCGCGACGGTCATGATGTCGCGATGGAGCAGGCCGGCGTCGAGCAGTTCCCGGATGATGACGGCCATGCCGCCCGCCGCGTGGAAATGGTTCACGTCGCCCGATCCGTTGGGATAGACGCGCGCCAGCAGCGGCACCACGTCCGACAGTTCGGCAAAGTCGGTCCAGTCGATATGGATGCCGGCCGCGCGGGCGATGGCGGGCAGGTGGATCGCATGGTTGGTCGAACCGCCGGTGGCCATCAGGCCGATGATCGCGTTGACGATCGCCTTTTCATCGACGCAGTGGCCGAGCGGGCGATAGTCGTTGCCGTCCCAGCCGATGTCGGCGATGCGATGGGTCGCCGCGCGGGTCAGTTCGCTGCGCAGTTTCGTGCCCGGATTGACGAAGGCGGCGCCGGGCATGTGCAGGCCCATCACCTCCATCATCATCTGGTTGGAATTGGCGGTGCCGTAGAAGGTGCAGGTGCCCGCGCCATGATAGGAGGCGCTTTCGCTTTCGAGCAGTTCGTCGCGCCCCACCTTGCCCTCGGCATAGAGCTGGCGGATGCGGACCTTTTCCTTGTTGGCGAGGCCGGACGGCATCGGTCCGGCGGGGATCAGGATGGTCGGCAGATGGCCAAAGCGCAGCGCGCCGATCAACAGGCCCGGCACGATCTTGTCGCAGATGCCGAGCATCAGATTGCCCTCGAACATCGCATGGCTGAGCGATACGGCGGTGGAGAGCGCGATGGTGTCGCGGCTGAAGAGGGAAAGGTCCATGCCGGCCTGGCCCTGGGTCACGCCGTCGCACATGGCGGGCACGCCGCCTGCCACCTGCGCCGTGGCGCCGATCTCGCGCGCGGCGATCTTGATCTGCTCGGGGTAGCGGCCATAGGGCTGATGCGCCGAAAGCATGTCATTATAGGCGGTGATGATGCCGATGTTCATCGCCCGGCCAGTGCGGATGACAGCCTTGTCCTCGCCGCTGGCGGCAAAGCCATGGGCGAGGTTGCCGCAGGACAGCTGGTCGCGGTTGGTGCCCGCATTGCGGCCCCGCTCGATCAGGTCGAGATATTTGAGGCGCGTCGCCGCACTGCGTTCGGTGATGCGGTCTGTGACCTTGGCGATCACGGGGTGAAGATCAGTCATGCCAGCTGGCTCCGTCGCGTTCGATAAGGGCAATGGCCGAGGACGGCCCCCAGTTCCCGGAGGAATAGGGCGACACCTTCATGTGGGCCTCCTTCCATCCGTCGATAATGGAATCGATCCAGGCCCATTGGGCTTCCACCTCGTCGCGGCGGACGAACAGGGTCTGGTTGCCGGCGAGCAGGTCGAGGATCAGCCGTTCATAGGCGATACGGCGACGCTGGCCGGCAAAGGCGGCGGTCAGCGACACGTCGAGCGTCACTTCCTCCAGATGGACCTGCTGTTCCAGGCCCGGCCGCTTCGACATGATGAGCAGGCGGATATATTCCTCCGGCTGCAGGCGGATGATCAGCGTATTGGGTTCGAGGCCCGATCCCCCACCAGAATGCTGCCCGTCGCGGCCGAAGATCGAATGACGGACCGGCTTGAACTGGATCATGATTTCCGACTGGCGCGCAGGCAGCCGCTTGCCGGTGCGCAGGTAGAAAGGCACGCCCTGCCAGCGCCAATTGTCGATATAGGCCTTCAAGGCGACGAAGGTTTCGGTGTCGGACGGCTGGCCCAGTTCGTCGGCATAGCCGGTGACGATCTGGCCGCCGACGGCGCCGGGCGTATATTGGCCGCGCACGCTGTGGGTCTTGACCGTTTCGGCCGTCATCGGGCGCAGCGAACGCAGTGCCTTCACCTTTTCGTCGCGCACCGCGGTCGGGTCCATCCGCGCGGGCGGCTCCATGGTGATGATCGACAGGATCTGGAGGATATGGTTCTGCACCATGTCGCGCAGCGCGCCGACACCGTCATAATAGGAGACGCGGCCCTCCAGCCCGACGGTTTCGGCGACGGTGATCTGGACATGGTCGATGCCGGTCGCGTTCCACAGTGGTTCGAACATGAGATTGCCAAAGCGCAGGGCGAGCAGATTCTGGACGGTCTCCTTGCCCAGATAATGGTCGACGCGGAAAATCTGTTCTTCGGCGAAGAGGTGGCCGATACTGTCGTTCACCACCTTCGAGGATTCGAGATCCTTGCCGATCGGTTTTTCCATCGCGATCCGCGTCTTGGGCGTGATGAGGCCGGCGTCGGCCAGTCCCTGAGCGGTCGGGCCGAACAGTGAGGGCGGGGTCGAGAGATAGACGGAGATGCCGCGTTCCAGGCGTCCGTCTACCCGCTCGGCCAGTTCGGCGAAATGGGCGCCGTTGCTGGAGTCCACAGGTTGATAGATGATCATTGTGCGGAACCGCGTGGCGATGTCGCTATCATAGCGGTCGGCAGGCAGGAACTGCTTGAGCGCGGCGCACACTTCGTCGCGGAACGCCTCGTCCGCCATCTCGGTCCGGCCCGATGCGATGATCAGGAAGTCGTCGGGCAGCAAGTCGTCCGACAGAAGATTGTAGAGCGATGGGAAAATCATGCGCCGGGCGAGATCGCCAGTGGCACCGAACAACAGGAACGTGGCAGACGGTTCGGTCAAAGGACAGTCCTTCTCCGTTAGTTATCTATATCTGCACGATGCGGTCCTTATACCGGCCGTGCTTTGTTACGCAAGCAGGCTATAGGCAGGAAAATGATGCTGCAACTGCGAACGACTCGCGGTGGGGTCGGGCGGCCGAGAGCCGCGATCAACAGGCGGTGCGCAGGCCCCGGCGCCAGTTGAGGATGTGCGCGCCGGCCAGCAAGGCACTGCCGCCGACGGTCCAGATCGCTTCGCCGAGCGGGGTACGGGCGACCAGTGCGCCGACCGCCATCAGCGACAGGCCAGTCAGGCCGATGCCGAATGGCAGGGCGGCGCGGTGGCGGCGCCAGCCCTGCAACAGCGCGAACAGGCTGGTCGGCACGGCGATGGCGAGCATCAGTAGGTGGAAGGATTCGCCCGGATCGATCCGAGCGGCAATGGTCGGCAGCAAGGCGAAGAGCAGCGGCAGGCCGAGGCAATGGACGGTGCAGAGCGCGGACGCGCAGATGGCGAAGCCGTCGAGCCAGGAGCGGGGGCGGCCGGCCGGGCCGTGGTCCGGCGCTTCGCAATGGGGCATGACTTTTCCTGAATGATATAATGTTACATTTGCTCCCCGCATATCGATATGGGGACATGGGAAGTCAAGGGCGGGGGCGGAATACGCTGTCGGAGCCATTGGTTTCCGGCCCGGAAAGCTCTTTTGTTTCAAGGCTGTCTTGCCGCGCCACGGCGCGCCGATTATCCCGTCCGCGGTCTTTGGGGGGAATATCGATGAAGCATGGAGTTGCGCGGCTGGCGTTGCTGGCGGGTGGGCTGGCGATGTTGGCGGCTTGCGGCGGTGGCGGGTCCGACAGCGCGGGCACTGCACCGCCGACGGCGACGGCGACGCCAACGCCCACGCCGACCGCAAGCTGTTCGGTGCGGGAGCGGCAGGATTGGGCGGCGGCGACGCTCAAGGAATGGTATCTTTTCCCCGAAACCCTGCCGTCTGCGCTCAGCCCGGCCGGCTATGCCAGCGTCGACAGCTATATCGACGCGCTGACGCAGGGCGCGCGGTCGCAGCGGCGGGATCGCTATTTCACCTATCTCACCTCCATCAAGGCGGAGGATGCCTATTATCAGTCGGGGTCGAGTGCCGGTTTCGGCCTTCGCTTCGCGACCGACAGCGGGGCGACCCGCCTGTTCGTCATCGAATCGTTCGAGAACGGCCCGGCGCTGGCCGCCGGCATCGATCGCGGCGCGGAGATATTGGAGATCGGCACCAGCATCACCAACATGCGCAGCGTGTCGTCGCTGTTCTCGTCGGGCGGCGCCAATGCCGTGGCCGATGCGATGGGGCCGGACAGTGCCGGAACCACGCGGCTGCTGCGCATCGCCGACGCGAACAGCACCCGCACCGTATCCGTGACCAAGCGCGACTTCGACCTGATGCCGGTATCGAACCGCTATGGTGCTCAGGTGATCGACGATGGCGGCCGCCGTGTCGGCTATGTCAATCTGCGCACCTTCATCCTGTCGGCCGAACAGCCGCTGCGCGATGCCTTTGCCGGTTTCAAGGCGCAGGGCGTGACCGACATCATCCTTGACCTGCGCTATAATGGCGGCGGCCTTGTCTCGACCGCCAAGGTGCTGGGCGATCTGCTCGGCGCGAACCGGGCGCGCACCGACATCTTCATGCGCATGACCTATCGCCCGGAAAAGAGCGGCCAGAACCAGATCCATTATTTCGAACCGCTGGCGCAGTCCGTTGCGCCCACCCGCATCGCCTTCATCGGCAGCGGCGGCACGGCATCGGCCAGCGAAGGCGTCATCAACGCCTTCATCCCCTTGCTCGGCACGCAGGCGGCGCTGATCGGCGCCAACACCTATGGCAAGCCGGTCGGGCAGATCGCAATCGATCGCGAGGCCTGTGACGACCGGTTGCGGGTGGTTGCCTTTGCGACCCAGAATGGCGCGGGCAACGCCGATTATTATGACGGGCTGGCGAGCAGCATGAAGGCCAGTTGCCAGGCGTGGGACGATATCAGCTATCCGCTGGGCGATCCGCGCGAGGCGGCGACCCGCCAGGCGCTGGACTTCATCGCCGGGCGTAGCTGCACGCCGATCGGCGGCGCGGTGGCGACGCTCAGCCGAAAGGCAGTGACGTCGCCGGTTTCCGCTCCGCGCGAATTGCTGGCGCCGCAGCGCCCCAATCCGGCCCAGCGCGAGGTGCCGGGTCTGTTCTGACCGGCCAATCGATCAGGCGGCGGCGCTGATCCGGGTCAGCGCTGCTTCTTGGTGATGGTCGCGGTAAAATCGGGATCCTTGTTCGCCACCCAGTCGACGAACTTGCGGATCGGCGGATGGAGCAACAGGCCCTCCACGTCCAAGCCGTGGCGCTGCAGTTCGGAATTGGTGAAATTGGCGATCAGCGTCTGCTGGCAGATGCCGTGCATCGGCACGACGTCGCGGCCGCCCCGGCTCTTGGGAACGGGATGGTGCCACACGATGGTCGCGCCCGTTGGCCGGCCGCACAGCCAGCAGGGCGGCGGGGGCGGCGCTTCCTCTTCCTCGCGATGCACATCTTCATAGGGGCCATGTTTGGAATATTTGCGGGCCATGTCTCTGCCTGGATTGAAGGAAACTTTGGCCGCTCCCTATCGCAGCCGGCGCGGCAGCGCCACGGGGATCGTCATGGCCGCTTGACTCATTTCGATATTTAGCTAATTATCTCATCATGAGCCAGGTCTTCCGCGCCTTGTCCGATCCGACCCGTCGCCGGGTGCTGCAATTGCTGCGCCAAGGGCCGATGAGCGCGGGCGAACTGAGCGACCAGTTCGATGTCTCCAAACCGACCATGTCGGCGCACTTTGCGGTGCTGAAGGAGGCCGACCTGGTCCATGCCGAAAAGGCCGGCAAGTCGGTCATCTATCATCTCAAGCTGTCGGTGCTGGAAGAGGCGCTGCTGGGCTTTGCCCAGTCGTTCGGCATCGGCGTGGAGGCGCCGGATCAGCATCGGGAGAAGGCAGGATGGACAGGGAATTGAAGGCGGGCCTGCTCTGGGGCGGCGGCATCCTGCTGCTGGCGCTGGCCGCCAGCCAGGGGCGCAAGCTCGACTGGCTGGACAGTGACATGGTCACGCGGCTGGTGATCGGCGCCAACGGATTGATGATCGCCTGGTATGGCAATCGCATGCCCAAGGCTTTCCTGCCGGACGCCTGCGCGCGGCAGATGGCGCGGGTCGGCGGCTGGTCGATGGCGCTCAGCGGCATCGTCTATGCCGGCTTCTGGGCGTTCGCGCCGATACCGGTGGCGGTCGTCGGCGGCTGCATCGCGGTGGAGGCGGGGATGGCTGTAACGATCGGCTACGGCCTCTCTCTGCGCGCCCGGCTGCGCGCCCGCCGCTAGGCCCTTGTTTCGCCTGCCTGGCGGCTTTGTCGCGGGAGTGATTTTGGGGGCTTTGCAGCCGGTTCGCGACCTGCTAGGTGCCCCCTTCCACGATCAGATGCGGGCGTGGTGAAACTGGTAGACGCGCCGGACTCAAAATCCGGTTCCGCAAGGAGTGTCGGTTCGATTCCGACCGCCCGCACCATCTTTTGATCGGCCTCAATCGCCGGCGCGGGCATCCGCCCGCTTGGCTTTCCTCGCATAAGCTCGGGCGGCCTTTGGCCTTGCGGACCCTTTCGGGTCCGTTATTTCTCTTTTCTTTGATCAGCGGTTTGGCTGGGCCTGGAACCAGGGGATCATTCGCGCGATCGCGTCCTCGACCCGGTCGGTCGAGACGGCGAAGCTCAGACGGATGAAGCGATGGCCGTCGACCGGATCGAAATCGATCCCCGGCGCGGTGGCGACGCCGGTCTCGCGCAGCAGCTTCTGGCAGAAGGCCAGGCTGTCATTGGTGAGATGGCTGATATCGGCATAGATATAGAAGGCGCCGTCGGGCGGGGCGATGCTGGCAAGGCCGAGCGCGGGCAGGGCGTCGAGCAGCAATTGCCGGTTGCGGCGATAGGTGTCGACATGGCCCTCAAGCTCCTGTGTGCAGTCGAAGGCGGCAAGGCCGGCCTGCTGCGCCAGCACCGGGGGGGTGAGGAACAGATTGCCCATCCGCGCCCGCGCCGCGCCGATCAGGTCGGTGGGCACGACGATCCAGCCCAGCCGCCAGCCGGCCATGCTGAAATATTTGGAGAAGCTGTTTACGATCACCGCGTCGGGGACAAATTCCAGCATCGACCGGGCCGGCTCGCCGAAGCTGAGGCCATGATAGATTTCGTCGGAGATGATGCGGATACCGCGGTCGGCGCAGACCCTGGCGATCGCCGCCAGTTCGTCGGCCGGGATGATCGTGCCGGTCGGGTTAGCCGGGCTGGCAAGGATCAGGCCGTCTGGCGCTGGATCGAGAGCGGCCAGCGCGTCGGCGCTGATCTGATAGCGTTCGGCCGGGCCGCAGGCGATCTCGACCGGCTCCAGATAGAGTGCCTTGAGCGTATTGCGATAGGCGACATAGCCCGGCCGCGCGGTGGCGACGCGGGCGCCGGGCGCGAACAGGCTGGTGAGCGCCAGCACCAGACCGGGCGAGGCGCCGCAGGTCAGCAGCACCTGTTCAGGATCGACGGCGACATTGTGCCGATCGGCATAGAGGCGGGCGATCCGTTCCTTGAGCGCCGGGCTTTCCCAATAGCCCATCGGATCGGTGTCGAGCACTTCATGCGCCAGCGCGATCGCTGCGGCGGGCGCGCCGGTCGAGGGCTGGCCGAACTCCATGTGCAGGATGGAGCGGCCCTCAGCCTTCAGGGCATGGGCTTCGCGGCTGATGGCGATGGCGTGGAAGGGGGCGATCTGGGCAATCATGCGGGGTGCCTATTCTGTGTGGGCAACCATGTCCATGGCCGCTACGTTCTGTCTGGCATGAACCAAGCGCTGCTCACCGCCCTGCAATATTATGGTGCTGGCGCCGCCACGCTCGCGGCGCTGCTGGTGTCGCTGAACCTGGGAAGGCGGATCACCGGCTGGGCCTTTGTGCTGTTCGTCACCAGCTCCATCGCGCTGATCGGCTGGGGCTTCCTCGACAAGGATAGCGAGGGCATCGGCTGGCAGAATGTTGCTCTATTGGCGATCAACGCGGTTGGCGTGTGGCGCTATCTGATCTCGAAACATGCGCTGCGCGACCGATAATCCTCCCCTGCAAGGGGAGGTGGCGCGCGCGAAGCGCGTGACGGAGGGGTGTTGCCCTATCGCAAACGGGATACCCCTCCACCATTTGCTGCGCAAATGGTCCCCCTCCCCTTGCAGGGGAGGATGTTTTTAGGCTTCGGCGATCCAGACCTCGACCGGCACCTTGTCCTGCAGCAGGGCAAGGCGGATCGGCAGTTGCTCGACCGGGCCGCCGGCGAGCGCCTGGTCATAGATGGCCTTCTTGCCCGCGCCGCCGATCTGCAGGAAGATGTGGCGGCTTTGCAGGATCGCGTGCGCGGTCAGCGACAGGCGCTGGTGCGGCGCGACCGGCGGAGTGGCGGCGATGGTATAAGCCTGAGTGGAAAGCCCCTCGGCCAGTTCCTCGCCCTCCGGGAAGAGCGATGCGGTGTGGCCGTCATCGCCCATGCCCAGCAGGATGATGTCGAATGGCCAGGGCAAAGCGGCGAAGTCCGCCTCGACCGCGCTCTGGCCGGCATAGGCGTCGGCGGCGCTGTTCTTCATCGGCACGAAGCGGGCGGCGGCGGCCGATCCCTGGAGCAGGGTTTCGCGCACCAGCCGTTCGTTGCTGTCGGCGCTGACCGGATCGACCCAGCGTTCGTCGACCAGAGTGACGATCAGCCTGGTCCAGTCGAGCGGCACTTTCGACAGCGCTTCCAGCACCGGGCGGGGCGAGCGGCCGCCCGACACGGCCAGCGTCGCGACACCGCGCTGGGCGATCGCGTCCGACAACAGGGTGGCGATCCGGGCGGCGATGTCGGTGGCGGCCTGCGCCCCGGTGGCGAAAAGATGTTCGGTCGGCATGGCTCTCACTCGACGATTTCTGGAAGGGTGCAGATGTCGATCCATTGCGCCCCGGTCAAGGCGGCAAGCCGGTCGGGCGTCAGTTCGACCGAGGCGGTGCGCGATCCCGCCGCCGGAAATACGGTGTCGAACGCCTGCAAGGAGGCATCGCAATAGACGGGCAGGGCGCTGGCGAGGCCGAAGGGGCAGACGCCGCCGACTGGATGGCCGGTAATTTCCTCCACCTCATGCGCGCCCAGCATCCGCGGCTTGGCGCCCAGCGCGGCCTTTGCCTTGCCATTGGACAGGCGCGCGTCGCCGCGCGCGCAGACCAGCACGACGCTGTCGCCGACGCGCAGCGACAAGGTCTTGGCAATGCGCGCGGGTTCGACGCCGAGCGCGGCCGCCGCCTCGATCACCGTTGCGGTGCTGACGCCCTGATCGATGATGACGACATCGGGGGCCTGCGCGGCGAAGAAGGCGCGGACGCTGGCTTCGCTCATGCCTTCTGCCTCATCCCTTTTGAATGTCGCTGAGCTTGCGTTCCCAGGCGAGTGCATGGTCGACGATCTGGGTGAGATCGGCATAACGCGGCTGCCAGGGAAATTCAGCCATGAGCGCGCTATTGTCGGAAATCAGCGCATCGGGGTCGCCCGCACGGCGCCCTTCCAGTCGGCGCTCGATCGTCATGTTGGTGACCCGGTCGACCGCGTCCAGCACTTCGAGCACGGAGAAGCCCCGGCCATAGCCGCAATTGAGCATATAGTTGCGATCGGGATGGGCGATCAGCGCTTCGAGCGCCAGCACATGGGCGGCGGCCAGATCGCTGACATGGATATAGTCGCGCACGCCGGTGCCGTCGGGCGTGGCGAAATCGGTGCCGAAGACGCTGACATGGCTGCGCTTGCCCAGCGCCGCCTCGACCGCGACCTTGATCAGGTGGGTGGCGCCCGCCGTCGACTGGCCGGTGCGACCCTGCGGATCGGCGCCGGCGACGTTGAAATAGCGTAGCGCGCAGAAGTTCATGGCGTGGGCGGCGGCGACGTCGCGCAGCATATACTCCGTCATCAGCTTCGACATGCCATAGGGATTGATCGGCCGCTGCGGCGTCGTTTCCCTGACCGGGCTTTCCTCGGGGATGCCATAGGTGGCAGCGGTCGAGGAGAAGATGAAATGGGGCACGCCGACGGCGACCACGCTCTCCAGCAGGTCGCGGGTCTTGGCGCTGTTATTGTTATAATATTTGAGCGGGTTTTCGACCGATTCCGGCACCACTACCGATCCGGCGAAATGCATGATCGCCTGGACGCCATGCTCGCGCAGCGTCGCCTGCACCAGCACCTGGTCGGCGATATCACCCTGCACGAAGGGGACATCCTGCGGCACGGCCCAACGGAAGCCGGTGACCAGATTGTCGATCACCACCACGCCATAGCCGGCATCCTTCAGCGCCAGCACCGCATGGCTGCCGATATAGCCGGCGCCGCCCGTGACCAGAACCGTTGGCTTGCTCATAAGAAAAAGGTCTCCCCGAATATGTCCAGGGAGACCTAATACAGAAGCGTTACGATTTACAAATCGCTCATGCTGCAGCGCGAGACGGAACGGGGCGATAGAAGGTCGCGCCGTTGGCCGCCATTTCCCGCAGTTGCGCCGTGGGGGCGAAGCGCGGGCCATGGGCGGCGGCCAGCCGGTCCAGCACGGCCACGACGTGGGCGATGCCGACCGTGTCCATATGGCTGAACGGACCGCCGGTATAGGGCGCGAAGCCCCAGCCGAAGATCGCGCCGATATCGCCATCTTCCGGCGTTTCCAGCACGCCTTCCTCGAAGCAGCGGGCGCATTCGATCAACTGGCGATAGAGGAGGCGTTCCTTGACTTCCTCGACGTCCGGTTGGGCGTCGGCGCGCGGGAACAGATCACCCAGCACCGGCGAGAGATGCTTCTTGCCGCCTTCGGGATAGTCGTACCATCCCTTGCCATTCTTGCGGCCCAGGCGATCGGCCTCGACCATTTTGAGCATGATGTCGTCCGACCCCTGGGGAACATAGGCATCGCCCAGTTCCTTCTTGGCCGCGGTCATGATCTTGACGCCCAGTTCGATCGATACCTCGTCGCTGACCGCCAGCGGGCCGGTCGGCATGCCAAGCTGCTTGCCGGCATTTTCGATGAGCGCCGGGTTGATGCCTTCGCCCACCAGTTCCGCGCCTTCCTGGACATAGGTGCCGAAGCTGCGCGAGGTGTAGAAGCCGCGGCTGTCATGGACGACGATCGGCGTCTTCTTGATCTGGGCAACGAAGTCGAGCGCTTTGGCGATCGCCGCCGGGCCGGTCTTCTCACCCAGGATGATTTCGACCAGCGGCATCTTCTCGACCGGCGAGAAGAAATGGACGCCGATGAAATTCTCGGGCTTGGACCAGGCATTGGCCAGCTTGGTGATCGGCAGGGTCGAGGTGTTGGAACCGAAGATGGTGTCGGCGCCCAGCACGGCTTCGACCTGCTTGGTGACTTCCGCCTTGATCGCGACATCCTCGAACACCGCTTCGATCACGAAGTCGGCACCGGCGAGCGCGGCATAGTCGGTGGTCGGGGTGACGCGGGCCAGGGTGGCGGCCATCTTCTCGGGCGTCATGCCACGGCCCAGCCGCTTGGAGAGCACCGCCTCGACATGGGCCTTGCCCTTTTCCGCATAGGCCTGGTCGCGGTCGAACAGCACCACGTCCATCCCGGCCTGCGCCGCGACGGTGGCGATGCCCGCGCCCATCATGCCGGCACCCAGCATGGCGAGCTTGGTGGTCGGCGCCTTGGCCTCGTCCTTGGGACGACGCGCGCCGCGTTCGGCCGCCTGCTTGTTGACGAACAGGGTGCGGATCATGTTCGACGCCTGAGGATCGGCGGCGACCTTGGCGAAATATTTGCTTTCGATCCGGATGGCCCGGTCCATCGGCAAGGTGATGCCTTCATAGACGGCCGACAGCAAAGCGATCGGCGCGTTCATGTTGCGCTGGGTCTGCTTGAGCGTCATCGGCAGGGCGCCGGCCATGGTTTGGACGAAGGCGGGGTTGAAGCCGCCGGCGCCGCCGGGCACCTTGAAGCCCTTGACGTCCCAGGGCTGGGTATTGGCGCTCGGGTTCGCCTTGACCCAGTCCTTGGCGGCGGCAAGCGCCGTGCCCTGCGGCACCACGCCGTCGACGACCTTCAGCATTGCGGCTTCGGCCGGGCGGAACAGCTTGCCCTGCAGCATATACATCAGCGACGCCTGTACGCCCATGATGCGCGGCAGGCGCTGCGAACCGCCGCCGCCGGGGAACAGGCCGATCAGGATCTCGGGCAGACCGAGCTGGGTCTTGGGGCTGTCACCGACGAAGCGGCGATGGCAGGCCAGCGCCAGTTCGAAGCCGCCGCCGACGCAGGTGCCCTCGATCGCGCAGGCGACCGGCTTGCCGGCGGTTTCCAGGCGACGGAACAGCTGGTTCAGCACGAACACATTGTCGAAGATCGCGGTGGGGGCGGGGCGCTGTCCATCGGCGCTGGCAAGCATCGACCCGAAATATTTCAGGTCCATGCCGGCCATGAAGCCGCTGTCCTTGCCCGATGCGATGACCGCGCCCTTGATGCCTTCTTCCGACGCGATGCGGGTGATGGCGGCGTCGAGATCGGCCAGGAAGTCGGGGCCGATGACGTTCATCGACTGATCGGGCACGTCGATCGTCAGGGTGGCGATGCCGTCGGCATCGATGTCGAAGCGGATGGTTTCCATGTGTGTCTCTCCTAAGTCCGCTGCTTACACGCGCTCGATGATGATGCCGGTGCCCATGCCCGCGCCGACGCACAGGTTGATGAGCGCAGTGCCCTTGCCCGAGCGTTCCAGCTCGTCGAGCGCGGTGCCCAGCACCATGGCGCCGGTGGCGCCAAGCGGATGGCCCATGGCGATCGCGCCGCCATTGACGTTGATCTTGCCGTGCTCGAGGTTCATCGCCTGCATGTAGCGCAGCACGACCGAGGCGAAGGCTTCGTTCAGTTCCCACAGGTCGATGTCGGCGGTGGTCATGCCGGCACGAGCCAGCAGCTTGCCTGCGACAAATTCCGGGCCGGTCAGCATGATCAGCGGTTCGGAGCCGATCGAGGCCATCGCCTTGATTTTCGCGCGCGGCTTCAGGCCGTATTTCTCGCCGATCTCCCTGTTGCCGACCAGCACGGCGGCGGCGCCATCGACGATGCCGCTACTGTTGCCGGCATGATGGACATGGTTGACCTTTTCCAGCTCGGGATAGCGCAGCAGGGCGACGGTGTCGAAGCCGGGCATATCCTCGCCGAGCGCCTGGAAGCTGGGCTTCAGGCTGCCGAGCGACTGCATCGTCGCGTCGGGGCGCATATGTTCGTCGTGGTCGAGCGCGATGCCGCCGATCACGTCGCGGACCGGCACGATCGACTTCTTGAAACGGCCTTCGTCCCAGGCGGCCTTGGCGCGGCGCTGGCTCTCGACGGCATAGGCGTCGACATCGTCGCGGCTGATGCCGAACTTGGTGGCGATCACGTCGGCGCCGATGCCCTGGGGCGCGAAATAGGTCTTGTAGGCGACCGCCGGGTCCATTGCCCAGGCGCCGCCGTCCGATGCCATCGGCACGCGGCTCATCGATTCGACGCCGCCGCCGATCGCGAACATCGCTTCGCCCGAATAGACCTTGGCCGCCGCCATGTTGACCGCTTCCAGGCCCGATGCGCAGAAACGGTTGATCTGCACGCCCGGCACGGTCTGGGCATAATCGGCATTGAGCACGGCGACGCGCGCGATATCTGCGCCCTGTTCGCCGACCGGACTGACGCAGCCCAGGATCACGTCGTCGACGTCGGCGGTGTCGATCTGGGTGCGGTCGCGCACCGCTTCGAGCATCTGCGTCGCAAGCTGGATGGGGGTGATGTCGTGGAGCGAACCGTCGCTCTTGCCCCGGCCACGGGGCGTGCGGACGGCGTCGTAGATATAGGCTTCCATGGTTCCTTTTCCCTCTCCGTTGGCGGCTTTTGGCGCACCGGAAGTGGCCGTGAATGTATTTACGTTTACGTAAAGTGCAAGCCCGAAATGGTCGGTTTCCGCCGACATGGCCTTGCCGTAAGGTCAGGTGCGGACCTGATGTGGGGCCGGATTTCAGCGGGGCAAGCGCCAGATGAAGATTGCGGTTATTTCCGACATCCACGGCAATATCGATGCGCTCGACGCCGTGCTGGCGGACGTGGCCGCACGTAATGTCGATCTATGTGTCAATCTCGGTGACATCCTGTCGGGGCCGCTCTTCCCCTGCGAGACCGGCGATCGGCTGATGGCGATGGACCTGCCGACGATCCGGGGCAATCATGAGCGGCAATTGCTGACGCTGGCGCCCGAACGCATGGGTGCGTCGGACCGGGCGACTCATGATCGGCTGGCCCCGCGCCATCGCGACTGGATCGCCGCCTTGCCCGAGACATTGTGGCTGACCGACGAGGTGCTGATCGTCCCTGGCCGCACAAGGTGGAGACCGGATCGCCCGAAGCCCGCTATGCGCTGGTCGAGCGGACGGCTGACGATTGGCACGCGGAGATCATAATGGTTGCCTATGATGTCGAACGCGCGGCCGCCACGGCCGATGGTCGCGGCCGGCCCGACTGGTCACGGGCGCTGCGCACCGGACGGATATGAACCAAAGGTCGAGTCGCGGGTTTGACCGACGTTCCTAAATCCGCTTGATGGTTTGCGTGCCTGACACCGAGTCCCCCCAGCCTTCCTCGCCCTTTGCCATTCCCATCTTTCGCGCGATCTGGATCGCGAGCCTGGCGTCCAATTTCGGCGGGTTGATCCAGTCGGTCGGTGCGGCCTGGATGATGACCTCGCTGTCCGCCTCGCCGGTGCTGGTGGCGCTGGTGCCGGCGTCGACGACGCTGCCGATCATGCTGCTCTCGCTCTGGGCCGGCGCGGTCGCCGACAATCTGGATCGGCGCAAGGTTATGATGGCCTGCCAGATCGTCATGCTGCTGGTGTCGACGGCGCTTGCGCTGGTCGCCTGGCTCGGCGCGCTGACGCCCTGGACCTTGTTGGGCTTCACCTTCCTCATCGGCTGCGCAACGGCGGTCAACGGTCCGGCCTGGCAGGCGTCGGTCGGCGACATGGTGCCGCGCGCCGTGCTGCCCAGTGCCGTCGCGATGAACAGCATGGGTTTCAATCTGGCGCGCAGCACCGGCCCAGCGCTGGGCGGCGTGATCGTCGCGGCGGCGGGGGCGGCAGCGGCGTTTCTCGCCAATGCGGTCAGCTATATCGGCCTGGTCGCGGTGCTGGCGCGTTGGCGGCCGGAATTGCCACCCAAGCTGCTTCCGCGCGAGCGGCTGGGCGTCGCGATGTGGGCCGGACTCGGTTATGTCTCCATGTCACCCAATATCCAGTTGGTCCTGTTGCGTGGCGGTGCCTTTGGCATCGGGGCGAGTGCGGTGTCGGCGCTGATGCCACTGGTGGCGCGCGATGTGCTCGGCGGCGGCGCACTGACCTTCGGTTTAACCAGCGGCGCCTTTGGCGTCGGGGCGGTGGCAGGGGCTTTGTCGACCCGGCGATTGCGGACGCGCTTTTCGATCGAGACGATCGTTCGGTCGGCAGCGCTGTCGCTGGCGGCGGGTACGGCAATCACCGCCATGTCCGGCTATCTGGCGCTGGCGCTGCTGGGCTATTTGCTGGCGGGCGCCGGCTGGGTCATGGCGCTGTCGACCTTCAACGTCTCCGTGCAGATGTCGGCGCCGCGCTGGGTCGTCGCCCGCGCCGTCGCCATTTACCAGATGACCGCTTTCGGCGGCATGGCGATCGGCGCCTGGCTGTTCGGCAATCTGGCCGAAGGCCATGGCGTCGATGTCGCGCTTTACGTCTCGGCCGCCGTCCAGTTTTTTGCCGCCATGATCGGCCTGGTCCGACCGCTGCCGCAGATCGGCGAGGATAATCTGGACCTGCAGAACCGCTGGCGCGAGCCGGAAACGGCGGTGCCGGTAGAGCCGCGCAGCGGCCCGGTGGTCGTGACGATCGAATATCGCATTCCGGCCGGATCGGTCGTGCCGTTCCTGAGCGCGATGAGCGAGCGCCGCCGCATCCGCAAGCGGGACGGCGCACATGGCTGGTCGCTGATGCGCGACCTGGGCGATCCGGAACTCTGGGTCGAGCGCTATCATGTGTCGACCTGGCTCGACTATGTCCGCCATAACCAGCGGCGCACCATCGCCGACGTCACCAATAGTGAGACGATCCACGCGCTGCACAGCGGGGGCAAGCCGCCGGTGGTGCATCGCATGCTGGAACGCCAGACCGGATCGCTGCCGCTCAGTCGTGCCCCTGATCCGCGAGAAATGGGCGACGGTCTGACCGATCCGACGCGATCGACCTGAAGCGGGGCAAGGCAAAGCGGCTTCGCCTGCTCTTTTTGTGCCTCAGGTCGGTGTCACCGGGGGGCGGCCAAGATCCTCCGGCGTGTCGATGTCGTGCAGCACATTGCCGATCGTTTCGATCTGGATGCCGTGGCTCAACAGCGCGCGCGCGCCCTGATCGCCTTTGAGCGCCAGCAGTTCGGGGAAATGCTTGCGCCCGATGAAGGCGGGCGGGGTTGAGGAAAAGCCATCGGTGCTGGCGACGACCGAGCGGATATCCTCCGCCGCCATGCAGATATGGTTATAATGGGTCTGCGGCACGTCGGGCATGTCGGCCAGGCAGATCAGGATGCCGCGCACCTTGCGCTTGTCCATGAGATGCTCGACCGCCAGGCGGATGCTGCTCGAAATCCCTTCCTCGGGATGGGCATTGACCAGGATGTCATAGCCGCGCCGATCGAGCTTCCGGTGCAGCACCGGCGCAAATTCGATCGGCCGGACGACGGCGACCAGTTCGGCAAAGGCCATGGACGCGACCGTTTCCAGCGTGTGCGCGGCGACCGGCTTGCCGCGCAGGTCGGCCATCAGCTTGTCTTCCTCGCCGAAGCGTGTGGACATGCCGGCTGCCAGCAGGACGGCGGCGATGCGTTCAGTGCGCATGATCGTGCGATTGTAATGACATTTTTCTGTGGTGCGTTCCCGTTGCCCTGTGATTTGCCACCACAGCGATGTTGTGTCCAGCCGGGGCAAAAGGGCTGGTCAGACGGACCCGCAGTCGCCATATGCCGGGGCCAACAATTATGGAGTGGCCCAGTTCATGGCATATGATCCCGATGCGGAAACCGTAGGCGAAGGCTCGAAGGAGCCGGTCCCGGCCGAAGTGTCGGAGGCGATCCGCACCCTCATCCGCTGGTCGGGCGATGCCCCGGAGCGCGAAGGGCTGATGGAAACGCCCGAGCGTGTGGCGCGCGCCTGGCGCGAATATTGCCGCGGCTATAATGACGATCCGGCCTATCATCTCTCGCGTATCTTCCACGAGGTGGGGGGCTATGACGATGTCGTGCTGCTGAAGGATATTCCGTTCCAGTCGCATTGCGAACATCATATGGCGCCGATCGTCGGTCGCGCGCACATCGCCTATCTGCCCGGCGACTATGTGGTCGGCATTTCCAAGCTGGCCCGCGTCCTTCACGCCTATGCCAACCGGTTGCAGGTGCAGGAACGGCTGACCTCTGAAGTTGCCAACTGCATCTGGGAAAACCTCAAGCCCCAAGGCGTCGCCGTGGTGATCGAGGCGACCCATGGCTGCATGACCGGGCGTGGCGTGCGCACTCCGAACGTCATCATGAAGACCAGCCGCATGCTCGGCGTCTTCCGCGACGACGAGAAGTCGCGCGAGGAAGTGCTGAAGCTCATCGCCTCGTGAGTGAAGGGGTGAGCGAACAGGAGGAAGTCGCGGAGCCCGCCTATCGCCCGATCGGCGGCGCTAAGAAGGATGGGGGGGCGACCGGCCCCTTGCCGCTCGCCTCGCGCCGGCTGGCGCTGGTGACCGGCGGTCATCGGCGGCTGGGCGGCATCATTTCGGCAGCGCTGGCGAAGGCCGGATATTCGCTTGCCATCCACGGTAGCCATGACACGCGGCTCGATTCCCATCTGGCGCTTGCGCTGGAGGAAAATGGCGCGGAATGGGAAGGCTTCGTCGTCGATTTCGCTGATCCCGAAGCGGCCGAGGAACTGGTCGCGCAGGTTGCCGAGCGCTTTGGCCGGCCGCCCGACCTGCTCGTCAACAGCGCCGCGATCTTTGGCCAGGACCGGATCGACAGCGTGACAGCCGACGATCTGATGCGCCATTATGCGGTCAATTGCGCCGCGCCCACGATGCTGACCAAGGCGTTCGCGACTGTGCCGGCCGGGACGGGCGATCGCTGCATCGTCAATATCCTCGACCAGCGGATCGACCATCCCCATGGAGATCAGCTCGCCTATACGCTGTCCAAGCTGGCGCTGGCCGGCCTGACGAAGACGGCGGCCAGCAGCCTGGCGCCGCAGGTGCGCGTCAATGCAGTGGCGCCGGGCCTCACCATCGCCACGCCCGATTATGATGCGGATCAGATGGCGCGGCTGGAGCAGTTGATGCCGCTCGGCCGGCTGCCGCAGGCAGAGCAGATCGCGCAGGCGGTGCTGTATCTGGCCGGGGCGACGGCGGTGACGGGCCAGACCCTCTATGTCGATGGCGGTGCCCATATGCGCAGCTATGATCAGGATTTCATGCATCTTTGCCGATAGGATCGGCAAAATCGCCGCACTGCAGAGGCTGGCGATCCGTTTTTGGCCGACATAGATCGGCGCTGACAGCTTAGGGAGACGGCAATGGCATATGAAACGATCCTGGTGGAACAGCGGGACGCGGTGACGCTGATCACGCTCAACCGGCCGCAGGCGCTCAACGCGCTCAACAGCCAGGTGCTGGCGGATCTGGGCGCAGCCTTTGCCGCCTATGATGCCGACCCGACCCAGCATTGCGCGGTGCTGACCGGCAGCGAGAAGGCCTTTGCCGCCGGCGCCGACATCAAGGAGATGGTCGACAAGGAAGCGGCCGACTTCTTCCTGCAGGATTTCTTCTCCGACTGGCAGACCAAGGTGGTCGCTACCCGCAAGCCGTGGATCGCGGCGGTGGCCGGCTTTGCGCTGGGCGGCGGGTGCGAACTGGCGATGATGGCCGACTTCATCCTGGCGGCCGATACCGCCAGGTTCGGCCAGCCCGAGGTGAAGCTGGGCGTGGCGCCGGGCATGGGTGGGTCGCAGCGCCTGACCCGTGCCGTCGGCAAGGCCAAGGCGATGGAAATGTGCCTGACCGGCCGGATGATGGGGGCTGAAGAAGCCGAGCGTGCGGGGCTGGTGGCGCGGATCGTGCCGGCGGCCGAGTTGCTCGATGATGCGCTCAAGACGGCGGCGGCGATTGCCGCGATGCCGCCGATGGCGGCGATGGTGAACAAGGAAATGGTCAACATCGCCTTCGAGACCAACCTGGCCCAGGGCATCCTGACCGAACGCCGCCTGTTCCAGATACTGACCGCCACGCAGGACAAGAAGGAAGGCATGACCGCCTTCGTCGAGAAGCGTCCGGGCGTCTGGAAAGGGCGATAAAGACCTAAAAAACGATCCTCTCCGGAAAGGAGAGGGTATGCGATTTTTCGATCCTCTCCAGGCCAGGCCTGGGGAGGATTTTTTGTGCGCGTGTGCGAGGAAGCGGGCATTGATTGAGCAATCTCAATACTTTGAGATGTCTCGTTCTTGTTAAGAAATCATCATAAGCGCGTGGTGGATTTTCCCGAAGGGCTCGTTTCAGATGACAAAAGGATGACATGATCTGCGGTCGCCCGAAGGGGTGATCGACAGGGCGGGGTCCGGGGAGGAACGGCGCGATAGTTCGAAGGAGCGGGCGCTCCTGATTGGCGCGCACTGCCCCTATTTAAGGGCCTACAGGGAGCCTCTATGCCTTCGATTTCGTCTGTTCATCGCGTGTCTCGCGCTGCCCTGCTGATTGCCTGCTGCGCGGGTGCCTTATCTACTGCTGCCTGGGCGCAGGAGGTCGCTCCAACGGACGAAAATGACGGCATCACCGTAACCGGTCGCCGTATCTCGCAATCGTCGGAAGCGATCGGCGAAGACAGGGTCACCAACGTCGTGGCGGTCACGCGCGAGGCGCTGCTGTCCGCGCCGTCGGGCATTTCGGGCCTGAAAATGCTGGAGCAGTTGCCCGGCTTCAACGTCCAGACCGATGGTGCGCTGGGCCTCTATGAATTCGGCAACAGCGTTCAGACCCGCGCCTTCAACCTCGACCAGATCGGCTTCGTGGTCGACGGCATTCCGACCGGCCGCAGCGATGCCTTCGGCGGCAGCCCGGTCTTCCGCTATGTCGATAATGAAAATCTGGGCGTGGTGGAGGCTGCGGTCGGCGCGGGCGATGTCGGCCTGCCCAGCTATTCGACGCTTGGCCCGGTGGTGCAATACAACAGCATCCAGCCCCAGGAAGAGATGGGCCTGTTCGTGTCGCAGAGCTTCGGCGACTTCAACATGAAGCGCACCTTCATCCGTGCCAGCACCGGCCAAGTCGGACCGTTCCGCGCCTATGTCAGCCGCACCAAGCTGGACACCGACCTGTGGCGCGGTGATGGTACGGTTGATCGTGAACATTGGGAAGGCATGGTCCATGCCGATCTGGGCGGCGACAGCTGGGCTCGCTTCAAGTTCGTCTCGAACAAGTTCAACGACTTCGACTCGCCTTCGCTCAGCCGCAGCCAGTATCTGACCGGCACCGATGTCGGCGGCAAGAGCGGCCGGGATCGCGGCTATATCTCGGTCGTGCCCAACACCACGCCGGGCTTCGCGCCGGTCGCGGGCGGCCCCGCCTACAGCAACGCCAATTACGCCTATACCAACACTCTCGCCATCAACGTGCGCGACGACAAGCTCTATGGTGGCACGATCCATGCCGGTATTGCCGACGGTGTCTGGGCTGAAGCGACCGCCTATTATGAGGACAAGGGAGGATATGGCGTCTCGCCCGACACCTATGCCAATAGCCTGCTTTATTATACGCGGGAGACGGCGGCCGGCATCGCGCTCACCGCACCCAAGGGCACTCAATATGGCCTCTCTACAGTCGGTGGCGATCGCTATGGTCTGACCAGCAAGCTGCATTGGGAAATCGGTGCGCAGACGCTGGAAGTGGGCCTGTGGGGCGAGGTCGACACCTATAACCGGACCCAGGCACGCTACAACACGACCGACGGTTCGCCCGCCAGCACTCCCAATCTGGACGAACTCGTCTATGTTCGCCGCGACTATCAGAGCCAGCGTAATACGACGCAGGCGTTCGTCAAGGATCGGATTTCCCTGCTGGATGACAGCCTGATTTTCGATCTTGGTATCAAGGCGCTGAACATCGATTATCGATACAGCGGCTATCGCGACTTCAACGATTATTATCGCAATGCCGGCACGACGGCGGCGCCCGTCTGGGTTGCCGGCTGGGGGCCGCAGACGCTGCGCGCCAGTTACAGCGATGGCTTCCTGCCGCAGGCGGGCGTCCTCTACAAGCTGGACAATCAGAGCCAGATCTTCGCTTCCTATGCAGAGAATATGGCGCTGCCCAAGGGGATGGACGATATCTTCTCGGTTTCGCTCGCCAGCACGGCGGCAGGCGTACCTGCACCCGCACCGGAGCGGTCGCAGAATTTCGAGGCAGGCATCCGCACCAATCAGGGCGAATTCTACGCGTCCTATGCCGTCTATTACACCAAGTTCAAGAACCGCATCCAGTCGATCGGGTCGATCCTGCCCGGCACGACCAACGTCATCGAAACCTTCTACCAGAATGTCGGCCGGGTTACGGCCTATGGCGCGGAATTCAGCGGCACCTACAAGCCGGGCTATCTGGATGGGTTGGCCTATTTCAACCTCAACGCCACCTATAATATCGCCAAGTTCAAGGATGACATCGTAACCGCGACGACCACCTACCAGACCGACGGCAAATATATTCCCGACAGCGCCAAGTGGATCGTCAGTGGCGGCGTCACGATCGAGCCGGCAAGCTGGCTGGTGGGCAATTTCAGCGGCAAATATACGTCGCGGCGCTGGTCGACTTTCGACAATTCTGCCGGGTCGAGCGTGAAGGGCTATACCGTGTTCAGCGCCTATGTGGATATTGGCGACGGCATCAGCCTGGGTCCGGTCAAGGGCGTGAAGGCGCGCTTCAACATCGACAATATCTTCGACAAGGATACGCTGTCCTACATCTCCTCCTCGGTGACGGGTGACGGCAATTTCCGGCCGCTGTCCCCTCGCACCTTCCAGTTCACCATCTCGGGCGAGATCTGATGCGGAACTATTATCTGATGGGGGCAGCGCTGGTCGCGCTGCTCCCGATCACCGCGCAGGCCCAGTCAAAATCTGCGTCTGGGGGCGTGTCGAAACAGGTCTATCAGCTCCACCAGAAGCTGATCACGCTCGACAGCCATCTCGATACGCCGGCGTCGCTCGATCTGCCCGACTGGTCGATCGACGAGGAGCATGGTGTCCATAGTGACTATACCCAGGTCGACCTGCCGCGCATGAAGAAGGGCGGCCTGGATGGCGGTTTCTGGGCGATCTACACGGGGCAGGGGCCGCTGACGATCGAGGGTTTCCGCAAGGCGCGCGATTTCGCGCTGCTGCGCGGCATGTCGATCCGCTCGATGGTGGCGGCCGACCCAGACAATTTCACGCTGGCATTGGAAGCCAAGGACGCGGCGCCGATCGCGGCGGCGGGCAAGCGCATCGTCTATATGTCCATCGAAAATGCCTATCCGCTTGGCGAGGATGTCTCGCTGATCAAGACATTCTACGACATGGGCGTGCGCGTGTCGGGCTTTGCCCATTTCGCGCACAACCAGTTCGCCGACAGCTCGACCGATCCGTCGAAGAAGCCGCGTTATGGTGGGCTCAGTCCGCTCGGCAAGGAATTGCTGAAGGAAATGAACCGGCTGGGCGTGGTGCCCGACGCCTCGCACAGCAGTGACCAGGTGCTGGACGATCTGCTGGCACTGTCGACCACGCCGGTGCTGCTGACCCATTCGGGCTGCAAGGCGGTCTATGATCATCCGCGCAACATCGATGATGACCACTTGAAAGCCCTGGCGGCCAAGGGTGGCGTCATTCAGATGAACGCCTATGGCGCCTATCTGCGCGCATCCAAGCCCAATCCCGAGCGGCAGCAAGCGCTGATGGCGCTTTATGGCCAGATGCGGGAAGATGCGAAGATATCGGCGGAAAAACGCGCCGAACTGCTCGCCAAGCGGCAGGAGATCGACAGGCTCTATCCCGACACCGACCGGCCGACCTTCGACGATTTCATGGCGCATATGCTGCACGCGCTGAAGGTGGTCGGCCCTGATCATGTCGGCATTGGCCTTGACTGGGATGGCGGCGGCGGTGTCGTCGGCATGGAGGATGTGGTCGATCTGCCCAAGATCACCGACGCTTTGCTGAAGGCCGGCTATAGCGAGGCTGACGTACAGAAAATCTGGTCCGGCAACGTGTTGCGGGTGCTGGCCGCAGCCGAGGCTGCCAAGCAAAAATAACGACATATGCCGGACCGGACGTTGCTGGTCCGGCATGAAATCTTGTTAAGCCAATCGACGGGGGCGTTCCGGCCCGCTAAGGGGAGTCGGCACCAGAAAGGAGCGGTCGCATTTCGCCCATGCAGCACAAGCCGAAGCGCAGCCGGGCAATCGCCCTGCCGAACAGCGAGTTTCGCGCCCGCGCCACCGAATATCTCGATTTCCTCGCCGCCTGGGTGAAGAAGCCCCGGCAGACTGCGTCTGTCGTGCCGAGCAGCCGCTATCTGGCGCGGCTGATGGTGGCCAACATTGATCCGCAGGGCGGCCGCGTGCTGGAACTGGGCGGCGGCACTGGTGTCTTCACCCGCGCCATCCTGGAGACCGGCCTGCCGGCCGACATGCTGGAGGTGGTGGAGATCAACCCCGCCTTCGCGCGCGGGCTGCGTCGCCATTTTCCGCACGTGTCGATCCTGGAGACGCCGGCACAGATCGTCTCGGTCGCCGCCGCCGGTGGCCCTGGCGATTATCAGACCGTGGTCAGCGGCCTCCCGCTGCTGGCGATGGACCGCGCGATGCACATCGACATATTGTCCGAAGCCTTCCGCATGCTGAAGCCGGGCGGCAGCCTGGTGCAGTTCACCTATTCGACGCGGCCGCCAGTCAGCCGTGCGGTGCTGGATCAGCTAGGTCTGGAGGTTGTCCGCGCCGGCCATACGGTCCGCAATTTCCCGCCGGCAACGGTCTTTCGCTTCACCCGGCGCGGCGAATAGTCGGGACAAGAGGAAAGGGCCGCATCGCAGGATGCGGCCCTTCCTGTTTCTGCCTCAGTAGAAGGCGCCATAGACGACATCGACCACGCGGCGCGACCGGACCTCGACCAGCAGCAGGTCGGGGCCATAGCGCACCCAGCGATAGCCGTAAGGCGGCGCGCCCAGGCCCAGGCGCCAATAATCATTGTAATAATAATAGCTGGAGAAGAAGACCGCCGGCAGGAACAGGCCGACCGTCCAGCGCCGATAACGATAGCCGTGCGGATAGCGATAGGCGGGGCCAGGGAGTGGGCGGAAATTGGGTGGACGGCCGGCACCCGGACGATGAGGCTGGCCGGGCCGTGGCGGCTGCACGCCGGGACCACCGGGGCGCGGCGGTTGAGGCGAGGGGCCGCCCGGCCGCGGTGGCTGGATTGCCGGCCCACCTGGCTGTCCAGATCCGGGACGGGGCGGCTGCGGATGGGAACCGCCGGGCCGGGATGGCTGGGTTGAGGGACCGCCAGGGCGCGTGGGCTGGGGCGAGGGACGAGGTGGGCGGGAAGGCTGTGCCGATCCGTCGGGGCGTGACGGGGCGGGGGCAGGCCGCGTCGAAGGAGCAGGTCGTGCGCCGCCATTGCCGGATGGCGGCCTGTTGCCCTGCTGGGCGATGGCGATATCGGGAACGACGATCAACGCGATCGAAAGATAGAGAACTGCCTTTTTCATAGCCTTCTCCACATGGTGGGGCGTAAAGCCTATGCCCGGCGTTGGTCCGCTTCAATCTTTTTCCAATATGTTGCCCCGCTTCGCTATTTGCCACGTCGCCGGTTGCATGGCGCGGTCCGCCTCCTATCTTCCCGGCACAAGGAAAGGGGGCGCTGCCGCATGGCATCCATCATCGAAATCAAGGGCCTGACGAAAAGCTATGCGTCGGGCTTTCAGGCGCTCAAGGGCGTCGACCTGAATATCGAGGAGGGCGAGATTTTCGCGCTGCTCGGTCCCAATGGCGCGGGCAAGACGACGATGATCTCGATCATCTGCGCCAATGTCCGCCCCTCTGGCGGCACCGTGACGGTCGCCGGCCATGACATCATCCGCGACTATCGCGGTGCGCGTTCGGCGATCGGGCTGGTGCCGCAGGAACTCAATACCGATCAGTTCGAGCGGGTGATCGACACCGTCACCTTCAGCCGCGGCCTGTTCGGCAAGCCGCGCAACGATGCCTATGTCGAAAAGATATTGCGCGACCTGTCGCTGTGGGACAAACGCAACAACAAGATCCGCGAGCTGTCCGGCGGGATGAAGCGCCGCGTGATGATCGCCAAGGCGCTGAGCCATGAACCACGCGTGTTGTTCCTCGACGAACCGACCGCCGGCGTTGATGTGGAACTGCGTCGCGACATGTGGAAGCTGATCGGCGAACTGCGGCAGACCGGCGTGACCATCATCCTCACCACCCATTATATCGAGGAAGCCGAGGAGATGGCCGACCGGGTGGGCGTCATCAACCATGGTCAGCTGATGCTGGTCGAGGACAAGACCGCGCTGATGGAGAAGCTGGGCAAGAAGACGCTGTCGATCATGCTGGCGGAGCCGATCGAGGCGCTGCCGCCCGAACTGGCCGACTGGGATGTGGCCCTGAAGGCGGAAGGGCAGGAGATCGAATATCTGTTCGACACCCGCGCCGAACGCACCGGCGTTTCCTCGCTGTTGCGCAAGCTTGGCGACCTGGGCATCGGCTACAAGGATCTCAACACGCGGCAGAGCAGCCTGGAGGATATTTTCGTGAGCCTGGTTCATCAGGAGAAGGCGGCATGAACGGCCCCAATCTGCGCGCCATCGCCGCCATCTACAAGTTCGAGCTGCACCGGTTCCGGCGCACCTGGCTGACCGGTCTGCTGGTGCCGGTCATCACTACCTCGCTCTATTTCATCGTGTTCGGCGGGGCGATCGGGTCGCGCATGACGGAGATTGACGGCATCCCCTATGGAGCCTTCATCGTCCCTGGCCTAATCATGATGTCGATGTTCACCGAAAGCATCTTCAACGCGAGTTTCGGCATCTACATGCCCAAATTTACGGGGACCATCTATGAACTGCTGTCGGCGCCGGTATCGGCGATGGAGACGGTGATCGCCTATGTCGGTGCTGCGGCGACCAAGGCGCTGATCGTCGGCTTCATCATCTTTGCGACGGCGCATCTGTTCGTCGATCTTCAGGTTGCGCACCCGTTCGCGATGGTCGGCTTCATGCTGCTGATCGCGGTGAGTTTCTGCCTGTTCGGCTTCATCCTGGGCATCTGGGCGCAGGGGTTCGAGCAGTTGCAGGTGATCCCGCTGCTGATCATCACGCCGATGACATTTCTGGGCGGCGCCTTCTACTCGATTCACATGTTGGCCGAGCCGTGGCGGACGATCACCCTGTTCAACCCGATCGTCTATCTGATTTCGGGCTTCCGCTGGACCTTCTTCGGCAAGGGTGATGTCGGGATCGAATTCAGCTTGCTGTTCGTAGGGGGCATGCTGGCAGTTTGCCTAGGCATCATCGCCTGGGTGTTCCGCACCGGCTATAGGCTCAAGAAGTAACGGTACAAGAAAAGGGCGGCCATTGGCCGCCCTTCTTCATTCCGGTCGATGCGATGTTGCTGTCGATCAGGCGGCCGCGCTCTGCGGATCGATCGCGAACAGTGTCACGCCCTTATATTTGTCGTCGCCCTGATCGTAGAGGCCGTGCATCGCCTCGAACGTCTCGTCCAGGGTTTCGACATCGCTCAGGCCCGCCAGCTTGAAGGTGCCCAGCTTCAACTCGCGCGGCGGGCGGCCATCGCGGTCGACGGTCACGGCGTCCATGAACATCTCGTCATGGCGCGTGTAGAGAATGTGCGGGGCCAGCGTGACGACCATCTTGTTATAGGTCGCCTTGAGGCACTTCTGAAGCGCGATTGCTTCGAAGATAGGGGTCGGGGAGTCCATGATGAGCCGCCCATATCAAAAAACCGGGACTCGTTTCAATTGCTTTGTGCGTCGCAGCATATGCCCGCGACGCAACCAGCCGGATTTTTACGACGAATCGTGTGTGCTATTTGCGGTCATGCGAGACGAGGTTCAGTCGGTCTCGTAGCGACCAGCGCGCGATCAGGAGGACGGCTACGGTGCCCAGGCCGGCAGCCAGACCGAACCAGATGCCGACCCCGCGCAGGCCGAGCGGGAAGGCGAGCAGGGCACCGACACCGATACCGATAATCCAGTAGCCGACCAGGGCGAAGATCATCGGCACCTTGGTGTCCTGAATCCCGCGCAGCACGCCAGCGCCCACGGCCTGCGCGGCATCCACCAGTTGGAACAGCGCGGCGACCGCCAGGAAGCTGACCGCCAGATTGGCCGTGGCGAGATTGGCCGGATCATGGACGTCGAGGAAGATCGACACAAGCGGACGCGGGATGAGCACGAGCATCAGAGCGGCCGCCATGGCGAAACCGGTGCCGACGATCAGCGCCAGCCAGCCTGCGCGGCCGATCGCGGCGGGATCGGCCCGGCCATGGGCTACACCGACACGCACGGTCGCAGCCTGGCCGATGCCCATCGGCACCATGAACACCAGCGAGGCGATCTGGATCGCCACGGCATGGGCAGCGAGCGATTCCCGGTCGATCAGCCCCATCAGGAAGGCTGAGGCGTTGAACACCGTGACTTCCAGCCCCAGCGTAATCGCGATCGGCAGGCCCAGCGTCCACACCGCCCGCTGCCGCTCGCGATCACGCGTCCAGAAGCGGCCCATCAGGCGATAGCGGCGGAAGCGGCGGTCGACCAATATGACGGTCAGCAGGCCCAGGAACAGGAAGGTCGAGGACAGAGTGCTGGCGATTCCGGCGCCCAGCAGGCCGAGGGCGGGGAACCCCAGATGACCAAAGATTAGCACCCAGCCGACCAGCACATTGAATGGGATGGCGAGCAGCATGATGATCAGGCCCCAGAGCGGCCGTTCCAGTGCCGAGATGAAATTGCGCAGCGTCGTGAAGCAGAGGAAGGGCAGCAGCGCCCATTGCATCCCGCGCATCAGGTGGCCAGCTTCGCGCGCCAGATCGGGCTCCTGGCCCATGGCGCGCAGGATCGCCTCGCAATGCCACAGGATCAGCCATGCCGGCAGCACGAAGAAGGCGGCGGCGCGCAGTGTCTGGTGGACGGTGCGGCGCACGTCGCGCACCGAATGGCGGCGACGGCCGCGCTCACTGGCGATCAGCGGCGCGGCAGCGGTGACGAGGCCGAGGCCAAAGATCAGCAGCGCGTTGAAGAGGTTGATCGCCAGAGCGCCGGCGGCGACCGCTTCCGCCCCCAGTCGTCCGACCAGCAGCAGGTCGGTCGCGGCGATCCCCGACCAGGCGACATTGCCCGCGATCATGGGAATGGCGAGCGTGACGAGCGCGCGCGCCTCGATGCGCCAGGGGGAAGATTGGGTCACTTGGAAGGTCCGGAACGAGGGAAGCGCCGGCAAGGGCGCGGGCGCTCCCCTTAATCGCCTCAATGCTTCTTGAACAGATGCAGCACGGCAACGATGATGCCGCCGATCACCAGGCCGACGATGCCCGCCCCGATCGCGTTCACCAGCCAGTCGACCACCGGCGCTATCGCGGGCAGGGCATGGGCGGCACCTTCGGCCAGATGATGGATGGTGCCGGGGATCAGATCCCAATGAAATTCGTGCAGGCCATGAACGATCAGGCCGCCGCCGACCCACAGCATCGCCGCCGTGCCAACGACGCCCAGCACGCTCATCACGACCGGCATCGCCTTCACCATGCCGCGGCCGATGGCGCGGGTGACGGCCGCACTGCGCTCCGCAAGGTGCAGGCCGATATCATCCATCTTCACGATCAGGCCGACGACGCCATAGACGCCCGCCGTGATGCCGATGGCGACGACGACCAGGATGATCGCCTGTTCCCAGATCGGCTCGCTGGCCACCGTGCCGAGCGCGATCGCCATGATTTCACCAGACAGGATGAAATCGGTGCGGATCGCGCTGGCGACTTTCTGGTCCTCCAGTTCCTTGGACGTCAATGTCGCGGCGGCATCTGCCACTTCGTCATGGCCACCCTGGGTCGCTTCCAGCAGCTTTTCTGCGGCCTCGAAGCAGAGGAATGCACCGCCCAGCATCAGCAGCGGCGGCAGTAGCCAGGGGGCAAAGGCGCTCAGCGCCAGCGCGGCCGGCAGCAGGAACAGCAGCTTGTTGCGCAGCGATCCCCGCGCGATCTTCCAGATGATCGGCAGTTCGCGGTCGGGTGTCAGGCCCATGACATAATTGGGCGTGACGGCAGTATCGTCGATGACGACGCCGGCGGCCTTGGTACCAGCCTTGCCGGCCGCAGCGGCGACGTCATCCAGCGACGTGGCCGCCATCTTGGCGATACCGGCGACGTCGTCGAGCAACGCGATCAGACCCGAAGGCATGGTTGAATAATTCCCCTGTTGAAACGGACGGATATCGTCCGTGCGCGCTTCTTAATGCGCGGGCAGGGTATGGGCAATGGAGCGATGATTGCCGGTTCGTGACCGGGCGTCGGCTATATCAGTAATTGCCCGGCGGATCGCTGGCGGGGAAGGATTCGTCGGACTGTTCGTCGATCATGTCCCAATCGTTGTCTCCCGTCTGCGGGCCGGCGTCGCGAACGATGCCGGATGAGCCGACCGGGCCGCGATCGTCCACATCCTTGGGATCGGCCTTGCAATCCGTCGCGGCCCGGTCCTTCAGGCTTTTCCAGGCGACGGCGCCCAGTCCGGTCAGAAAGGCCAGTTTCAACAATCCCTTCATGGTGCTTCCTTTGGCGGGCTGTGCAGATGGACCCATTTGGCAGCGTCTTGGTCGATGGCTTCGGGGGGCAGGCGAATTTCGCCCTCCTCGTCTGCACTGCCGGAATGATCCTCGTCGGCGCCGGTCATGCCGGGTGGGAAGATGGTCCAGCGTTGCTGCAGGGCAGTATCGATCATCGCCTGCCAGGCGGTAACGTCCCCTGTCTCGCGCATCGCCGGATCGGGTTCCTTGAGCAGCGCCAATATGCTGGCGGCATCCTCTACCCAATAGGGCCAGTTATGCGTTGCGCCGGCGGCCAGATGCCGGGCGAGGCGCTCAAGCAGGGTGCGTTGATCCATGACGTCCGGAACGTTCATGGCGACTCTCCGTTCCTCATCTTCTCGTGTCGCAACCTAATGGCGATCGAACGGAAATGCCCCTCGGGATTTGAACCGATATGGCGCAGAAAAAGGAGGCAGGCATGCCACGAGGCGACAAGGGCCGTTACACCGACAAGCAGAAGCGCAAGGCTGCGCATATCGCCGAAAGCTATGAAGGGCGTGGTGTGTCGCATGACGAGGCGGAGGCGCGGGCCTGGGCGACGGTGAACAAGGATTCGGGCGGCGGAAACCTGTCGGGATCGGGGCGGGGCAAGCCCGACAGCCATGCCGCCGAGCGGCGCAAGGCTGCGGATCGATCGGCCGCGGCGAAGAAGGGCTGGGAAACGCGCCGCCACCGGGCGCAGGGCTGAAATCAGGACGAGAAGATATCGCCGTTGCTGAAATGGGCGGCGAGATGATCGATCCAGGCCCGCACCAGCGGCGGCAGCCTGATGCGGGTGGTGAAGACGAGGTGGACGATCCCCTCCTGCGCCTGCCATTCGGGGAAAGGCAGCGCCAGGGCGCCCGAGCGCAGGTCGGCCATGCAGACATGATCGGGCAGCAATGCCACGCCCAGCCCGGCAATGGCGGCGCGGCGGATGGTCTCGAAATCGCCGCAGCTCAGGCGCGGATGATGCTCGATCGACCGTGTCGCACCATCGGGGCCTTCGAGTTGCCAGTTCACCGCGCCATCCTCCCCCGATGAACTGAGCGTTGGCAGGGTCGGCAGGGCATCGATGTTCTGTCCCGCCACCTGATTGGCTAGCGCGGGGCTGGCGACCAGGATGCGGCGGCTGCGCGCCAGGGTGCGCATGGTCAGTTCCGCATCGGTGTCCAGCCGGGTGCGCACGCGCAGGGCGACGTCGATCCGCTCGCCGATGAGGTCGACGGGGCGATCCACTGCGACGATCTGGACATGGCCCTTGGGATAGAGCGTCAGGAAATCGGGCAATATGGCGGCGACGAACGGGGTGAGGCCGGTCGGGCAGGAAAAGCGGACGGTGCCTTTGGGTTCGCTGAGACTGGCCTCGACCAGCGCTTCTGCGCGTTCCGCGGCGGCCACGGCGATGCGGCACTGGTCATAGACCGACAAGCCGAGCTCGGTGACCCGGAACCGGCGGGAGGAGCGTTCGATCAGTCGCACGCCCAGTCGCTGTTCCAGCTCCGCAACCCGTCGGCTGAGCTTCGACTTGGGCAGGCGCAGCGCCCGGCCGGCGGCGGCAAATCCGCCATGGGTCACGACCGCCGCGAACAGACGAAGATCATTCATATCCTGCATATCATTGTTCTAATTATGGAACGATGGATGTCAATTTTGCTGTCTATAGCGAAAATCGTTCCAGGATTATTTCCAATGACACAGGCAGTGCAGGGTGCATCGCCGGACAGAAAGGAAATGATCATGGCACGCAAATTGGAAAACAAGGTTGCGGTGGTGACCGGCGGGACGACCGGCATTGGCCTGGGTATCGCGCAGGAACTGGCCGAAGCAGGGGCCAGGCTGTTCATCGCCGGCCGACGGCAGGAGGAACTGGACGCGGCGGTCCGCACCATTGGCCATGGCGCCGTCGGGGTGCAGGGCGACGTGACCCAGTTCGCCGATCTCGATCGCCTCTATGATGTCGTGCAGCAGCATGGCGCCCAGATCGACATATTGGTCGCCAATGCCGGCGGCGGCAGCTTCCAGCCGATCGGCGCCATTACCGAGGAGGAGTTCGATCGCACCTTCGGCCTGAATGTGAAGGCGACGCTGTTTACGGTGCAGAAGGCGCTGCCGCTGCTGCGCGACGGGGCTTCGATCATCCTGACCGGATCGACGGAGTCGGTGCGCGCGCTGCCGGCGTTCAGCGTCTATGGTGCGACCAAGGCGGCGATTCGCAATTTTGCGCGCCACTGGATACTGGACCTCAAGGACCGGCATATCCGGGTCAACACGATCGCGCCGGGCGCCACCCGCACGCCGGGGCTACAGGGACTGGCTGCTGACGACGCGGAATGGCAGGCGCTGGAAGGTGGTCTGGCGGCGCAAATCCCGCTCGGCCGGCTGGCCGACCCGCGCGAGATCGGCAAGGCGGCAGCCTTTCTCGCCTCCGACGACGCCAGCTATGTCAACGGCGTCGAGCTGTTTGTCGATGGCGGTTTCGCACAGATTTAGAAGGGCGAGCGGGGAAAGTATGAGCAGGGCCGGGGGCGATCCTCCGGCCTTTTGCATGGGCGGGAACGGCTGGCGCTATTCCCAAACGAAAATGGTCCTCAGCTTGCACCCTTCCGGCTTCTCGCCTTCCTGAAACAGGCTTACGCGATCGATCGCCGCCAGTTGGGCCGGTGTGAAAGGTGTGGCGGAGGTGAAATAGGCGGCGGCTTGTGCGTGGTTCCAGATCGCGATCTGATAGACGTCCTGCACCTTCCTTTGCGCAAAACGGGCCGGGCGTTGCAGCGATGCGGCTTTGAGAATTCGGCCTTTGGGGCGGCTGGCCCATCCGGCGCCATAGACATCCAAATGGCCGAACGGACCTTCCCAGCGAAAGCTGCCGCCGTGTATTCCGCCGCTCAATGTCGTGACCTTCTCGCTGGGCAGCAGGTCGATGATGGGAGAATAGCCGCAGAATCGCGCCGGGCCTTTAAGCTCGCTGGCCTGGGCAGATATGGGGATCAACGGCGCCAGGCCGAGAACGGCAGCGATCGTTCGTCGCATGACAACGCTGCTCATGACGGTCTGCCCCTCCTCATCGTCTGTCGGAATGCCCGTTTGCCACCATTGCCTGCAACAAAAAAGCCGCCCGGTGACGGGCGGCTTTCTCGTTTTTCCAAAGCGAAGAGGCTCAGGCTTCTTCGGCCGGGGCTTCTTCCGCCTCGACGGCGATTTCGCCCGGCTCGGCGTTCGGATCATAATCCTCGGTGAAGCCGCTCTCGTCCTTTTCGAACAGGTCGGCCATCACGTCCACGCCCTGCGACTGCAGTTCGGCTTCTTCCGGCGAGCGCGCAACGTTCACCGTGATGGTGACGGCGACTTCCGGGTGCAGCGCGACCTTGACGTCGAAGACGCCCAGGGTCTTGATCGGGCGTTCCAGCACGACCATCGCCTTGGAGACGTTGGTGATGCCATCAGCATGCAGCGCGTCGACGATGTCGCGCACCGCAACCGAACCGTAGAGCGCGCCGGCGTTCGACGACTGGCGGATCAGGACGATCTGCGTGCCGTTGACGCCTTCGGCAGCCGTTTCGGCGTCCGAGCGGCGAGCCGCGTTGTCGGCTTCGATCTTCGCGCGGTTGGCTTCGAAGACCTTCTTGTTGGCGGCGTTCGAACGAAGCGCCTTCTTGTTGGGCAGCAGGAAGTTACGGGCATAGCCGTCCTTCACGGTGACGATGTCGCCGATCGCGCCCAGCTTCTCGATACGCTCGAGCAGGATGATTTCCATGGGTATCTACTCCCTTACTTCACGATGTAGGGCAGGAGGCCCAGGTGACGGGCGCGCTTGATGGCCTGGGCCAGCTCACGCTGCTTCTTGGCCGAAACGGCCGTGATGCGGCTGGGGACGATCTTGCCGCGCTCGGACACGAAGCCCTGCAGCAGACGGACGTCCTTATAATCGATCTTCGGCGCATCCTTGGCGGCGAAGGGGCAGCTCTTGCGGCGGCGGAAAAACGGGCGTGCCATGTTTCAGATCTCCTTATTCGGCAGCCGGGGCGGCTTCTTCGCGGTCGCGGCGCGGGCCACGATCTTCGCGAGGACCACGGGGGCCGCGATCACCACGATCGCCGCGCTCCGAACGCTCCTGCTTGCGCATCATCACCGACGGACCGGTTTCCAGCTCTTCGACCTTGATGGTCATGTAGCGGATGATGTCTTCGTTGATCTGGGTCTGACGCTCCAGCTCGGCAATCACGTTGCCCGGGGCGTCGATGTTCAGCATGACGTAGTGCGCCTTGCGGTTCTTGGCGATCTTGTACGCGAGCGAACGCAGGCCCCAGGTCTCGACCTTGGTTACCTTGCCTTCATTTTCCTCGACGATCTTGGTGGCGGTTTCCGCCAGAGCGTCCACCTGCGCCTGTGCCAGATCCTGGCGCGCAAGGAACACATGCTCGTAAAGAGCCATGGGTATTGCCTCATCTGTTGGCCGATCGCTGACGCCCACCCCATGTGGAACGCCCCTCCGGCTGTCGTCTCAAGCATTCGAAATCGTCCGACGTCCGAATCCGGGGCCGAGCGAAGGCGCGCCTATGACGGAAAAGCGGGGGAAAGGCAAGCGGCATCGGTGCAGATACGGGCGGCAGCGGCCCTGCTTGCAGTCAGGCTTCACCTGTCTCTATCCTGCCCTCCAGAAAAAGAGAAGGAGAGACGGATGGCGGTCGCGATTGCGGCACTGGCGCTGATATTGCTGATGCTGGCGGCCTATCGCGGCATGAGTGTGATCCTGATGGCCCCATTGCTGGCGATGCTGGCGGTGTTTTTGACCGATCCGGCGGCGGTGCCTACGGCCTTTTCCGGCCTGTTCATGGACAAGGTCGCCACGTTCCTGAAACTCTATTTCCCGGTCTTCCTGCTGGGTGCGCTGTTCGGCAAGCTGGTCGAGATATCGGGCTTTTCCCGTGCGATCGTGACGGCCGTGATCGGCTTTGTCGGCGCGGGGCGGGCGATCCCGGCGATCATGATCGTGACCGCGCTGCTGACCTATGGCGGCGTGTCGGTGTTCGTCGCGGTCTTTGCCGTCTATCCCTTCGCCGCCGAGATGTTCCGCCGCGCCGACATCCCCAAGCGGCTGGTGCCCGCGACCATCGGCCTTGGCGCGCTGACCTTCACCATGGATGCGCTGCCCGGCACGCCGCAGATTCAGAATGTCATTCCGGCCAGCTTCTTTGGCACCACCGCCTGGGCGGCGCCGGTGCTGGGCGTGATCGGATCGGTCGTGATCGCGGCGGCGGGCCTTGCCTATCTTAACTGGCGGCGCCGGGCGATGGCGGCCGCGGGGGAAGGCTATGGCGCGCCCGAGACGCTGGTCAACGAATTTGATCGGCAGGAGGAGGCGGTGACCGTCCATCCGCTGGTTGCACTGCTGCCGCTGCTGGTGGTGGGGCTGGGCAATCTGGCGCTGACGTTGATAATCCCGCGCATCACCGGCGGGGCGGAGACGGTGAGCATTCGGCTGGCGGGGCTGCCCGATCCGGTGACAGCGAAAGTGACACAACAAGCAGCACTCTGGGCGGTGGAGGGTGCGCTGCTGATGGGCATCGCCACCATCCTGATCTTCGCTTTCCCGGTCGTGGCGCGGCGCTTTGCGGAAGGATCGAAGGCGGCGGTCGGCGGCGCCTTGCTGGCGGGGATGAACACGGCGGTCGAATATGGCTTTGGCGGGGTGATCGCGGCGCTGCCCGGCTTCCTGGTGGTGAAGGACGCGCTGAAGGCGGTGCCCAACCCGCTGATCAACGAAGCGATTACGGTGACGACCCTGGCCGGCATCACCGGGTCGGCGTCGGGCGGGCTGTCGATCGCGCTGGCGGCGATGGCAGACCAGTTCGTGGCGGCTGGGGATGCGGCGGGTATCCCGCGCGAAGTGCTGCACCGGGTCGCGTCGATGGCATCGGGGGGCATGGACAGCCTGCCGCATAATGGCGCGGTCATCACCCTGCTGGCGGTGACGGGCCTCACCCATCGGCAGGCCTATAAGGACATATTCGCGCTGACGCTCATCAAGACCATGACCGTCTTTGTCGTGATCGCCGTCTATTATCTGACTGGCCTGGTCTGAACGCGAAAACGCCCCGGAGCGGTGGCTCCAGGGCGCTTTTCAGGACATGGTGTGCTTAGCGGATGGCGCCGGCGACGACTGCGCCGATGATCCCGCTGGTGATGGCGACCAGCACTGCGTCATTGCCCGAGCGGACCCAGTGATAGCCGCGCGGCGGGGCCGACAGGCGATAGCCGCGATAATTGTCGACGACCCGATAGTTGTTCGCCTGGCGGCGGTCGAAGCGCTGACCCTTGGCCCAGCGATGGTCGTTGCGCACGACCGTCTTCTTCTGGACGACGGTGCGGTGCGGCGTCTGCTTCACGACCCGGACGGTCTCGCGATGGGGCGCGGCCTGGGCCTGGGCGGTGACGATCGGGCTGGCGGCAACGGCGGTGGCGGCCAGGGCCAGGATGATCTTCTTGAACATGTCTTCACTCCTCTTGTTTCAATCGAGGGCGCCGCTTCCGGCGTCGAAGACAGAGATAGGCCGCGCTTGTCGCAAGCCTGTCCCAAGGGTGGGGCGAGTTTGTCGGAAATTGTATCAAAAGCCGATTTAACCTGAATATCGGTTCATAAATAGCGCTTTTTCAATATCTTGTGCGACTCACAGCATCAGCGAGATGGCATTGCCGAAATTGTGCAGCAGGATCGGCAGCAGCAGGCTGCCGGTGCGCAGGCGCAGCCAGACGGCGAGCAGCGAGGGGATGGCGGTGAGCGCCATCACGACGGGATCGAAGCTGAAATGGCCGCCGGAATAGCCGAACGCATGGGCGAGGCCGAACAGGCCGCAGGACAGCAGAGCGCCCCAGCTCCAGTCGACGCCCAGGAAGCGGACCCGGCGCGTAAAGGCGCGATCGAGCGCGAAAAGCAGGATGCCGCGATAAAAGGGTTCTTCCTCCAGCCCCGGCATGGTCAGTTGAAAGGCGATTTCCTCGGCACTGCTGGGATCATCGGGGAAATAGAGGGCGAGCGCGGTGAAGAAGGCGCAATAGAGCAGCGCGACGGGCAGGGCGGCGGTCAGGCTGCCGCGCGCCTGCTGAAGGGTGAGGCCGACCCGCTTCCAGCCGAAGGTAGGCAGGGATGCGATCAGCAAGGTGAGGATGAGAGCCAGCAGCTTGCCCTGCCAGTTCCAGTCGGCGGCGGGGATCAGATCGGGGATATGGCGATAGGCGCGGGTCAGTAGCGCATCATTGGCCGCGACCAGTGCGGCGGCGAGCAGCAGCCAGCCGGGCCGAAAGCCGCGCCGGTCGATCAGGCCGATCGTGCCGCCTGCGGCCAGCAGCAGCGCCAGCGTGCCGAGCAGGCCGATGACGCCGTTCATGCGCGCCGTTCCGGCGCGCGGCGGCTCAGTCGGCCGGGTCGGGCAGGGGCGTGGCGGTGACGGTCATGCGGGCGAGCAGGATGGGATGATCCTTGCCCTCCAGCAATTGCGCCGTTTGCGGTGCCTGCGCGTCGGCAAAGGGGGTGAGGCTGACCCCGAGCAACAGTGCACTGCTGATGAGGCTGGCGGCGATCATCTTCATGGAGGCATTCCTTCCACGGCGCCAGAGCGGCACCATGGAAAGAAGGATTAGGCAGAAGATGTCGCAGCATTATCCCGGATGACCGCCCTTTTGTCGGAAAATGTATCAGCCTATTCGTGCCGCAGCGCGTCGATCGGATTGAGGCTGGCCGCCCGGCGCGCCGGGAAGTAGCCGAACACCACGCCGATCGCGGCCGAGAAGAGGAAGGCGATCAGGTTGACCTGGGGATCGAAGGTGAAGGGCACCTTCATCAGCGGCGCGATGCCGACCGACGCGATCAGGGCGATGACCAGACCGATGACGCCGCCCATGCAGGACAGCACGATCGCCTCCACCAAAAATTGCATCAGCACTTCGCGCGCGACCGCGCCGATGGCCAGGCGAATGCCGATTTCGCGCGTGCGTTCGGTCACCGATACCAGCATGATGTTCATGATGCCGATGCCGCCGACCAGCAGCGAGATCGCCGCCACTGCCGCGACGATCTGGGTCAGGATGGTGGTCGTTCCGGTCAGTGTGTCGCTGATCTGCTTGGTGTCGAAGACGTTGAAATTGTCTTCCGCGCCCGCCTTGATCTTGCGCCGTTCGCGCATCAGCTCTTCCAGGCTGCTCTGGACGGTCGAGGTGTCATAGGCGTCGTCGACCGCCACCATGATCTGGCTGATGTCGCGGTCGCCGGTGAAGCGGCGCTGGACGAACTTGATCGGCATGACGACGACATCGTCCTGGTCGCCGAAACCGCCCTGGCCGCGCGTCGCCAGCACGCCGATCACCTGGCAGGATACCCCCTTGATGCGCATCCGCTTGCCGACGGGATCGGCGCCCTGGAACAGGTTGGTGCGCACCGTATTGCCGATGATGCACACCGCCTTGCCGGCTTCCTCTTCCTCCGGCATGAACAGGCGCCCTTCGGCGACGTTCCAGGACTGGACCTGCGAATAGGCCGATGTCGTGCCATAGACGGTGGTCGACCAGTTATTGCCTTCATAGATGGCGGTGCCGCTCGACTGCACGATCGGCGCGACCGCGCGCACGCCGGTCAGCTGGTTTTCGATGACCGTGAGGTCGGCTTCCTTGAAATTGGGCGGGCGCGGGCCGCCGCCGCCACGGCCGAAACCCTGGCCGGGGCGCAACTGCAACACATTGGCGCCGAGCGAACTAATCTGTTCGCGCACGGCCGCGGTGGCGCCATTGCCCAGCGTCACCATGGTGACGACTGCCGCGACGCCGATGATGATGCCCAGCGTCGTCAGGAAACTGCGCATCTTGTGCCGGTTGATCGCCCGGAAGGCGAGGATGACGGTCGTCCCGAGCATCAGCCGATCATTCCTTTCTGCGCCGCGCCCTGGCCGTCCTCGATCCGTTCGACCAGCCCGTCCTTGAAATGGACGATAGTGTGGGCAAAGGCGGCCATGTCCGGTTCGTGCGTGACCATCAGGACGGTGATCCCGCTATTCTGGTTGAGGTCGGTCAGCAATTGCATGATCTCCACCGACCGTTCGGAGTCGAGATTGCCGGTCGGTTCGTCCGCCAGCAGCACGTCGGGCTGGGTGACGATGGCGCGGGCGATGGCGACGCGCTGCTGCTGGCCGCCGGACAGTTCCGCCGGCGTATGGTCCCACCAGTCCTTCAGGCCCACCTTGTCGAGCGCGGCCATGCCCATGTCGTAGCGGGTCTTCTTGTCCTCGCCGCGATAGAGCAGGGGCAGTTCGACATTCTCCAGCGCGGTCGTGCGCGACAGCAGGTTGAAGCCCTGGAACACGAAGCCGAGATAGCGGCGGCGCAGCAGCGCGCGCTGATCGCGGTCCAGCGTCTCGACATGGCGGCCCTTGAACAGGAATTCGCCGCCGGTGGGCACGTCGAGGCAGCCCAATATGTTCATCGTCGTCGACTTGCCCGAGCCCGAAGGCCCCATGACGGCGACGAAATCGCCCTGGGCAATGTCGAGATCAATGCCCTTGAGCGCCTGGAACGCCGTCGGGCCACTGCCGAAGATCTTGGTGATCCCCCGCAGCGAGATGATCGGGTCGGGGACCATCGGCTCAGGTTCCGCTCTGGCGGCCGGTGCCCCGGCTTTCCGAGCTGCTGCCCTGGGGGGCGGCCGGCGTGGGGGCAACGGGTGCGGTCTGCGGCGGCGCATCACCCGAATTGCCAAGCGACTTGACGCTGGCGGGGCTGCCGTCAGCGGCCGGATTGCGCGGGCGGTCCTTGGTTCCGCCGGCGCCAGGATCGGCCTTCTGATCCTCGGCGGGCTGCTGCGCACCGGCGGCAAGCTGCCCGGTGATGACCTTCATGCCGGGCTTCAGGTCGCCGCCGGTAATGACGGTGCGGGTTCCGTCGCTGGCACCGACGGTCACCTGAACCGCCTTGGGATCGCCCTTTTCGTCCAGGACATAGAGGGTCTGGCTGCTACCCGCGCCGAAATTGACCTGGCGGTTGGCGCCGCTGCGGCGCATGCGGCCGGGGCCGGGCAGCACGCTGGTGATACCGCCACCCTGTGCTGCGGTGGCGGGCTTGAAGCGCAGCGCGCTGTTGGGCACCAGCAGCACGTCATGCAGTTCCTGGGTGACGATATCGGCGGTCGCGGTCATGCCCGGACGCAACGTCTCGTCCTGATTGTCGACCGACAGCACGGCGGTATAGGCGACGACCGTGCCGGTGGTGCTGGTGGTCGTGCTGGTCGATGAGGATGAACTGCTGCTGGAACTGTTCGATCCGACATTGACCCGCGTGACCTTCGCCGGGAAGGTGCGGCCGGGGAAGGCGTCGACGGCGAAATTGGCGCTCTGGCCTTCCTTGACCTGGCCGACATCCGCTTCGTCCACCGATACCTCGACCTCCATCTGGGTCAGGTCTTCGGCGATGGTGAAGAGGACGGGCGCGTTCAGCGAAGCGGCGACGGTCTGGCCCGGCTCGATATCGCGTGACAGCACGACCCCGGTGACCGGCGAGACGATCTGGGCGATCGACAGGTTGGTCTGGGCGGTCGACAGCTGGGCGCGGGACACATCGACCTGGGCCTGCGACGATCGCAGCGTGGCAAGCGCCTGATTATAATCGGCGCGGGCGGCATCCAGTTCGGTCTTGGCCGGCACGCGGCCGCCGGAAAGCTGGAAGACGTTGAGCTGACGATCGAGCGTCGCCTTGGCCAGCGCGACCTGCGCCTGGGCCTGGGCAACGCCCGCCTGGGACGACGCGACCTGAGCCTTGTTCTGGTTGATCGTGTCTACCAGACGGCGAGTGTCCAGCTCGGCAAGCTTCTGCCCCTTGGTCACGCGATCATTGACGTCGACATAGACGGCGGTGATCTTGCCCGACTGTTCGGACCCCACATCGACCTGGTTGATGGGTTTCAGGTTGCCGGTGGCCGACACGCTGACCGTCAGATCGCCCTGACGCGCCTCCCGCGTGGCATAATTGGGCTTGTCGTCGCCGGCAAAGCAGCGGGCGACAAGCAGCACCAGGATCAGCAGCACGACGCCGATAATGCCGCGCATCACCCATTTGCGATGCGGCTTTTCCGGCGGGGCGCCCAGAAAATCGTTAAGGTTCTGATCGGGGCTGGCGTCATTGCTCATTGGGGCGGTCATCCATATTCTGCCAGCCGCCGCCCAGTGCATTGTAGAGCTGGGCGATGGCCAGGATCTCGTCCGATCGGGCGCTGGCAAGGCTGTTGCGGGCGTTCAGCAACGTGGTTTCGCTGCTGGACAGGGTCTGGAAGTCGATCAGGCCGGACTGATACTGGCTGCGCGCCAGGATCGCGGCATTGTTCGACGCTTCGTAAGCGGTGGCGAACTCGACCTTGCGCCGGCGCGCGCTGTCGAGTGAGGCCATGCCATTTTCGACATCCTCCAGCGCGCCGAGCACGCTCTGCTTGTAGGCGGCGAAGGCGGCATCGGTCGCCGCCTTCTGCGCGCGGACCTGCGAGGCGAGGCGGCCACCGTCGAATATGGTCTGGGCGACATTGGCAAAGACGCCGCCGGTGATGAGGTCGAACAGGTTTTTGAAGGCGTTCGAGGTTGTGCCGATATTGCCGCTGATGCCGAGCGAGGGATAGAGTTGCGCCTGTGCGACGCCGATCCGGGCGGTGGCGGCGGCGAGCGCCCGTTCGGCCGACCGCACATCGGGCCGCTGACGCAGCGTATCTGCGGGAATGCCGGTGGCGATGTCGGTTGCGGCGGTCGGGATCGGCGCCGGCGTTTCGAGCGCGCGGGTTGCGTCGCCCGGCGCCTGGCCGGTCAGCACGGCGATGCGGTTGAGGCTGCCCTTCAGGCTGGCTTCGAGCTGCGGGATGGTGGCGTTGGTCTGGGCGAGCTGGGCCTTGGCCTGCTGCTCGTCGAGGGAGGACACCAGCCCGGCCTGTAGCCGCCAGCGGGCGATGTCGTAATTGTCCTGCTGCACCTTCTGCGTCTCGCGGGCGATGCGCAGCTGCTCTTGCGATGCGCGGGCCTGGACATAGTTGGTGACCAGTTCGGAAATGATGGTCATCCGCACATTGGCGAGGTCATAGCCCGACGCGGCGAGATCGGCTCGCGCGGCTTCGGCCGAGCGCGACAATTCGCCGAACAGGTCGATCTGCCAGCTGGCATTGGCGCCGGCCGAATAGCTGCTGGACCAGTTGCTGGCACCGGTGCTGATGACATTGCCGCTGTCGTCGACACGGGTGCCGCCGGCCTGGCTGCGGTAATTCTTGCCGCCGCTGGCCGATCCGCTCATCTGCGGCAGGAAGGCGGCATTGGCCTGGCGCAGCGACTCCCGCGCCTGTCGCAGCCGGGCCTGCGCCTGGACGATATCCAGATTGCCGGCGATCGCCTGGTCGATCAGGCCGCTCAGGGTCGGGTCATCGAGCCGCGTCCACCAGGTAGCGAGGGTGGCGTCGTCCAGCGCGGTGCCGCTGCCCTGGCTATAGCCGGCAGGCACGCCCAGCGCAGCGGATTGCGGCGCGTGATAGTTCGGCCCCGCCGCGCAGGCGGACAGGGCGAGTACCGATCCCGTGAGCCATGCAATGCGATATCGCACCTTTTCCTTGCACTCCGTCGTCGTTAAAGGGGCCAGCAATATTCCCCCGGAGAGACAGGGGGCAGCTATGTCAGGTCGTTACGTGCCGAAAAGCCATGTACGCCTCAATGCCATATATGTCTCAAAGTGTAACGTGCGTGAATTCCCGTGTTTTTTCTCCGGAAAGACACCAGTAGATCAGAGGATGGAAGATGAGGGCATTTCTTTTCCCGGGCCAGGGCAGCCAGTCGGTCGGCATGGGCAAGGCGCTGGCCGAGGCAAGCCCGGCGGCGAAGGAACTGTTCCAGGAAGTCGATGACGCCCTGAAGCAGAACTTGTTCCGCATCATGGTGGAAGGCCCCGAAAGCGACCTGACCCTGACCGAGAACGCCCAGCCGGCGATCATGGCCAATGCGCTCGCCACGCTGCGCGTGATGCAGCGTGAAGGCGGTTTCAGCCTGGCCGACAAGGGCGATTATGTCGCGGGCCACAGCCTTGGCGAATATAGCGCGCTCTGCGCTGTCGAGGCGTTCGACCTTGGCACCACCGCCCGCCTGCTGAAATTGCGCGGTCAGGCGATGCAGGCCGCCGTGCCGGTGGGCGAGGGCGCGATGGCCGCGCTGCTGGGCGCCGACATCGAAAAGGCGCAGGCGCTGGCCGATGCCGCCGCCGAAGGCGAAGTCTGCACCGTCGCCAACGACAATGATCCGAGCCAGGTCGTCATTTCCGGCCACAAGGGCGCGATCGAGCGCGCCGTCGCGCTGGTCAAGGATTATGGCATCAAGCGCGGCGTGCTGCTGCCGGTGTCGGCGCCCTTCCACTGCCCGCTGATGCAGCCCGCCGCCGACGTGATGGCGCAAGCACTGGCAAAGGCGACGATCAACGCGCCGCTGCTGCCGGTCTATGCCAATGTGCTGGCCGCGCCGATCAGCGACCCGGCCGACATTCGCGACCGTCTGGTCGAGCAGGTCACCGGCCGCGTGCGCTGGCGCGAGTCGATCGGTGCGATGTGGGACGCGGGCGTCACCGATTTCGTCGAACTGGGCGGCAAGGTGCTCGGCCCGATGGTCAAGCGCATCGCGCCGGACGCCACCGTGCGCAGCGTGGTGACGATGGACGATATCGAGGCGGTGTTGGGCGCGCTGTGAGCGAGAGCCCGGTCCTTACGCCTCCCGTCCTTACGCAGCGCGACGGGGCCGTCCTGACGGTCACGCTGAACCTGCCCGACCGGCGCAACCCCATCTCCGATCCGGCGATGGTGGATGCGCTGTGCGATGTGTTCGAGGCGGCGGACCGGGACGCGAGCATTCATGTCGCTATCCTGACCGGGGCGGGCAGTGCCTTTTCCTCGGGCGGCGATCTCAACGCGATGCGGCCGGATGCCGGCGGGCTGCGCGCCAGCCTGCCGGCGCAGACGCGGCGCAATTATCGCGCGGGCATCCAGCGCCTGCCTCTGCTGTTCCAGGCGATCGAGCTGCCGGTGATCGCGGCGGTCAATGGCCCGGCGATCGGCGCGGGGCTGGACCTGGCCTGCATGTGCGACCTGCGCATCGCGGGGCAAAGCGCGCGCTTTGCCGAAAGCTTCGTGAAGCTCGGCCTCGTCTCCGGTGATGGCGGGGCCTGGCTGCTGCCGCGCATCATCGGCTTTTCCAAGGCGTCGCAACTCTCGCTGACCGGCGAGACGATCGATGCGGGCGAGGCACTGCGGATCGGGCTGGTTGGCGATGTCGTGTCCGACGCGGAACTGATGACGGTGGCGCGGGCGCAGGCCGATGCTATCGCCGCCAACCCTCCGCACGCGACGCGGATGACCAAGCGGCTGCTGCGCGCGGCCCAGACAGCGGAACTATCACAGATACTGGAAATGGCGGGCGCCATGCAGGCGCTGGCCCATGCGACCGCGGATCATGACGAGGCGATCGACGCCTTCTTCGACCGCCGGCCGCCACACTTCAAAGGAGATTAGAATGTTCGATCTGACGGGAATGACCGCGCTGGTGACCGGCGCTTCGGGGGGGATCGGTTCCTCCATCGCCAAGGCGCTGGCCGCGCAGGGCGCCACCCTGGCGCTGTCGGGCAGCAATGAGGAGAAGCTCAAGGCCTTCGCCGCCGAACTGGGCGGCGACCACAAAACCTTGGTCTGCAACCTGTCCGATCCGGCCGCCGTCGATGCGCTGGTGCCGCAGGCGGTGGAAGCGCTGGGCGGCAAGATCGACATCCTGGTCAATAATGCGGGCATCACCCGCGACAATTTGATCCTGCGCATGAAGGACGAGGAATGGTCGCAGGTGATTGCGGTCAATCTGGAAGCCGCCTTCCGCCTGTGCCGCGCCGCCGCCAAGCCGATGATGAAGGCGCGCTTTGGCCGCATCATTTCGATCACCTCGGTCGTGGGTGTTACCGGCAATCCGGGCCAGTCCAACTATTGCGCGTCGAAGGCGGGCATCATCGGCATGTCCAAGTCGCTGGGCCAGGAACTGGCGAGCCGCGGCATCACCGTGAACTGCGTGGCGCCCGGCTTCATCCGGTCGGCCATGACCGATGCGCTGAACGATGCGCAGAAGGGCACGATCCTGGCCAAGATTCCGGTCGGGGACCTGGGCGATGGCGACGATATCGGCGCGGCGGTCGCCTATCTGGCGAGCAAGGAAGCGGGCTATGTCAATGGCCAGACCCTGCACGTCAACGGCGGCATGGCGATGATCTGACCGACGGCCCGGTCAGGCGATCTTCGTCCGGCCGGGCAGTTGATAGGCGAGCGCGCCGTCCAGCAGGATGGCGCGCCGCATCGCCAGCGCCAGCACCGCGATCGCGGCGATCAAATTGACCGGCACATGGGTCCATTCCGACACGGCCCGGCCGAACAGCGGCGCCATCCAGGCATAGGCGAGCCAACTGCGTTCCCAGGGAAGCGGGCCGCGCTTGCCCATGTCGGCCGCGACGAAGGCGATCGCCATCCCCAGCAGCACATAGTCATAGTCGAGGACATAGGGCGTGCAGAGCAGCGCGGCGCTGAGTGCGGCGGCGCCTCGCACTTCCATCGTCCCGCGGCGGGCGACCAGCGCGGCGATAGCGATGGCGATGGCCGTCACCAGGCCCTGGACCACATAGGCGGCTGGAATGCTGCCGCCCCACTGGCGAAGGGCGGCAAAGGGGCTCTGGATCTTTTCCCAGCCGGTGGCGCCATTTTCGATGATGATATGCTGCGTCAGCGGCAGAGAATCGATGAAGGCCTGCCACACCGGCCAGCCCCAGATCAGCAATGTCAGCAGGCACAGGCCGACCGAGGTCAGGCCGGCGGTCAGGAAGGCGCGGACATTGCCACGCGCGATGATCAGCACCGGGATCAGCACGGCAAATTGCGGTTTGTAGACCAATGCGCCCAGCAGCATGCCGGCGATCCACGGGCGTCGGTCGAGCAGGGCCATGCCGCCGCCCAGCAGGCCGGCGGTCATAAAGGCATTCTGGCCATGGCCCAGGCACACCATCACCACCGGTGCGCCGAGCGCGATGAGCAGGGCGTCGCGCTGACCCGGCAGGACATGGCGGACGACCAGCAATGCGCCGGCAAGCGTCAATCCCTGCCACAGGATGAGGGCAGGGACATAGGGGATTTGCGCCAGCAGCGTGGCCAGGATCAGGAACGGCGGGGGATAGTGCCAGCCATAGAAGGGAATGGCGGGATCATGATGGACCGCCTTCTGCACCGCATGATGGGCAGGCCAGTTCCATGCCCGCGCGGCCTGGCCATGGTCGGCCATCCATCCCGCCGTCCAGACGTCGGAAAAGTCGGTGCCGAGCGGGCGTCCGAGCGAATCTACCGTGCCATGGGCCGTCGCGAACAGGTATGTTAGGCCGATCAACGTCGCTGCCAGCATCAGCCAGGCGGTCATTCGGACCCTCTCGGGGGTGATGAGATGGTCGGGGCACAGGCGGGCGATCATGGCTATTTGCTGGCACAAGCGGCTGAAATTTTGGTAAACAAGTCCTTGTTTCCGGGTTTTTTCGGCCTTTTTGTTGCCGAAAGGTGCCTGCCGCTCCATCTTGGGGCTTGGCGGCCTTGCCTCTTGCCTCTATCGGGGCTTGGCACTAGGGCAATGCCTTAACGGTTATTCAGAACCACCAACGATACCCAGTAAGAAGGACCACTCATGAGTGAGACCGCGGATCGCGTAAAGAAAATCGTCGTCGAGCATCTGGGCGTTGAAGCCGAGAAGGTGACCGAGGACGCCAGCTTCATCGACGATCTGGGCGCAGACAGCCTGGACATCGTGGAACTGGTTATGGCGTTCGAAGAAGAGTTCGGCGTCGAAATCCCTGACGATGCGGCCGAGAAGATCGCCACCGTCAAGGACGCGATCGACTATATCGACAGCAAGGCCTAAGGGCTTCGCGGCCTGCCTATGTGGCGGGCCGCCCTCCTTGCACAAGGATTGGCTCCTCCTGTCCGGTGATCCCGGAGCTTGGGGAGCCTTTTCGTATCTGGTCTGCCGTTCACAAGTGCGTGTGGAACGCCTAGATGGGCGGTACGGAACCAAAAATTGGAATTTCGGAGCAAGCATATGCGTCGCGTCGTTGTAACCGGCCTTGGCATGGTGAGTCCGCTTGGCGGGGATGTCGAAACCACCTGGAAGAACATCATCGCGTCGAAATCCGGCGCGGCGACGATTGCCCGGTTCGATGCCACCGATTATAAATGCCGCATCGCCTGCGAGGTGAAGCCGGCGGATCATGAATATGGCTATGACGCTTCGATCGACGTCGATCACAAGATCCAGCGTCAGGTCGATCCCTTCATTGTCTATGGCATTTCCGCCGCCAGCCAGGCGCTGCGCGATGCGGGCCTCGACAATATGTCGGAAGAAGAGCGCCTGCGCGCGGGCTGTTCGATCGGCTCGGGCATCGGTGGCTTGCCGGGTATCGAAAGCGAATCGCTGGTGCTGGCCAACAAGGGGCCGAACCGCGTTTCGCCGCACTTCGTCCATGGTCGCCTGATCAATCTGATCTCGGGTCAGGTGTCGATCAAATACGGCCTGATGGGGCCGAACCATGCGGTCGTCACCGCCTGCTCGACCGGTGCCCACTCGATCGGCGACGCCGCGCGCATGATCGCGATGGACGATGCCGACGTGATGCTGGCCGGTGGTGCGGAAAGCGCGATCTGCCCGATCGGCATCGCTGGCTTCGCGCAGGCGCGTGCCCTGTCGACCGGCTTCAACGACACGCCGGAAAAGGCGTCGCGTCCCTATGACGTCAACCGTGACGGCTTCGTCATGGGCGAAGGCGCGGGCGTGGTCGTGCTGGAAGAATATGAACATGCCAAGAAGCGTGGCGCGAAAATCTATGCCGAAGTCATCGGCTATGGCCTGACCGGCGACGCCTATCATGTCACCGCGCCCCATCCGGAAGGCAATGGCGGCTTCCGTTCGATGCAGATGGCGCTCAAGCGTTCGGGCCTCGCGCTGGAAGATATCGATTATGTGAACGCGCATGGCACCTCGACCCCGCTGGGCGACGAACTGGAACTGGGCGCGGTCAAGCGCCTGTTTGGCGATCACCTCGGCAGCATGTCCATGTCGTCGACCAAGTCGGCGATCGGCCACCTGCTGGGCGGCGCGGGCGCGGTGGAGAGCATCTTCTGTATCCTCGCCATGCGCGACCAGATCGTGCCGCCGACGCTCAACCTCGACGAGCCGAGCGAAAGCTGCAAGGGCGTGGACCTCGTCCCGCATGTGGCCAAGGAGCGCAAGGTGCGCGCGGTGCTGAACAACTCGTTCGGCTTCGGCGGCACCAACGCCTCGCTCATCATGAAGGCGATCTGACCTTCCAATCCTCCCCTGCAAAGGGGAGGTGGCAGGCCGAAGGCCTGACGGAGGGGTATCACCCTATCGATAGCGGGATACCTTTCCACCACGCCCTTCGGGCGCGGTCCCCCTCCCCCAATGGGGGAGGATCATGTAAGCCATAGCCGGTGGGCATTATTTGGGTCGGGTAGTTGGGATGATGGCAAGACGATCCGGCGCAAATCCGGTGCGGCAACTGGGCTGCATCATCCTTCTGATCGGCCTGGCCGTCGTCGCCTTTGTCGGCTTCCGTTTCGTCCATGGCTGGACCGAGACGGGGCCGGCCCCCCAGGATATCAGCATCGTCGTGCCGGAGGGATCGACCCTTTCCGATGCCGCGGTGCTGCTGAAATCGGCCGGCGCGGTGCGTTCGGCCGACGCCTTCCTGACCCGCGCGAAGGTCTTTGGCGGCGCCAAGCCGATCAAGGCCGGGGAGTTCGTGGTGCCCAAGGGCGCCAGCAACCGCGAGATATTGTCGATCCTGCAGGGCGGCAAGACGCTGACCCGGCTGGTCACCATCCCCGAAGGCATGCCGTCGATCCTGGTGCAGGAACGGCTGATGGCCAATGACGAGCTGACCGGCGATGTCGCGGTGCCGCAGGAGGGCAGCGTGCTGCCCGACAGCTATGCCTTCGACAAGGGCGAGCCGCGCGCTGCGGTGCTTAAGCGCATGCAGGCGGCGATGGACAAGGCGCTGGCCAAGCTCTGGGCCGAGCGCGCGCCCGATACGATCGCCAAGTCGCCCCAGGAGGCGATCATCCTCGCCTCGATCGTCGAAAAGGAAACCGCGATCGCCAAGGAGCGGCCGATGGTCGCCGGCGTCTACAGCAACCGCCTGCGCAAGAATATGATGCTGCAGGCCGACCCGACGATCATCTATCCGATCACCAGGGGCAAGCCGCTTGGCCGCCGGATCAAGAAGTCCGAGATCGCCGACGTCAACGATTACAACACCTATGCCATGACCGGCCTGCCCAAGGGACCGATCGCCAATCCCGGTCGCCTGTCCATCCTGGCGGTGCTGCACCCGGCCGAAACCAACGCGCTCTATTTCGTCGCGGACGGGAAGGGCGGCCATATTTTCGCCGACACCTATCAGCAGCATAATGAGAATGTGCGCAAATGGTTCGAGATCCGGCGCGCGCGGGGCGAGCTGTAAGCGCAGCTTGAGGCGTTGATAGCCGGGCTTGCCATGAGGTTCGGCGCGCGTTAGAGACAGATCAGCATCAAGAGTTGGGGCGACGCCCAACGCCAACCTGCCGTTCCGGGCAAGGTGGCACTCCCGATCCGGGAGGATGTGGCCGATCCGGCAACAAAGCGGACCTCAGCCACCGATCGTCGCCCCGCCAGGAAGGACTGACGAGACGTGCCGATCAAGATTGCCGACGACCTGCCCGCCCGCCGCACGCTGGAAGCCGAGGGCGTTGCCGTGATGGGCGAGGCGGACGCGGTGCGGCAGGATATCCGCCCGCTGCGGATCGCGCTGCTGAACCTGATGCCCAACAAGATCGATACCGAGACGCAGCTTGCGCGTCTGCTCGGCGCCTCGCCGCTGCAGGTGGAACTGACGCTGGTGCGGATCAGCGACCATGTGTCGCGCAACACCTCCGCCGATCATATGCAGTCTTTCTACCGCCCCTGGAGCGACGTGCGCGACGAGCGCTTCGACGGCTTCCTGATCACCGGTGCGCCGGTCGAGCATCTGCCGTTCGAGGAGGTGCGCTATTGGCAGGAACTGCGCGCCATCTTCGACTGGACCCAGACCCATGTGCATCGCTCGCTCAGCATCTGCTGGGCGGCGCAGGCGGCGCTCTATCATTTCCACGGGGTCGAGAAGCATGCGCTGGAGCGCAAGGCGTTCGGCGTGTTCCGCCATCGCAACCATGCCCCGGCCTCGCCCTATCTGCGGGGTTTTTCCGACGATTTCTCGATCCCCGTGTCGCGCTGGTCGGAAGTGCGGCGGGAATCGCTGCCGGTCGATCGCGGGCTGCAACTGCTGGCCGACAGTGCGGAGACCGGGCCATGCCTGGTCCATGATCCGCGTCATGGCTTCCTGCACATGTTCAACCATGTAGAATATGACACGCGCACCCTGGGCGACGAATATGCGCGCGACGGCGGCCGCCAACTGCCGGCCCATTATTTTCCTGACGACGACCCGGCCCGGCCGCCGGAAAATCGCTGGCGCAGCCATGCCCATCTGCTGTTCGGCAACTGGATCAACGACCTCTACCAGACTGCGCCGTTCTACGTGGACATGATCGGGCAGGAGATATTGCAGAGCGCGGCCTGATCGGCGCTGATCAGCGCAGCAGACCCTTGGCCGCCTGACTGCGGGCGTAGAGCCACTGGCCGATGCCGATCAGGAAGATGACGGCCGGGAAGATTGCTGAGCCCGCGCCCTTCACCGCCAGCAGGTCGGTGCCGAGGAACGTGTATCCGAACTGGACGATCACCGCGAGCAGCGACAGCAGGAACAGCGGCACCGCGACGCGGCGGCGCATCAGCAGGGCGATCGCCCCCAGCGTGCCGGCGCCCACCGCCACCGCATAGACCACCCAGGCCCAGCCGGGCATCTGGGCGAAGGCGCGGGCGGTGTCGGGATCGGTCTTGGCGAGTTCGCCAAGGTCGGCGCCATATTGCATGACGAAGGCGGCGACCCCCATCAGGTTCCATAGCAGCAGGATGACGGCGATGATGACGAAGGATGCCGGTGCGCGCATGATGCTTCCCCTCCTGGTCCGCGCCTGCTTGCCGGGCGCGGCCTGTGTCATCATATAGCCTGTCTCGGCCGGGCGAAAGTCCGCCATCGCGTTGCAGGGAGGCGCTCCTGGCTGATCCTATCATCGTCACCGCGCTGCTGGGCGCTGCCGATTTCGCCTGGGCGGACGGCTTGCGCCGCGCCCATTTTCCGCCCGAACGCAATCAGGTGCCGGCACATGTCACGCTGTTCCATCATCTGCCGCCTTCGCTGCTGCCGGAACTCAAGGCGCGGATGAAGCAGGCATGCGCCGGCCCGGCGCCACGGGCGCGGCTGGGTGATGTGCTGCTATTGGGGCGGGGGGTCGCCTATCGCATCGACAGTCCCGATCTGGCGGCGTTGCGTGGCGACTTGGCGGACGCCTTCACCGGCCTGCTGACGCCGCAGGACCAGACCGGCTTTCGCCCGCATCTGACCGTGCAGAACAAGGTGGAGCCGACGGTCGCGCGGGCGCTGGCCGAACAATTGCGCGCCAGTTTCGATCCCCGCCTGCTGGCGATCGCGGGCCTGGCCGCCTGGCATTATCGGGGCGGGCCATGGGAACTGGCAAGCGAGACCCGGTTTCGCGGGTAGGGGCGCCTTGTTCCAATGATGTTTCGGATCGGATGGGCAAAGAAAAAGGGGCTGCCCGGCGGCAGCCCCCCATATCGTCCCGATCGGGCCGGTCCTCAGCGGATCGGCGAGTCCGGCGACAGGCGCATGTCGAGATAATTGTCGACCGACTTCATCAGCTGGTCCAGCTCATGCTCGAAGAAGTGGTTGGCCCCCTTGATCTCGTCATGATGGATGGTGATGCCCTTCTGGGTGCGCAGCTTGTCGACCAGCTTCTGCACCGCGCTGGCAGTCACCACTTCGTCCGCCGTGCCCTGAACGATGATGCCCGACGAGGGGCAGGGCGCCAGGAAGGAGAAATCATACATGTTGGCCGGCGGCGCGACCGAGATGAAGCCACGGATTTCCGGGCGGCGCATCAGCAACTGCATGCCGATCCAGGCGCCGAAGGAGAAGCCGGCGATCCAGGTGGTCTGCGCTTCGGGGTGGAAGCTCTGTACCCAGTCGAGTGCCGCTGCGGCGTCGCTCAGTTCACCGATGCCATTGTCGAACGTGCCCTGGCTGCGGCCGACGCCGCGGAAGTTGAAGCGCAGCACGGCAAAGCCGCGCTTCACGAAGGTCTTGTAGAGCGCCTGGGTGATGCGGTCGTTCATCGTGCCGCCGCCCTGCGGGTGCGGGTGCAGGATCATGGCGACCGGTGCGCGCGGGCGGGGCGGGGGGCTGAAGCGGCCTTCGAGGCGACCTTCGGGTCCGGGGAAAATGACGTCGGGCATGGCACCTGTTATGGTCTGGGCTGCCACGGGGCAGCGAGGAAAGGGTCCGTGCGCGCGCCGGAGCTTGGCCATATGGCCTTCACGCTGGCGCAGCGCGGCAATCCGCCTATATAGATGCCGCCGCCATTTCCGCAATCAATGAGTAGTTCCGCTTGGCCGCCGACCGCCTTTATCTCGATCATGCCGCGACCACCCCGATGCTGCCGCAGGCGCAGGCCGCGATGGTCGCCGCGATGGCCAGTTGGGCCAACCCGTCCAGCCCGCATAGCGACGGGCGCGCGGCGCGGGCCATGCTGGAAGATGCGCGGCGGCGGATCGCGGCGGCGCTGGGATGGGATGGCCATATCCTCTTCACCTCCGGCGCGAGCGAGGCGATCGCCATCGCGCTGACCCGCGCCAAGGCGGCGCGAATCGTCACCTCGCGGGTCGAGCATGATGCGGTGCTGCGCGTGAGCAAGGATGCGGAGCGGCTGGCGGTGGATGGCGATGGTCAGGTGCTGTTGCCGGAGCTGGCGCCGGGCAGTCTGGTCGCAATCCAGCATGTGAACAACGAGACGGGCGTGATCCAGCCGCTGGCGGATTTCCGGCGCGCGGGGTTGCTGCTGTTTGCCGATTGCGCCCAGAGCGCGGGCAAGCTGGCGCTGCCCGACGCCGACATGATCGCGGTCAGCGCGCACAAGTTTGGCGGGCCGCCGGGGATCGGCGCACTGCTGATCCGCGACCTGGCGCTGGTCGAGCCGAGCGGCGGGCAGGAACAGGGCTATCGCGCCGGCACCGAAAATCTGCCGGCGATCATGGCGATGGTGGCGGCGCTGGAGGCGCGGGGCGAGTGGATGCCGGTGGCGGCCGCGCTGCGGGCACGGCTGGATGCCGGGATCGAGGCGGCGGGCGGCGAAATCGTCGCGCGCGATGCGCCGCGCCTGCCGGCGATCGCCAGCTATCGCATGCCTGGCCTGTCGGCGCGGGCGCAACTGATCCAGTTCGATCTCGCCGGCATTTCCGTGTCGGCGGGCAGCGCCTGTTCGTCCGGCTCGCTCAAGACCAGCCATGTGCTGGGCGCCATGGGTTGGGACGCGGCGGCGGCGGGCGAAGTGGTGCGGGTGAGTTTCGGCCCGCAGACGAGCGCGGCAGATGTCGATCGCTTCCTTGCCACATGGACCGCCATGGCGAAGCGGGCGGGCCGGTGATCTATCTCGACTATCAGGCGACGACGCCGCTGGCGCCCGAAGCCTTCGAGACGATGGTGCCGCTGCTGCGTGACCAGTTTGCCAATCCGCACAGCGCGCATCGCGCCGGGCGCATGGTCGCGGCGCAGGTGGAACTGGCGCGTGATGCGATCGTCCAGTTGCTGCCGCCGGGCGGCAGGCTGCTCTTTACGTCAGGCGCGACCGAAGCGCTGAACATCGCGATTCAGGGCGCGCCGGCGGGTGGCATCGTCACCATCGCGACCGAGCATGCCGCCGTGCTGGATACGGTGGCGGCGATGCGGCGGACGGGCCGGGCGGTGACGGTCCTGCCGGTGGATGGCGACGGGCTGGTCGATATGGAGGCGGCGGCGCGGGAGATCGTGCCGGGGGTGGCGCTGGTCGTCGCGATGCTGGTCAATAACGAGACTGGCGTGATCCAGCCGGTTGCTGCGCTCGCCGATCTGGCCCACGATGCCGGCGCCCTGTTCCTGTGCGACGCAGTGCAGGGCTATGGCCGGGAGGTAATCCCCAGCCAGTGCGACATGGTGGCGATCAGCGCGCACAAGATCCATGGGCCGAAGGGGATAGGCGCGCTGTGGCTGCGCGACGGCGTGAAGCTCGACCCGCTGATCCATGGCGGCGGGCAGGAGGCCGGGCTGCGGTCCGGCACGCTGTCGCCGGCCCTGTGCGCGGGCTTTGGCGTGGCGGCGCGATTGATGCGGGAACAGGCGGAGGCCGACCGCGCGCATGTGGCGGCGCTGTCTGCGCAGGCGCGCGCGCTGTTCGCCGACTGGGCGCTGAACGGCAGCGCCGACGCGCGTTATCCCGGCAATCTCAACATTCGTCGCGCCGGGATCGACGGTGCGCGATTGTTGTCCGATTGCCGCAATGTTTCTTTTTCGCTCGGCAGCGCTTGCGCGAGCGGGTCCGGGCGGCCTAGCCATGTGCTGCGCGCGCTGGGTCTTTCAGACAGTCAGGCGCGTGGATCGGTGCGGATCGGCTTTGGCCGATACACGACATCGGCCGAACTGGAGGAGGCTGCGAAGGTGATTAACGGGGCGGCGACTGCACAAGCGGCGCCGTGAGCAGGGAGCGTCGCATAGCATGACCATGGTCACCTTCATCAGCGCCGACGGCGAAAATCGACGGGACGTCGATGCGCCTGCCGGGTCCGTCCTGCTGGAGGTTGCGCAGGCGGCGGGCCAGCCGCTGGAGGGGACATGCGAGGGGCAGATGGCCTGTTCGACCTGTCATGTCATCGTCGATGCCGCCGATTTCGACCGACTGCCGCGCGCGAGCGAGGATGAGGAGGATATGCTGGACCTGGCGGCCGCCGCGACCCGCACAAGCCGTCTCGCGTGCCAGATCATCCTGTCCGAACAGCTGGAAACGCTGACCGTCCGTATCCCCGGTGAATTCTACAATATGCAAGGTATGTGAGCCATGGCGCTGCGCAAATCCCTCTCGCTGGCGGCGCTGACCGCTTGTCTGGTCCTGGCCTTGCCGCTGTCGGCGGCGCCCAAGAAGAAGGCGCCAGCCAAGAAGGTGGAAGAGGCGCCGACCCTGCCGACGCTGTTGCCGCCCGCGCCGCGCTATCTGGTGCCGCAATCGGCCCTGACATCGGTCCGCAACCCCAAGGAGATCGAGGAAGAGACTGGCGGGCGCATGGGGATCGCGCTGGTCGATCGCGAGGGTGCGCTGATTCTGGGTTTCAACCGCGACGATCGCTTTGCCATGTGCTCGACCTTCAAGGCGCCGCTGGCGGCTGCCGTGCTGATCGGTGCGCAGGGCGGCAAGTTCGGGCTGGAGGGGGAGATACCTTTCACCAAGGACGATATCCTCGACTACGCCCCGGTGGTGAAGAAGAACAGGAAGCGCGGCCGCATGTCGATGGCTGAGCTGGCCGAGGCGGCGGTCGAGGTGAGCGACAACAGCGCCGCCAACCTGTTGCTGCCGATGCTGGGCGGACCGGAGGGGCTGACCTCTTTCATCCGCGCCCATGGCGACAAGATCACGCGGCTCGACCGTATCGAGCCCGAGCTGAACGAGAATGTCGAAGGCGACCCGCGCGACACGACAAGCCCCGCTGCCATGGCCGGGTTGATGGGGCGGCTGCTGTTCCGCGACATGGCTGCGGCCGATGCCGACACGCTGCGCGGCTGGCTGAACGCCAGCACCACCGGCGATAAGCGGATCAAAGCCGGCCTGCCCGAAGGCTGGACGTCGGGCAGCAAGACCGGCAGTTGCGGCACCGCCTATAATGATGTCGCGTTGGTGAAGTCGCCGGCGGGCGAGGAATATATATTGGCCATCTATCTCGATCGGCCGACGGTGGACGACAAGAAGGCCGAGGCAGCGATCGCCGAAGCGGCCCATTCGGCGCTGGAATTCGTGAGCAAGGCGCAGAAGAGCGGGCTGAACTAGGCTTATGGAATGGCAAGGGCATCGAGGCCCTTGCCTTCCTGTCATGAGTTCGCCATATGCCCGGCCGGGAGTCGGGCGGACGTAGTCGTCGCCAACCTGGTCAGATCCTGACGGAAGCAGCCACAACGATTTTTCTGCGGGTCGTTCCGGCTCCCACCTTTCCGCACAGCATCATCTCTTCGCAAGGTCCGAACGGGCTTCGACAAGCCGCACCCGAACGGTTAGGAAACAGGCATGTCCGATTCCCCTCAGCCCTATCGCGTGCTTGCGCGCAAATATCGTCCGCGCAACTTTCGCGAACTGATCGGGCAGGACGCCATGGTCCAGACGCTGGGTAACGCGATCCGGCGCGGCCGCCTTGCCCATGCCTTTTTGATGACCGGCGTGCGTGGGGTCGGCAAGACGTCGACCGCGCGGCTGATCGCCAAGGCGCTGAACTGCATCGGCCCCGATGGGCAGGGCGGGCCGACGATCGACCCTTGCGGCGTGTGCGAACCCTGCATGGCGATCGCCGAGGGCCGGCATATCGACGTGGTCGAGATGGACGCCGCCAGCCATACCGGCGTCGACGACGTGCGCGAGATCATCGAGGCGGTGCGCTATGCCGCCGTGTCGGCGCGCTACAAGATCTACATCATCGACGAAGTCCATATGCTCTCAAAGAATGCGTTCAACGCGCTTCTCAAGACGTTGGAGGAGCCGCCGGCCCATGTGAAATTCCTGTTCGCCACGACCGAGGTGAATAAGGTGCCGGTGACGGTGCTGTCGCGCTGCCAGCGGTTCGACCTGCGCCGCATCCCGGCCGAGATGCTGGCCGGCCATTTCGCTCATGTGGTGGAAGCCGAACAGGTCGCGGCCGAGCCGGATGCGCTGTCGCTGATCGCGCAGGCGGCCGAAGGCTCCGCGCGTGACGGCCTGTCGATCCTGGACCAGGCGATCGCCCATGCCGAAATGGGTGAAGGCGAGCCGATGGTTACGGCCGCGCAGGTGCGCGAGATGCTGGGCCTGTCGGATCGCGGCTCCACGCGCCGGCTGCTCGGCCTGCTGCTGGAGGGCGATACCGCCGCGCTGCTGGGCGGGGTGCGCGACCAATATGCGCTGGGGGTCGAGCCGCTGTCGCTGATGCGCGGCCTGCTGGAGCTGGTGCATGCCGTCACGCTGGTGAAGGCCGGGCGCGACCTTGCGACGCCGGGCCAGTCCGACGAGGAGCGCGGCGCGCTCGCCGACTGGGCATCGCAGATCGGCTTCGGCTCGCTGCATCGGCTGTGGCAGCTGATGTTGAAGGGCCATGACGAGGTGGCGACCGCCGCCCTGCCGATCGAGGCGTGCGAGATGGCGCTGCTGCGCGTGATGCATGCCGCGACCATGCCCGATCCGAGCGACCTTGCCCGGATGCTGCAGGGCGGGGTGCCTATGGCCGCGCCGGTGATGCCGGGCCAGGCGCCGGCCGCCGCTCCATCTGCGCCGGAACCTGCGTCCAGCCTGCCCGCCACCTTCGAGGATCTGATCGAAGCCTTCTGGCAGAAGAGCAAAGGGCATCTGGCGCAGGAAATGCATGATTGCGTGGGGATCATTCGCTATGATCCGCCGATGCTGGAGTATCGCGGCACGGCCAGCCTGTCGCCCGACTTCGCCACCCGGATCATCCCGGCGCTGCGCGAGGTGACCGGCGTGGCCTGGACGGTGACGCAGGGCGAGGGGGAGGCCAGGCCGACCCTGCTGGCCAATGAACAGCGCCAGCTGGCCGACAGCCGCGCCGCAATTTTGGAAACCCCGGTGGTCAAGGCGGCAATGGACGCCTTCCCCGATGCCGAGCTGGTCCATTCGGACGAGCCGGAACAATGGAGTGCCGAAGCATGAAGGATCTGAACGAAATATTGGGGATGGCCAGCCGCGTGCAGGAAGAGCTGCAGCGCGCGCAGGACAATCTGGACAAGCTGGAAGTCGAAGGCGCGGCCGGTGGCGGCCTGGTCAAGGTGAAGGCATCGGCCAAGGGCCGTATCCTGGGCGTGTCGATCGACGACAGCCTGCTGGCACCGTCGGAAAAGCAGATGCTGGAAGACCTGATCACCGCCGCGTTCAACGATGCGCGCAAGAAGGCGGACGAGGTCAGCAACACGGAAATGGGCAAGATGACCGCCGGCCTGTCGCTGCCCCCCGGCTTCAAGCTGCCGTTCTGAGGGCCTAAACCGGCGCCCGCTGGTGGATAAGGCCTTGTTCATCGTTGCAGCAATATGGTGATCGCTGATTGATTGACGCGACGGGCATCCCCATAAAGGCGATGAACCGCATGACGGGCCGTAGGTTCGGCCCTGGAGAGTGAATGACTACGCAATATCCCCTTCTGCCGCTGCGCGACATCGTCGTCTTCCCGCAGATGATCGTCCCGCTCTTCGTCGGTCGCGACAAGAGCGTCGCCGCGCTGGAAGCGGCGATGGAGGGCAATAAGGAAATCTTCCTGGTGTCCCAGCTCGATCCGGCCGAGGATGATCCGGGCAAGGACGCGTTGTATGACACCGGCGTGGTGTCGGTGGTGCTGCAACTGCTCAAGCTGCCCGACGGCACGGTGCGCGTGCTGGTCGAGGGCAAGCATCGCGCCCAGCTTGCCGATCTGGCCACGGCCGAGGCAGGCTATCTGATCGCCGAGGTCGCCCCGGTCGAGGAAATCGTTGCCGAAGGGCCTGAAGCCTCCGCACTGATGCGCTCGGTGGCCGAGCAGTTCGAGAATTACGCCAAGCTCAACAAGAAGCTGCCGGCCGAAACGCCGGTGCAACTGCGCGAGATCGAGGACGCCGGACGTCTGGCCGATTCCGTCGCCGCTAACATCAACGTCAAGGTCGCTGACAAGCAGTCGCTTCTGGTCGAGGCCGATCCGGTCAAGCGGCTGGAGATGGTCTTTGCCTTCATGGAAGGCGAACTGGGCGTGCTGCAGGTCGAGAAGAAGATCCGTGGCCGCGTGAAGCGCCAGATGGAAAAGACCCAGCGCGAATATTATCTGAACGAGCAGCTTAAGGCGATCCAGCGCGAACTGGGCAATGGTGAAGGCGAGGAAGGCGACGAACTCGCCGAACTGGCCGAGAAGATCGCCAAGGCCAAGCTGAGCAAGGAAGCGCGCGCCAAGGCGACGGCCGAACTGAAGAAGCTCAAGGGCATGCAGCCCATGTCCGCTGAAGCCACGGTAGTGCGCAACTATCTCGACGTGTTGCTGGGCTTGCCCTGGGGCAAGAAGGGCCGGGTCAAGACCGACCTCAAAAAGGCGCAGTCGATCCTGGACGAGGATCATTTCGCGCTGGAGAAGGTCAAGGACCGGATCATCGAATATCTGGCGGTGCAGGCGCGCACCAACAAGCTGAAGGGGCCGATCCTGTGCCTCGTCGGCCCGCCGGGCGTCGGCAAGACCTCGCTGGGCCGCTCGATCGCCAAGGCGACGGGCCGCGAGTTCGTGCGTCAGTCGCTGGGCGGCGTGCGCGACGAAGCCGAAATTCGTGGCCACAGACGGACCTATATCGGCTCGCTGCCGGGCAAGGTCGTGTCGAACCTCAAGAAGGCAGGCACGATGAACCCGCTGTTCCTGCTCGACGAGATCGACAAGCTGGGCCAGGATTTCCGGGGCGATCCGGCGTCGGCGCTGCTGGAAGTGCTGGACCCCGAACAGAATGACAAGTTCCAGGACCATTATCTGGAGATCGACGTCGACCTGTCCGACGTGATGTTCGTGACCACGGCCAACTCGCTGAATCTGCCGCAGCCACTGCTCGACCGTATGGAGATCATCCGGCTCGAAGGTTATACCGAGGACGAGAAGGTCGAGATCGCCCAGCGCCATCTGGTGCCCAAGCAGATCGACGCCCATGGCCTGAAGAATGGCGAGTTCGAAGTGACCGAGGCTGCGGTCCGCGACCTGATCCGCTATTATACTCGTGAAGCCGGCGTCCGCACGCTGGAGCGGGAAGTGGCGCGTCTGGCCCGCAAGGCGCTGCGCAAGATACTCGAAGGCGCGTTCGACAAGATCGTGATCACGCCCGACAATCTGGCCGACTATGCCGGCGTGCAGAAGTTCCGCCATGGCGTGGGTGAGGAAGAGAATCAGATCGGTGCCGTCACGGGCCTCGCCTGGACGGAGGTCGGCGGCGAACTGCTGACGATCGAGGCCGTGACCGTGCCCGGCAAGGGCCTTATCAAGACGACCGGCAAGCTGGGCGAAGTGATGAACGAATCGGTGCAGGCCGCCTTCTCCTATGTGAAGGCGCGTTCGCCCGGCTATGGCATCAAGCCGAGCCTGTTCAACCGCAAGGACATCCATATCCACCTGCCCGAAGGCGCGGTGCCCAAGGATGGTCCGTCGGCCGGCATCGGCATGGTCACGACCATCGTGTCGACCCTGACCGGCATCCCCGTCCACAAGGATGTAGCGATGACCGGTGAGGTCACTCTGCGGGGGCGGGTGCTGCCGATCGGCGGCCTCAAGGAGAAGCTTCTCGCGGCGCTGCGTGGCGGCATCAAGACGGTGCTGATCCCGCAGGAAAACGAGAAAGACCTAGCGGAAATTCCGGCCAACATCCGCGAAGTGCTGGAGATTGTTCCGGTGTCCCATGTGGACGAGGTGCTGGCGCGGGCGCTGGTGTCCAAGCCCGAGGCGATCACCTGGACGGAAGAGGATGATCTGGCGGCGCAGCCGACCCATGGGCAGGGGCGCGATGGGGACGCGGCCATCCGCCACTAAATCCCTGTTTTCGGCGCGTTTGAGCCTGTGAAGGCAAAAACGCGCCGGAGCCGGCGCATTTATCGCTTTCCCTTTGACACCGCTTGAAAGCTGGGCCTTATTGCCCCGCCTACGCCGCGATTCCTTGACGATCAAACAGCTAAAAAGGGGGTTCCTAAGGCATGAACAAGCAGGATCTTATCAGCGCGGTCGCTGAAAGCAGCGGTCTTAGCAAGAGCGACGCCAGCAAGGCGGTCGAGGGCGTATTCGACGCCATCACCGGTGCGCTGAAGAAGGGCGACGAAGTACGCCTGGTGGGTTTTGGCACTTTCTCCGTTTCGCAGCGCAAGGCATCGACCGGTCGCAACCCGCGCACTGGCGAGACGATGACGATCAAGGCGTCGTCGCAGCCGAAGTTCAAGGCCGGCAAGGGCCTGAAGGATTCGGTCAACTAAGGATGCAGGTGCGCCCGGTCGGGCGCGTTGTCATTCGATGATTTTGCCGGTGTCGCGGTCGGGACAGATTAAGGGAGAGTGGCGCAGCAATAGGGGACAGCCCCGTTGCGCGCGAGTATGCCGAAAGGAAGGGGGAGTGGCCAGCAGCCACTGCCCCTTTTTTCATGGCCTTATGCGCCGGATGGCGGCGTTGGCCGGCCCGTTGCCCTCGACCTGATCGGTCGGCGGGGTTAGGAAGGGGCATGAGAGCGATCGGACGGGGCATCGGAACTTCGGGCGCGGCCTTGGCGCTGCTGGGTGCACTTTCAGCCTGTGGCGGCGGTAATTTCCGCCCGGTGAGCGATATGCCGGTGCGGATCGGCAAGCCCTATACGGTGCGCGGCACCACCTATGTACCGGCGGATCAGCCGGGCTATGATCTGGTCGGCTATGCCAGTTGGTATGGATCGGAGTCGGGCAATCGCACCGCCAATGGCGAACGCTTCCGGCCTGGCTGGATCACCGCCGCGCACACCAGCCTGCCCTTGCCCGCCTATGTCGAGGTGACGGCGCTGGACACCGGGCGCACGATCCTGGTGCGGATCAACGACCGAGGCCCATTTTCGCGCGGGCGGATCATCGACCTGTCGCGCGGGGCTGCGGAGGAACTTGGGATTCGCGGGCAGGGTCATGCGGCGGTCCGGGTTCGCGCCGTCGATCCCTCGGAAAAGGACCGGAAGAAGCTGCGCAAGGGCAAGCCGGCGGAAGGGCGGCCGCGTGTCGGGGCGGACGAACTGGCCGTGCTGCGCGCCCGTCTGGTGGCGTCCGGCAACGATGCCGGGCGATAATTTTCATCCTTTCACATAAGCCGCTTGACGGGGGAGGGGCGGCCGCATATGTGGCCCTTCTCGCGGGGCAACAGCCCCTGTGGCGATCGTAGCTCAGTTGGTTAGAGCGCCGGTTTGTGGTACCGGAGGTCGCGGGTTCGGATCCCGTCGATCGCCCCATTTCCTTCGGGAATGCGCGAAATAAAACCCCGCTCTGCCTTGGCAGAGCGGGGTTTTCGCGTTTCCGGCTTCGATCATTTTCCTGGCGCTTCGCGGCGGCTTTCCGGTGTCCTGGGCGCAACAAGAAAGGGCGCCCCTTGCGGGACGCCCTTCCTCTGCCGACTAACGCCTATGGGGCGCTTAGACTTCGGTTTAGAGCCTGATTGACGCCATTGGTGGAAGCGCGAGCCGCTCCCACCTCAAGCGATCAGGCTCTAGAAGCTCGCCTTGATCATGCCGCCAATGATGCGCGGCTCGTTGATCATGCCGGTCAGGTTGTTGAAGTCGATCGCGCTGACGGCGCGGATCTGGTTGGTGATGTTGCGGGCGAAGGCCGCGATCTCATAACCATGGTTCGACTTGTAACCGACCTTGAGGCCGCCCTCCAGCGACGAACGGCCACGGAATTCGGCCGCCGAGTAGAGGAAGTAGTTGATTTTGCTACGATAGGCCCAGTCGGTATAGGCGAAGATTTCACCCACGTCGCCGACCGGGATGCCATAGCGCAGGGTCGCATTGGCGATGTAGCGCGGCGCCTGGGGCAGGTCATTGCCATCCAGATAGCTGTAGGTGGTGCCGCCATTGACGAAGGTGTTGCCGGTGGGCGTGCACATGCCCGAGCCGCAGACCGCCACGAAGGCGTTCTTGTCGCGGATTTCGGTGAAGTTGTAGCTGCCGCCCACCGTCAGGTTCAGGTGATCGAGCGGCTGCGCCTCCAGATTGCCTTCCAGACCATAGCCGACCGCCTTGTTCACGTTGATCAGGCGAGCCGAGTTGCCGACGCCGCCGACCGCCGTCAGTTGGAGGTCGTCGGTGTTCCAATAATAAGCCGACAGGTCGAAGCGGACCATGTTGGCGATCGCGCCCTTGATGCCGCCTTCATAGGAGATGGTGGTCTGCTTCTTGGCGACCGAGGGGACGCTGAAGAAGGTCACGCGGTCCTGGATCGCCGGACCCTGATAGCCGGTGGCGACGCGGCCATAGAGGTTGACGTCGGGGCTGAGCGCATAGGTGGCGCTGACGTCCCAGGACAGGTTGCTGCCCTGCGCGGTGTTGCTGAGCGGCAGGTCGACGCCGATCAGCTGCGACGAGATGCTGCTGGCGGCGAGCGCCGGATCGAGCGTGATCGTGTCGCGCTTGTCGTCGTGCGAATAACGCACGCCGGCGCGCAGTGTCAGGGCCGACGTCACTTTGGCTTCGCCCGAGGCGAACAGGCCGATATTCTCGTTGGTGTTGTTGTGCAGGATCGCACTCACCCGGTTGCCCGCGAGATCATAGGCATATTCGTTGTACTTCAGGCGCTGGTGGAAGAAATAGGTGCCCGCCTGCAGGCGGATGCCGTTCATGTCGTCCGTCGCGAAGCGGAATTCCTGGCTGAATTCCTCCGGCTTGGTCACGCCGCCGGTGTTGGAGTCGAACGAGCCGACGCCGAGCTGGCCGGCGGTGCAGCCGGTATAGGGGTAGCAGCCGCCGCCATCGATGTCGCCGGTGCTTTCGACGCTGGCCTTCTCATAGCCGGTGGTCGAGAAGAAGGTGCCCAGGCCATCGACATGGAGCTGCATGCGCAGATTGCCGCCGCCCTGCTTCATCGACTGGCTGGTATAGCCGTCCAGGTTCACATGATCCTTGTCGAAGCCGTCGACGAAATGGTTGCTGCCCTGCTGGAAGATGTTGGCGCGGAACACGCGCGGGCTGCCGTCGAGGTCGCGATAATGGCCGCTCAGCACCGCCTTGAAGTCGCCGGCTTCATAAGCCAGCTGCACGCGGCCGGCCATGTCGCGATAGCCTTCCAGCTCGCTGGCGGCGTTGCCGCCTTCATTGTCGTTCTTGACCCAGTCGTCGCGACGCTGGAGCAGGCCCGACACGCGGAAGCTGAGGCCGTCGGCGATCGGGCCGCCGATCGCGGCTTCGGCATTGACGGTGTTGTAGGTGGCCCAGGAGGCGCTGGCATAGCCGGTGAAATGATCGGTCGGTGCGGCCGAGGTCATCTTGACGACGCCCGCCGGGGTGTTGCGCCCGAACAGCGTGCCCTGCGGGCCGCGCAGCACTTCAACGCTGGCAAGGTCGAACACCGGGAAGCTCTTGAGCATCGGATTTTCGAGCGCGACATCGTCGAGCACGACCGAGACCGGCTGGGCGGCGTTGGGATCGAAATCGGTGTTGCCAAGGCCGCGGATGTAGAAGCGCGGGAAGGTGCGGCCGAACGAGCTTTCGACCTGAAGGCTGGGCGTGCGCGCGGCGAGGAAGCGGACGTCGAGGCCGCTGCTGTTGAGCGCGTCGAGCTTTTCGCCGCCGATGGCGGTCACGGCGACCGGCACGTCCTTGGCATTTTCAGCCCGGCGCGAGGCGGTGACGACGATTTCACCCAGGCCTTCGCCCGATGCGGCGGGCGCTTCGGTCTGGGCATGGGCAGCGCCGATCGGCGCCAGAGCGGTGAGAGCGACGGCGAGCGCGCCGCGCGAAATGCTGGTAAAGATATGCGAAGATGTCATATTTGGCCCCCTTGATTGGCCTGGCATCCGTTTCCCTGCTTGCGTCCGCTGTTGCGGATCGCGCGCGACGCTATGCGCGCGCGCGCCTTGGGGCAAGCAAGACTGTCGCCATTCTGTAGCATCCGTGCAACAGATTTGCCAAAATGCGACAGTCCGACCCCATGGCACTGTCAGGCCGTGACCGCAATGCGGAGCGCCGAAGGGACTTCGCACGGGCCGCATTGCCGATTATAGCGCGCGGATGGATGACGCACGCGACCGGGGGCTGACCCTCAACCCCAAATATGATGACTATGGCCTTATCACCGCGGTGGTGACCCATGTCACCTCGGGGGAAGTGCTGATGGTGGCGCATATGAATGCGCAGGCGCTGGCGCTGACGGTCGAGACGGGCCTTGCCCATTTCTGGTCGCGCAGCCGCAAGGCGCTGTGGAAGAAGGGTGAGAGTTCCGGCCATATGCTTGGCGTGCGGGACATCCGGATCGACTGTGACCAGGATGCCGTCTGGGTGCTGGCGGAGCCGGCGGGGCCGACTTGCCACACCGGCGCGCGTTCCTGCTTCTTCCGCCGGATCGGACCCGATGGGCTGAGCGCGGTCGATGAACCGGGCGTCGATGCGGCGCTTTAGCCTTTTCTTCGCATTTCTTCTGGCCGGGTGCCAGCAGGCGGCGACGCCGGGCGCAGCCGCGCCCGATCGCGATGGGGCGGCGGCGTCGGGGCTGGAGCGCGCGGCGATAGAGACGGGGGCGATTACGGACACGTCCAAGGTCGCGCCGGTCGGGCTGTTCCAGCGCCGGCATGAGGCGGGACGGGATTCGCTCTGCGTCCTTCCCGCCAAGGCGGGCGACTATCGTTTCGGGCTGGAGGCGATCTTCGGCACCGAACAGAGCTGCCATGGCGCGGGCACGGCGCGGCGCGCTGGCGACAAGCTGGTCCTGAGCTTTTCCGGGGGCAGGAAGTGCATCATCGTTGCCCAATATGATGGCGACCAGGTGGCGCTGCCCGGCGTGGTCGACATGGCCTGTGACCGGTTGTGCGACGGGCGCGGCAATCTGGAAGGGGTAACCTTCCCGCGCATCGCCAATGATGCGGGTGCGGCCCTGCGCGCGCGCGATCGCGAGGACGAGCCGCTGTGCGAGGCGGACTGAACGGGGCTGGCATATCTGTCAGCCCCGCCATGGCAATTAGCGATAGCCGGCTGCGGCGAGCAGGGCGACCAGGTCCATGCGCTTGACCTTGAGCGATTCCGGCGCCGACACGTCGATCCATTCGTCGGGCGAATGGCCCCGGCCGCCGGTCGCCGCGCGCGGGATGGTGATGGCCGGGATGCCCAGGCTCATGGGCACATTGGCATCGGTCGAGCTGAAGCTCATGCGCGCGGTGACGCCTTCGGCGGCATAGGCGGCGGCGGTCTGGCGGACCAGCGGCGTGTCGGCGGCGGTGCTGCCGGCCGGACGATCGCCCACCACCTTCTTGTCGACGCGAATCGGGCCTTCCCTGGTCGAGCGGGCGCCGTTTTCGGTCGCGACCGCCTTGTCCACCGTGGCCAGGAACGCCTGTTCCAGCTTGGCCAGTTCAGCCGCGCTTTCCGATCGCATGTCGACCTGCAGCCAGACTTCCTGCGGGATGGCGTTGACCGAGGAGCCGCCGCCCACGACGCTGGCGCTGTAGGTCGTCTTGGGCGACTGGGGCACCGGGATCTTGTAGAGGTCGACGATCGCCTGGCTCATCGCCGTCATCGGATTGACCAGGCCAAAGGCGCCGAAGCTGTGGCCGCCGGGGCCGGTGAAGGTCAGGCGATAGCGCTTCGATCCGACGCCGCCATTGATCAGGCCATCGACCGAGCCATCGTCGATCGAGAAGAAGCTGGCGATGCGGTCCTTATATTTGCCCTTGTGGAACAGCTGCTTCATGCCGCGCAGGTCGCCCAGGCCTTCCTCACCGACATCGCCGACGAACAATATGTCCATCGGCGCGCTGATGTTGGCGCCGACGATCGCCTTGATGAGGCTCAATTGGGTGGCGAGGCCGGCGACATCGTCCCCGACGCCGGGCGCGTGGAGCTTGTTGCCCTCGCGCCGGACCGTGACCGGCGTGCCTTCAGGAAAGACGGCGTCGAGATGGGCGGACACGACGATCAGCTTGCCGCCCGGCTTGCCGCTGCCCCGGCGCAGGCCCAGCACATTGCCGCCCTCGTCAATCTCCACATCGGTAAGGCCGGCGGCGCGGAACATGTCGGCATAGGCCTTGGCCCGCGCCTCTTCCTTGAACGGCGGCGCCGGGATCTGGGTCAGGGTGACGATATTGTCGACCCACTGGTCATGTTCGGCCTCCAGCGCGGCGAAGGCGGCCTTGACCGCCGGGCGCGCGCGGATCGCGGCGATGGCGCGGGCATCGGCCGGGGCGGTCGCGCTGGTGGGCGTGGCGGCACTGACCGGAACCGACAGGACCGTGCTGGCCAATACTATACAGAGCGCGAACCGCTTCATTCTGGACCCCTTTTATGATGGGCGCACCGGCATGGGCGCCGGGGTCCGTCTAGCCGGTGAGGCCGGCGCGCATCAATGGCCGATATAGCGGCCGGGGCGGTGGTTGACGAACAACACGGCGTTGATCGCGGCGGCTGACAGGACGGAGAGGCCAAAGCGTTCCGCATTGAGGATCGGCAGCGAGGCGAGCAGGATCAGTACGTCGCAGGCCATCTGGGTGCGGCCGGCATTCCAGCCGCGCGATTTCTGCAGGATCAGCGCGACCACGCCGACACCGCCCACGCCCGCGCCATGGCGGGCGATCGCCAGGATGCCGAAGCCGATGATCGAGCCGCCGAACAGCGCGGCGAAGAAGGGGCTGATCCGGGCGATCTCCATTGCATAGGGCATGGCAAGGCCGACCCCCATGATCGCGATATTCGCGAACAGGGTCTTGAGGCCGAAGGCCATGCCCATCGCCCGCCCGGCGAACAGGAAGAAGGGGATGTTGATCAGCAGGAACAGCGTCGCGGGCGACAGATGGATCAGATAGGACAGCAGCAGCGCGATGCCGGCCATGCCGCCGGTCACCAGCTTTGCCTGTTTCAGCAGCATCAGCCCCATGGCGATGAACGCGCAGCCGATGGCGATCGCGTAGAAATCCTCGGCAGGACTATGCGGCCGCGCGACATGGGCGGGCGGAACGGGCAGGGCAGGAGACGGCGCCGGGGGCGTCGGGTCGATCGAGGTCATGGCATGTCCGAAAAGCGTGAGCGCCCCGTGCCATCCTCTCTTGTCGTCTTTGTCCGCGCCCATAGTCGCAGATGGGCGTTCTGGAAAGAGGCGGGTTAGCCGGCGTCGACCTGTTTCGGGCCGAAGCGGTCGATCGCTTCGAACAGGCGGGTGAGCGCGATCCGCTCCTCTGCGTGGATTTCCGGGCGCCAGACTTCGAACAGCAGGATGACGCGGGTGTCATTGCCCCGGTTCCAGGCCTCATGTTCGATGCTGTCGTCGAAGATAAGCATCTCGCCCGGTACCCAGGAGCGTGTCTGCGCACCGACCCGCAGCGCGCAATTGTCGGCCACGATCAGCGGCAGGTGGCAGATCAGGCGGGTGTTGAGCAGGCCATGATGGGGCTGGATATGGGTGCCGGGCTTGAGCAGCGACCAGAGCGCCATGGGCGAACGGCCGGCGATCATCGGGCGATCGGCATGGTCGAGCGCGGCCATGACGGCGGGGCAGCGGGCGGCATGGTCCGCCACGATCTCGCCCTGTTGCCAGAAATAATAGGCGCCCCAGGAGGGATCGTCGCGCAGTGGGTTGTTGGGCGCCGGGCGATCGGTGGGCGTCTGGACATAGGGCGCGAAATCGGGGGCGCCGGCACGGACGTCGTTCAGTTCGACCATGATCGCGCCGGTTGCCGCCTCTACCGCCGGCACCCAGGCAAATTCGTCGCGCTCGTAAAAGGCACGCTGCGGCAGGCCGGGAAAATAGAACATGCTGGGTTGCTGGAGATAAAGCGGCGTCTTCCCCAGCAGAAGGTCGGTCGCCTGGGCAATGCGGGGGAGCGTGGGGAGGCCCGCCATCGCCGCGTCGAGATGATCCTCGAAATCCCGGCTCGCGCCGGCGATCGCCTCCTGCGCCCGTTGTAGCAGCGGTTGCAGCGCGGGCGCCGCACCATAGGCGGCGGCCTGTGCCAGAGCGCTGCGGAACCAGGATGTCGCGCCGCGCTGATCGCCGCGCCGCTGGAAATTCTGCCCCATGGCGAGCAGCGCGGGCAGATTGCGCATATCCTGTTCCAGGATGCGGTTGAGCGCCGCCTGTTCGCCGTCAAGATCACCCAGCCGGTTGCAGGCCTGGGCCAGCAGCATGGCCGGCGGATCGGCCATCTCGCCAAGGGTGGCGCGGGCCACTGCCGCGTCGCCACGGCGCAATGCGGCGATCGCCGCTTCCTGTAAGGTCTGTTCGCGTGCCCGATCCGTCATCCCCCCGCCTTAACCAGCGGAACGGATGGAAGGAAGCGGCTTATTCGCAGGGGACCAGCGCGGGCTGGGCGCTGCGCCGTGCGGTGGCGATGGCGACCAGATAGATGGCCAGGCCGCCGAGCGACAAGGCGCAGCCGATCCAGCCGGTCGATACCAGGCCATAGCCGGCCGCGATCGACAGACCGCCGAGCCAGGGGCCGAGCGCATTGGCGACGTTGAAGGCGCTGTGGTGCAGCGCGGCCGCCAGCGTCTGGGCATCGCCCGCGACATCCATGAGGCGGGCCTGCAACGGCGTGCCCATGCCACCGCCAATGCCGATCAGGAAAACGATCAGGCTGAGGCTCCAGATATTGCCGGCCATGAAGGGGAAGAGGGCCAGGGCCACGGCGCTCCACAACAGGATGCCGATGACGGTGCGGTTGAGCGCGCGGTCGGCCAGCCATGCGACGGCGAGATTGCCGACCGTCATGCCCAGGCCAAAGACGATCAGCACCAGCGGCACATAGGTTTCGGACACATGGGTCACCTCGATCATGGTCGAGGCGACATAGGTGTAGACCGCGAACAGGCCGCCAAAGCCGATCGCGCCGGTCAGCAGCGTCAGCCAGACCTGGGACTTGCCGAGCGCGCCCAGTTCGCGCATCGGGCTGGCCTTCGGGTCGCCGGCGTCGCGCGGGGCGTAGAGGGCGACCAGGCTCATGGTCAGCACGGCGAGCGCACAGACCACGAAGAAGCCCGAGCGCCAGCCCAATATCTGGCCCATCCAGTTGGCAACCGGCACGCCGAGCACCGTCGCGATGGTCAGGCCTGACATCACCTTGGCGATCGCCAGGGTGCGCTTCTCGATCGGCACCAGGCTGGCCGCGACCAGGGCGGCGACGCCGAAATAGGCGCCATGGGGCAGGCCCGAGAGGAAACGGAACAGGAGCATCCAGTGATAGCTGGGCGACAGGGCCGACAGGCCGTTGCCCACCGCGAACATCGCCATCAGCGCGATCAGCAGCGTGCGGCGCGGCAGGCGCGCGCCAAAGGCGGCGATCAGTGGCGCGCCGACCACCACGCCCAGCGCATAGGCACTGATCGCATGGCCCGCGGTCGGCAGGTCGATACGCAGGTCGCGCGCGAAGAAGGGCAGCAGGCTCATGGAGGCGAACTCGGTGGTGCCGATCGCAAAGGCGCCCACCGACAGCGCGAAAAGGACGAGCGCGGGGTGCGCCTTGTGGGACTGGCTGCCCATGACAAGCTCCATGCTGCAATGCAAAATGACGGAAGTCCGCCAGATGGGCCGAGTGACAGCGTTGGTCAAGGCTGCAGATGTATGAGATTCTTGCAACTGGCGATGCATGTGGTGCAACGCGGCATCGAATGACGCTTTTCCAATTAATCGTATATGGTATTCATCACGCATGAGCAGGAATGAGATGAACGGGCAGGGGGCGGTGCTGGCGGGGGCGGGCGCCGTGCTGGCGTCGCTGCTGTCGATGAACATGGGCGCGGCCTTTGCCAAGACATTGTTCCCGATCGTCGGCGCCTATGGCATCGCGGCGCTGCGCATCTTCCTGGCGGCGATCCTGCTGCTGCTGTTCCGGCGGCCATGGCGGCGACCGATCCCGGCCGATGTGCGCTGGCCGCTGCTGATCTATGGCGCGACCCTCGCGCTGATGAACCTGCTCATCTATCAGGCGTTCGCCCGTATCCCGCTGGGCATCGCCATGGCCATCGAGGTGACGGGGCCGCTGGCGATCGTGCTGTTCGGGTCGCGCCGGCCGCGCGATTTCCTGTGGCTGGGGGCGGCGGTGATCGGCCTGCTGCTGCTCTTGCCGCTGCGCAGCGATGCCGTGCTTGATCCTTTGGGTGTCATCTTCGCTGTCGGGGCGGCGGCCTGCTGGGCGCTTTATATAGTTACAGGCAAGCGGATTTCGGGCGCGCTGCGCGGCGATGCGGTCGCCTGGGGCATGCTGGCGGCGGCGATCCTGGTGCTGCCGGTCGGGCTGACCCATGCCGGCGCGTCGCTCTTTTCGCCCTGGGTGCTGATGGTCGGGCTGGCGATCGCCCTGCTGTCGAGTGCCTTGCCCTATTCGCTGGAGATGGAGGCGATGCGGCGCCTGCCCGCGCCGGTGTTCGGCCTGTTGTTGAGCGCGGCGCCGGCGATCGGCGCGCTGGCGGGCTTCGTCGTGCTGGGCGAGCGGCTGACGGCGCTACAGGGCGTGGCGATATTCTGCATCATCGCGGCGTCCGGCGGCAGCGCGCTGACGGTGCGTCATGCGCCCGCGATCGAGGATGCGCCGCAATAGGGGTGGGTCAGCCGCTGAAGACGGCCTTGCTGGTATCCAGCATCTTGCCGTTGGTGATGATGACCATGTCGCCGACCTTGGTCACGCCGAACAGCTTCTGTGCAAATTCCTTGGGCACGCCGATGCAGCCATGGGTGGCATAGCCCCATTTGACGTCGCTGCCATGGATGGCGACGCCGTCGCTGGTCAGCCGCTGCATATAGGGCATGGGCGCGTTGTTGTAGGTGCTGGAATAATGGTCGGCGTCCTTCTGCATGATCGGGAAGGCGCCGAGCGGGCTCTGCTTGTCGGTCGCGCCATAGAGGATGACGGCGGCGCCGATTTCATAGCCGTCGCGGAAGACGGAGAGGGTCTGGGCTTTCAGGTCGACGGTGATGATGACCGGCCCCTTGGCCGGTGCGCCTTCCTCGTCCCAGGCATAGTCGCCATGCTCGAAAGGCCCCTCGATCTTGAGCACGCGCTTGACCGCCAGGGCGTGGGGATCGACCTTCATGCCCTGGTCGCTGCGCCGCTCGACCAGCGGCAGCGGCTTGGGCGCGGCGGCGGCCTCGGCCGGTTTGGCCTGGGTCGTGGGGCCGGCGTTGCGATCGATCTTGTCGGTCAGCAGCAGCGCGCCGCCGCCCAGGACGGCACCGATCAGCAGTTTCGGGCCAAGGCTGCGAGCCAATGTGCCGATGACGCCTGCCATGATCTTCCTCGCTTCATCCTTTGCCGGTCAAGCTAACAGCCTAACCGGCAAAGGTTAAGGTCAGCCTTCGCGCGCCACTTCGGCGGCGGCGATGGCGGTCAGGTTGAGGATGCCGCGCGCGGTGACGCCGGGCGTCAGCACATGGATCGGCTGGGCGGTGCCGATCAGCATCGGCCCGACCGTGGGCGAGCTGGACGAGGCGCCGAGCGCCGTCAGCGTGATATTTGCCGCGTCGAGGTTCGGCATCACCAGCAGGTTGGCCGGTCCCTCGAACCGGGAGTCGGGGATCAGCCGCTCGCGCAGCGCCTGGCTGAGCGCGGCGTCGGCGTGCATTTCGCCATCGACCGCCAGCTCCGGCGCGGCCTGGCGCACCAGGTCGAGCGCGGCGCGCATCTTGCGGGCGCTGGGGCTGTTCGACGCACCGAAATTGGAGTGCGACAGCAGCGCCACGCGCGGCTTCAGGCCGAAATGCTGCAACTCGGTCGACGCCAGCAGCGTCATTTCCGCAATCTGGTCCGGCGTCGGGTCCGGCACCATATGGGTGTCGGTGATGAACAGCGCGCCCGCGTCGAGGATCAGGCCCGACAGCGCATAGATGCGGCTGTGGTTGGGCGCGCGATCGATGATGCGCAGCACATGTTCGACCTGGCCCCAATATTCGGAGCGGCCACCGACCAGTGCAGCGTCGACCCGGCCGGTGCGCAGCAGCATGGCGGCGGTGACGGTCGGGCGGCGATAGACATGGCGCAGGATTTCGTCTGGCGGCACGCCCTTGCGCGCGGCGATGGCGCGATAGGCCTCGACCAGTTCGCGCATGATGTCATGATCCGTCTCGGGATCGATCACCTCGACATCGCGGTCGAGCTGGAAGCTGAGGCCCATGTCGCCCAGTTTCTGTTCCAGCAGGCGGCGGCGCGCGACGATGGTCGGCTTGACGATGCCTTCGTCCAGACCGTCCTGGATCGCGCGCAGCACGCGCTCATCCTCGCCCTCGCCATAGACGATGCGGCACTGGCTGCCGCGCGCGGCATGGAAGACCGGCAGCATCAGCTGACCCGAGCGGGTGTTCTGGTGCGACAGGGCGCGCTTATATTCTTCCAGGTCCAGCGTCTTGGTGGCGACGCCGCTGTCCATCGCCGCCTTGGCCACGGCACCGGCAATCTCGCCGATCAGGCGCGGATCGAACGGGGTCGGGATGATGTAATCGGCGCCGAACACCAGCTTGCGCCCGCCATAGGCCTGCGCCACGCTGTCATGCGCGGGCATGCGGGCGAGGGCGGCGATCGCGTCGGCGGCGGCGACCTTCATCGCTTCGTTGATCTGGGTCGCGCCACAATCCAGCGCGCCGCGGAAGATATAGGGGAAGCACAGGACGTTGTTGACCTGGTTCGGATAGTCCGACCGACCGGTGGCGATGATCGCGTCCGGGCGCACCTCGCGCGCGGCTTCCGGGCGGATTTCCGGTTCCGGATTGGCGAGCGCGAAGATCAGCGGATTGGGCGCCATCAGCGGCAGCCATTCCGGCTTCAGCACGCCCGGCGCCGACAACCCTAAGAACAGGTTGGCGCCCGGCAGCACGTCGGGCAGGGTGCGCGCGTTGGTGTCGCGGGCATAGCGCGCCATGTTGGGCAGCATGCCTTCGCGACCCGAATGGATGACGCCGTCCTTGTCGGTCATCGTCACATTGTCGATCGGCAGGCCCATCGAAACGAGCAGGTCGACGCAGGCGAGCGCGGCGGCGCCGGCGCCCGAAGTGACCAGCTTTGCGTCAGCCAGGGTCTTGCCCTGCAGCACCAGCGCGTTGCGCACGGCGGCGGCGACGACGATGGCGGTGCCATGCTGATCGTCATGGAAGACCGGAATGTTCATCCGTTCCTTCAGGCGCCGTTCGATCTCGAAACATTCGGGCGCCTTGATGTCTTCCAGATTGATGCCGCCAAAGGTCGGCTCCAGCAGGGCGACGGCTTCGACGAACTTATCCGTGTCGGTGGTGTCGACTTCGATGTCGAACACGTCGATGTCGGCGAATTTCTTGAAGAGGACGGCCTTGCCCTCCATCACCGGCTTCGACGCCAGCGCGCCGATCGCGCCGAGGCCGAGGACGGCGGTGCCGTTGGAGATGACCGCGACCAGATTGCCGCGCGCGGTATAGTCCAGCGCCTTGGCGGGATCGGCAGCGATCTCCTCGCAAGGGGCGGCCACCCCCGGCGAATAGGCCAGCGCCAGATCGCGCTGGTTCACCATGCGCTTGGTCGGCTCGATCGCGAGCTTACCGGGCTGGGGAAGGCGGTGATAGTCTAGGGCGGCGCGGCGGGTGTTATCGTCCATGCGATGCGCCTTAGAGACTGTGTTCCGCTAGGGCAAGCCAGTGCGGTCCGTCCGCGACTCCCACGGCGGCGCAAGGGCATATTGCGCAGCAAGAAAGTCGACGAAGGCAGTGATGGCCAGCGGCGGATTGGCCTGTGGCAGTTGCACGGCATAGAGGGCGACGTCGCTCGACCCTTCATGATCGGGCAGGATCTGGCGCACATCGCCCTGCGCCAGCGCGTCGCTGATGTCCCATAGTGAACGCAGCGCGATGCCGCTGCCCGACAGCGCCAGTTCGCGCACGACTTCGCTGCTGTTGGTGCAGATATGGCTGTGGCCATCGATCGCGACCGGCCCCTTGGGACCGATCAGGCGCCAGGGCAACTGGCCATCGGCGGCGAGCAGGCGATGCTGCTTGAGGTCGGCGATGCGGCGCGGCGTGCCGAAGCGGTCGAGATAGGAGGGGGCGGCGCACAGGATGCGGCGATTGGGCGCCAGCCGCCGCGCGGTGAGGCCGGCCCCCGGATCGGCGGCGATGCGGATGGCCAGGTCCGCCCGGCTTTCGATCAGATCGACATAGTCGTCCGACAGGTCGAGCCGCAGGTCGATGCGCGGATGATCGTCCAGGAAAGGCTGGAGATAGGGGGCAAGATGCATGCGGCCAAAGGAGGTCGGGGCGGTGATTCGCAGCGGGCCGGACGCAATCGCCGACACGCCCGACACGCGCCGTTCGGCTTCGTCGAGGGTGGCGAGGATCGCGCGCAGGTCGCCATGGAGCCGCTCGCCCGCCGGGGTCAGCGCCAGCCGGCGGGTGGTGCGGTGGATCAGCCGGGCGCCCAGCCTGTCCTCCAGCCGGGCCAGCCGCTTGGACATCATGGCGGGGGAAATGTGGAGCCGCCGTCCGGCGGCCGCCAGCCCGCCTTCATCGACGATGCTCACGAACAATTCATGATCCGGGTCCATCATATTCGTTCACCGCAGGAAACTCTCTATTCGAATAATAGCGTCTACACGGCATAATTGGAAAGGCGTAAAAGGACGGCATAGCAAGGAGTGGATTGCATGACCGACCGCATGACAGAACGTGCCGGCCTGAAGGTTGCCGAAACGCTGGCCGACTTCATCGAGCAGCGCGCGCTGCCGGGCACGGGCATTGACGCCGACGCCTTCTGGGTGGGCACCGCCGACATATTGGCGCGCTTCACCCCCGACAATGCGGCGCTGCTGCGCACGCGCGACGACCTGCAGACGCAGATCGATGCCTGGCATCAGGTGCGTCGGGGACGGGCGCACAACGCCGCCGCCTATCAGGCCTTCCTGCGCGAGATCGGCTATCTGGTCGAGGAACCCGCGCCGTTTGAGATTGGCAGCGGGAATGTCGATGCCGAAGTCGCCCGCATGGCCGGGCCGCAACTGGTCGTCCCGATCCTCAATGCCCGTTTCCTGCTGAACGCCGCCAATGCGCGCTGGGGCAGCCTGTATGACGCGCTCTATGGCACGGATGCCATAGCGGGCGCGGCTTCGGGCAAGGGCTATGACGCGGCGCGGGGTGCGCAGGTCATTGGCTGGGCCAAGGCGTTTCTGGACGATGCCGTTCCGCTGGCGAGCGGAAGCTGGACGGATCTGGCGGGCGAGGAAATCGTCCTGGCCAATCCGGCGCAGTTCGTCGGCACCAGCGCGAAGGGCAAGTTGTTCCGCCATCATGGCCTGCATATCGAGGTCGTCTTCGACCCGGCCCACCCGATCGGCGCGACCGACCCGGCCGGCATATCCGATGTCGTCCTGGAATCCGCGCTGACCACTATTTGCGACCTGGAGGATTCGGTCGCGGCGGTCGATGCGGCGGACAAGGTCACCGCCTATGCCAACTGGCTGGGGCTGATGCAGGGCGACCTGACCGAGACGTTCGAGAAGGGCGGGCAGCTGATGACTCGCGCGCTCAATCCCGATCGCGCCTATAGCGCGCCCGATGGCAGCGGCTTCACGCTGCCGGGCCGCAGCCTGTTGTTCGTCCGCAATGTCGGCCATCTGATGACCACGCCGGCGATCGCGCTGCCCGATGGACAGGATGCGCCCGAGGGGATTATCGACGGCATCGTCACCAGCCTGATTGCCATGCACGATCTCCAGCGGGACGGCGGCAACAGCCGCGCGGGCAGCATCTATATCGTCAAGCCCAAGATGCACGGGCCGCAGGAAGCCGCCTTCACCAACCGCCTGTTCGACGCGATCGAGAATATGCTGGGCATGGCGCGCCATACGATCAAGGTCGGCGTCATGGACGAGGAGCGGCGCACATCAGCCAATCTGGCGGCCTGCATCCATGCCGTCCGCAACCGGATCGTCTTCATCAACACCGGCTTCCTCGACCGCACCGGGGACGAGATGCACACGTCGATGCAGGCCGGGCCGATGATCCGCAAGGGCGAGATGAAGGCGAGTGACTGGATCACGGCCTATGAGGATCGCAACGTCCAGATCGGCCTCGCCTGTGGCCTGTCGGGTCGGGCGCAGATCGGCAAGGGCATGTGGGCGGCGCCCGATCGCATGGCCGACATGCTGGAGCAGAAGATCGGCCATCCCCGGAGCGGCGCCAACACCGCCTGGGTTCCGTCCCCGACGGCGGCGACGCTGCACGCGACCCATTATCACCGCATCGACGTCTTCGCCCGTCAGGAAGAGCGCTTGGGTGAGGGCATCGCGTCGCTCGACAGGCTGCTGACCATTCCCGTCGCGGTCGGCCGCAATTTCTCCGAAGAAGAGATCGCGCAGGAACTGGACAATAATGCGCAGGGCATATTGGGCTATGTCGTCCGCTGGATCGACCAGGGTGTTGGCTGTTCCAAGGTGCCCGACATCCATGATGTCGGCCTGATGGAGGATCGCGCGACCTTGCGCATTTCTTCGCAGCATATGGCCAACTGGCTGCTGCACGGCGTCTGCACGGGGAGCCAAGTCGATGCCGCGCTGACCCGCATGGCGGCCAAGGTCGATGCGCAGAATGAAGGCGATCCGCTCTATCAGCCGATGAGCGGGCGCGAGGGCGAGAGCCTGGCCTTCCAGGCGGCGCGCGCCCTGGTGTTCGAGGGTGTCGCGCAGCCCAATGGCTATACCGAGCCGCTGCTGCACGCCTATCGCGCCCGCGCCAAGGCGGATGAAGTCCTCGAGATAGCGTAAACTTCGCTGTCACTCTTTCCCATGCTGCGTTAGCCCTGATCGGGTCGCAGCATGGGAGAGGCGCCATGACCATCATCGTCCATCATCTGAACAATAGTCGTTCGCAGCGCATCCTGTGGCTGCTGGAGGAACTGGGCGAGCCTCATGAAGTGCGCCGCTATGAGCGGGATCGCAAGACGATGCGGGCGCCGGCCGCCCTGCGCGCCGTCCATCCGCTTGGCCGGTCGCCGGTGGTGGAGGTGGATGGCCATCGGCTGATCGAGACCGGAGCGATCATGGAATATCTGGTCGCGCGGGCCGGTGGCCGCTTCGGCGCGCCGACCGAGGCGGAGGGCGCGATCCGCTGGCGCCAGTTTCTCCATTATGCCGAAGGATCGATGATGCCGCCGCTGCTGGCCCTGCTGGTGGTCGGCAAGCTGGGCCTGCTCGGCCGGCCGGCGCGACCGACGGTGCAGGGGATGCTGGACGATCATCTCGACTGGCTGGAAAGCGAACTGGCAAGCCGCCCTTATTTCGCCGGGCCGGACTTTTCCGCCGCCGACATGATGATGAGCTTCCCGATCGAGGCGTCGCGGGCGCGGGGCGGGCTTGACGAATCGCGTCCGCATCTGATCGGGTGGCTGGAGAGAATACAGGCGCGGCCCGCCTATCAGGCCGCGCTGCGCACCGGGGGACATTATGCTTACGCCTGATCGCCGCACCTTGCTTCGCTATGCCGCTGCCGGGGTTGCTACCTCGCTGGTCAGCCCGCGCCTGTTCGCGCAGGAAAAGGCGGGTGAGGCGCTCCAGTCGATCACCCGCGACGTCACCCCGATCGGCAAGGGCGAGCGCGCCGACCGGCTGGCGCGGGCGCAGAAGCTGATGCAGGCACAGGGTATCGACGCGCTGCTGGTCGAGCCGGGCGCGAGCCTCATCTATTATAGCGGCATCCGCTGGTGGCGTTCCGAGCGGCTCACCGCGCTGGTCATTCCGGCCAGCGGCACGCCGCTTGTCGTCTGTCCCTTTTTCGAGAAGCCCTCGATCGACGAATCGCTCGCCATCCCGGCCGAGGTCCGCGTCTGGCAGGAGCATGAAAGCCCCTATGCGCCGATCGCCGATTATCTGAAGGCGCGGGGGCTGGACAAGGGCCGGATCGGTATCGAGGAGACGGTTCGCTATTTCGGGGTCGATGGGCTCAAGGCCGCGCTGCCCGCCGCGACCCTGGTGAAAGACCCCGTCACCCGCGCGATCCGCATGCGCAAGACGGCGGCCGAAATCGCGCTGATGCAGAAGGCGGCGGATGTCACCATGGGCGCCTATCGCTGGACCTATCCTCAGGTAAAGGCCGGCATGACCCCGGCCGATATCGGCGCGCTGATGACAGCCGCGACCAGCGCGCTGGGCGGCAAGGGCGAGTTCAACCTGATCCTGCTCGGCGAAGCGGCCGCCTATCCGCATGGCTCCGGCAAGCCGCAATCGGTGCGCGCGGGCGAAGTGGTGCTGATGGATTGCGGCTGCACGGTCGAGGATTATCAGTCCGACATCAGCCGCACCTTCGTCTATGGCGCCGCGCCTACGGCGCAGCAGCGCAAGGTGTGGGACGCGGTGGCACAGGGTCAGCAGGTCGCGATCCGGGCGGCGAAGCTGGGCGTGGCGGCCGGCACGGTCGATGATGCGGTCCGCGCTTATTATGAGAAACTGGGCTACGGCCCCGGCTACAAGCTGCCCGGCCTGTCCCACCGCACCGGCCATGGCATCGGCATGGAGGGGCATGAGCCGGTCAACCTCGTCCATGGCGAGACGACGAAGCTGGACATCGGCATGTGCTTCTCCAACGAACCGGGGCTGTATCTCCCCGGCGCGATGGGCGTGCGCATGGAGGATTGCTTCCACATGACCGCGCAGGGGCCGCAATGGTTCTCCAAGCCGCCTGTGTCGATCGAGGTGCCGATGGGGTAATTCCTCCCCGGACCGGGGAGGGGGCGGTGCCCGAAAGGGCGTGGTGGAGGGGCAGTCGCCATGAGCGCTTTGCGTGATTGAAAGTCTCCGACTGCCTGCCGGTGCCCCTCCGTCAGGCCTTCGGCCTGCCACCTCCCCGTGCCGGGGAGGAATAGACCAAATCCCCCGCTTGTGCGGCGGGCCGCTTCCCACTAAATCGCGCGCATGACCTCGACCAACGACATTCGCCGCAGCTTCCTCGATTATTTCGGGGCCAATGGCCACACCATCGTTCCGTCCGCGCCGCTGGTGCCGCACAACGACCCGACGCTGATGTTCGTGAACGCCGGCATGGTGCCGTTCAAGAATGTCTTCACCGGTCTGGAAACGCGCCCCTACAAGACCGCGACGTCGAGCCAGAAGTCGGTCCGCGCCGGCGGCAAGCACAACGATCTGGACAATGTCGGCTATACCGCCCGCCACCACACCTTCTTTGAAATGCTGGGCAATTTCAGCTTCGGCGACTATTTCAAGGAACAGGCGATCCATCATGCCTGGACCCTCCTGACCAAGGAATGGGGCCTGCCCGCGGAAAAGCTGACCACGACCGTCTATCACACGGACGACGAGGCGTTCGACCTGTGGAAGAAGATCGCCGGCCTGCCCGATCACAAGATCATCCGCATCCCGACCAAGGATAATTTCTGGGCGATGGGCGACAGCGGCCCGTGCGGTCCCTGTTCGGAAATCTTCTACGACCATGGCGACCATATCTGGGGCGGCCCGCCCGGATCGCCGGAAGAGGATGGCGATCGTTTCGTCGAGATCTGGAACCTCGTCTTCATGCAATATGAGCAGGAAGCCAACGAGATCGTTTCGGAGCTGCCCAAACCCTCGATCGACACCGGCATGGGGCTGGAGCGCATCGCCGCGGTGATGCAGGGCGTCCATAACAATTATGATATCGACACGTTCAAGGCGCTGATCGCCGAGAGCGGGGCGCTGACCCGCACCGCGACCGATGGCGAGTTCCAGGCCAGCCACCGCGTCATCGCCGACCATCTGCGTTCGACCAGCTTCCTGATCGCCGACGGCGTGCTGCCGGCGAACGAAGGTCGTGGCTATGTGCTGCGCCGGATCATGCGCCGCGCGATGCGCCATGCGCACATCATCGGTGCCAAGGATCCGCTGATGTATCGCCTGGTATCGAGCCTGGTGTCGGAAATGGGCGGCGCCTTCCCCGAACTGGTCCGCGCCCAGCCGCTGATCGAGGAAACGCTGCTGCGCGAGGAAACCCGGTTCCGCAAGACGCTGGAAAACGGCCTCAAGCTGCTGGACGAGGCGACCGCCGATCTGGCCGAGGGGGCGACCCTGCCGGGCGAGACCGCGTTCAAGCTCTACGACACCTATGGCTTCCCCTATGACCTGACCGAGGATGCGCTGCGCACCCAGGGCCTGTCTGTCGACCGGGCCGGCTTCGACGCCGCCATGGCCGAACAGAAGGCCGCGGCACGCGCCGCCTGGAAGGGATCGGGCGAGAAGGCGTCGGACGAGATCTGGTACGACATCGCCGAAACGCTCGGCAGCACCGAGTTCATCGGCTATGCCTCGACCAAGGGCGAGGGCGAAGTGCTGGCGCTCCTCAAGGATGGCGCGCGGGTCGATACCGCTTCGGCCGGTGACAAGGTGACGATCATCACCAACCAGACGCCCTTCTATGGCGAGAGCGGCGGCCAGAATGGCGACGCCGGCACGATCACCACGCTGGGCGGCCTGGTGGCGGAGGTTGCCGACACGTCCAAGCCGCTTGGCCGCCTGCATGCGCATCAGGCGACGATCAGCGCGGGCAGCGTCAAGGTCGGCGACACCGTCAACCTGACGGTGGATGTCGAGCGTCGCGATCGCATTCGCGCCAACCACAGCGCCACCCACCTGCTCCATGCCGCGCTGCGCAAGGAACTGGGCGGCCATGTCACCCAGAAGGGCAGCATGGTCGCGGCCGACCGCCTGCGCTTCGACTTCTCGCATCCCGAGGCGCTGACCCAGGCCCAGATCGCCAAGGTCGAGGCCGATGTGAACGCGCAGATCCGTCATAATGACGAGGTCATGACCCGGCTGATGACCCCGGACGACGCGATCGCCGCCGGCGCGATGGCGTTGTTCGGCGAGAAATATGGCGATGAAGTCCGCGTCCTTTCCATGGGTAAGGGCGACGACCATAGCTATTCGGTCGAACTGTGCGGCGGCACCCATGTCCGCGCGCTGGGCGACATCGCTTTGTTCAAGATCGTGTCGGAAAGCGCCGTGTCCTCGGGCGTGCGCCGGATCGAGGCGCTGACCGGCGAGGCTGCGCGCCTGTGGCTGGTCGAGCGCGACGAGAAGCTGCGCCAGACCGCGGCGGCGCTTAAGACCACGCCGGAAGAGGTGCCCGCGCGCATCGCCGCGCTGGTCGAGCAGAGCCGCAAGCTGGAGCGGGAACTGGCCGAGGCCAAGAAGGCGCTTGCCCTTTCAGGAGCAGGGGCGGGCGGTGGCGGTTCGGCCAAGCCGGCCGGTCCCGAGAAGGTCGGCAGCGTCGACTTCCTGGGCCAGGTGATCGACGGCCTCGACCCCAAGGAACTGCGCAGCATTGTCGATGGCAACAAGAAGACGCTCGGCAGCGGCGTGTCGGCGGTGCTGGCCGTGGTCGATGGCCGCGCGACCATTGCGGTGGGCGTGACCGACGACCTGACCGGCAGCTTCAGCGCGGTCGATCTGGTCCGTGCGGGCGTCGAGGCGCTGGGCGGCAAGGGCGGCGGCGGCCGTGCCGACATGGCCCAGGGCGGCGGCCCGGATGGCGACAAGGCGCAGGCCGCGATCGACGCGGTCAAGGCCGCACTCGCCAGCGTTCCGGCCTGACAAGATGGGGAGGCGCGCCACCGGTGCGCCTTCCTTCCCTATGCTGCGCCTGATCCTCGCCTCCTGTCTGCTCGCCCTGCCGATGACGGCGCGGGCGGGTGAGGCGGTGACCATCACTTCGCCCGAGCCATTGCCGGTCGCGCATGATCGCGCGCGCCTGTTCCTGGGCGGCAGCATCGACATGGGCAAGGCGACCGACTGGCAGCGCGACATGATCGCGGCGCTGGCCGACGAGAAGGTGACGATCCTGAACCCGCGCCGGGCCGACTGGAACCCGGCCTGGAAACCGGAAGTCAGCAACCCCCATTTCCGCCAGCAGGTGGAATGGGAACTGGCCGCGCTGGACAGCGCCGACATCATCATCCTCTATCTGGCGCCCGGCACGCAGAGCCCGGTCAGCCTGCTGGAAATGGGCCTGCATGCGCGCGGCGGGAAGCTGGTGGTGCTGTGTCCCGACGGCTTCTGGCGCAAGGGCAATGTCGACATCACCGCTGCCCGCTATGGCGTGGAGCAGGTGTCGACGATCGAGGAACTGACCGCCGTGGTTCGCCGGCGCATCGCAGCAGCCAACAAGGCGCTGTCCGCAGCCGATTGACCCGTCCCTGCGCGCCTGACAGGGTGCGGTGCAGGGGGATATATGGCCAGCATTGCAAGCACATCGTCGCAGCCACGGAGTCTCGCGCCGGATCGCTATGAGCGCTTCCTGGCGGTGGCGTCGATCATCCTGCTCGCCGTGGTGCTGACCGCGATCGGGCGGGGGCATGGGCAGTGGGGACAGGTGCCGGGGCTGGTCTGGTTCCATCTGCTGACGATCCTGCTCGCGCTGGCGCTTACGCCGGTGATGCTGTTGCGACGGCGCGGCGACGGGCGGCATCGCTGGATGGGCTGGGTGTGGAGCGGCGCGCTGTTCCTGACCGCGGTCGACAGTTTCCTGCTGCACGGACCCGGTAGCCGGTTCAGCATCATCCATCTCCTGTCGATCTTCACCCTGATCCAGGTGCCGATCATCCTGCTGTCTGCGCGGCGCCATGACCTCAAGCGCCATCGTCGCTCGGTGCGCGGCATGGTGACGGGCGCGCTGCTGATCGCCGGTTTCTTCACCTTGCCCTTCGATCGGATGCTGGGCCACTGGCTGTTTGGCTGAAACGCCGTTTGAGAAAGCCGGTACCAGCCCGCGCCCCCGCCCAACCACCCGACAGGATGACACTGGATCGGGTGGTTGGGCGGGGGCGCGGGCTGGTACCGTACCGAAAAATCGCCCTTTCGCGATTTTTGAAACAGGCACTAAGAGGCTGCCATGGATCTGACAGCTTTGATCGACGATATCGTGGCCGCCATGGCCAGGGAGACGGAGCGGGGCACCGTCGCCAGCTATATCCCCGAACTGGCGAAGGTGGATGCCGGCCAGTTCGGGATTGCGATTGCCACCGCCGACGGGCGCCTGCTGACCGGCGGCGACGCCGATAGCGGCTTTTCGATCCAGTCCATTTCCAAGGTGTTCGCGCTGACGCTGGCGCTGGGCAAGGTCGGCGACCAGCTGTGGGACCGGGTCGGGCGCGAGCCGTCGGGCAATGCGTTCAACTCCATCGTCCAGCTGGAGCAGGAACATGGCATCCCACGCAATCCCTTCATCAATGCCGGGGCGATCGTGGTGGCCGACGTCAATCTGGGCGGGCATCAGCCGCGCGTGGCGATCGGCGAAATGCTGCGCTTCGTGCGTTACCTGGCTGGCGACGACGCGATCCGCATCAATGAGGAGGTCGCCGCGTCGGAAACGGCGACCGGCTATCGCAACATGGCGCTGGCCAATTATATGCGCGCCTTCAACAATGTCCGCCATCCGGTCGATCTGGTGCTGGGCAGCTATTTCCATCAATGCGCGATCGAGATGAGTTGCCGGCAACTGGCGCTGGCGGGACGTTACCTGATGCTCGACGGGCGCCATCCCGAGGGCGGACGGGTCGTATCGCCCAGCCGGGCGCGGCGCATCAATGCGCTGATGCTGACCTGCGGCCATTATGATGCGTCGGGCGATTTCGCCTTCCGCGTCGGCATTCCCGGCAAGTCGGGCGTGGGCGGCGGCATATTGGCGATCGTGCCGGGCCGCGCGGCGATCGCGGTCTGGTCGCCCGGCCTCAACGCCAGCGGCAACAGCGCGCTGGGCACAAAGGCGCTGGAGATGCTGGCGCGGCGGACCGGCTGGTCGGTGTTCAGCCCGCCCGAGGTGCATCAGGGCTGACGCGGCGACGCGACAGTCGAAGTTCACAGTGTCGTCAGCATGGATTTGGGCCATTTGCACCGGAAACGCGCCTGCCACGCGCCACCGACGCGACAGTGACGTAACAATCGGGTCACGGCCACGCGCCTTCGACGCGACAGTGAAGCGACAGCCAGGCGACAGCGACGCGACAGTTGCGGTCGATATGGGGCGATGTCGTGCGCGCGCTTCATCGCGGAGGATAGAACAGAGATGAGCGCAATAGGAAAGGCTGATGCCTTCAGGGCACCTCGTCCTGGCGCAGGCGACGCAGGCGGGGGGCGGACTGGAGCTGGGCGGCTTCCTTGATGCCGACGCGCAGATCTTCGCGCGCCTGGTGGATCGAGGCGATCACCGGGCCCATGGCGACGCCCAGGTCGACCAGTGCGGTTTCGGCCAGTTGCAGCGAGCTTTCGAGCGTTTCGGGCACGGCGTCGCTGGCCCCCGCCTTGTAGAGTTGAGTGGCATGGTCGGCATCGCGGGCGCGGGCGATGATCGGCAGGTCGGGCACCCAGCCACGCACCCGCTTGGTGACGCGCACCGACAGGACCGGATCGTCCATCGTCAGGATGAGGGCGCGGGCATGGCCGAGGCGGAGGCGGTCGAGCATTTCGGCGCGTGCGACGTCGCCGAAGAGGATGGGATAGCCCAGGCGCCGGGCTTCGGCGACGACGTCTGGGTCGGATTCGACGACGATGAAGCGCTGGCCATGGGTCTTGAGCAGGTCGCAGACCATCTGCCCGACGCGGCCAAAGCCGATGACGACGGCGGCCGCCTCGATCTGGTCAGGATCGGCTTCGATACGTTCCTCGCCTATCGCGTTTTCCAGCCGTTGGGCGATGTCATGGCCGAAGCGGGCAAGCAGCGGCGTGATGGTGAGGCCGATGGCGGTGACGATTTGCCAGAAGGCGGCGGTGGAGGGGAGGATCAGCTTGGCGGCGGCCGCCGCCGACAGCACGATCAATGTGGTTTCCGAGGGGCTGGACATCAGCACGCCGACTTCCAGCGCGACGCCCTTGCGCACGCCCGAGAAATAGAGAAGCAGGCCGGTGACCAGCGTCTTGGCGAGCACGACGCCGAGCACGGCGAGCAACAGGCTGGGCCAGTTGGCGAGGATCACGCGCAGGTCCAGGCTCATGCCCACGGTGATGAGGAAGACGCCGAGCGCCAGCCCCTTGAACGGGGCGGTCATCACTTCGACCTCGCCATGATAGTCGGTTTCGGCGATCAGGATGCCTGCAAGCAGAGCACCGACGATCGGCGAGAGGCCGGCGATCGAGGTAGCGAGGCTGGAGACGATCACCACCAGCAGGCTGGCGGCGAGGAAGACTTCCGGGCTCTTGGTGCGCGCGGCCTGGCGGAAGATATGGGGCAGGATGAAGCGGCCGAAGACCAGCATCACGGCGATGGTGAGCCCGCCCTTCAAAAGGGTGGTGGCGAGTTCGTTCCAGGCGGCGTCCGGGCTGGTGGCGACCGAAGGGGCGAGGGCACCGAGCATGAAGATGATCGGTACCAGCGCCAGATCCTCGAACAGCAGCATCGAGAAGGCCGACCGGCCGACCGCGCTCTGGGTGCCGACCATGGGCAGCACCACGGCGGTGGAGGACAAAGCGAGGGCCAGGCCGAGGCCGATCGCGCCGGCCGTCGGCTGGCCAAGCAGATAGAGGCCCATGGCAATAAGGGCCGCACTGCCCAGCAGTTCGGTGGCACCGACGCCGAATACCTGCGCGCGCATGCTCCACAAACGCCGGAAGCTCAGTTCCAGCCCTATGGAAAAGAGCAATAATATGACGCCCAATTCTGCAAATGGCTCAATCGCCGCCCGGTTGGAGATGGTGACATGATAGAGCCAGGGATATTCGCCGACCAGCGAGCCAAGTCCTGCCGGGCCGACAGCAAGTCCCACCAGAATGAAACCGATGACGGGGCTGATGCGGAAGCGGGCAAAGCCGGGAATGACCAACCCAGCAGCTCCCAGGATGACGAGGGAGTCACTGAAGCTCTGCGGATTGATTGCGTCGGTCATGACGCATCATTGCGGGGGAAGCGGGGAATTGCCACCCTTTCGCCAAAAGAAATCCCATGAGGCGCGCTGGAGCTTGTGTCGCGGGGCGCATGGCATTTGCGTTACCGGCCTGTAATTTTCCGGACATCCGGGTGAAAAATCGGCGGTGCTAAAAGGGCGGTCGGATTTGCTATGGACGAATGGTGATGGGAATGATGGCTGCGCCGCTGCAAGATGCGCCGATCAGCGCCGGGGATATCCTGATCTGGGCACGGGTCGAGCAGGCTCTCGCCGGGAAGAACGCGGCGCTGGCGGCGCTGGTCAAGGCCAGGGCGTGCGGGCGGGCCATAGGCTCTGCCGCCGATGTCGAGATCGCATCCGAGCTTTCCCGGATGGAGGAGGCGCAACTGGTAAGGTTGTGGCTGGGGGCTGACGATCCCGAACATCCTACGCGGCGCGAAATGCTGGCGCTCGACCGTTTGGCGTTGATCGGCGCCGATTTCTGAAAGGCTGTGGCGATGGGCGATGCACTGGGAAAGGCGGCCGATGCCTGGCTTGAAGAAAATTTCCGATCGTCTGGTTCGAAGGAATATTCGGCGTCCGACATGGAGCAGGCTTTTCGGGCCGGAGCACAAGCCCATGCCTATCTTCGCGACGGACAGGCTATGTATTCCCGTCAGTCTTTGTTGAACTGGATCGAGCATGATGGCGGCGAATGCCCTGTGTCCGCAGATCGCACTGTCGAAATTGTGACCCGATCGGGCTGCCATTCGGTCATGTTGGCTGGATCTGTGGACTGGCTCTATGGAGCCTTGATCGCGGCGGACGGATGTATTCTGCCCGCGGATGCCGAAGTGGTGCGATATCGGTTAATTGCCGAAATCATGTCCGCTGCCTCGACCGCCGTGGTGACGGACGCGGAAATCATGCAGCTTAACAAAGTGATGTGACGGTCCTGGGCCGGCCCCGATCCGTTCGGCTGACATGCTCATGGGGGCATCCGCAGAAACATTTTCCATTGTGCAGGAGGCTGGGCTTCACAAGATTCGTTTAACGCATTGCTTCCGGATCGGTTGCTATTCAATCGTTGGATGCCGCTAGATCGAACAAGAAGAGAGGATGCTGATCGACGGGCATGCTCGACATCGTTTTCCGAATTGATCGTGCTGTTCAACTATCCATAATCTTTCCTATCAAGTCGCGATTCCAGGTGGCCTGATCGGGGGGGGAAATGAGCAGCATGGCGATGGAAGAGGATGGACGGTGGCGGAACGTTTTTGTTCTGTGTACCGGCCGCTGCGGATCTACGACATTCAGCGAAGCACTACGCTATTGCACCAATTACAGTTCGGGGCACGAAAGCTTGCGTGCCCATGTGGGTAAGGCACGCTTCGCCTATCCCGCATACCATATCGAAGCGGACAATCGTCTAAGCTGGCTGTTGGGGCGGCTGGAAGAGGCATTTGGGAAGAATGCCTTTTATGTCCATCTACGGCGCGATCGGGAAGCTGTAGCGAGATCTTTCGCGGCGCGGGCAGACAAGGGGATCATGGCAGCCTATCGCAATGCGATTCTGATGCCGAAGGACAGGGTTGTCCGCAGCAATATCGATCTCGCCTATGATTATATCGATACGGTCGAGAGCAACATTACGATGTTCCTGCGCGACAAACAGTTCATGCGATTTGATCTGGAGCACGCCCGACGCGATTTCCCGGATTTTTGGGAGCGGGTCGGTGCCCAAGGCGATCTTGAGCGATGTCTCGAAGAATTTTCGCAGAATCATAATGCGACCAAGATTGCTGCGGCCGGATAAAATATGGGTCGGCGCAAGCGCGCTGCAAGCAGAGCCCTGTCAAACAGATGGTGCGGACGATGGGACTTGAACCCATATTCCCAGGGGGAGGCGGATTTTAAGTCCGCTGCGTCTACCGATTTCGCCACGTCCGCGCTGCGCCTTCCCCTGAAGGCTTGGGCGCGGCAGGTCAAGAGGGGTGGTCAGTCGGCGAGCTTGCCGTTCAGCCGTTCGCGCATTTCCTTGCCGGGCTTGAAATAGGGCACGCGCTTGGCCGAGACCGGCACCTGTTCGCCGGTACGCGGATTGCGGCCGGTGCGGGCATCGCGTGCGCGGGTCGTAAAGGCGCCGAAACCGCGCAGTTCGACCCGGCCTCCGCCCGACAGACGGTCGACAATTTCCCGGAAGAAGAGGTCGACGATCTTCTCCACCTCCTGCAGGCTGAGGCCCGGATTTTCTTCGCCGAGTTTCTGGATCAGTTCAGAACGGATCATAAGTCCTCCAGCACCCCAAATATTCCCCTCCGGACATTTATAAACAATTGGCAAGCCGTTGACAATCGGGGAGCAATCAAATCGTTTCGAAGCGGCAAGGAAATGTCGCATGGACAGGAAAAAGCCCGCCGGAACCTGGGTTCCGGCGGGCTTTTCTTTGCCTGTTGGCAGGAAGGAAGGGATTAGCCTTCGTTCTTGGCCTTGAGCGCTTCGCCCAGGATGTCGCCCAGCGATGCGCCGCTGTCCGACGAGCCATATTGTGCAACAGCCTGCTTTTCTTCGGCGATCTGCATCGCCTTGACCGAGAAGGTCGGCTTCTTGGCGCGGTCGAAACCGGTCACCATGGCGTCGAACTTCTGACCCAGCTGGAAGCGTTCCGAACGCTGTTCGTCGCGGTCGCGGCCCAGGTCGCTGCGCTTGATGAAGCCGGTGGCGCCATCTTCGCCAGCCTGGACTTCCAGGCCGCCGTCGCGAACTTCCAGAACGGTCACGGTGACGATCGCGTTCTTGTTGAGGCCAGCAGCAGCGGCGGTGGTGCCGCCAGCGGCCGGGCCGCCACGCTCAAGCTGCTTCATGCCGAGGCTGATGCGCTCCTTCTCGACGTCGATGTCGAGAACGACGGCCTGAACCGTCTCGCCCTTGCGGTGCAGCGCCAGCGCGTCTTCGCCCGAGATGCCCCAAGCGATGTCCGACATGTGGACCATGCCGTCGACGTCGCCGTCCAGGCCGATGAACAGGCCGAATTCGGTCGCGTTCTTGACTTCGCCCTCGACGGTCGAGCCGATCGGGTGACGCTCTGCGAAGCTGTCCCAGGGGTTGTTCTGGGCCTGCTTGAGGCCGAGCGAGATGCGGCGCTTCTCGGGATCGACTTCCAGAACGATAACTTCCACTTCCTGGCTCGTCGAAACGATCTTGCCGGGGTGGACGTTCTTCTTGGTCCAGGACATTTCCGAAACATGGACCAGGCCTTCGATGCCCGGCTCCAGTTCAACGAACGCACCATATTCGGTGATGTTCGTGACGCGGCCCGACAGCTTCGCACCGACCGGGTACTTGGCGGCTGCGCCTTCCCACGGATCGCTTTCCAGCTGCTTCATGCCGAGGCTGATGCGCTGGGTTTCGCGGTTGATGCGGATGATCTGGACACGGACGGTGTCGCCGATGTTGATCATCTCGTTCGGGTGGTTGATGCGCTTGTACGACAAGTCGGTGACGTGCAGCAGGCCATCGATGCCGCCTAGGTCAACGAACGCACCATAGTCGGTGATGTTCTTGACGACGCCTTCGATGATCTGGCCTTCGGCCAGGGTCTGGATCAGGCCCGAGCGCTGTTCGGCGCGGGTTTCTTCCAGGATGGCGCGACGCGACACGACGATGTTGCCACGACGGCGATCCATCTTGAGGATCTGGAAGGGCTGCGGGATGTCCATGAGCGGGGTGACGTCGCGGACGGGGCGGATGTCGACCTGCGAGCCGGGCAGGAAGGCGACGGCGCCGTCGAGGTCGACGGTGAAGCCACCCTTGACGCGGCCGAAGATGACGCCTTCGACGCGGGCGCTTTCGGTGAACTCGGCTTCCAGCTTGTCCCAGGCGGCTTCGCGGCGAGCGCGGTCGCGCGACAGCATGGCTTCGCCATGGGCGTTTTCGACGCGGTCGACATAGACTTCGACTTCGTCGCCGACCTTGAGGTCAGCCTTCTGGCCGGGAGCGGCGAATTCGCGCAGCGGCACGCGGCCTTCCGACTTCAGGCCGACGTCGATCAGCGCCATGTCGTTTTCGATGCCGGTAACGGTGCCCTTTACGACGCGGCCTTCAAAGCCGCCGTCTTCGCCACCGAGAGAATCATTGAGAAGCGCGGCGAAATCGTCGCGCGAGGGGAATGCCGTAGAGGCCATGGTTGGTCCTTCACTCATCATTGCTGGCCAATCGGTTGTGTCCGATGGTCTTTGGCCAAACCACGCGCAGGACCGAATATCCGGCGCGTATCCAAGGGGTTGGGCGGTGGCACGTCCGGGCTGGAAAAACGAAAGGGCGCCCGGAAACATCCGCGCGCCTTATCGGGTCACACGCTTACGGGCGACCTTCAAGCTGGGCGTCCACAAGCGCGATCGCCCGCTGGACGGCCGCGTCTATAGTCAAATTGCTGGTATCTAGCAAGTCGGCGCCATCGGCGATCTTGAGCGGGGCGTGGTCACGGCTCATGTCGCGGGTATCGCGGGCCTGGATGTCGGCGATCAGGCTGTCCATGTCGGGCTGGCCGCCATGGGCCTGGGCATCCTTGAAGCGGCGTTCGGCGCGGACATGGACGCTGGCGGTGACGAAGATCTTGGCATCGGCATCCGGTGCGATGACGGTGCCGATGTCGCGCCCGTCGAGGATGGCGCCGCCCGGCTGGGTGGCGAAGTCGCGCTGGCGCTGGACCAGCGCGTCGCGCACGCTCTGATGCACCGACACGCGCGAGGCGAGGCTGCCGACCGCTTCGCTGCGCAGCGCCGGATCGGCAAGGATGGCGTCGTCGAAACCGCAGGCGGCCAGCGCGTCGGCCTGATGATCGGGGTCGCCGCCATTTTTCAGCACGGACAAGCCCACGGCGCGATAGAGCAGGCCGGTGTCGAGCACGGGCAGGCCATAATGGCGCCCCAGCGCCTTGGCGATCGTGCCCTTGCCTGATGCGGCGGGACCGTCGACGGCGATGATCATGCGATGGCTCCGAGTGTCTGGAGCAGGGTGGTGAAGGTCGGGAAGCTGGTCGCGACCGGGCGCATGTCGTCGATGGTGACGCCGTCGCGCGAGACCAGGCCGGCGACCGCGAAACTCATGGCGATGCGATGATCCAGCTTGGTGGCGATCGGGCCGCCGCCGGGCAGGGGCTGGCCGCCGCTGCCGTCGATGATGATGCCGTCTTCCAGTTCCTCGACCGTGACGCCGATCGCGCGCAGGCCGGTGGCCATGGTGGCGATGCGGTCCGATTCCTTGACGCGCAGCTCGTCGAGGCCGCGGAAGATGCTGCGGCCGTGCGCGAAGGCTGCTGCGACGAAGGCGACGGGATATTCGTCGATCATGCTGGGTGCGCGGGCGGGATCGGGCTCGACGCCGTTCAGGGCGGAGGCGGTGACGACCAGGTCGCCGACCGGCTCGCCGCCGACTTCGCGGGCGTTGATGATCTCGATCGATCCGCCCATCTCGCGCAGCAGGTCGATCAGGCCCGCGCGGGTGGCGTTGAGGCCGACATTGGCGATCGTTACCTGCGATCCCGGCACCAGCAGCGCGGCGACCATCGGGAAGGCGGCCGACGAGGGGTCTCCGGGCACGACGATATTCTGCGGCTTGAGTTCGGCCTCGCCCTTGAGCGTGATGATGCGGGTGCCGTCGGCCTGCACCTCGACATCGAGGTCGGCGCCGAAGCCCTTGAGCATGCGTTCGCTATGGTCGCGGGTCGGGATCGGCTCGACCACGCGGGTGATGCCGGGCGTGTTGAGACCGGCGAGCAGAATCGCCGACTTCACCTGGGCCGAAGCGACGGGCAGGGTATAGTCGAGCGGCACGGCCGGGCAGGCGCCGGTCATGGTCAGCGGCAGGCGATCGCCGGGGCTGGTCGTGAAGCTGGCGCCGACACGGGAGAGCGGTTCGGTGACGCGGGCCATCGGGCGCTTGCTCAAGGATGCGTCGCCGACGAAGGTGGCGGTGATGCCATGGCTGGCGATCAGGCCCATCAGCAGGCGGGTCGATGTACCGCTATTGCCCATGTCGAGCGCTTGCTGCGGCTGGAGCAGGCCGCCGACGCCGACGCCGTGAATATGCCAGATGCCGTCATCGTCGCGCTGGATGTCCGCGCCCATCGCGCGCATGGCTGCCGCGGTGGCCAGTACATCCTCGCCCTCCAGCAGGCCTTCGACCCTGCTTTCGCCCACGGCCAGGGCGGACAGCATCAGCGAACGGTGGGAAATGCTTTTGTCGCCCGGAACCGCCACGCTGCCGGACAGGGCAGGGGCGGCGGTGAAGGTCATCGGGCTGGGTTGGTCATTATGGCTGGTCACGGGGTATCCATCATCTTGGAACCGAAAAAATGCGCCCGGCTTTTGACAGCGCGGTCTCGCTATGGCAAGGCGCCCGACGTTTCGTGGGCGACTTCCGTCGTGCCGCGTGATTTCTGTTTGAGCATCGAAGAAGGAACAGGCCGGACATGGTGAAGGCTGAATGGGGCACGAAGCGGACCTGCCCGAAATGCGCGACTCGCTTCTACGACCTGGGCAAGGATGACCCGGTGACCTGCATCAACTGCGGCGCCGCCTGGGAGCCCGAACCGGTGCTGAAGTCGAAGCAGCCGCTGCCGTATGAAGAGGTTGCGCCCAAGAAGGTCGTCGAGACCGCCGATGGCGAGCTGGAGACGGCGGACGATGATCTGGACATCGATCTGGACGTCGACGACGATGGCGATTCGCCGGACAATGACGTCGATCTGGGCGGCGATGACGACCTGGGCGTCGAAGCCGGCGGCGATGACAATGACGACGATAATTAAGTGAAAATTCTGCTTGCCAACGGGATCGCCTGATCCTAGAGGCAGCGACCTCCGAGGCGCCGGACCCAACGGCGCCTCATGATGGTACGGGGCCTTAGCTCAGCTGGGAGAGCGCCTGCATGGCATGCAGGAGGTCAGCGGTTCGATCCCGCTAGGCTCCACCAATTTTTCGGAATCCGAAAATGTCCGGGGGACATTTTCCCGAAAAATTCCCAAGCGTAAGCGCGGGGGACATTCGGCCGACGGCATTGCCGGACATGGTCTGATCCATCGGAACGCGGCGTGCGCCGTATCAGGATGGGGCCTTAGCTCAGCTGGGAGAGCGCCTGCATGGCATGCAGGAGGTCAGCGGTTCGATCCCGCTAGGCTCCACCATTTTTCTTCACATAGTATCGTACAAACGCATTCCATGGGATTGCGTTGATAACCTTCGGATTTGGTCGGGCTGGCTGCGGCGTCGTTGCCGGTTGGTGGCAAATTTCACTACGCTTGCATGACGATGTCGGGTTTTGACGGCTGACGACCAAAGTCAGTCTCTCGACCATTGCCATCTGCATCCTGAAACCCGCCGCTCATTAAGATGACAGGTCGAACGCTGAATAGCCAAATCTGGTGGTTAACTGCCGTTGGCCATGTTAGGTTCGTGCGCCTGGAGGGGGTGTTATTTTGCTGATCTACGGTATCGTTATGACGCTAAGCTGTCTCTCGCTGGCCCTGTGGCCGCACAAGCGAGCGCAGACCGTTGAAACCCGGATTGCTCAGGGTGACGACGGGTTCTTTGAGGAACAGCGCAGTTACCAAGCTTACCCTTGGTTGGGTGATCCGAAGCGCCTTCGCATCGCCGGAGTTGTCGGAACAGTTTGCGGGCTGATCTCTTGCGCGCTTGAACTCTACCGCCCTAGCTAGGTTCGCGATGGGCGATTGTTGCCAAACGATTTTTCCCGCGCATCGTCCGCTATCGCCGATCATCACGCCAAAAGCTGACTGACTGAAATCCACCCTCTTTGGTCATTCCGGCTTTTGCGAAAGCGGATAGGGCAAGTGCCGGTCAGGCCAGCGTGACGAAGCTGTCCATCACCCGCTTGCGGCCGGCGGTTTCGAAGTCGATTTCCAGCTTGTTGCCTTCGATCGCGGCGATCGTGCCATAGCCGAATTTCTGGTGGAAGACGCGCTGGCCGAGCGAGACATCGTCGCGGCCCTTGTTGCCGAGCGAAACGGCGGAGGTGCGGGCTTCGACGACGCGTACCGGTTCGCGGCTGAACTGGCCGCCTGTCTGGGCGCGCTGCCAGCCGGGGCCACGCGACGAACCGCGCGCGACATTGGCGAAGGGATCGTCCCGTTCCGACCAGTTGGCGCGCCAGAGCGAGGCGCCGCCGGTCATGCTGCTTTCCTCATCCACATGTTCGGGCGGCAATTCGCCGACGAAGCGGGAGGGGATGGAGCTGGTCCACTGGCCATAGATGCGGCGGTTGGCGGCGTGAAGGATGGTGCAGCGCTTGCGCGCGCGGGTGATCGCCACATAGGCGAGGCGCCGTTCCTCCTCCAGGCTGTTGAGCCCGCCCTCGTCGAGCGCGCGCTGCGAGGGGAAGATGCCTTCCTCCCAGCCGGCGAGGAAGACATTGTCGAATTCCAGACCCTTGGCCGCGTGGATGGTCATGATGGTAAGCTTGCGCTCATCCTGCTGCGCCTCATTATCCATGACCAGGCTGACATGTTCGAGGAAGGCGCCCAGCGTCTCATATTCCTCCATCGCGCGGGCGAGTTCGGACAGGTTCTCCAGGCGCCCGGCGCTTTCGGTGGAGCGTTCGGCCTGGAGCGTGGCGGTATAGCCGCTTTCGTCCAGTATCTGGCGGGCCAGTTCGGCATGGGGCAATTGCCCGGCACGGTCGCGCCAGCGGGCGAGGTCGCCGATGAAGGCGCCGAGTGCGCGGCGCGCCTGGGGCGTCAGTTCGTCGGTGTCGAGGATGCGGGCGGCGGCGAGGGCGAGGGGAATGCCCTCTGCCCGCGCCAGCCGGTGCAGCTTCTCGACCGCCTTGTCGCCCAGGCCGCGCTTGGGGACGTTGACGATGCGTTCGAAGGCCAGATCGTCGGCCGGCTGATTGACGAGGCGCAGATAGGCGAGCGCATCCCGGATTTCGGCGCGCTCATAGAAGCGGAAGCCACCGACGATGCGATAGGGCAGGCCGATCTGGATGAAGCGGTCTTCGAACTCGCGGGTCTGGTGCTGGGCGCGGACGAGGATCGCCACCTCATCCAGCGATCCGCCGGCGCGGGCGATCGCCTCGATCTCGTCGCCGACGCGGCGGGCTTCCTCCGGGCCGTCCCACACGCCGAGCACCCGCACCTTTTCGCCGACATCGATGTCGGTCCACAATGTCTTGCCCAGGCGATTGCCATTTTCCGCAATCACCCCGGACGCAGCGCCCAGGATATGCGGGGTGGAGCGGTAATTCTGTTCCAGCCGGACGATTACGGCGCCAGGAAAATCCTTTTCGAACCGTAGGATATTGGCGACTTCTGCGCCGCGCCATGAATAGATGGACTGGTCGTCGTCGCCGACGCAGCAGATATTCTTCCGGGTCTGGGCGAGCAGGCGGAGCCAGAGATACTGGCTGCTATTGGTATCCTGATATTCGTCCACCATGATATATTTGAAGCGCTGCTGATATTGCTCCAGCACGTCGCGGTGGCGCTTCAATATGGTCAGAACATGCAGAAGCAAATCACCGAAATCGCAGGCATTCACCTCGCGCAGGCGGGTTTGATAGGCGGCATAGAGCTTCTGCCCCTTGCCATGGGCATAGCCCTCCGCCTCGCCGGCACCGACCTCCTCCGGGGTGAGGCCCTTATTCTTCCACTGGTCGATGAGGCCAGCGAGCTGGCGGGCAGGCCAGCGCTTCTCGTCGATCCCCTCGGCCTGGATCAGCTGCTTCATCAGGCGCAGCTGGTCATCGGTGTCGAGGATGGTGAAATTGGACTGGAGCCCGACCAGTTCGGCATGGCGGCGCAGCATCTTGGCGGCGATCGCGTGGAAGGTGCCGAGCCAGGGCATGCCCTCGACCGCCGGGCCGATCATCCGGCCGACACGCTCGCGCATTTCCCGTGCCGCCTTGTTGGTGAAGGTGACGGCCAGGATTTCCGAGGGCCAGGCGCGCTGGGTCGCGACCAGATGGGCGAGGCGGGCGGTCAGTGCCGCCGTCTTGCCCGTGCCCGCACCGGCCAGCACCAGCACCGGTCCCTCCGTGGTCAGCACAGCCTGACGCTGCGGTTCGTTGAGCCCCTTCAGATAGGGCGGGTCATTGGGAGAGGGGGCAGGCACGGTCATGGGCGATCAACTAGGGATGGGTGGTTGCTGGGGCAAGGGCGGATGGCCTTGCGGCGGGCCGCAATCTATGAGAACAAAAAGAGAATCACGCAAGATGCGAATGGAGCAAGATGATGGTGACGGGGCGGTGCCAGTGCGGGGCGATCCATTATGCGGCGGAGGGCGAGCCGGTTTACAGCGCACTCTGCCATTGCAGCGATTGCCGGATGAGCGCGGGCGCGCCGATGGTCGGCTGGGCGCTGTTCCCGCATGACAAGGTGACGATAGAGGGCGATCCGGTGACCTATCAGTCGTCGGACAATGCGACCCGCCATTTCTGCGGCACCTGCGGCACGGGCCTGTTCTACACCAACCCTACGGTGTTTCCGGGCATGATCGACATCCAGAGCGCGACGCTGGACGACCAGGGCGCCTTTCCGCCGGCGGTGCATATCCAGTTTGCCGAGGCGGCACCGTGGATGGCAGCGGCGCATGACCTGCCCCGGTTCGATCGATACCCGGCGGACTGAGCGCGCGACCGGCGTCAGCGGCGGCACGGTTCGTCGCTGGCGCCGGGAACGGAGAGGCGGGATGGCCGGTTTCTCCCTTGCTCGGGGCAAGGAGAGAAGGACCAGCCCGATGAAGATCATCATGATTGCCGGCTTTGTTGCCCTGTCGATGGCAGCGCTGCCCGGTCAGGCCGGGGCGCAGGCGATGTCGCCGCCGGCCCAGAGCCAGGATCCCAACGCCGCACAACCGACCGGCGCGGTGCCGGCCGAGACGGGCATGGTGCCCGCCCCTGCGGACGTGCCACGCGATCCGGCCGCGCCGGTGGGCACGGCGGCCAATCCGGTGACGGTGGGTGGCAACATGACGCCGCCGCCGACCGAGGCGAAGGCCTATCCGGTCTGCCGCAAGGGCGTGCAGGATGGTTGTGTCAATCCGGGCGAGGCAAAGAAGCGGATGCGCAGGCCGGGCTGAGGTCAGGTTCGGGATCGGCCGATGCCGGGCTGGGCAGGGCGGCGATGAGCGCTGCGAGACCTGCCCGATTGCGCGCCGCATCGGCCAGGCTGTAGCCATCCAGCACCGTCAGGAAGGCGCCGACCGCCTGCGCCAATATGCCTGACAGGCCGCAGGCCGGACGGATCGCGCAGGATGCGCAATCGGCCATCGCCATGTCCGGCTCGCTATGGCGCACCACTGCGCCGATGCGGATGTCGGCAGGGTCGGCGGCAAGGGCGAAGCCACCGCCCCGACCGCGCTGGGTACGGATGAAGCCGCCCTGACCCAGGCTATGGACCACCTTCATCAGATGATTGCGCGACAGGCCATAGGCATCGGCAATTTCCGGGATCGTCGCCCGTCCGCTAGGCACGGCGGCGAGGTGGATCAGCACGCGCAGCGCATAGTCGGTATGGCGGGTCAATTGCATCGCGCCCTCCTATCGTGCGGGCAGGGTGGCATAAACATATATTCAATTTACATCTTAAAAGATGCCTATTAAATGAACCTTATCGAGTCTCCGATGAGGAACCTGCCATGAGCGAAAACCTGTCCCCCGAAACCATCGCCATCGTGAAGGCGACCGGCCCGGCGTTGCGCCGTCATGGCGTCGAGATCACCACCCGCATGTATGCGCGGCTGTTCGAGGATGCGTCGATCAAGGACATGTTCGACCAGGCCGCGCAGGCCAGCGGCGAGCAGCCGCGCCGGCTGGCGGCGGCGATCCTGGGCTTTGCGGAGAATGTCGACAAGTTGCAGGCGCTGGACGGGGCGATCGCGCGGATGGTGCAGCGCCATGTCGATACGGGCGTGCAGCCGGACCATTATCCCAAGGTGGCGGCCGCGCTGCTGCCGGCGATCCGCGACGTGCTGGGCGAAGAGGTGGCGACCGACGAAGTGCTGGGCGCCTGGGCGGAAGCTTATACGTTCCTGGCCAATATCCTGATCGGCAAGGAAAAGGCGGCCTACGCAGAGGCCGCCTGACCGACCATCTGGCCAATTATCTGGTGGGCGGCGTGCCGACGGCGCCGGTGCCGAAGCCACTTTCCATCACTGGCCGGCCGAACTTGTCGACATAGCTGGGCGCGGCGACGCCGGGGTGTTGGCCGTCGACGCCGCTGAGGCGGGCATAGACGAGGGCAATGTCGGCTGTGTAGCAGCGCTTGGGCTTGCCCGAGCGGCAGGCGGCCGGATGGGCTGGCGCTTCGGCCGGGCGGGCGTAGAGGGTTGCCGTCTCTGCGCCGCCGAGCCGGCTGCTGCGGCCGGATGCATCGTGGATTTCGACATAGCGATAGCCATTTTCCCGCGCCAGTTCTGCGGCGCGATAGATGGCGAAATCGATCGCGATGGCGCTGCCGATATGGCTGACGCCGGCGTCGACCTGCCAGAAGCCATCCTTCGTCAGCTTATCCTTATAGCCGTCGCCCCGGCTGTTCATCGGACCGTAGAAATAGCGGCTGTCCGCCGGCTGGGCATCGACCGCCACGGCCGTCAGCGTTGCCAGCATGGCAAAGGCATATCGAAAAGGCATGGATCATCCCCCTTGGACCGAAACAGAGGCAGTCTAGGGGGCTGGTCTTAAGGTCCGGTTATCCGCCGCCGATGCTCAGACTTCGGGCGCGCTATCCTCTGCGCGGAGCAGGGTGAGGCGCGCCTTGCCGACGTCGCGCACGGCATCGACGGCGAAGCCCTTGACCAATACATCCTCGCGCCGGTCGGTTTCGATGCTGATCCAGGTGGCGGGGCTGGTCCAGCCCAGGCGCGCCAGCTTGTCGAGCGCGACCTGGCCCGCGCCGGTGTCATAGGGCGGGTCCATGAAGATGAGGTCGAGCGGCGTCTTCGTCGGGCCGAGCGACAGCACGCTGGTCTGGCGGATGTCCGGGCGCAGGCCGAGCTTGTCGCCATTGGCGCGGATCGCATCGATCGCTGGCTTGTCCTGCTCGACGAACAGGCAGGTGGCGGCCCCGCGCGACAGAGCTTCAAAGCCTAGCGCGCCCGAGCCGGCGAAGAAATCGCCCACCGCCAGTCCCTCGAACGATCCCAGCCGGCTCGCCAGCATCGAAAAGAGCGTCTCACGCGTGCGGTCGCCGGTGGGACGGGTGGCGTCGCCCTTGGGCGCGACCAGCGGACGGCCGCGCCATTGGCCCGAGATGATCCTCATTTCTGTGCTTTCTTCAGGCTGCTGCGGAAGGCGATCAGGTCATGCTGGCGCACTTCCTCGACCGCGCCGCTGGCCAGTTCGCCCAGCTCGAACGGGCCGTAGCTGGTGCGGATCAGGCGATTGACCTTGAGTTCGAAATGTTCGAGCACGCGGCGGACTTCGCGGTTCTTGCCTTCGGTCAGGGTCATTTCGATCCACTGATTGCGGCCGGTGCGGCGTTCCAGATTGGCCTCGATCGGGCCATATTGGATGCCGTCGATCTCGATGCCGTCGAACAGATCCTCCAGTTGCTGCTGGCTGACCTCGCCAAAGGCGCGGGCGCGATAGGTGCGCGGCACGCCGGTCGAGGGCAATTCCATCTCGCGCTTGAACTCGCCATCGGTGGTGAGCAGCAACAGCCCCTCGGTATTCATGTCGAGCCGACCGATCGGCATCAGGCGCGGCAGGTCGTCGGGCAGGATGTCGTAGATGGTCGGGCGACCGGCGGGATCGCGCTCGGTGGTGAGGAAGCCGGTCGGCTTGTGGAACAGGAACAGGCGCGCGGGGGCGGGCGCGGCGACCGGATCGCCGTCGACGGTGACGCCATGGAGCGAGGTGAGCAGCGTCGCGGGGGTGTCGATCGTGACGCCGTCCCTGGCGATACGGCCTTCCTCGATCATCCGCTCGATCTCGCGGCGCGAGGCGATGCCGGCGCGGGCGAGCAGCTTGGCGATGCGCTGCGGTTCGCCCTTGCCGCTGGTTTCCGCAGCGGCGCGGGCCGGGTGCGGGTTGGCGACATGGGGGGCAGCCGGCTTCTTGCTGCCGGGGCGGCGCGGCGGATAGGATGTGCCGGGCGTGCGACCTTCGGGGCGCGGGCGGGCCGGGCGGTCACCGAAAGCGGGGCGGGCGGCACGATCGCCAAAGGGCGCGCGGGCGGGGCGATCAGCGGCGGTGCGCTCGGGGCGCTTGCCTTCGGTCGGGCGACCGCTGCGGACGGGGCGTTCGGCGCGATCCGGCTGGGCGGCGCGATCGGGGCGGGCACGGGCAGGGCGTTCGCTGCGTTCACCACGGGCCTCGCCGAAGCGGCCACGGCCTTCGCCGGCGGCGTTGCGATCCGGACGTGCGCCACGGGCCGGGCGTTCGCCACGGCCTTCTTCGCGGTTTCCGGCAAAGCGACCAGCACGGCCTTCGCCCGAAGCGCTGCGATCGGGGCGGGTGCCGCGACCTTCGCCGCGTTCGCTCCGGCCCTCGCCGAAGCGATTGCTACGGGCCTCGCCGGGGCCATTGCGATCGGGGCGCTCGCCACGCGGGGTGGGGCGGTCCGAACGGCCTTCGCTCCGGCTGTCAAAACGACCTTCGTTACGACCCTCGGATCGGGCCGGGCCACGGCCAGTGCCGCGATCGGCGCCGCCACGCGATCCGGGGCCGGAGGGACGCTTGGGACCGCCCGGACCTGACCGGCGCGGCGGACCAGATTTTTTTGGCGGTTCCACTTGATGCATTCCTTTTCGTGACGGGTGGCCATCCCCATATCAGGGCGGCATGTGCAATATGATGAACGGTGCCATAGCGCCGTCCATGTGAACGGCAAAGACCCGGCCGGGCGCAACCCGGCGCCGGGGCGCGGCGTTGGTCGGTTGCATGGCGGAAACGGGGCAGGACAGCAAATGTTTTTCGGGCGAATCAGAGGGGACGACACCGCCAGGGATGGGGCCAGAGAAGCAGCGGGGGCGCCGCGCAGCGCCATCCGTAGCGTGCTGGTGGTGGAGGATGAGCCGCTCGTCGCCTTCGACCATGAGCATATCCTGTCTCAGGCGGGCTATCGCATCGCCGCCACCGTCGACAGCCATGCCCATGCTGCCCGCGTGATCGATGCCGGCTCGGTCGACCTAGTCGTCACCGACGTCAATCTGCGCGGCGGGCGCTGCGGCATAGAGGTCGCGCGCCACGCCCATGCGCGACAGTTGCCGGTGCTGTTCGTCACCGGCGCCTGTCCCGTCGATGCACGGTCGCTGGCGGTCGGTTGCCTCGCCAAGCCCTTCGCTCCGCGCGATCTGCTGGCGGCGATCGCGGTGGTCGATGCGGTACTGGCTGGCCGTGCGCCACCACGCAAGCCGCGCGGCATGAAGCTGTTCGCCGAGATCGCCTGAAGCCGGGCTGATCCGGGGCAGGCAGGCGGCCGTGCCGCTTGCCTCTGCTGCATTTGCTCATATGGTGGCGCCCGGATCGCATCATCGGGGGCATCACAGATCATGACGGAATTGGCCGGCGGCACGCGCAGCTGGAGCGACGCGGTAAAGCCCTATGTCCAGAAGGAGCCGCTGGCGGCCTTCTTCCTGGGCGTTTCGTCAGGCTTTCCCTATGCGATGATCGGCGCGACGCTGACGACGCGGCTGGCGCAGGACGGCATCGACAAGAAGGCAGTGACTGCCTTCACGCTCGCTTTCCTGGTTTACAACCTCAAATGGCTATGGGCGTGGATGGTCGATGGCGTGCGCCTGCCGATCATCGGCCGGCTGGGGCAGCGCGTATCATGGTTGTTGCTGACCGGTGTGCTGGTGATGGCAGCGGTCGCCAATCTGGCACTGGTCGATCCCGCGGCCGGCCTGTTGCAGACCGCCTATGCCGCGATCCTGGTCGGGGCGGCCGGAGCGACCTTCGACATCGTGATCGACGCCTATCGGATTGAGACGCTGAAGCCCGAGCAACTGGGCGTAGGCTCCGGCATGTCGCAATATGGCTGGCGGATCGGGTCGGTGGCGGCCGGTGCGCTGGCGCTGGTACTGGCGGCACGGATCGGCTGGCATGGCGCTTATCTGGCTTGCGCGGTCTTCGCCCTGCCAGCGATGCTGACCGGGCTGGTGCTGGGCGAACCGGAGCGACATCGCGAGGCGGCGGCGCGGCGCGGCATGGGCGAGGTATGGCAGTCGATCGCGGGGCCGCTGGTGGAGTTTTTCCGCCGCCGGGGCGCGGTGCTCGTCCTCTGCTTCATCCTGCTGCACAAGATCGGCGACACGCTCGCCAACCTCACTTTCCGCCTGCTGTTCGACGACATGGGCTACAGCAATGACGAGATCGCCATCTACGATGTGGGGATCGGCTTCTGGGCCTATCTGATCGGCATCTTCGTCGGCGGCATCCTCTATGCCCGTATGGGCATGAAGCGGTCGGTGCTGGTCAGTCTGGTGCTGATGTGCGTGTCCAATTTCAGCTTCGCCGCGCTGGCTGCGTTGGGCAAGAGCAACTGGGGCATGGCCGGCGCGATCGGCTTCGAAAATTTCGCGAGCGGCATCGGTGGGGTCACCGTCGTCGCCTATTTCTCGGCGCTGTGCGATCTGCGCTTCACCGCTGCCCAATATGCGCTGATCTCGGCCGCGGCGAGCATCGTTGGCCGTTTCCTGACCGGGACGACCGCCGGCGCGCTGATCGAGCGGTTCGGCTATGTCGATTTCTATCTGCTGACGACGGCGCTGGCGGTGCCGGGCATATTGCTGTTCTGGCTGATGATGCGGGCCGGGCTGATCGACGCGAGCATCGGCACGGCGGCAACCGCCGACAGCGACAAGGCGGGCGGAAGCGCCACATGATCTTCCTCGTCGCCTCCATCTGTATCCAGATCATCTGCGCGGTCGATGTCGTGCGCAGCGGCCGCAACCAGATCTGGATGCTGTTCATCTTCCTCTTCTCGCTGGCGGGCTGCTTTGCCTATCTGATGCTGGAGGTGCTGCCGGCCTATTGGGGCAATCGCCATCTGCGCACGGCGCGCCGCCAGGTGGTCGGCAAGGTCGATCCGGAACGCGGCCTGCGCAAGGCGCGGGCTGATCTGGACCTGGCGGAGACCGCCGCCAACCAGATCGCGCTGGGCGACGCGCTGCTCGACCTTGGCCGCTTTGCCGAGGCGGAGGCGGCCTATCGCAAGGGGCTGGCGCTGGGGCCGGGGCAGGATGCGACGACGCAGGTGAAGCTGGCGCAGACGCTGTTCGAATTGGGGCGCAGCCGCGACGGGCTGGCACAACTGGACGGCGTGCCGGAGGTCAGCCGGGGTAGCGAATGGGATCGGCGCGCGCTGCTGCGGGCGCGGATGCTGGCCGATATCGGCGAGGATGCGCAGGCGCGCCTGCTGTTCGAGGATGTGATGAGCCGCTATGCCGGCGAGGAGGCGCGCTGCCATTATGCCGCCTTCCTGCTGGAGCAGGGCGACCGGCTGCGCGCGCGGCAGATATTGGAGGAGGTCGAGCAGCGGGCCAGGCGGCTCGACCGCACCCAGCGCGCCGCCCAGGCCGAGATGTGTCGCTGGGCCGGCGAGCGGCTGGCGGAGTTGCGGAAAGCGGCGGCTTAATTCGCCGCGTAGAGGTCCAGCGGCCGGCCAAGGTCGCTATGCGCCTGCGCCACCGCCTGCAGGCAGGTGAGCGCGCCCAGCGCATCGTCATTGCCCAGCAGTCCCGAGACATTGTCGAAGGCGGTATGCGGATCGCGCAGCGCATCGCCCACCGCCTGCATGATCGCCGCCTCGTCCGCCGTCATCCGCGCGCAGCAGCAGGGCGCGACCAGGATCTTGCGGCTGGCGGCGCGCGCCAGTTCCAGCATCATTGCGCGCATCAGCACCAGGGGCCGGCGATAGCTTTTGCCGAAGGCGCCCAGCATCGCATTGGCGGCATGGGCGTCATTGACCCCGGCCGTCGCCATGCGGCGCATGACGAACAGGAACAGCCGATTGCCATAGCCGCCCGGAATGGGCCGGGGCAGTTCGACGGGGTAGCTTTCTCCATATGCCATGCGGGTGCGCCTTTGTGTGACTCGGGGACACACAAGCTACGCTATTGCGAGGCATTCGCAAGTCTAAATCAATCGGGCAATTGTCCGTTCAACCGCAAAATCTCTCCGGCCATATAGAGCGAGCCGGCGATCAGGATGATCGGTGCCGCATCCTGGGCATGGGCGGCGTCCTGGGCGATGGCGGCGATCGCCGCCTGCGGGCCGTCATGGGCGGTGCAGCCTATGCCCCAGCGGGCGGCGACGGCGGCGAAGCGTTCGGGCGGATGATGGTCATGCCCCGGCACCGGCAGCGCGTGGACATGGGCGATCCGGCCGCCGAACGGCGCGAGATAGGCATCCATATCCTTGTTGGCGAGCATGCCGATGACGAGCTGGATCTGGCGGCTGTGCAGCCGGTCGGCGGTGAAGAAGGCGCTGATCGCCTGGCCGGCAGCCTCGTTATGGCCACCATCGAGCCAGGCTTCGGCCGCGTCGGGCAGGGCAGCGAGCAACGGACCGTGTTCCAGTCGCTGCAGCCGGGCGGGCCAGTGCGCCCAGAGCGGCGCGGCCTTCAGCGCTGCCTCGCTGACCGGCACGGCTTGCTGGTGGCGCAGCATGGCGATCGCGAGGGCGACATTCTGGACCTGATGCGCGCCGGGCAGGCGCGGCATCGGCACGTCGACATGGCCCTGTTCGTCGCGATAATGGACCCGGTCGCGATAGACGGCGGCGTCCCAGGCGTCGCCCATGGCGAGCCATCGGGTGCCGGCACGATCCGCAGCGTCCTGCATCACCGGGGCGAGGGTAGCGTCGTAACGCTGGGTTACCAGCGGCGCGCCAGACTTGGCGATGCCGGCCTTTTCCGCGGCGATGACCGGCAGCGTGTCGCCCAGGAAGGCCTGATGATCGATACCGAGCTGGGCGATGCCGCAGACGACCGGATCGACGATGACGTTGGTGGCGTCGAGCCGCCCGCCAAGGCCGACCTCGATGATGCAGGCATCGGCATCATGTTCGGCAAAGGCGAGAAAGGCGGCGGCGGTCGTCACCTCGAAGAAGCTGGCACCGATCCCTTCGGCGACGTCGAGCACGCGGGCGAGATAGGCGGCGAGCATGGCATCGTCGATCAGCTTGCCGGCGATGCGGATGCGTTCGTTGAAGCGGACCAGATGGGGTGAGGTGAAGACATGGACGGTCTTGCCGTCCGCTTCCAGCGCGGCGCGCAGGAAGGCGCAGGTCGACCCCTTGCCGTTGGTGCCGGCGACATGGAAGACCGGCGGCAGGCGACGGTGCGGATCGTCCAGCCGCTCCAGCAGCCGGGTGATCCGCTCCAGTCCCAATATGTCGGCGCCTGGGGACAGCGACCAGAGCCGGCCAAGCTGGGCCTGGACCTGCGGGTCGTCCGAAACGGCATGGTCGGCCATGGCGCGCTGATCCCCCTATCGCGCTTTTGAGGCTCAGGCGGCGGCGCGCGGCGTCAGATAGCCGATCACGCGGGCCAGCGTGTCGCGCAGTTCGCTGCGATGGACCACCATGTCGAGCATGCCATGGTCGAGCAGATATTCGGCGCGCTGGAAGCCTTCGGGCAGCTTTTCGCGGATCGTGCTTTCGATGACGCGCTGGCCGGCAAAGCCGATCAGGGCATTGGGCTCCGAAATCTGGATATCGCCCAGCATCGCATAGCTGGCGGTGACGCCGCCGGTGGTCGGATCGGTCAGCACGACGATATAGGGCAGGCCGGCCGCATGCAGCTTCTGGATCGCCACGGTCGAACGCGGCATCTGCATCAGCGAAAGGATGCCTTCCTGCATGCGAGCGCCGCCGGCGGCGGTGAAGATGACATAGGGGCATTTATGCGCGATCGCGTCGTTGATACCCTGGATGAAGGCCGCGCCCACGCCCATGCCCATGGAACCGCCCATGAAGGCGAAATTCTGGACGCCCATGACCAGCGGCACATCGTCGATCGCGCCGCGCGCGTTGATGAGCGCGTCCTGGTCGCCGGTGGAAGCGCGGGCGGCCTTGATCCGGTCGGGGTAGCGCTTGCTATCCCGGAACTTCAGCGGGTCTTCCGGCACGCTGGGCGTCGGCAGCAGGATGAAGCCGGCGTCGAGGATCTGCTCGAACCGATCCGACGGGCCGATGCGGCCATGATGGTCACAGCGCGGGCAGACCGAGAGATTTTCCTCCCATTCCTTGATGAAGACCATTTCCTTGCACGACGGGCACTGGTGCCAGAGCGTTTCGGCGGTGGTTTCCTTCTTGGTGAAGGGCAGGGCGTTACGAACGCGGTTGATCCAGCTCATGCTGCGGTCTCCCGGATAGAAGTGGTGAGGGCGCCGCTGAGCGACGCGACGAATTCCTGGACGAAGGGCGCGGCGGCATCGCCATGCGAGCCGACGATGTCGACGATCGCCGAACCGACCACCACGCCATCGGCAACGCGGCCGATAGCGGCCGCCTGTTCGGGTGTGCGCACGCCGAAGCCGACCGCAATCGGCAGGTCGGTGGCGGCCTTCAGCCGATCAACCGCCATTTCGATATTGGCCTGTGCCGCCTGCTGCTTGCCGGTAATGCCGGCGACGGCGACATGGTAGAGGAAGCCGCTGGCGCCGTTCAGCACGGCGGGCAGGCGGGCGGCGTCCGTGGTCGGGGTCGCAAGGCGGACGAGGTGGACGCCGACGGCGCGCAGGGCGGGGCCGAGTTCGGCATCTTCCTCCGGCGGGATATCGACGCAGATCACGCCGTCGACACCGGCGGCCTGGCACTGGTCGGCGAACCAGTCGGACCCGCGCGCCAGCATCGGATTGGCATAGCCCATCAGGATCAGCGGCGTTTCCGGGTGACGTGCGCGGAAATCGGCGGCGAGGGCGAAGACGTCCTTCGTCTTGGTGCCGGAGCCGAGGCTGCGCAGGTTCGCCAGTTCGATCGCCGGGCCGTCGGCCATCGGATCGGTGAAGGGCATGCCCAGTTCGATGATGTCGGCCCCGCCCGCGACCAGCGCATCGAGGATGGCAGGGGTCGAGGCGACGTCCGGATCGCCGGCGGTCACGAAGGTGATGAGGGCGGCGCGACCTTGCGCCTTGCAGGCGGCGAAGCGGGTGGCGAGACGATCCATGCTCACATCTCCACTCCCAGCGCGTCGGCGACGGTGAAGATGTCCTTGTCCCCCCGGCCCGACAGGTTGACGACGATGATCTTGTCCGCGTCCAGCGTCGGCGCGACCTGTTCGGCCGCCGCCACGGCATGGGCGGATTCGAGCGCGGGGATGATGCCTTCGAGGCGCGAGAGGGTCTGGAAGCTTTCCAGCGCCTCGTCATCCTTGATCGGCAGATATTTCACCCGGCCGATCTCATGCAGCCAGCTATGCTCCGGGCCGATGCCGGGATAGTCGAGACCGGCAGAAATGCTGTGCGCTTCGGTGATCTGGCCGTCCTCGTCCTGGAGCAGATAGGTGCGATTGCCGTGCAGGATGCCCGATGCGCCACCGGCGAGGCTGGCGGCATGCTTCTTGTCGAGGCCTTCGCCGGCCGCTTCCACGCCGATCATCGCGACTTCGGGATCGTCGAGGAACGGGTGGAACATGCCGATGGCGTTGGAGCCGCCGCCCACCGGGGCGATCAGCATGTCGGGCAGGCGACCTTCGGCCTCCATGATCTGCGCGCGGATTTCCTTGCCGATGATCGACTGGAAATCGCGCACCAGTTCCGGATAGGGGTGCGGGCCGGCGGCGGTGCCGATGATGTAGAAAGTGTCATGGACGTTCGACACCCAGTAGCGCAGGGCGTCGTTCATCGAATCCTTGAGCGTCGAGGAGCCGGAATGGACCGGGATCACCTCTGCGCCGAGCAGCTTCATGCGGAAGACGTTGGGCTTCTGCCGCTCGACATCCTTGGCGCCCATGAAGATCTTGCATTCCATGCCGAACAGGGCGGCGACGGTCGCGGTGGCGACGCCATGCTGGCCTGCGCCGGTTTCGGCGATGACCTTCTTCTTGCCCATGCGGCGGGCGAGCAGGGCCTGGCCGATGCAATTGTTGATCTTGTGCGCGCCGGTGTGGTTGAGTTCCTCGCGCTTGAGGTAGATCTTGGCACCCTTGCCCGGTTCCGCCTTGGCGCGCAGCGCTTCGGTCAGCCGCTGCGCATAATAAAGCGGGTTGGGGCGGCCGACATAGGAGCGCAGCAACTCGGCATATTCGGCGTGAAATTCCGGATCGACCTTGGCCGCCTTGTAGACCTTTTCCAGCTCCAGGATCAGCGGCATCAGCGTTTCGGCGACATAGCGGCCGCCAAAGGCGCCGAAATGGCCATTGTCGTCGGGCTGGCTGCGGAGGCTGTTGGCCAGAGCGGCAGAATGGGTGATGGTGTCGGTCATGAATATCTTTCCGGGGACAAATGATGGGCGTTCGCTTGTGGTCAGGAAGCGATCAGCGCCATCGTCCTTCGATGCGCATGGCAGGGGCGTTCAGCGTCAACATGCCGACACCGCTTTGCAGAAGGCCATGATCTTGTCCACACTCTTGATGCCCGGCGCATCCTCGACGCCCGAAGAAACGTCGATCAGCGGCGTGCCGGTCAGGCGGATCGCATCGCACACATTGTCGATGCCAAGGCCGCCGGAAAGCCCCCAGGGCGCGGGCATGGCGACGCCGCGCAGCAAGGTCCAGTCAAAGCGCAGGCCCATGCCGCCGGGCAGCGCCGCGCCATCGGGCGTCTTCGCGTCGAACAGCAGCCGGTCGATCGTGCCGGCATAGGCCTGGGCAGCGTCGATATCGGCGCGGGTCTTGACCGAAATCGCCTTCCACACCGGCAGGCCGAAACGCTGGCGGATGGCGGCGACCCGCTCCGGGCTTTCCTTGCCATGAAGTTGCAGGGCGCTGAGCGCGCCGGTGCCGGTCAGGCGCGACAGTTGCTCGTCATCGGCATCGACGACCACGGCGACGCGATCGACATGGGTCGGGACAGCGGCGGCGAGTGCGCGCATCCGGTCGGGTTCGACATGGCGCGGGCTCTTGGGGAAATGGACGAAGCCGACATGGCTCGCCCCCGCCTGCACGGCGGCGCCCACCGTCTCCGCCGTCGACAGGCCGCAGATCTTGATCGCGATTCGGGACATGGGCGGGCCTTTAGACCGTAAGGGAAGGGAAGTCACATCCGGGCTAGGGCAGGGGCGTGGCCCGGATCGGTCAGGTCGATATCCTGCAGCCCCAGCCACTGGTCGAGATGAGCAAGCGCGGCATCGCCCAGAAAATGGTCGAGCGCGGCGAAGATCGCGGCCTGATCCATGTCGGCGGGGTCGAAAGGCTGATGCCATTTCAGGGTGAAGTGCGTGCTGCCGGTGCGGACGAGATAGAGCGGCATGATCCGCGCGCCTGACGCCTTGGCCATGCGCAGCGCGATCGACACATTGCCCTGTGGTCCCAGCGGCCGGCCGAAGGTAGGGAAGGTCACCTGCCGGTCGCGCCGTTCGTCGAGCAGCATATAGGCGAGCGCGCGATCTTCCTTGGCCAGATGGCGCAGGATGCGGCGGGCCGCGCCCTCGCCCGGCGGCAACGCGTCGGTGGCATAGGCGGCACGGGCCTTTTCCAGCATTTTCGCATGGCGCAGATTTTCCGGCGGTTGCTGCACGCCGATCGACGGGCGATCCATCTGGGTCTTCAGGTGGGCGGCAATCACATCCCAATGGCCGATATGCAGCGACACGAAGATGATCGCGCCGGGACCATCGACGATGGTGCGATAGGCGTCATGATCCTCGATCGAGAGATGGCCGCCGGCAAGCAGTCGCCCCATCGACGGCAGTTCGGCGGCAAAGCGGCCGACATTGCGCCAGCGTTGGTGCAGGAGCGCGGCGGCATCGCCTTCCGACAGATCGGGGCGCAGCAGGGCAAGGTTGCGTCGCGCCCGTTCGGATCGGACCGCCATGCGCCGCGGACCGACCATGCCGCCGAGCCATGCGCCGATCGCCGATCCGGCGCTCACCGGAAGGACGCGCATCAAGCGATACATGAAGGGGCTGTAGAGCATTCAGATCGCACGCATGGATGGGTTGGCACTGGGCATGGCGTCGGTCATACACGGGCGCGATAAAGGGTAAAGGGGCATCCCGATCTTGAGCATCTTCCTGGCGATCTGGTTCCTGCTGCAGGCGATCAGCCTGCTGGGTGTGATCAATTATTGGCGCCATCTGCCGGCGGACCGGCAGGAGGAGGCGCCCGACGGCGCGGTCATGATCCTGTCGGTGCGGGACGACTGGGAAGCTGACAGCGAACTTGTCACCCGGTTGAGGGCGCAGAGTGCGCCGTTCCGGCTGCTGCTCGCGACCTCCGGCGGCTGTGCGGCGGCGGAGGCGCTGGCAGCCGCCGAGCCGGATTGGGTCCAGATCGTGCGAGCCGGCGTGGCCAGCGACGAGGGACAGAAGGTCCACAAACTGCGGGCAGCATTGAAGACTTTGCGTGACAGTGATCGCTATCTGATCTTTGTCGACGCGGATATCGAGCCGCCGGTGCGGCTGGCCGGGCGGCTGCTCTTTCCGCTGGTGCGGGGCAAGGCCGATATCGTGACAGGCTATCGCCTGCTGCTGCCGGCCGGGCACGGCATGCCGGCGCTGGTCGGCGCGGTCGAGATGCAACTGGCGACGCTGCCGCGCGCGGCCAGTGCAACCATGCCCTGGGGCGGCGCGATGGCGATGACGCGGGCGGCGGCCGAGCGGATCGACATCGACGCGGCGCTGGCCGGGCGTCTGTCCGACGACATGGCGATCGGCCTGGCTGGATGGCGCGCGAAGCTGCGGATGCGGCCGGTGCGCGACCTGCTGGTGGCGAGCCCACTGGATGGCGGACCTGGCCCGCTCTGGGGCTTTGGGGTGCGTCAATATCGCCATATCATCACCAACAGCCCGCGCATGTGGGCGGTGGCGACCGGCGCGGTCGCGCTGCAATCGGGTTTCTGGCTGTGGGCGCTGGGCTGGGGCGGTTGGCCGGCCATCGCTATCGGCTATGGCGCGGCCTGGGGCCGGGCGATGGTGCGACGGGGGATATTGGGCGCGGTGCTGGAACCGGCGCAGGCGGCGCGTGCGCGGCGATCGCTCTGGTGGGATATAGCGGTGCCCTTTGCCGTCTGCTGGGCGCATCTGGCGGTGCAGCTCCAGGCGTCCTTCTCCAACCGCATCCGTTGGGGCGGCTGGACCTATCGCGTCGTGCGTGGCCGGGTGGTGGAGATGGGGCGGGGGTGATCTCCATTCCTCCCCGAGACTGGCTCGGGAAGGAATGGGAATGGATCAGAACCCCGCCGGAAACAGGTGATTGCCGGCGTCGTCGAGGCGCAGGATCACCTTGCCGGCGACCGCGCTGATCGGCAGGTCGCCATAGAGATGGGGGAAGAGCGCGCCGCCGCGCGACACTTCCCATTTGATCGCCTCGCCAAAGGGGGCGAGGTCGATCATCAGCATCACCAGCCGATCCTGTCCCGCGAAATGCTTGGCCGCCGTTTCGGCCGCCTGATCGCGCGTGGACATGTGGATATAGCCGTCCTGCAGGTCGATCGGCGCGCCCTTGAACACGCCGTCGGCCTTGAACTGGTCATATTGTTCGGCGGTCAGGATCTTGTAGGCGAACAGTTCGCTCACGCTTCGCCACCCTCGTTGCCGGTTTCAGGCGTGCTCTCAACGGTGGCTTCGGCCGCAGCCTCAGCCCCGGCCTCCGCACTGTCATCTTCGCCGTCCTCGATCCGGGCGGTGGAAACGACATGCTCGTCCTTGGCGACGTTGAACAGGCGCACGCCGGCCGAGTTGCGGCCGATGACGCGCATCGACGACAGGCCCATGCGGATCAGCTTCGCCTGATCGGTGACCAGCATCAGATGATCCTCCAGCGCGACCGGGAAGCTGCCGACGACCAGGCCGTTGCGGGCGATATTGTCGATATTGGTGATGCCCTGGCCACCGCGGCCGGTGCGGCGATAATCATAGGCCGAACTGATCTTGCCATAGCCATTGGCGCAAACCGTCAGCAGGAACTGTTCGGCTTCAGCAAAGGCGGCCATGCGTTCGACGCTGTTGATCGCCGGGGTCGCCTCATTCTCCTTCCAGGGGGCGGCACGCAGATAGTCGTCGCGTTCTTCCGTGGTCGCGTCGAAGCCCTTGAGGATCGAGAGCGAGATGACCTCGTCGCCGTCCTTCAAGGTCATGCCGCGCACGCCGGTCGAGGTGCGGCTCTGGAATTCGCGCACGTCGGTGGCGGCGAAGCGGATGGCGCGGCCCTGGCGGGTGGCGAGCAGGACGTCATCCTCTTCGGTCAGCAGGGCGACGCCGATCAGGCGATCGTCGCTGCCTTCGTCGAAGCGCATCGCGAGCTTGCCGTTGCTCGGCACATTGGCGAAGGCGTCCATGCTGTTGCGGCGCACGGTGCCGTTCGCGGTGGCGAACATGACGTGCAGTTCCTTCCAGCTTTCCTCGTCCTCCGGCAGGGGCAGGACGGTGCGGATGGTTTCGCCCGGTGCCAGCGGCAGCAGGTTGATCATCGGCCGGCCACGGGTGGCGGGGCCGCCCTCGGGCAGGCGCCAGACCTTCATGCGATAGACCTTGCCGGCGGTCGAGAAGAACAGCACCGGCGTGTGCGTCGAGGTGACGAACAATTCGGTGACGGCATCCTCATCCTTGGTCGCCATGCCCGACCGGCCCTTGCCGCCACGGCCCTGGGCCCGGAAGCTCTCCAGCGGGGTGCGCTTGATATAGCCCTGCACGGTGACGGTGACGACCATCTCCTCGCGCTCGATCAGATCCTCGTCATCGATGCCGTCGGCGGCAGGGGCGATGACCGACACGCGCGGCGTGGCGAATTCGCTCTCGATCGCCTCGAACTCTTCGCGCATCACCGCGTAGAGCTTCACCCGGTCGCCCAGGATGGCGAGATATTCGGCGATGGCTTCGGCCAGTTCGGCCAGTTCCTTGCCGATCTCGTCACGGCCGAGCGCGGTCAGGCGGTGGAGGCGCAGGTCGAGGATGGCGCGGACCTGGACGTCGCTCAGCTTGTAGCTTTCGCCGCTGACTTCGGTCTCGATCGCCTCGACCAGGCGCAGATAGGGCGCGATCTCGCCGATCGGCCATTCGCGCGCCAGCAGCGATTCGCGGGCAGCCGCCGGGCTGGCCGAACCGCGGATGATCTTCACCACCTCGTCGAGATTGGTGACGGCGACGACCAGGCCGAGCAAGATATGGGCGCGGTCGCGCGCCTTGTTCAGCTCGAACTTGGTGCGGCGGGTGATGACCTCTTCGCGGAACTTGACGAAGGCTTCGATGATCTCGCGCAGGCCGAGCAGTTCCGGGCGGCCGCCGCGGATCGCCAGCATGTTGGCGGGGAAGCTCGACTGGGCCGGGGTGTTGCGCCACAGCTGGTTCAGGACGACGTCCGGGGTGGCATCGCGCTTCAGATCCATGACGATCCGAACGCCTTCGCGGTTGGATTCATCGCGAATGTCGCTGATGCCCTCGATCCGCTTGTCCTTTGCGGCTTCGGCGATCTTCTCCACCAGGCCGCTCTTGCCGACCTGATAGGGGATGGAGGTGAGGACGATCGAGCGGCGGTCGCCGCGGCCTTCCTCCACCTCGTGCCGGGCGCGCATCAGGATCGAGCCGCGGCCGGTATGATAGGCGTTGCGGGCACCCGACTGGCCCAGGATCAGCGGCGCGGTCGGGAAGTCCGGACCGGGGACGATCTGGATCAGTTCGTCGGTCGAGATCGCCGGATTTTCGATATAGGCAAGGCAGGCGCGCAGCACTTCGCCCAGGTTGTGCGGCGGGATGTTGGTGGCCATGCCGACCGCGATGCCGCCGGCGCCATTGACCAGCAGGTTGGGAAAGCGGGCCGGCAGTACCTGCGGTTCGCTTTCCGAGGCGTCATAGTTGGGCGTGAAGTCGACCGTATCCTTGTCGAGATCGTCCAGCAGCGCGGTCGCGACCTTGGCCAGGCGCGCTTCGGTGTATCGCATGGCGGCTGGCGGATCGGGATCCATCGAGCCGAAATTGCCCTGGCCGTCGATCAGCGGCACGCGCATCGACCAGTCCTGGGTCATGCGGGCCAACGCGTCGTAGATCGAGCTGTCGCCATGGGGGTGATATTTACCCATGACTTCACCGACCAGACGGGCCGACTTGCGATAGGGGCGGTTGTAGACGAAGCCCGATTCCTGGGCCGAGAAGAGAATACGGCGATGCACCGGTTTCAGGCCGTCGCGCACGTCCGGCAGGGCGCGGGAGACGATGACGGACATGGCATAGTCGAGATAGCTCGACTTCATCTCATCAACGATGCTGATGGGGCTGATGTCCGAAGGGTCGGCGAGGACGGTCTCGTCGGTCAAGGCGATTCTCTTTTTGGATGGGTGTGATGCGTTACCACTGCACTAGCCGAGCGAAACAAATCTGTCACCCCTCGCGCGCGCCCGCGCGCCCGCATGTGCAGCCAAGGCGGTGATTGGCGGGCGTGCAGAAAAGCGGAACGAAGCCGCAGCATGACAGTTGCAAAATGCGCGGATATAGGCTTGTTCAAAGCCCGTTCACGCGCCGACCCCTAATCGGCGCTCAACCCGGATGTCGCCTGTGGTCCCCTAGCCAGGCGCGAAAAGGAGATGAGGATCATGCGTTTTGTTACCCCGCTGTCGCTCGCGCTGGCTCTGGCGCTGACCGGCGGCGCCGTTTCGGCTCCCGCCTCCGCCGCGAAGAAGGAAGAAAAGCCGGCCGGCCGCAAGCTGAATGTGTCGCCCGAGGTGCTCAAGTCGCTTCAGGCCGCCCAGAAGGCCGCCGATGCCCAGGATTTTGCCGGTGCCAAGACGGCGCTGACCGAGGCCGATGGCAAGGCGGCGTCGAACGACGACAAATATCAGATTGGCGCGATCAAGCTGAACACCGGCATCCAGGGCAAGGATGATGCGCTGAAGATGGAAGGCCTCAACCAGATGCTCGACAGCGGTCTGACCCCGCCCGAGCAGACCGGCCAGTTCAACATGGTGGCGGCCGACGCCGCGCTGGCGCAGAAAAATTATGACGTCGCAATCGCGCGCGGCCAGGCGGCGCTGGCTGCCGGCTACAAGTCGGAACAGGTCAACCCGACCATCGCCCAGGCCTATTTCGGCAAGGCCGGTACGGGCAACGCTTCGGCGGAACCCGCCCGCGGCTTCAACCAGCAGGGCCTGGCCGCGCTGAAGGCCGCCGCTGACGCGACCAAGGCGTCGGGCCAGCCCGTGCCGGCGCAATGGTATCAGATCGGCGTCAGCCGTGCGGCCGCTGCGCGCCTGCCGGAAGTCACCGAATGGGCCAAGTGGGCCTATGCTGCCAATCCGAGCGGCGAAAATCTCCGCACGCTGATCCGTCTGTTCCAGCAGGCGAACCCGAACATCACCAACCGCGAAAATCTGGACGTGCTGCGCCTGATGTCGGCGGCCAAGGGTCTGGTGGTTGCTGCCGACTTCACCGAACTGGCCGAAATGGCGTCGAAGACGGGCATCTATGGCGAGGTCAAGTCGACGATCGACGCCGGCCGCGCCAAGGGCGTGCTGAACGCCAGCCAGGCTGGTGACATCTATCAGGCGGCTGTCGGCCGTATTCCGGGCGACAAGTCGACGCTGGGCGCTGCCGAGGCGGATGCCGGCAAGGCCGCCAATGGCAAGGTCGCGGCCGCGACCGGCGACGCCTATCTGGGCTATGGTGACTATGCCAAGGCGGCGGCGATGTTTGAACTGGCCAAGCAGAAGGGCGGCGTGGACGCGGACGAGATCAACACCCGCCTGGGCATTGCCAAGACGATGGGTGGCGACAATGCTGGCGCCAAGACGGCGTTCGAGGCGGTCCAGGGCGGCGCACGCAAGCAGATCGCTGATCTGTGGCTGACCTATCTGGGCACCAAGGCCTGAAACTAGTATAAGCATATAGGCCATCGGTCGTCCGATGGCCTATATGCCTTCATTTTTTGAATGACCGGCTGGGCCGGGATTTACAGTGGGGGAGGCCTGTCATGGCCATGCGGGATCATATTTTTCTGACTATCGGGCTTCCGGTCATGCTGGCTGGTGCTGTGCTGGCGACGCCGGCATCGGCCAAGAAGAAGATCGTGGTGGCGGGGCCGTCGATCGAGATGTCGGACGCCTTCCGCGCCGATGTGCAGGCTGCTGACGCCGCGATCAAGGCGCGTGACGCATCGACCGCCAATCTGCGGATCGCCGCTCTGAACCCGACCACTGACATCGAAGCCTATGCCGCGGCCGGCCTGCGCTTCGAGGTGGCAGTGCTGCGTCGGGACATCCAGGCACAGCGGATCGCGCTGACCGACATGTTCAAGACCAGTTCCGTGCCCAAGGCGGATGCGCCGCGCCTGCGCTTCATCGCCGGCTACCTGTCCTACATGGTGGCCAACTATACCGATGCTGTCGCTCAGCTCGATTATGCCAAGACGCTCGGCTATACCGGCATCGACGCCACCATGTTGCGCGCCGACATCGCGATGCGCAAGAACAAGCCCAAGGACGCGCGCGTCTATGTGCAGGAGGCGCTGGCATTGCAGAAGGCGTCGGGGCAGCCGATCCCGGCGCCCTGGTATGACCGCGCCATTTCCATGGCCTATCAGGCCAATGACTGGAATGAGGTGAGCAGCCTCTATCGCGAGCGGCTGGAAGTCTATCCTTCGACGCCCGAATGGCGATCGGCATTGATCAACTATCTGGCCGGGCAGGAAAGCGACGCGCAGATCCAGCTCGACCTCTATCGCCTCCAGGCCGCCAATGGCGCGATGGCGAGCGAGCGGGACTATCAGACCTACGCCCAACTGGCTGAAAAAACCGGCAATTTTGCCGAGGCCAAGGCGATCATCGAAGCGGGCCGTTCGGCCGGCAAGCTGACCGCGAGCCAGGCGACCACGGCCCAATTGCTGAAAGCCGTCACGCCCAAGGCGACCAAGGATATCGCCGGCATGCCCGCGCTGGCGAAGAAGGCGGCGACCGCCAGCGATGGCAAGGCGGCGCTGAACGCGGCCGATGGCTATTTTTCGCTCGGCCAATATCCGCAGGCCGTCGAGCAATATCGGCTGGCGCTGAGCAAGGGCAGCATTGATGCCGATCGGGCCAATGCGCGCCTCGGCATCGCGCTGGCGCGTTCGGGCGATCTGCCCGGTGCCAAGACGACGCTGGCGCAGGTGACCAGCGGCAGCAATTGGAGCAATGTCGCCGGCTTCTGGTCGGTCTGGGTGGACCTGCAACATCGCAAGTCGGCGCAGCAGGGGGCTTCTCAGGCGACGAGTTGATCGCCGCGTAACCTGACACGAAAAAGGGCCGGCCCCCAGTGGGGCCGGCCCTTTTTCGTTGTGGTTGCGCGTTGGCTGTGGTGCGCCAGTCGGATCAGACCGGCAGCGGGACGCCGGGCAGATTCTTCGAGGTGCGGATCGTCAGCGACGTCTTGACGCTCACCACATTGGGCGCGGGCGTCAGCTTCGACGTCAGGAATTGCTGGAAGCTCTGCAGGTCGCGCGCGACCACCTTCAGGATGAAGTCGATCTCGCCGTTCAGCATATGGCATTCGCGCACTTCGGGCAGCGCATCGACATGGTCCTGGAAGGCCTTGAGATCGGCCTCGGCCTGGCTCTTGAGGCTGACCATCGCGAACACGGTGATGGTGTAACCCAGCATCGCCGGATCGACCACGGCATGATAGGCGGTGATGGCGCCGGCTTCCTCCAGCGCGCGGACGCGGCGCAGGCATGGCGGAGCCGTCAGCCCGACCTTCCGCGCCAGATCCACATTGGTCATCCTGCCATTGTCCTGCAATTCGCCCAGGATCTGCAGGTCGATGTCGTCGATATTTGGCCCCGCCATCAGATTGATTATTTCCTTACCTGTTACTGCGGGCGCATCATAATAATATTTCAGAGCAATGCAATTGTCCCACTATGCGACGCTCATATTGTGCGCGGAAATCACGCTTTCGCTTTGGGTAAGGACTGCTTATCGGTTAGGATGTAACGAACGGCGATGCAGGCATGCCGCCTGCTACCGCTTGAATATGGGGACTTTGGTTGCGCTTCAACGACATCATGCAAACCGTGCTGGCTGCCGACAATCGCAGCGGCGTGGGCGCGGTGACGCTGTGGCGGCAATGCGTCGACCTGCTGGCACAGCATGATCGCTATGATCGTCCCCCCATGGACGCACCCGATCGCGAGGCTTTGCTTGACCGATTGGGCCAGTTGCGGCCGCAACTGTCTGAAATGCAGCGAATCGCGACCGTCGTCGAACTGGGCGGTCGGTTGCGTTCGGCCAGCCTGATCCGTTTCTTTGCCGGCGATCGGCCGGCGATTGCCGGTGCGGCTATGGCCCGCGCGCGCCTCTCCGATCCGCTCTGGGCCAAACTGCTGCCGCATCTCAGCCCCACCGCACGGGGCGTGCTGCGCGGCCGCCGCGACATGGGGCCGGAGACGCGGCAGGGGCTCGAAGCCTTCGGCCCGACCGACCTGGTGCTGACCAGTGGCCCAGGCGCCAGCGAAACCGACATGCTGCTGACGGCGGACATGGCGCTCGCAACCGAACCCGCCGTCGAGCCGGAAGTTGCGCCGCAGCCGGTGGGCGAACCCGGCCCCGACCAGATCCGCAATCTGGTCGATCGCATCGCGCGCTTCACCAGCAACCGGCGCCCACCCGAGGAGGCGCCTGCGCAGGAAATCATCGTCGCGCCGGTGTCGCAGCCCGCATTGCGCAACGAGCAGCCGCATTTCTTCGCCTTCGAGACGGATTCGACCGGCGTGCTGGTCTGGGTGGACCAAGGGCCGCGCGCCGCGCTGGTCGGCCTGTCGCTCGGCGAAATCGCGCTAGAAGGGGCGAGCGGCCCGGACGGCCATGTCGCCGGTGCCTTCCAGCGTCGCAGCGGCTTCCAGAATGGCCGCTTCACCATCATCGGCGGGATGATGGCGGGCGAATGGCGGCTGTCGGCGACGCCCTTCTTCGATCCGCGCTCGGGCCGTTTCCAGGGCTATCGCGGCCAGGCACGGCGCCCCTATCTGCACGAAGTGGCGACGACCCCTTCGGGGGCGGTGACGATTGCCGGCCTGTCGGCGGATTCGCTGCGCCAGCTGGTGCATGAACTGCGCACGCCGCTCAACGCGATCCTGGGCTTCGCCGAGATCATCGAACAGGAATTGTTCGGCCCGGCGGGCGTTGAATATCGCGAGATGGCCGGCAATATCGCCGTCGATGCGCGCCATCTGCTGGCGGCTTTCGACGATCTCGACCTGGCGGCGAAGGTATCGCGCGGTGATGGCATCGGCGCGCCGCAGACGATCGATCCGGCATTGCTGGTAATGCAGGTCGCGGCCCGTTTCCGCGATCAGGAAGGCCGGGTGGTGACGCCGATCGACATCGCCGTGTCGCAGGATCTGCCGCAGATCAGCATCGATCCGGTGCAGGGCGAGCGCATGGTGCAGCATCTGCTGCGCACGCTGATTTCGGTCGCGCCCGAGGGCGAGGCGGTGACCGGCGCCTGCTGGTTCCAGCCCGATGGCGCGTCGGGCAAGGTCGTTCTGGCGATCGATCGCCCGTCGACGCTGAGCGGCATGGACGAGGCGCATCTGCTTGATCCGGGCTATACGCCCGAAGGCGATTGGGCGGATGGGCCGTTGCTGGGGCTGGGCTTTTCGCTGCGTCTGATCCGCAGCCTGGCGGCCGGTTGCGGTGGCAGCCTGGATGTCGGCCCGGACCGTTTCCTGCTGCGCATCCCGGTCGACGGGATGGAAGAGGATGTCGTCGGCAATGGCTGATTTTCGGGCTGGTCGGGCGCGGGCTTGACCGGAACGAAACCCTATCGCAACCATTGCGGGATAGGGAAGGGCGATGCAATCAGCTCATCATCATCATGACGGCAATCTGCTTCGGGCGCCGCTGCCCGAGGACATGATTGCGCTTCCGGCCGCGTTCGGCACCCGTTTCATGCTGTTCGTCGATACCGAGGAGGAATTCGACTGGAACGCGCCCTTCCGACGCGAAGGGCATGGCGTCACCGCGCTGGCCGGCATGGCGCGCGGCCAGGCCTATTTCGCGGGGGCCGGGGTGAAGCCCGTTTATGTCACCGACTATCCGGTGGTGGACAGTGATGCGGCCGCCGGGATGATGGGGGCGTGGGTGGCCGCGGGCGAAGCCGATGTCGGCGCGCATCTCCACCCCTGGGTCAATCCGCCCCATGTCGAGGATGTGAACGCCGCCAATTCCTATGTCGGTTCGTTGCCCGAAGCGGTGGAGGCTGCCAAGCTGGAGGCGCTGTGCCGGCGGATTGAGGATCGCTTTGGCCGGCGGCCGATCGCCTATCGTGCGGGGCGTTACGGTGTCGGCCCCAACAGCGCGCGGCTGCTGGAAGCGGCGGGTTTTCGCCTGGACACATCGGTGCGTAGCCGGTTCGACTATAGCGGCCAGCATGGCCCCGATTTCCATGGCTTGCCGCAAAATCCCTATTGGGCGGGGCCGACCCGCAGCCTGGTCGAATTGCCGCTGTCGACGGCGATCACCGGCCTGTTGCGGGGGGGAGGCGAGGGGCTTTATCGCGCGACCCAGGCGATGGGGCCGCTGGCAGGTGCACTGGCGCGGGCGCGGATGCTCTCGCGCGTGCCGCTGACGCCCGAAGGCATTACCGCGTCGGAAGCGACGGCGGCGATCGACGCGCTGATCGAGGAGGGCGTGCGTGTCCTCAACTTCAGTTTCCATTCGCCCACGCTGGAGCCGGGCCACACGCCCTATGTTCGCGACGAAGCCGATCGTACGGCCTTTTACGGCTGGTGGGATAGGGTGCTGAACCATCTGGCGCGGCGCGGCGTAGCGGCGGTTGGCCTGGATCAGTTGCTGGATGCCATTCCGGCGCGCGCGGAGGCTTGCCAAGCCGCCTGATGCTGCCTATCCAGCCGCGCAGGGTGGGGCCTGTAGCTCAATGGTTAGAGCTGGCCGCTCATAACGGCTAGGTTGCGGGTTCGAGTCCTGCCGGGCCCACCATTCCTAAATTATCCAATAAAAACAACAACTTATTCAATTTTTCCGCCCCACGTTTCCGCTCTGTGGACGTATATAAAATCCATATTTTTCAGATGTTTATTCTGAAACGGGTATCGATTTCGGACGCGCTCAACGGCAATCATTGGGGGTATTTGAGGGCATAGCGGTGTGACGCACTTTTTAGCCCTCAGAGTTCGACTAAATTGCGACGTCTCGAACGGACTGCGGTCTGCCGTTGGTGGGATCCTGAAGGGAAGGTGCGACTTCACAGCGTCTTACGGCTAAGTTTGGTGGTGGGTTCAACGGGTGGCGACAACACTTTAATCTTTTGAGGAAGATGGAGTGTCGCGATGAAGCAGCGTCGTCGGATCTATTACACGGCCAGTCAGCGAGCGGAGATATGGGATCGCTGGCAGCGCGGGGAGTCGATGAGTTCGATCGGGCGCAGGTTTGATCGAGAGCCATCGTCGATATTTTCGGTGATATCGCCGACCGGCGGCATTAGGCCGGCCGATCGCAAGCGTTGCAGCCGTGCGCTGAGCCTTTCGGAGCGGGAGGAGATATCGCGGGGCCTGAGCGTGAGCGAACCCTTGCGTGCGATAGCACGGCGACTGGGCCGCGCGCCTTCGACGATCAGTCGTGAAGTCAGGCGCAACGGCGGCCTTGCACGGTATCGCGCCACGGCATCCGATCAGGCCGCATGGGATCGTGCCTTGCGACCCAAGTCCTGCAAGCTGGCTTGTTCGCCGCCACTGGCCCGGGCAGTATCGGCCAAGCTGCGCCGCAAATGGTCACCGGAACAGATCGCGGGGTGGCTCAGGCGCAGCTTTCCCAAGGAGCCGCACAGGCAGGTGTGTTCCTGCCATTTAGAGAAGTCACAATCTGAGCCATATAGAAATGTCACAGGCTCGTGGACAGCAGGGGCTGCGTGGAGCCATCCACACAGCGCAACGCAGACCCTGCTGATGCGCTGACAT